>JGI12053J15887_10001323_pt1 | contig 11408 bp, 10 predicted proteins | sample MedBloCAOM1_O3_FD_15887 | JGI IMG/M metagenome (IMG submission 15887)
GGCCGCCCACGCATACAGGCAGCCACGCCGAAGCGATGGGATGCATCAACTCAGCCTTGCTCAAATCCTCAGTTACTTTCGACAGAACGTAGAGCAGAAAGCCTGCTCCCACGCCACTCAAAACCATCTTTTGCACCCCGCCGAAGCGGAAGAACCGCAGGCTGACGGCCGCCGCCAGCATGACCATTGCGGCCAACAAAAATGGCTGTGCGATAAGCTTGTGGTACTGCAANCGGTACCCNGCGGTGGCAAATCCGGAGCTTTCCGAGGACCGGATATAGCCNGGGAGTTGCCAAAAAGACACAGTCTCCGGCGTGGAGAAACTGTTGCGGACCTGCGCCGGCGTCAGGCTGGTCGTGAGGAAGAAGCTGTCCTGGTCAACCGGAGGTCCGTCGAGGGAGTACCGGCGTGCGGATTTGAACAGCCAGCGTCCCTCTTCAAGCGTGGCCTCGCGCGCTTCGATTCGCTCCTTGAACTGGTAGTCGGTGTCGAATCTGAACACCGTGAGCCCGGTCAACCGCACGCCCTGCTGCTCGCTGCGGGCGGCATTGATGATGGCCTGGCCATCGCTGTTCACCTGATTGATCCAGAAACCCGATGCGTCCTGTATGCCGCCGCCCGGAGTGGAGCCGAACAGTTCAGCCTCCATCCGCTTGGAAAGTTCGCGCAAATTGGCGGACATNGGGTTGTAGGCGATCGTTGCCANGACTCCGAGCACGATCGCGCTCGCCAGCGCCGGCGCGATGAACTGCCACGCGGAGACGCCGGCGGCACGCGCGACCACGAGCTCCAGTCGCCTCGAAAGCGCCAGGTAGCAGGTCATCGCCCCGATCAGAACACAAAACGGCATCATTTTTTCGAGCAGTTGCGGAACGCGAAACAGCGACGTCTCCGCGACCGTGATCGCGGAGGCCGAAACCAGCCCCGACGTCTTCCTCACCATTTCGATGTAATCGACCAGCACGAGCAGCACGAAGATACTGGCGAACACGCCGACCGCCGAGACCACGAAGCGGCCGGCAAAATATCGCCCCAGTGTGTTGGTCATCATGCTCATGCTGTGGCAGGCCGCCCAATAAGCCGCAGGAGACGCGCGTTCGATTTATTGATCGCTTCCATCAGGGCAGCCGGCGGCTCCACAACGACGCCCCATATAACGATCCAAAGACTTGCCCCGATTGCCGCCGCCAGCATCAGATATTGAACGATTGGAGCGAGCGGCGATTTCACCGCCATGACGGAGCAGGCGAATCCCGCCATGCGTAGCCCGAACACGGCCAAGATGGAACTGCCGATGGAAAAGTTGCGGCTCTGGCGCGTGGTACGCGGCGCGCCGAGGAATGCGAAGGTCAACGCGGCGAACGCAAAGGGATAGATCGGCGACATGAGACGGTCATGTAACTCGGCGCGAAACTGTCCGGGCAGCTGCTGATAAACCGAATCATCTGATGACGGCGAGAGCAGTTCCCAGAGGTAGCGTTCGCGAATCCCCAGCGTGACGTCGTGGCCCTGATTCGAGAATTTCGACATGTCGAACGCATAACGGCCGAACGCCACCAGCGCGGGATCGCGCTTGCCGGCTTCGAAGCGTTCGAGATTTCCGTCCTCAAGGATCAGAAACGAACCGCCCTCGTTTTTCAGGACTGTTCCATGATCGGCGATGATGCTGACGCGTTCCTTTGGATCGCGGCGGTCATCGACAAAGATGCCGACCAGCACGCCGCCCGGCTGCCGCTCTCGAATGCGGATGGTCAGGTTCTGATCGAGCTGAGCGAAACGGCCCGGCTGCAGGATGTTGGCCAGCACATCCGCAGTGATCTCGGCGTCCCATTGCTTGATTCGGCGCATGCCGTCGGGGGCAAGATAGGCGGCGATAAAAGCAACCATGATCGCCACCACGACCGTGGCATAGAAAAACGGAAGGAACAGCCGGAACGGCGAGAAGCCGGCCGCATTCATCACGATGATCTCTGAATCAGTCGCGAGCTTGTTCAGGGTATGGGAGATCGCAATCATCAGTGCGATCGGCGAGATGATCAGCACCAGCGCCGGAATGACCAGGCTGGTGATGCCGAGAAAGGTTATGATGGTCTGACCCTGGCTGGTCATCAGGTCTATGCCGCGCAACGCCTGCGTAATCCAGATCACCCCCGTCAGGCTGACCAGAACCAGCGCAAACGACGCCAGCGTCGTGCGAAAAATATACTTGTCGATCGACCCCATCGTTACCGCACGATCCCCGCCCCCGCGATCTGGAACTACAGCTGGCGACCAATCCCGAGCTCAGGGATCCCCTTTGGTCATTGCCACCTGTCCAGCCGGCTTACTCTCTACCATCCCTTTGTTCCGTCAACAAAATGGCTGCGCCATGGCACCCTCGGGATATCGTTAATAATTCGCGCTATGTGGCCTGCCAGCCACGTCCGACGCTTGGCAGCGCGGCGGCTGACAGGCCATAGTACGCGGGACCATTCTCTTGACCGACGTGCATCACGGCCAAAGAGAACGTTTCGAAACCGCCCGGCGGGTTCCCGACCTAGCGATAGCCCTGACTTTTGGAGGATTTGCCTATGCCCGACGCCGTCAAGGTCGGCTTCGTTCCGTTTTCCGCCGCCCCACGCGGCATTCTGGTGGTATTTTGCGACGATGCGTTGAAGTTGGGTGCGGCGACCCGCAAGACGCTGGGCGCGGCGGCCAATTTAGTCAGCCGCGCCGCTGAAACGAATCAGTTCAAGGGCAAGAGCGGGTCCACGCTCGATATTCTGGCGCCGGAGGGTCTCAAGGTCTCGCGCCTGATCGTGGTCGGCGCTGGCAAGCTCTCGGCAATCAAGGACAGCGATTTTCTCAAGCTTGGCGGCGCCGCGGCCGGCAAACTACGCCCCGGCAATGGTGCTGTGACGATCATTGCGGAATTGCCGACAGGGGCCATGGAGCCCGATCAGGCGGCTGCGGTTGCATCGGGCGTCCGGCTCCGGGCCTATAAATTCGACCGCTACAAGACCAAAAAGAAGGATGGCGAGGACGCCCCCTTGCGCGCTGACGTTTCGCTCGCCGTCGGTGATGTGACCGCTGCGCGAAAGGCCTTCGCTCCGAGCGCTCACCTCGTCGACGGCGTGATCATCGCGCGCGAACTGGTGAATGAGCCTCCGAACGTACTCTATCCGGTGGAATTTGCGCGCCGCGCCGGCCAGTTGCGCAAGCTCGGCGTCAATGTCGAGATTCTCGACGTCAAGGCCATGACGAAACTCGGAATGGGCGCGCTGCTTGGTGTCGCCCAAGGCTCGACGCAGCCCGGCCGGACCGTGATCATGCGCTGGAATGGCGGCAAGCGCGGCGATCAGCCGGTTGCTTTTATCGGCAAGGGCGTTTGCTTCGATACCGGCGGCATTTCCATCAAGCCTTCAGCAAGCATGGAGGACATGAAGGGCGACATGGGCGGTGCTGCTTGCGTAGTTGGACTGATGCATGCGCTGGCCGCGCGGAAGGCGAAGGTCAATGCGGTCGGCGCCATCGGCCTTGTCGAGAACATGCCCGATGGAGCCGCACAACGTCCCGGCGATATCGTGACGTCGATGTCCGGCCAGACCATCGAGATCATCAACACCGACGCAGAAGGCCGGCTGGTGCTGGCCGACGTGCTCTGGTATGTGGCGAAGAAGTTCAAGCCGAAATTCATGGTCGATCTCGCAACACTAACCGGCGCGATCATGGTGGCGCTCGGCACCGAATACGCCGGGCTGTTCTCCAACAACGACGAATTGGCGGAGCGTTTGACCCAGGCCGGGCTTGCGACGGGGGAACGGGTCTGGCGCATGCCGCTCGGCCCGGAATACGACAAGCAGATCGACTCTCAGTTCGCGGATATGAAGAACACAGGCAGCCGCAGCGGCGGTTCGATCACTGCCGCGCAGTTCCTGCAGCGCTTCGTCGACGACACACCGTGGGCGCACCTCGATATCGCGGGAACGGCGATGGGCGCGGCGAAATCCGAAATCAATCATAGCTGGGGTTCGGGTTACGGCGTTCGCCTGCTGGAACGGTTGGTCGCGGAGCATTACGAAGCCAAGCGATGACGGAAGTCCTGTTCTACCATCTGCAAAACATGTCGCTCGAAAACGTCTTGCCGCCCTTGCTCGAAAAATCGCTGGAGCGTGGCTGGCGGGTTGTCGTGCAGTCGACATCGCAGGAGCGCACTGATGCGCTCGACGCTCATTTGTGGACCTATCGCGACGATTCATTTTTGCCGCACGCCACCTGGCGCGCCGGCGACGCGCAGGAACAGCCGATCGTGCTGGTGGTGGAAGAGGGCAACCCGAACAGGGCCAATGTCAGGTTTCTGATCGACAATGCCGCTTTGCCCGCGGACTCCGACGCCTATGACCGGATGGTTCTGGTTTTTAACGGCGACGACAACGATGCCCTCGCAGCGGCGAGGGGCGCCTGGACGGATTGCAAGACGCGGGGGTTCGATGTCACGTATTGGCAGGCCGATGAGCGGGGCCGGTGGCAGCGGCGGGAATAGCGATCTGCCGCAATTAATGATAATCTGCGATTTCGGCCCGCGCGCTTGCGCCCAGCCACGGTCGTGCCGCAAAGTGATGGTGGGACAAGCGCTTAGGGCCGGGGTGGGAACTTAGTTCATCGTGCGAGACAAAAACCGTCATCGAAAACGAATGCTGGCGCTGCTTCTGTTCGCCCCTCTCATCGCGGGCTGCTCAAGCACGTCCGATATATTCTCGTCCGATCTTCTGTCGAAAGATGCGGAATGGTTTTCGCGCTCCGGCAGGCTGTTCATCAGAAACGTCTCGATTGAAACGCCGCCCCTGACCCCCAACAAGCCGGTTACTTCAGAAGATTTGGTCAGCGCCGATGGGCTTTGCCCGGGAATGGCGCCTCCGAGCGGGCCTGCAGACGCCAACGCGTTGACCGACGGTGCGGCTGCCGCGCCGACCCCCTCGACAACGGGATCGGTGGCGCTTGGTCATACCGAATGCGATGTCGTGCGCGGCATTGGCGCGCCTGACAGCGTCAATCTCTCCAACAATGCACGCGGCGATCGGGTGGGGGTTATCAACTATTCGAAGGGGCAACGCGCCGGAATCTATACTTTCACATCCGGGCGCCTGAGTTCGATCGAGCGTGGACCTGAGTCGGCGGCAGCGCCGAAGACTGCGAAGTCCAAAGCGAAGAAAAAGCCGGCCGCGACGTGATCGTTCCTCGGCACTTTTGCAGGTAAATTGGTTCAGCCGGCCGCTTCGTCATATTGCGAACTCGCCGCCAGCCATTCTTCCTCGGCCCGCTGCAGGGCGTTCGCTGCACCGGCCCGCGCCTTGCTGAGCTGGGCAGCCTGCTTCGGGTCGCGCTTGAACAAATCCGGCAGCGCCAGCGCAGTATCGATCTTCGAAATGATGCCGTTGATACGCGCGATCTCGGCCTCGGCGTCTGAAATCTTCTGCTTCAGCGGTACGCGCTTTTCGGCCTTGCTACGCTGAGGCTTGTCGCGGCCGTTGCCGCGCTCATTGCCGCCGCGGTCGCGCGAATTCGTGCGCATGCCGCGTGCCGACAATACCATGCGGCGATAGTCGTCGAGGTCGCCGTCGTAGGTCGTGACGGCATGATCGGCTACGACCCATAATTGATCGGCGCAGGCTTCGATCAGATAGCGATCATGCGAGACCATGATGACCGCGCCGGGAAATTCATTGATCGCCTCGGCAAGCGCAGCACGGCTGTCGATGTCCAGATGGTTGGTCGGCTCGTCGAGAATGATCATGTTGGGACCGAAGAAAGTCGCAAGTCCCAGCAGCAGCCGCGCTTTTTCGCCGCCCGACAAACTCTTGACGAGCGTGTCGCCGGCCTTGCCCGAGAACCCGATCGCACCGGTGCGCCCACGCACCTTGGTTTCGGGGGCGTCCGGCATCAGCTTGCGGACGTGATCATAGGGCGAACCGTCCTCGTTCAATTCGTCCAGTTGGTGTTGCGCAAAATAGGCGATGGAAATCTTCTCGGCGCGCGTGATATTGCCGGAAAAAGGCGGGAGCCGATTGGCGAGCAGCTTGACCAGCGTCGATTTGCCATTGCCGTTAGAGCCGAGCAACGCGATGCGATCGTCGGTGTCGATTCGCAAGGTGACGCGGTTCAGCACCGGATTCTTCGGATCATAGCCGACCGAAACATCGTCGACCGCGATAATCGGAGGCGACAGCATTTTTTCCGGTGCAGGAAAGGTGATCTCCCGCACGTCCTGCGTCACCAGGGCCGCGATCGGTTTCATCTTTTCCAGCATTTTCACACGCGACTGGGCCTGGCGCGCTTTCGAGGCCTTGGCCTTGAAGCGATCGACAAAGGCCTGCAGTCGCTTGCGCTCCGCGTCCTGCCGCTTGGCGTGTTTGGCGTCGAGCATCTCGCGCGTGGCGCGTTGCTCCTCGTAGGACGAGTAGGTGCCGCGGTAGAGCGTCAGTTTGCCGCGGTCCAGATGGAGGATCTGGTCCACCGACGTATCGAGCAGATCGCGGTCATGGCTGATGACGATTACAGTGCGCGGATAGTTCGCGAGATGGTCTTCAAGCCAAAGCGTGCCCTCGAGATCGAGATAGTTGGTCGGCTCATCCAGCAGCAGAAGATCGGGGGCCGCGAACAACGTCGCGGCGAGCGCCACGCGCATCCGCCAGCCGCCGGAAAATTCCGAACATGGCCGCGCCTGATCCGCGGTTGAAAACCCGAGGCCGTTGAGGATCGCAGCGGCGCGGGCAGGCGCCGAATGGGCGTCGATGTCCACGAGCCTGGTCTGGATTTCCGCGATCCGGTGGGGATCATGGGCGATGTCGGCTTCCCGCAGCAGGGCATCGCGCTCAAGGTCCGCCTTGAGAACGACTTCAATCAGGCTTTCCGGCCCGTTCGGGGCTTCCTGCGCAAGACTGCCCACGCGCCAGCGCGGAAATTGTGATGGTGCCCGTCTCCGTCGGCAGTTCGCCGCGAAGGGCCTGAAACAGGGTTGATTTACCGGCACCGTTACGGCCGATCAGACCGACGCGCGCGCCGGGCACGATCTGTGCGGAGCCATGATCGATCAGAAGCCGTCCGGCAATCCGGACCGATATGTCGGTGATTGAAAGCATGCGGGGTTGTCACCGGAGCCGCTGCCAAACGCAACCCGTTTGTGAGCGAAATTCGCCTCCGCCATCCGCATTTGCCGAAAAATTCACTCAGCTTAGTTCGACGACCTCAGGCGGTCATCGCTGTCCCGCCTGCGCAATTCATCCATCAGGTGCTGGAGGTGGGACGAGAGGCGCGAAGACGGACACAGGCTCTGCTGCAGATGTTCACCGACGGCGTCGCAAATCGATCGGCTCGTCTTGCGATCAATTTGTTCACTATTGTCGGCGATTCGGCTATTCATGACGAGTTCCGCTTCGTGTGTCCGTTCTTGCTTCGTGTGTCCGTTCTTGGTGATGTTGGACAAGTCACGGGTAGGGGAATTGTTTCCCGTCACAAAGCGATTGCATGCCGATCAGTGAAAATTGAATGAAGGCAGCAGCCGGTTCCATTTGACAGAACTGAGATGAAGGCCCCGGCCAACAGGGGCCGGGGCCTTTGACATCAGGATTGGACGATTCAGATCAATAGCAGCGATTTACCAGGCGCCAGCGGGGTCCCCACGGCGTCGGGACTAATCGTCGCACATAGCAGCCACCGTAGCCGTAACCATAATAGGCCGGGCCACCGACGAAGAAACGGTGACCGCCCCAGCCGCCGCCATGCCATCCACCGTGCCAGCCATGACCGCCCCAGGCAGAGGCGGAGGTCGGCGCCAACGCGGCCACGCCCAGCGAAGCCGCGGCAACTACAACAAGCGAGAGTTTGCGTAACATGGTCGTCTCCTCAGGTTCGGCGCTGATGGCGCCATCGGTGAAATTGCTGCCGTAACGCCCCCTGCGAGACGTTCGGTCGATTGCAGCCTACGCCCGAGAAGGTGAACGAAACCGGGACGTTGGTTTCAGAGAGGGTTCATGTTCGTGAAATTGTTGTAATTCGCAGCATCGATTGGCTGCTGGGACAATCCGGTGCTTTCGGTTGGTCGCTTGCCGTTCGCCGATGGCGCCGATATAAGCGCCGCAACTCCCATCAGCGCTTTTCAAGGATGAAGTCATGGCGATTGAACGTACCTTTTCGATTATCAAGCCCGACGCGACCGCGCGCAATCTGACGGGCGCGATCAATGCGCTGATCGAGAAGGCCGGACTTCGGATCGTTGCCCAGAAGCGCATTCGCATGACCCGCGAACAGGCCGAGACTTTCTACGCCGTCCACAAGGCACGTCCGTTCTTTGGCGAGTTGGTGGATTTCATGATTTCCGGTCCGGTAGTCGTTCAAGTTCTTGAGGGCGAAAACGCCGTGCTCAAGCACCGCGACGTCATGGGCGCGACCGATCCTTCCAAGGCGGCCGATGGAACGATCCGCAAACTGCACGCAAAGTCGATTGGGGAAAACTCGGTGCATGGCTCCGACGCCCCGGAGACGGCGGCCATCGAAATCGCCCAGTTTTTCTCGGGCAACGAAATCGTCGGTTGATTCATACTGGCAGCGGCAAGTAATAGCCGCGTGGAATGGCCTTCTGGCCGAGAGGAATTCGCTGTGAACTGGCTGCTGCAAATCTTCGATCTGGCGAACATCGCAACGTTCGCCGCCCAGTTTCAAAGCGAGATGCAGCAGCCGGCTTTTTGGGTCGCGGTCGGCAAGATCATCTGGATCAACGTGTTGCTGTCAGGTGACAACGCGCTGGTGATTGCGCTGGCGTGTCGTGGACTGGAACCCCGCCAGCGGCTTTGGGGCATGATTCTGGGCGCCGGCGTCGCCGTTATTCTGCGCATTGTCTTCACCGGTATCGTCGCGACGTTGATGGCGCTGCCGTATCTCAAGCTGGTCGGCGGGTTGGCACTGATCGTGATCGCCGCGAAACTGCTGGTGCCCGAAGAAGAGGATGAAGAAGGGGTGCAATCTGCATCGCATTTGTGGGCGGCGGTGCAGATCGTAGTGGTCGCTGATATCGTAATGAGCCTCGACAATGTGATCGCGGTCGCCGCTGCAGCCAACGGCAGCGCTCCGCTGTTGATCCTCGGCCTCGCGATCAGCATTCCTCTGATCGTTGCCGGAGCCGCGCTGATCATGGCGCTGCTCAATCGTCTGCCGATTTTGGTATGGGCCGGCGCAGCCTTGCTGGGCTGGATCGCCGGTGACGTCATCGCCACCGATCCAGCGATTCATCCGAAGTTGCAGGCTCTTTTCGCCGGCCCGGTCGGCGTCAACCTTGACGGACTACTGGCGATGTTCGGCATGGCGCCGCGCTTCGCGAGCGGCGGCAACGGCGGCGAGGTTGTTTGCGCCGTGCTCGGCGTCATAGTCGTGTTGGCCGTGGGATCGATCTGGCGCAGGCGCAGGCTGCAGAACTCCGAGCGTCCTGCGCCGTCGGCAGGCTGACGTAGCGTTAGCTTCAAGTTCGGGCGACGATCTTAACGCCTTACGATCGATCCGGCGCGGCCGACCAGCCGTGCCAGCTGCTTGAAACGGCTGCCGACGCGATCGGCGACGAGATCGACCATTCTGTGCTCGAACACCAGCATCAGCTTGCGGCCGCCGCTTCGAAAGTGGGTCGCCGGCAACACGCCCGGCTGCGCTGCCGATATCAGATGGGCGACGCGAAATGCCGCGCCGAGTACCCGGGCACGCTCGACCATGGCCGGCGGCACCAGCTCACGAATAAGCCCCGGCGGTTCGTTTTGTTCGCTTAAGCCGGCATAGCGGTAAAACACCGATAGCGCGACAAACGCCCTGCCTTGATGACTGACGGTGCCGAAATTTCCATTGGTGATCAGATTGAGCGTCTCCTCGCCGCGGTGGTCGGGATGAACGCGCCATCCGATGTCCGACAGCAGGCAAGCGGCATGGCGCAGGCGCCGATCCTCGTCGGTTTCCCGCAAGCTTACGACCCGCACCAATCGATCGGTCCATTCAATCAATTCTTCGGCGTGGCGCGCCGATCGGGACAACAGCTCGTTCAGCGTCTGCGCGGCGCAGATCAATCCGTCCTTGGCCCGCTCGGCCTTCGGCAGCATTTCGTAGAGCAGGCCTTCGCGTACCCCGAAGGTGGAAAACACAATGGTCTTCGGCTTGGCGACGCGGATGATGTATTCGAGAACAAGGGCCGCGTAGGTCAATAGCGGCCGCCGCGCGTCGGCGACGACTTCGATATTGGCCAACATGTTTGCGGAAGCGAGACGGCGCAGGCGCTGGGCGAAATCGAGCGCGTCCGCCGCCGGTATCGAATAGCCGTGCATCACCCGCAACGGGTAGCCGCTCTGGATGATGTGGATGCGCGCCAGCGCTCGCCATGTTCCTCCGACCGCATAAAAGGTGCGGCCACGGCCGGCCTTGAGTTGGGCAACGTCGGAAAGATCGGACTTGACGATCCGCTCAGCGCGCTTCAGCGATTTATGCGATGCATCCTGCAACGCCAGACTTCCGAGCGGGAGCGTCACGCCGCTGCGAACGCGATTGCCACGTACATCAATCAGTTCCAGCGAGCCGCCGCCGAGATCGCCGACAATGCCGTCGGGGTTGTGAACGCCTGACACAACGCCGAGCGCCGATAACTTCGCTTCGCGCGGACCCGACAGGATTTCGATGGATACGCCGCAGATGCGCTCGGCCTTGGCGATGAAATCGGGGCCGTTGGTGGCGTCGCGGCACGCGGCGGTGGCGATCGCGTAGACGCGGCCAACTTTCATCACCCTGCATAGCGCGCGAAAACGCCGCAACGACGTCAAGGCCTTGGCGACGGCGTCTGGCGCCAGCAGCCCCGTGGTCTGGACTTCGCGGCCGAGGCCACAAAGCGTTTTCTCGTTGAAGAGCGTGACCAGGCTGCGCGCCATCGATTCATAGACGACGAGACGCACCGAATTCGATCCGATGTCGATGACCGCGACGCTTGATGCGCGTTTGCGCGGCCGCTTCACCGGAAAGATCCCTTATGACGAATGCTGACGCTCGGTACGGCGCGTGAGGCGGCGCGGCGAAGATTCTTTAAGCGACTTTCCACGGCCTGACAGACTCGGATTCGTCATGAAGTAATTATGCAGGTTAAAAGGCTCCTCGCCCTTCGCGGCCTTCATACGCGTTGACGACCCATCCGGCAATAACTGCCAGCTTTGCTCGGTATCCTTGAGATTCGCGACCATGATCTGCTCGAGAACCTGCTGATGCACCGTGGGATTTTGCAGCGGGCAGAGGATTTCGACACGCCGGTCCAGGTTGCGCGGCATCATGTCGGCGGACGAGATATACACAGCAGCTTTTGCGCTTGGCAGGCCCTGTCCCATCCCGAAGCAGTAGATTCGGCCATGTTCGAGGAA
>JGI12053J15887_10001324_pt1 | contig 11408 bp, 8 predicted proteins | sample MedBloCAOM1_O3_FD_15887 | JGI IMG/M metagenome (IMG submission 15887)
CGGACAAGATCGGGCGATTGTCCGGCACGGGCTGGGCCACCGGTTATGTCGGCGGCATTCTCAGCCTCGTCCTGGTGCTCGGCTTTTTCGCCGCCAGTCCGGACACGGGGCGCACGCTGTTCGGATTCGTGCCGCTGTTCGGTCTCGATCCCGTCACCCACGAGGGCGACCGCATCACCGGCCCGCTGACCGCTGTCTGGTTTATCGTCTTCGTGCTGCCGATGTTCCTGCTGATGCCGGATTATCCCGCCAAACGCCGGATGGGCGAAGCGCTGGGCGAGGGATTGACGGACTTAAGGAAAACGCTCGGCGAATTGCCGAAACGTAAATCGATGGCGGCGTTTCTGCTCGCCAACATGATCTATACCGACGGCCTGGTGTCGCTGTTTGCGTTCGGCGGCATCTACGCCGCCGGCACCTTCGACTGGCATACAATTCAGATTGGCAGCTTCGGTATTCTGCTGGCGATTGCCGGCACTTTCGGCGCGTGGCTCGGCGGCAAGCTCGACGATTCGCTGGGGCCGAAACGCGTGATCGCAGGCAGCATGCTGATCCTGCTATCGTCGATCGTTGCTATCCTGCTGGTGGACAAGGATTCGATCCTGTTCATCAAGGTCGCGCCTCCAGTGCCGGGCGGCGCGCTGTTTTCCGGCGCAGCGGAACGCGCCTATCTGGTGCTCGGATGCCTGATCGGCGCGGCCGGCGGCCCGCTGCAGGCGGCGTCGCGGACGCTGCTGATACGGTTGGCGCCGAAAGACCGCATCGCGCAATATTTCGGATTGTTCGCGCTGACCGGAAAGGTCACGTCGTTCATCGGACCGCTGCTGATCGGCGTCGTCACGGCGGTGACGGAAAGCCAGAAGGCNGGCATGGCGGTGCTGGTGGCGTTCTTCGTGGCGGGGTTGGCGCTGCTGGCGCGGGTAAGGCAATGATTTTCCGTCGTCAAGCCCGCAATGACGGGTGTNGTCAATGCCTGAAATGCCTGACGCCNGTGAACACCATGGCGATGCCGGCGTCGTCGGCGGCCTTGATGACTTCGCCGTCGCGTATCGAACCGCCGGGCTGAATCACGGCGGTGGCGCCGGCTTCGATCGCGACCAGCAGGCCGTCGGTAAATGGAATGAAGGCGTCCGACGCGACCACGGAGCCCTTGGTCATCGGAGACGGCAGTTTCAATTCATCGGCGGCATCCTGCGCCTTGCGTGCGGCGATGCGCGCCGAATCGACGCGGCTCATCTGGCCGGCGCCGATGCCGACGGTGGCGAGATCCTTGGCATAGACGATGGTATTCGACTTGACGTGCTTGGCGACGCGGAATGCGAATTTGAGATCGCGCAGCTCGGCCTCGGTCGGCGCGCGTTTGGTCGCGACCTTCAGCGCCATGTCGTCGACCACGGCGTTGTCGCGGCTCTGCACCAGCAGGCCGCCGGCGACGGTTTTTGCCGTCAGGCCGACCGCGCGCGGATCGGGTAGACTGCCCGCCAGCAAGAGCCGCAGATTTTTCTTTGCGGCGACGATGGCGATGGCCTCGTCGGTCGCGTCAGGCGCGATGATCACCTCGGTGAAGATTTCGATGATCGCGCGCGCGGCATCGGCATCAAGCGTGCGATTGACGGCGACGATGCCGCCGGAGGCGGATGTCGAATCGCAGGCCAGCGCTTTGCGATAGGCGCTGATGAGGTCAGTGCCTTCGGCAACGCCGCAAGGGTTGGCGTGCTTGACGATGACGCAAGCGGCAGTTCGTGCTGGGTCAAACTCGGCGATGCATTCATAGGCAGCATCAGTATCGTTGATGTTGTTGTACGACAATTCTTTGCCTTGCAGTTGCCGCATCGTGGCGACGCCCGGGCGTTTGTCGGGCGTGCGATAGAACGCGGCCGTCTGGTGCGGGTTCTCGCCGTAGCGCAGCGCCTGGATCAGCCGGCCGCCAAAGGCGCGATAATCGGGCGCGTCGGTCTTGAGCTGACCCGCGAACCAGTTCGAGATCGCGGCATCATAGGCAGCGGTGCGGGCATAGGCTTTGGCGGCGAGACGGCGGCGCAGCGTCAGCGTGGTCGCGCCCTGGTTGGCGGCGAGTTCGTCGAGCACCGCCGGATAATCCTGCGGTTCGACGACCACAGCGACGTCGTCGTGGTTCTTCGCCGCGGCGCGGATCATCGCGGGGCCGCCGATATCGATATTCTCGATGCATTCCTCGAAGCCTGCGCCCTTATCGACCGTCGCCTCGAACGGATAGAGATTGACCACCAAAAGGTCGATCGGCGTGATGCCGTGCGCCTTCATCGACTGCGCGTGTTCGGCGTTGTCTCTGATCGCGAGCAGCCCGCCATGCACTTTGGGGTGCAGCGTCTTGACCCGCCCATCCATCATTTCCGGAAATCCGGTGAGCTCCGAAACATCGGTGACCTTCAACCCAGCGGCAGCAATCGCCTTGGCGGTGCCGCCGGTGGAGACAAGATCGATGCCATGGCCGGCCAGCGCGCGGGCGAATTCGATCAGTCCGGATTTGTCCGACACGGACAGTAAAGCACGGGTCACGCGGCGCGGATGGTCGGTCATATTTCAGTCCTAGGTAACAAGTTCGGCGCGTAGCATGGTTTCACGTGGTGTGAAACCACGGGCGGCACCGATACCTTGGAAATTGCAGGGNATATTGGTTGGCAAACGGCGGTGCGTNTTATCTTAAGCGGCCTTCGTCTTGATGGTCGGGATGTGACGGACGTCTTCGGTCCGCTCCGCATGCCAGGTATCGTAAGCGGCCTGCATCCGCGTCCAGATTCCCGCGCCGTCGCCAAAAAGCTTACCGAGCCGAACAGCGACGGTCGGGGACACCGGCTTTCTTTCCTGCAGGATGTCGTAAAGATGCTGACGCGAAATTCCGAGCAGTCCGGCGATTTCCGCCTTGGTCCGGCCGGTGGCCGGAATAATGTCATCGCGAAGCAGCGCACCGGGATGAGTAGGGCAGCGATTCCTTGCACGCTTTGCCGCATAGGCCATGGTTGCTCCTTAGTGATATTGTTCGAAATCGACGCGGCAGGCCTCGCCGTCTTCGAATTCGAACGTGATGCACCACGGTCCATTGACGTGGACCGAATAGCGTTTCGGATTGAACCCCTGCAAGGAATGAAAGTCGAAGCCCGGGACGTTCATTTCCTCAGCTCGGACGGCGACGTCAAGACGGTCGAGCCTCGCGAAAATGCGCTTATGCATTTTCGCATCGATCTTCGAACTCCTGCCCTTCGTCCACAGCTCCGAAAGGGCTTTGCTCTTGAAGGTTCGGATCACATCTGAACGTAAGCAATTAGCTTACATCTGTCAAGGGAGGCCCACGTCAAAAGCCTGCCATCATTCCTAGAGCGGCAATTCCGGCTCGCGGCGCGCATTGCGTCTCGCCGTAGTCGTCGAGGCCGAAGCCGTCGAGCGGACAAAGCTCCAGCGGATGCTGGGGGCGTGCCGCGAATCCTGCCGAATCACGACCTGGGTGGTGCGGCGGGGGCCGTCGTTTCCCGCCAGGAACACGCTGTCTTCCAGTTCGACCTTGTCGTCGAGCCCCTCGAAGGTCCAGACGTCGCGATTTGGCAGCACCAGCATCACGCCGCGCGCGTCGCTGAGCCGGCTCGCCTTCACGGAAGGGTGCAGATGAAACCGTACCGCGTAGTCGGTCTCGGCGCCCTTCATGCGAGCGCCCGGCGCCGGCGACACGGTGTCCTCGCCATCGAGCCTGGAACCGTCATGCGCGACCATCAGCACCCGGCGATGCATCACGCCGAACCGCGCCAGGTAGCCGTCGTGCGACGTGGTCAGCAGCACGCCGTTGCCGACCACCTCGCGATAGCTTTCCACATTGCCCGGGCCGCTGACAACGGGCGCGCCCTGCAACAGCCGCTTCATCGCCGAGAGCTCGACGAACTGGCAGGACGACGTATCGTGATAGGTCAGCGTCGAATGCGCCGCCGTGCTGCGCGCAAAGCTGCGCCAGTTGTCGCGGCCGGTGGTGGGCATGCCGCAATTGATGACGATCCGGCTCGGCCCCGACGACAATTCAAACGAGAGGCAGCCGGCGTGGGCGTCGTGACTGACACTGGGCGGCGGCGGCGGGCCGGTGTCCATGATGACCGTCATGGCGCCGGCATCGAGCCGCTGAAAGCCGGTGTGCGGCATGTTCGCCATCGGCGCGCCGTGGGTGTCGTCATAGGCGAGCAGGGTCGCCAGCAGATCGGATGGCGCGCTGCTCATGCCATTGAACATGGCGAAGCTGCCGTCGCCGTGACGAAAGAAGCGCAGCATCGGCATCATGCGGTCGATCGCGTTCAATAGCGCCGGCGGCGGCGCGATGTTGCGGGCGGCGAAGGTCTGCCGCAGCGGCAACAGGTCGATCAGCAGCTCGATCAGCGCGCCGGGATTGCGCGATATGTGCCCACCGTCGGGGAGTATTTGCCGCTGCAGTTCGTCGGAAAGCTTGCGCGTGGCGGTGCGGATGTGCCGCGCCTGGTTGGCGAGGCAGAGCGAGGCGTAGCACAGCGCGATCAGCACCTGCAGCCGCGGTACGCCATCGGGGATATCCAGCATCGTGTAGCGCAGATAGCGGATTTCGCGCGTCAGTCCGCGCAAGTAGCGCCGATAGAATTTGCCGTCGGTATCGCCGAGCACCAATGGCGCCTGCGACAACAGCGAGATCACGCGGCGCGCCAGCACGTCGGCGCGGCGGCCGACGGGGCGCTTCTGCGCCGGGTTCGAAATCCAGTCGTCGACCAGCGAGCGCGCGTTGGCGCGGGTCAGCGCGGTATCGGCGGCGCGCAGATGCCGCAGCCATCCGAAGCCGAGAAGCGCCACCTCCCAATCTTCCGATGGCGGCTCGAGATCGAAGATCGAGCGCCCGTGGCAGGTCACGATCTTGCCGGCAAACACAAAGCGGCCGGCATAGATTTCAGCCGCGCGGGTGGCGTCGGCGGTGCGCAGGTCATGCGGGGCGATGATGAGGCGATCGGTGCGGCCCGGCCACAGCCGCGACAGCGCCACCGAGCCGCCGCTTGCCCGCGCCATCACGTTCCGCGCGAAGCGGCCCATGATCAGCGTCGAAATGCGTCTGCGTTGAGCGACCGACACGCCTTGCTAGTGTCCCGAATCCGAAGTTCGCCCCAAATTGCGTCTCCCTCTCAGCGAACTTCGGATTCGAGGGGGGACACCAGTAAGCTGCAAATCAAAATGTGGTTTGGTTCAAAAGTTCACTTGTTGGGCTCCCGACGGCGGCGAAGCGAATCTCCGAACCACCCATTAGGATTGGATGAAAATTTTCTGCGAATCCTTTTAATCCGGAAACGCGGCCAAGACACCATCTTGAAAGCGCGCGAATCAGCGGGGCGGGGCGGAAATGCGGTGCAAAATCAGGATTTAACCAACCGCGCCGCGTAAAAGCCGTCCAGCCCGCCCAGCCGGGGGTCTTGATGCGGCAGGTGGCAGGGCAGGGTGCGCAGGTCGCCCTCCGCAGTCAGGATCTCGGTGAGGCCCGCGACCTCTCCGGCATCGATCGGCGCGCGGCGCACGGCGGGTTCGGCGGCGAGAAGGGCAGATATGGCCTGCTCGCCCTCTTCCGGTTCCAGCGAACAGGTACAATAGACCAGCGTCCCGCCTGGCCGGAGCAGTGCCACCGCCCTTTGCAGCAAGCGCTTCTGCAGCGCCGTCAGCGCGCCGATATCGGCTTCCTGGCGAAGCCAGGCGACGTCCGGGTGGCGGCGGATGGTGCCGGTCGAGGTGCAGGGCGCGTCGACCAGGATGCCATCGAAGCCGCCGCTGCCAATTCCCCCTTGCCATTCGGTGGCGTCGGCCACCACGGTCTCGGCCTCCAGCGCCAGCCGCGCCAGATTATCGCGAAGCCGCGCCATGCGACCAGGCGAACGGTCGACCGCGGTGACGCGCGCGCCGGCTTTTGCAAGCTGCGCCGTCTTGCCGCCGGGCGCGGCGCAGAGATCAACGATGGTTTTGCCGGCGATGTCGCCGAACAAGCGCGCCGGCAATGCGGCGGCGGCGTCCTGTACCCACCATTGGCCTTCGGCGAAGCCCGGCAGCATGGTCACCGAGCCCTGCAGCAGCGTGCGCACGGTTCCCGTCGGCAGCGTTTCGCCGTGCAGGCGGGTCGCCCACTGCTCGGCATCGGACTTCACGGTGATATCGAGCGACGGCTCGTGGCTGATCGCAACCGCGATGTCGCGAGCAACAGTCTCGCCGTAGTGGGCGATCCAGCGCGCCAGCAGCCACGGCGGAACGTCGAGCGTCTGCGACTTGACCTCGTCGATCAGCGGTTGCGCCTCGCGCGCGCAGCGGCGCAGCACCGCATTGACGAGCCCGGCATATTTCGCGGCCCGCCGGTCCGACTGCACCAGCCGTACCGACAGATCGACCGCGGCATGATCGGGCACATCCATCCAGAGAATCTGCGCAGCGCCGATCAGCAGCGCACTTTGCGCGCGCGGCGCATCGGTCGGGATGCCGCGATCGAGCAGCCGCGACAGCACATGGCCCAGCGTGCCGAGCCGCCGCAAAATCGTTGCGACCAGCCGCCGCATCAAGGCGCGGTCACGATCGGCGAGGGCCTTCAGTCCGGGATGTGCGGCGGCGCCGTCGAGCTGGTCGTCAAGCGTGCGCTGCTTATGCAGCACGCCGTCGAGAATGTCCGCCGCGATCCGCCGCGCCGCGAGACCGGGCACCTCGGATGGCATTGCGAATCGTTGAGGAGGCATGGAGCGGGAACATCTCGGGAGGTCGGACAGCGATTAGCGTTTGCCGCTCATGCCATCGGAAGGAAACACACCTTTGGCATGGGAATATGCCAAATGTAAGAATCGCGGTGGCGATTCACGATCGCAGTACCATCTATATGCTGGAGCGCTGAATCGCGCGGGCGGATTCCGCGGCCGGAAGCTTGCGATGACTGATGATCCTTCACGGCCCGCAACGGCCGCGCCTAGAACGGAGCGCAAGCAGCTCACGCCGGCGGCAAAGCGCGCGTTAGCCGAGGCCGACGCCCGCAGGCAAGCCGCCGAGGCAAACGCCAAGCCTGTGGAAAAGGAGTTTCAGGGTCCGAAGGGCCCGGAACCGACCCGCTATGGCGACTGGGAAAACAAGGGCATTGCCTCCGATTTTTGAGCCTGGGCATTGCGCTTGCCGATTTCAGCACGCTCCGGGCAGAAGCAGATGGTTTCAAACAAAAAGCCGCGCGGTTGCATTGCTTTTTGCATTTTCAGATCTTGCAGCAGCCGATCAGTGCGACACCACCACGGTGGCGCCGACGGAGACGCGCTCGTAAAGGTCGCTGATATCGGCATTCAACATGCGGATGCAGCCATAGGACACGAAGCCGCCGATCGATCCCGGCACGTTGGTGCCGTGAATGGCGTATTCCCCGCCCGCCAGCGTCATCGCGGCGACGCCCATCGGATTTTGCGGCGAGCCGCCGGGAATGACGTCCGGGATTGACGGCTTGTCGCGTTTCACTTCCGCCGGCGGCGACCAGGCCGGATTGCGGTACTTGCCGTCGATCTGGGTGGTGCCGGCCCATTGCTTGCCGGCTTTGCCGACGCCGACGGGATAGCGCATGGCATGGCCCGGATCGACAACGAGATAAAGCCGGCGTTCATTGGTCTTCACCACGATCGTTCCCGGCGAATAGTCGCCGCGGAAACCGACCATATCCGGCCGCGCCTCGGCCTGTGTCGTTATCAACATCCCCGCCCCGATCGTGGCCGCCAGCGCCACCGCAATCCTCAGCGACATCAATCTCTCCACATTCGCTTCCGTCACCCCTTCCGGGACCGCGAAAATCCCACGCACATCCCGCAAAACGCCGGTTTGCCCACGCATTTTTAACCGCTCGCGTTAACCAACCGGTTTCCGCGAGCCCCGCGGTGCGTCGTGCGTGGCCATAGAGAGAAAATGTTGGGAACAAAGTAAATGACCGGAAAACAACACTCGTCCGGAAAGCGTATTGCAGGGGCGACTTGCCCCTGACGATTACATGAGGAATTGACAGCGAGGGCTCCGTGTCCCGGACGCGGTGCAGCGCCTCTTTGGCGGTGCGCCGGCAGAGCCGGGATCCACGAACGTCAGGATAATTACATTCGCGGTGGGCCGCCGATCAGCAGCGCATCAACTTTCGTGCTGCGCGGCATCCGGGCACGGCGGCACTATTCGTGGCTCGCAACTCCTAAGCCGGCGCGCTCTTCTTGTTTTGCCGGTGCGCCACGAGATCGTCGACCACGGCAGGATCCGCCAGCGTCGAGGTGTCGCCGAGACTTCCCGGCTCGTCCTCGGCGATCTTGCGCAGGATGCGGCGCATGATCTTGCCCGAACGGGTTTTCGGCAAACCCGGAGCGAACTGGATCTGGTCCGGGGACGCGATCGGGCCGATGTCCTTGCGCACCCACGCCACCAATTCCTTGCGCAACTCCTCGCTCGGCTCGGTGCCGATCATCAGCGTGACATACGCGTAAATGCCCTGGCCCTTGATATCGTGGGGATAGCCGACGACGGCTGCTTCCGAGACCTTGGCGTGCGCCACCAGCGAACTTTCGACTTCGGCGGTGCCCATGCGATGGCCGGACACGTTGATCACGTCATCGACGCGCCCGGTGATCCAGTAATAGCCATCGGCGTCGCGACGACAGCCGTCGCCGGTGAAGTATTTTCCTTTGTAAGTCGAGAAATAGGTCTGTTCGAAGCGGGCGTGGTCGCCATAGACGGTGCGCATCTGTCCCGGCCATGATTTGGCGATGCAGAGATTGCCCTGGCATTCGCCTTCCAGCACCTTGCCATCGGCATCGACGATTTCGGGCACCACGCCAAAGAACGGCAGCGTCGCCGAACCGGGCTTGAGTTTGGTCGCGCCGGGTAGCGGCGTGATCAGGATGCCGCCGGTCTCGGTCTGCCACCAGGTATCGACGATCGGGCAGCGCTCGTCGCCGATCACCCGATGATACCATTCCCATGCTTCCGGATTGATCGGCTCGCCGACGCTGCCGAGCAGCCGCAGGCTCTTGCGCGAGGTTTTCTTGACCGGCTCATCGCCACCCTGCATCAGCGCGCGGATCGCAGTCGGCGCGGTGTAGAAGATGTTGACCTTGTGCTTGTCCACCACGTTCCAGAACCGCGAATTATCAGGATAATTCGGCACGCCTTCGAACATCAGCGTGGTCGCGCCGTTCGCCAGCGGCCCGTAGAGAATATAGCTGTGGCCGGTGACCCAGCCGACGTCGGCGGTGCACCAGTAGATGTCGCCATCGTGATAATCGAAGACGTATTGATGCGTCATCGACGCGAACACCAGATAGCCCGCGCTGGTATGCAGCACGCCCTTGGGCTGGCCGGTCGAGCCCGAAGTATAGAGGATNAACAGCGGATCCTCCGCGTGCATATGCTCGCACGGACATTCCGTCGTCACCATCTTGGCGGCGTCGTGGTACCAGAAATCGCGCGAGGGGCTCATGTCGACGGCAGCGCCGGTGCGCTTGACCACGACGACCCAGTCGACGCCGCCGCTTTTGGCGATCGCGGCATCGACATTGGCCTTCAGCGGCACTTTCTTGCCGCCGCGCAGGCCCTCGTCGGCGGTGATGATCACCTTGGATTGGCAGTCGGTGATGCGCTGGGCGAGGCTGTCCGGTGAAAAGCCCGCGAAAACCACCGAGTGGATCGCGCCGATCCGCGCGCAGGCCAGCATCGCGTAGGCGGCTTCCGGAATCATCGGAAGATAGATCGTGACGCGGTCGCCCTTCTTGACGTTGCGGGTACGCAGGATGTTGGCGAATTTGCACACCTCGTCATGCAGCTGCCGATAGGTGATGTGCTTTGACTCCGAGGGGTTGTCGCCCTCCCAGATGATGGCGGTCTGGTCGCCGCGCTTGTCGAGATGCCGATCGATGCAGTTCCACGCGACATTGAGGACGCCGTCCTCGAACCATTTGATCGAAATGTTGCCGGGGGCGAAGGACGCGTTCTCGACCTTGGTGAAGGGTTTGATCCAGCCGATGCGCTTTCCCTGTTCGGCCCAGAATCCGTTGGGATCGCTGACCGAGCGCGCGTACATCTCCTGGTACTTGGCTTGATCGACCCAGCCGCGCTTGGCCCAATCCGCAGGCACGTCGTAAATCTTCTCGGACATTACACCCTCCACCCATGCGGCCAGTGAACGCGGACACTGCAAGCCGTCTTCGTTGTTGCAACGATTATGCGTCGGCGCGGCCAGCGCCGACAAGCGGAACAAACAGGACCTTGGGCCAGCTGTTCGCCATGCCCGGCATCACGTCGCGAGGCGGAGCGGAACTGCGGCTGGCACCTCGCCCGCCGTCACGATCGCGTTTTCGGAAGGTCAAAAAGCCGCATGCGCCGCCTGCTTACTCGCTTAGCGGTAACCAGGAACCGTAATTTCCAGAAGACGGGCTGGCGCTCGAGGCAATTACCCCCTAAATGGCCTCCCCGGGGCCTAGCCGCCCTGCCGGAACCAAAGANCNATAANCGGCATTACCAGAGCATATCAGGAGCAAGGCGTCTAAAGTCATGATGGATCAGCAGAATTTCGAGGCTGCGCGGCCCGTTTCCGCCGATTCGCATCTGACCGTGACGCCGGGACATCCCGCCAGCGTTGAATCCCTCGCCAAAGGGCTGGGACTGAAGCTCGGCGATCAGAACGAACTGACCATCCGCCGCATCAAGCGCGGCAAGAGCTATTCGTTCGTTCGCGCCAACGGAACGGCAATCCGCCACACCGGCACCATCAAGCGCCTCCACTCGATGGCGGTGCCCCCGGCCTATGCCGAGGTCCGCTATTCCCCCGATCCGAACTCGCATTTGCAGGCGGTCGGCCGCGATGCCGCGGGCCGGCTGCAATACCGTTACCATTCCGATTGGGAAAAGGTTCGCGAACAGCGCAAGGCGCACCGGCTGGCGCGGCTGGTTGCGGCGCTGCCGAAAATTCGCCGCAACGTCTCGATGCATCTAAGGGGCGACGCGCCGACCCGTGAATTCGCGCTCTCGGCGGTGATCGAACTGATCGCGCGCACGGCGATCCGTCCGGGCAACGAATCCTACGCCCGTCTCAACGGCACCCGCGGCGCCACCACGCTGTTGAAGTCCAATGTCGTGCTGGAAGACGACTGCGTCGTNCTGACCTTCAAGGCCAAGGGCGGCAAGGCCGTGCGCAAGGAATGCGATGCGGCGAAGCTGGTGCGCGCCATCGGCATCCTGCGCGGCGTGCCGGGCAAGCGGATGTTTCAGTACCGGGACAATTCCGGCAACGTCCGTGCCGTCTCCACCACGCAGGTCAATACGTTCCTGCGCGAGATCGCCGGCATCAAGATTTCGCTGAAGGATTTCCGCACCCTGATGGCATCCGCCGTGGTGCTGGAATCGCTGTCGCG
>JGI12053J15887_10001326_pt1 | contig 11405 bp, 13 predicted proteins | sample MedBloCAOM1_O3_FD_15887 | JGI IMG/M metagenome (IMG submission 15887)
TCCACCGTGATCGTCGGGCTCAACGGTCTGCGCCTGTTGCGCTCGGCCGCGTGGCACCGCGCCTCCCCAAACAGGAGCAGTCGATGAGCGGCCGCACCACACCCCCGCCCGGCCATGACGGTGGGGCGGCTAGGCCCACTGTCAGCGTCTGCCGCGGCTGCTGCTGCGGCACCCCCAAAGTTTCGCGCCTGGATCACACCGCTCAACTGGCCGACCTGCGCCAATCCCTCGCCCGGGTAGCCACCATTCGGACTTCCACCTGCCTGGACGCCTGCGAACACGCCAACGTGATCGTCATCCAGCCCTCCGCGCAAGGCCGTCAGGCCGGCGGTCGCCCCGTCTGGCTGGGCCTGGTCAACGACCCCGACGCGGCAATCGACATCACGGCCTGGGTCACAGCCGGCGGCCCCGGCATCACCGACCCACCCGACGTCCTTGACCTCTACACCTTCACCCCACCCCGGCGAGTCCGGCAGGCACTCGACGACTGATCAGCCCCTGCACCGCAGGGGTGTTCTGTGTGGAGGACTGGGCGGGTTACCTGGCATTTTGCTTGCCGTGCATGCGCTGTGGAGAAACCAGCGGTGCCCGGAGCACTGAGTTAATGGACAGTCCAATGGAAAAGATCGCTCTCCGCTTAGGATGTACACCAGTCGACCGTGCGGCGGTACCGACCTAGTCCGGCGACGACGAACTCGTCGCGGTGTCCGACCGCCACCACTCCGAGTTGCCGCAAGGCGCCACAGATGGGGCTGTTGCCTCCAGCCGGAAACGCCTCGTTCCGACCGAGGATCCGGGGACCATAGACCGTTACGCCGGAATTCCAGACGGCAGCGGTCTGGCGGCCTTCCCGACCGAAGTAATCGGCTTCCAGGTAGGCGATCGGCCCGCGGGCCGACGCGGTGACCAGCAGTCTCTGTAAACCGATCGACAACTGCCAGAAGCCGGTTTCTGGTGAGACGCGAATGCCCTTCCCGTCCAGTTCGAGCACCAGGTCCTCGGTGACCGGAATCAACGCGAGTTCCGCTGTGGCGAGGGGAACGGCACGAGCGCACCGGTGTGGTGCGGTGATCGGCTCCAGCACCTGCGATGTCGCGATAATCGCGCTCAGCTCGTAGTGCATCGCTGCTTGGGGCGTGGGTTGCGGGCGGACTTATTCGAGGAAGCCGAGGTGCTTGAGCACGTGGGCCGCGGAAGTCGCACGGACGTCGGCCACCTCGACTCTGTATTCCTCGGCGAACAGGCCCGCATGCCGGGTGATCCTTCCCTCTTCGATCAACTCTGCGGCCCTCTCGAGATGTTCCCTTGACAACGCGTCGGTCCACAGGCGGTGCCGGATGTAGATCTTGTCGTCGTCCACGGACGTGATCTCCAGGGTCTTGCCGCCGGCCACGGTCGGGATTGTTGCTCCCGTTCCGTACCGGCGCTGTACCTCCGACCAGTCCAACGGCATAGTGGCTTTCTCCCTCAGAGGGCGGGCGGCGAGATTCTTAGCCATTCGAGGATGGCTCCTCGTCCTCGGGCAGCGTTTCGGGCGGCAGCGCGCATGCCGCCAGATCGCGCATGTACTCCATGGTGCTGTGCCGGCGAAGGGCCGCCGTGTGCGCGTCGCAACCCAGGTTCGAGGCCAGCTGCCCGTCGTCATCGCCATGGACGCAAGCAAGCACGATGACCTCTTGGTGCTCCAGCGGCAGCACGGTCAGCCCTCGGAGCAGTTCCGGCCAGCTCCCCACGTCAGCCAGGCGGCCTTCTCTAGCCTCGGTGAGGCGAGCCTCGGCCAGCCGGGCGATGCGCCCGGAGTACGGAAGCCCGAAGTATCGGAAGATCGTGGGCTTGGTCAGCAGACCTGCGAGGACTTGCGCACTGACCTGCTCCGCGAGGCTGCGGTTGCCCAGCCTGTGATGGCAGGTGTAGGTGATCGCGTCGTGGGTGGCACAGACACGTTCCATCCAGGCTGCATATTCCGACGGCAGTGAGGCCGGTGTGCTCATCGCTTCCGCACCAATCAGGTTCCGCGGCGCCGCTCCTACGCACGCTGCGCTGTGCTTAAAGTTCGGCGAGCACCGCCTCTGCCGTGCTAACCGTGTGGTCGACGAAGCGTTTTTCGACAAGCAGCTTGTTGATCCGACCGTCCTGGAGGATGGCGGCGTAGCGCTGCGAGCGCGAACCCAAGCCGAATTCGCTGGCATCGGTGTCCATGCCCATGGCGTTGGTGAAGGCGGCATCGGGATCCGCCAGCATGATGATGTTGCCGTTGGCCCCCTCGGTCTCGCCCCAGGCGCCCATCACGAATGGGTCGTTGACCGCTACGCAGGCGATCGTGTCGACTCCCTTGGCCTTGAGGTCGTCGGCTCTGAGCACGAAGCCTGGCAGGTGGAAGTCGCTGCATACCGGGGTGAAGGCGCCGGGTACGGCGAACAGCACCGCCGTTCCCTGACCAAGTACCGCGCCGGTCTGGACGCGCTGGGGTCCGTCTCCAGTCATGATCATAAGCTGTACGTCCGGGACTTGATCACCGATGCTGACCATTTGCCGTTGCCTCCGTGAACGGGTCCGGGAGCGGACCGAGACGCGTGATGCCGCCCTGACAGGCGGGCCGTGCAGTTGATGCAGTTCCAGGGCCGAACTGGACGGGTCGGCGGACGGTCGCGTTGCCCGCCGCCCGTTCCTCTTATCGCTCCGGTCAACGAATGACTCCGGTCAGGGAGTCGAAACCACTGTCTTGACCATGGGTGCAATGTGGGCGCCTTGCACCACGGTGATGTCCTCGGACGCCGGGGCGTCGCCCCTAATCGCCGCGTGGGGGACGACCACCCAGCACGCGCAGCCCCAGATGCACTCTCCGGCCATGCCCTCGAAACGGATCGACTGTTCGCTCATCATGACGCCGAGATCGAGGATCCAGGAATGCATGAGAAGCTTCTGTTCCCAGGAATCGATCTTATCGTAGGCGTCCCTCGCTTCGTAGAAGACTGTGAAGTCCGTCTTGGCGACGCCGGGGATGATGATGTTGGCATAGGCGGTCAGCTCATCGAAAAATTCCGCGTGCTCGGTGTGTAGGGTGCCATCCTCCCCGGGCAGCAGGTAGGTCTGCAGCGTCTCTTCCAGCTTCTTCTGCAGGGTGTCATTCCACAGCTCGCGGGGAGCCACCGAATGGGCCTCGATGTAGTCGGTTTTGAAACCCTCCTTAAGACCGGACCACTTCGGGATGTATCCGATCCACTTGCTGACGACCTCACGCCATTTGCTTCGCGGCTCGCCGGGTAGAACCTCTACACCGGGGTGGGTGAACTTCGCGACATCCAGCACGGTCCAGGCGCGGTCGCCGGAGGTGTTGCGCTCGTGCGGGGCGCCGGTAAAACCGGCCGGGCGGAGCAGCTTGAACAGCAACCGCCCGTAGTCCTGCACGACGAACCGGGTGAAGGAATCATCGACGAACTTACGCGTGACGCCCTTGCGCAAGGCGTCCCGGATCGCTGGCTGGCCGGTCTTGGTGTAGGAGCCGAGCCGTTGCCAGGAGTGTTCCTGGGGCAGCGCGAGGAACCCGCCGGTGAACGGGTTTTTGTACAGGTCGCCCCAGACCGCCATGACACCCTGGTTCTTGGAGTCGTCGAGCATGCAGTCCAGCTCGTTGATCGTGGGGAACAAGGCGGCCTTGCCCCCGGCGTGCTCCTCGTCGCCGGAGAAGGGCATGGTGGCCACCCCGACCACCGGGATCCGCCGGCCGAGCTTGACGTTGGACAGGTGCCTTGCGAGGTCTACTACCATGCCGCTGCCGGTGCCGCCGGCCATCGAGAAGAACACCAGCACGAGTGAGGGCAGCCTGGTGTCGTTGATGCTTTGCACGAACGCGTCGAGTTCCTTCTCCAGGGACCTCGGCTCGCCGTAGTAGTAGTGCCCGTAGATCGCTTTTGAGATCGCCCGCGGGAACGTGTCACCCGCCTTCGGTAGTTCAATGTCGGCCGGTAACCACGGCTCGTAGTTGGGATTCCAGTAGTAGCGCGGGTACTCCATCTTCAGGAATTCGCGCCACCGGTTGAGGCTGGTCTGGAGGTCCTCGCGATTCGGGACCTCGAGGCCGACAGTGCGGACCTGCGCGCGCTCGCGAGGAATTCCTCGCTCGTCGAGCCTTTGGTTGAAGCCGTTGGAGTACTCGCGCAGCTCGTGCATGTCCTGGTCGCCGATGTCGATCGCCAGACCAGTGAAACGGGCCCGAGGATCCTCGAGCATGTCCTCGATCTCACCAGTGCGCAGGAGTGCCTCGACCATGTAGGCGCCGGTCTTGCCGATCCCGATCGCGTGAATACAGTGGGGCGACTGGTTTCCCGTCGCGCTGTGGTACATAGACAGTCCCATGACCTGGTTCCTCTCCTCGTGAAACTGCGCTTAATTGTCGGTGCGACCTGACTTGCCTGGGCAGAAGAACGGCGGCATTGCGCCGTGTCGTCACGTCACTCGAGGAAGCCGAGGTCCTTCAGCACGGTGGCGGCGGTCGTGGGTCGCTCGTCAGCGACGAAGGTGCGGTACTGATCAACAAAGTCACCGGACTTTCGCGTCATCTTCCCGTCCTCGAGCAGCGCGACCGCTTTCTCTAAATTGGCCCGTGACAGGCTGTCTTTCCACAGCCGGTGCTTCACGTAGACCTTCGCCTCGTCAGCCCCGGTCACCGCCAACGTGGACGATCCAGGAATCGGTGCCACGTCCGCGCCGTCCTTATATCGCGCGACGACCGCGTCCCAGTCCAGCGCCATCACAGTTCTCCTCCTCGCGGGCAGACGGGCGTGCAGTGATTGATCTTCAAGCTCAACCGGAACCGACCGTCACGGGCGACTCGACCGGTGCCGCCTCGCCCCGGATGGCGGCATAGGGCACGACCACCCAGCACGCGCAGCCCCAGATGCACTCGCCCCCCATGCCATCGAAGCGGATCGACGGCTCGCAGAGCATCACCCCGAGGTCGAGCAACCATGAGTGCTTGAGCAGCTTCTCGTCCCAGGTCAGCGTGTCGTAGGTGTCGCGGGCGGTGAAGAACATCTCGAGGTCGAGCTTGCTCGCGCGCGGTAGGACCACCGTGACCATGGGCTTACCTGGGCCCTCGACCTGCAACACCGTGGGCTCCACAGTGGTGGTCGCGATCTGCCCTATCTGCCCTTGCAACTGCGTGACCGCCGTGGCGCTGAACGCCTCCTTCGGCCCGAGGGTGCGCGCCTCGACGTACTCGGTGCTGAACCCCTTCAGCAGACCGCAGCCGCCCAGCGTGGCGATGTCCGCCGCCTCGCGGGTGGCGAGCACGTTGATCCAGCGGTCGTTCGGCTCCCCGCGGATCGCCGGGTGCCAGGCGTCCGCCGGCACTGACAACCAGTTCAGCGCCTTGAGCGTCTCGTAGAGGTGTACCGAATTGTCCCGGGCCAGGAAGCCCGCGATCCCGGAGTCCACATATGAGTGGGTGTCAGTCAGGTCGCCTTTCATCGCGAACACATCGTCCTGCGGTACGGCAAAGAATCCGCCGGTAAAGGGATTCTTGTAGAGGTCGCCCCAGACCGCCATGACACCCTTGTTCTTCTCGGTGTCAATCATGCAGTCAAGCTCGTTGATCATGGGGAACAACGACCCGTCGAAGGTCTCCGGGGGGTCACCTTCGCACGGCAGCACGCCGACGCCGACGACCCACGGCCTGCGGCCTAGCTTGATGGTCGACAGATGCCGGGCGATCTCGACGACGATGCCGCCGCCGACCCCACCTGCCAGGCCGAAGACCACCACGACCAGCGGCGTGGCCTGGCTGGCCAGCACACTCTCAGCGAAAGCGTCCAACGCCTGGGCGATCTCGCGGTTCTGGTAGTACTCCGAGCCGTACACCGCCTTGGCGAGCGCCCGCGGGAAGTGCTCACCCGGGCCGGGCAGCTCCACGTCCGCGGGCAGCCAGGGCTCGTAGTTGGGATTCCAGTAGTAGCGGGGGAATTCCATCTTCAGGAACTCGCGGTAGCGATTCAGGCTAGTCCGCAGCTCCTGGTTGCTGGGGATGGGCAGTGCCACGGTCTGGACGTGGCTGCGCTCCGGCGGAAGGTCCGCCCCGGCCTCGCGGACCTGGCTCAGGTCCTCGTCCCCAATGTCCACCGCTAATGCCGAGAACCGCATGGTGGGGTCAGCAAGAAAGCCCTCAGGGCGCTCGCGCAGAAGTTTCGTGATGACTCCAGCCCCGGTGCCGCCCAAGCCTAGGACGTGCAACGAGAACGGGCCCTCGTGCTGACCGGCGCGATGCACACCCTCGGTGCGCAGCGCCTCAATCCGCGCCAAGTCGTCGATCAACCCGTGATCGTGGTCGTGGTCATGTCCATGGTCTTCGGTAGCCATGCCTGGCGTCTTCTTTCTTATGGTGGTCGATGTGGCAGGGCCTGCACTTCTCCAACCGTCGCTGTAGACATCTCACCTACGATTAGGCGCCACCGCCCTCTTTGGGGGCGTCCCGCCAGTCGTGCGGGTCCGTCATGTCGGGCAGATCCTCGGCGCTTTTGCCGAGAGCGGCCAAATGGTCCTGGCGCTGCTCGTCGCGCTCGCTCTGGTCAGAAGGACTTGTAGCTTGTGACTGCCCGGTTAGGTCGCTCATGACGCTCCTTCTCGGTAAGTGGAGTTATTGCGCTGTGGGGCGACAATCAACGGTTGACGCGCAGACTCTTTCTGGATGTAACGGCCTGCGGCGCGGCCCTTTCGGGCTGACCTGGGTCTGCCCATGAGCCGTGGGCGCGGATTGGCTAGATCCGGGACGGCGACGGCTGGTCAGCCTGCCGGTCGGATGGCTCATCGGGGAGGCGACCGCCGTCGACGCCACCGGCCGCCCCGTTGGAACTCTGGTTGGGCAGACCAGGAATGGGGCTCTCCGCCGTGCCGATCGTCGGCCGGGTGAGGGCCTCGACTTGTCGCTGGGCGGCGGCGGGGTCGGTGACCCAGGTGCGGTAGAAGTCGAACGGGCATTCAGCTACGCCCTTGTCGCCGTCTCCCGACGCCAACACGCCGGTGTAGCCACGGTGCAACAGCTTGAACATCTGGTTTTGCGACTGCCAGTTGGCCCGAGCGTCGCGGATCAACGATGTGGAGAGCTCGGCGTACTGGATGCCGTACTCCTCTTCACCGGTCTCGCCCAGCGTGCGGCCGTCGAACCCGATGATCGAGGAGTGGCCGAAATAGGAGTACACGCCGTCGAACCCGGCTGCATTGGCGACCGCGACGTAGCAATTGTTCATCCAGGCCATCGCCTTCGCGACGATGATTTGCTGATCTTTGGCCGGGTACATGTAGCCCTGGCAGCGCACGATGAGCTCGGCGCCCTTCATCGCGCAGTCCCGCCAGATCTCCGGGTAGTTGCCGTCGTCGCAGATGATGAGGCTGACCTTCATACCCTTGGGTCCATCGACGACGTAGGTCCTATCCCCGGGATACCATCCCTCGATCGGCACCCAGGGCAGGATCTTGCGGTACCGCTGCACGATCTCGCCCTCGTCGTTCATGAGGATCAGGGTGTTGTAAGGGTTCTTGCGCGGGTGTTGCTCGTGCTGCTCTCCGGTAAGCGAGAAGACACCCCACACCTTCGCTGCGCGACATGCCTCGGCGAAGATCTTCGTCTCCTCCCCTGGGATGACCGACGCGGTGTCGAACATCTCCTCGCGGTCGTACATGATCCCGTGGGTGCTGTACTCCGGAAAGACGATCAGGTCCATCCCCGGCAGGCCCTGCTTGATCCCGACGATCATGTCGGCGATCTTCATGCAGTTGTCTCTGACGTCCTCGCGGGTGTGTAGCCGGGGCATCTTGTAGTTGACGACCGCGACGCCCACGGCGTCGTTGCTGCTGCTGATGTCTCCATGCCGCATGGGCTGACTCCTCCCGCAGCGCTCTGCGGATCAACCATCGTCGATCCGAAACGACAGTTCCTTCCTGCAGAAACTATTCTGGACGGAAGAAGTACTGTCAAGAGCTCGAGGCGTAGCGGGCGTCAGAGCGACGAGACGATGTCGAACTCCAGCCCTGCTGCACGGGCCAGATAGATGCGTTGCTCGACGTGAGCATCGCGCAACCCCAGTTCACCGCGCGGCCCGCCATAGCGGGCGACTTGCGCCACAGCGCAGATCTGCCGCACGTCGGCCGAGCCGGCTCGCCGGATCAGCTCAGCGAGCAGTACCACCCCCTCGTAACAGGACTCTCCGAGACTGTTGAGCATCGGAGCGTCCACGCCGAAGCGCCGGGCATAACGGGCGTTGAAGTCGAGGCTCTCCGCGGTGGGCAGGCACTCGAAGTAACCCGCCGCCACGAATAGTCCCGCCGCGTTGTCGGCGCCCGTGGCGAGGAGCATGTTCTCGTCCATCAGAGGGCTCAGGCGCACGCACCGCCGGTCCAGCTCAGCGCGCGCGAACTGCCGGTTGAAGTGCACCGCGTCCTCGCCGACGAGGAACATGAGCACCCCGTCGCACTCGCTCCGTTCAAGCCGCCGAATCGCCTTCCGGAAGTCGTGCGTACCCAGCCCGACGAAGATCTCGTCACGGATCTGGGCGCCGCAGATTCGCGCGAAACCCCGGCTCACCGCCGCCGAGCGGCGCGGCCAGACGTAGTCATTGCCGACGATGCACCACCGCCGCACGCCCATTTCGCGCGCCATCCACCGCAGGGACGGCAGGATCTGGCGCTGCGGTGTCTCACCGGTCAGAAAGACACCGGCGCTGCGCTCCCCGCCCTCGTACAACGCGGTGTACACGTAGGGCACCCGCTGGGCGATGCGGGGAGCCAGCACCTCCCGCACTGCGGAGATGTGCCAGCCCACCACAGCGTGGACCTCGCCAGCCGAGATCAACCGATCGATCTCGTCGGCGACCCGGACCGGCGGCGCACCACCGTCCACCGTCAGCAGGCGCAGTTCCCGACCGAGCACGCCGCCACCGGCGTTGACCTCCTCCACTGCCAGTTGGGCGCACAACTCGCAGGACGGCCCGAAGATGCCGGCCGGCCCCTGGATCGGGACCACCAGGCCAATAGTGAACACTCCACGATGCCCTCGATACGTCGGCATTGCAGTCCCTCGCGTCGGGACCGCGCGCATCCCCAGATGCGGAACGACGGCCCGTCATCCGAACATGGTAAGGACGCGCTGGCCATCCAGATACTCGTTCCTGCGCCCACCTCTCGATGCGGCAGCCCAACGGCGTCGCGCTACGTCACCAGCACAGCATCCAGGCGGCGGCAGGTAGCTGTGAGCGTTCGGCCGTCTGCGCATGCCTACGTCCTGGACCTGCGCAAAGAGCGGCCAGCACGCGACCTCGGTGCCCAACAGGCCAGCAGCAGATGGGCGGGACTGTGCAAGGCGATTACTCAAGCGTGCTGCTACCACTCCGTGTTATTTTCTGGTTAATCAGTTCCAGATGACACCTCTTGGGAGTCGGTCGTGAAAGCAGGCTCCGAGCTGGGCCTGGCCCAGTTGCTCAGCCAAGTGGAGAGTCGGGTGACTCGGCGCTTGGTTACCGTGCTGCGCGCGAACGACTGCGAACTCGCGGAGTGGCGGGTACTCCGGCTGCTCGCAGACGGCCGCGGCCGTCCGATGAGTGAGATCAAGGGTTTCGTCCTGCTACCCGGCCCCACGCTCACGAAGTTGATCGACCGGATGGTCGCCGACAATCTCGTCTACCGGCGCGGCGATCTCGAGGACCGCCGCCGCGTGCTCGTGTTTCCGGCTCCGCGCGGCGTGGCGAAGTACGAGGCGATCCGCGCCGCCGTCGACATCGATCAGATGGAGCTGGCCGAACGCATCGGCGACGAGCAGCTAGGGGAACTGACCCGCGTGCTGTCCCAGGTCGCCGATGTGCTGCAGTGAGTACCGGTCAGACTGGCGCCACACGGCGTTGCAGGGTGCGAATGATGTGACCGCCACCGCGAACGCTGCCGGCCCGGCCGTGGGCGCAGCCTGAAGCTCCGCCGCGAAGGCGTTGACACTTCTCCGGACTGCCTGCACAATCCCTGACCATCCGACATTATGTTTCCAATGGAAATATTGCGATAGGAAGCAACAGGTCACGGAGGCGTGGCTGGTCTTTTCGCTTACCGAACCGCACGGTCGGAGGTCGCGGCGCCACTCCGGCCACCTCGACCTGACCCCGGAGAGCCGAGCTCGAGGAGAGGGCCGCCATGACCGTCCGCTTAGATACGACCTCCTGGTCTACCCGCTTCCGGCATGCGCTGTCCCCGGCGGAGTGGACGGCGCTGGGCGGGATGGCCGGCTTCATTCTGCTATTGCACTTCGTGGGCTTCGGAGTGTTGGCCGGCGTCGTGGCGCCGAGGAACTACCACCTGGGCCAGTCGGGGATCTACGGCATCGGTCTGGGCCTGACCGCCTACCTACTTGGCATGCGGCACGCCTTCGACGCGGATCACATTGCCGCGATCGACAACACCACCCGCAAGCTGATGGCCGACGGGAAGCGGCCACTGTCGGTCGGATTCTGGTTCTCCCTGGGGCACTCCACGATCGTGTTCGGGCTAGCTCTCCTGCTCTCAGTCGGCGTCAAGGCACTAACCAGCCAGGTCACTGAAGACAAGTCGTCGGCGTTGCAACAGAACCTCGGGCTGATCAGCACCAGCGTGTCCGGGGTCTTCCTCTACCTCATCGGCATCATCAACCTGGTCATCCTCATCGGGATCGTCACAGTGTTCCGGGAGATGCGGCGCGGAGCCTACGACGAACAGACCCTCGAAGACCAGCTCAACAACCGCGGGTTCATGAACCGTTTCCTAGGTGGGGTGACCAAGGCCGTCACCACGCCATGGCAGATGTACCCCACCGGCATGCTGTTCGGCCTAGGGTTCGAAACCGCGACCGAAGTCTCGCTGCTGGTACTGGCCGGCGGCGCCGCGGCCTCCAACCTGCCGTGGTATGCGATCCTGATCCTGCCAATCCTCTTCGCAGCCGGAATGTGCCTGCTGGACACCGCCGATGGCTGCTTCATGAACTTCGCTTATGGCTGGGCGTTCTCCAAGCCGGTCCGCAAGGTCTACTACAACATCACGATCACCGCCCTGTCTGTCGCCGTCGCGCTGATCGTCGGCACCATTGAGTTGATCTCCATCCTCACCGATAAACTTGGCATCGACTCCGGTCCACTCGGCCTGATCGGAAACCTGAACCTCAACGGCGTCGGCTTCTTCATCGTCGGATTGTTCGTGCTGACCTGGATCGTGGCACTCGGGATCTGGCGATTCGGGCACATCGAAGAAAAATGGTCCGCCAACCTCGCGACCACCCCACCCTCGGCCGACTAGAGCGCTCGTGTGATCGAGGAGACCAGGCGCCGCGAGGGCGCGGTTGACCCGCGGACGTTGGCCCGTGGAGACCTGCGACGGCCCGGTCCTCAACGATTTGGGGCACT
>JGI12053J15887_10001328_pt1 | contig 11394 bp, 16 predicted proteins | sample MedBloCAOM1_O3_FD_15887 | JGI IMG/M metagenome (IMG submission 15887)
TATTGATGATCGCCAGAAAGGCGGCGGCGAGCGCATCGAGGCGAAACCGCGCCCCGACCCATGGCAATCCTATTGGCAAAATTGTGGTTGTGGGCGCCGCAACAACCGAGACCGCGGCAAGCGTGGCGAGAACGAGCGACAGAAGCAGACAGCCGGAATAGACAACAGGAGTCGCAAGCTTGCCCCGGACCAGAGCGGTCGCGGCCATGGCGAGGGCCAGCAGCGCGACAACGCAGAGGAGAATGCCGATGATCACCGGCGGCCCTCGATCGCTTGCGCAGCAACTCGTGCCATGCGCGAAGTCACGTCTTCAGCCTCACGCCACGGCCGCCACCAGCGCTTGGCACACCTTCGCCGATCAGCACGACGCCAGCGACCTCCAGCGCAGTAATCAACTTCATCAGGGAATCAACGTTCCCGCGGATGACGCCATCACTGGCCTCCATTCTCTGAATCGTCGGCAGTGAAAGGCCGGAGCTCTCAGCGAGCTCGCGCTGGTCCATCCCCAGCAGGGCACGCGCCGCTCGCATCTGTGACGCCGTAATCATGCGCCTTCCCCCTCGGGATGACCTAGCTCGCGCGGGAAGACGTCTTGCCGGCTAAGGCGTCAGCGCGAACTCTAAGAAGTGATGTCTAAAACTGCATTTCATGAGTTTCAACCGCAATTTGCGATATGAATGCCTGTCTGTCGATAGTCGCCACCCTATCACCCGACTGTCGTTAGGATCCGCAACGGACGTTGCCGCACCAGCCCGACTTCTCGTTGGCAACGATCTCACCGAGGTTCACGGCCCGATGCAAAAGATCCGGACACCGCGGTTGGGTGCCTACGTGCCTTCACCGAGTATTGGCCCCCCGCACTTCGCGGAGGCTAGTTGGCGCGTTTCCAAGGGTCAGATAATCTAGACGCTACCGCAAATTGAGGCGTCACCGTGTGGACTGCCCAGCGTCCATGGGTATGCATTCGGCGAGCGCCGCGGATCAGATACGAGACCGGGTCTTTCTGCTGGTTGCCGTTCGGCTCCATTTTGTCGCAAGCGCGTCAACGGCGTGCGAGAGCTGGGTGAGATCGGCGGTTCTGGGATCGAAGTCGTTGCCGATCCATCGCCGCGTTTCTTCGTAGCTGTCGTGCGCCGCGTTGCTCATGATCTCGAGGAAATCCTCGTAGCCTGAAGGGCCACCGACGTCTTCGGGAGGGCATCGTCCGACGGCGTCGACCAGAAATGGAGAAGTCAGGCCTGGGATTGCGTTTTCAATGCGCTCGACTTTGACGGTGTGTTCCCACCCATCGCCGAAGTCGTAGAGATACTTCAGCGTCTTGACGCCGCAGTCTTCCAGGACATCGATGAGCCTAGCCTTCCTGGCGTCAAGCGGACCGTCTCCGAAGTCAGCGTCCGGTATGCCCCACCCAACGCCTCGGGTGGTGATCTCATAGAGGTGGCTATTCGTCCACCCGATCGCTGCCTGAAGCACGAGATGCAGGCGATCAAGCCGGATGGTCAGCGGCACGACAAACCGCCGCATCACCGTCGGCTTGACGCCGTCGAGAGTGACTTTGAGGACGGCAATCTGGGTGCTCATGCCGCCAGTGCCTTGCGGTCGTGGCTCCATCGCCACGGCAACAACTCGTGCAGCCGCGATGCCGGGTGATCCGCGATGCGGCGAAGAACATCGGCGAGCCAGGCTTGCGGATCGACGTCATTCATCTTGGCGGAGACTATCAAGCTGTACATCATGGCCGCCCTTTGGCCACCGCGATCTGAGCCCGCGAACAGCCATGACCTGCGGCCTAAGGCAATGCCCCTCAGCCCGCGCTCTGCCGCGTTGTTCGTGATGCAGACTCTCCCGTCCTCAAGGAAGCGCGCGAAGGATGCCCAACGCTTGAGCATGTAGTCGATGGCTTTGGCGACGTCATCGTGGCGCGAGAGCTTGGCGCGCTCACGGCGCATCCAAGCCTCCAGCTCGATGACGAGCGGCTGGCTGATCTCTTGGCGGACCGCCCGCCGTTCCGCCGGTAGGCGGCCGTTGATCTCGCGTTCGACATCGAACACCGCGTCAATTCGGCGCACGGCCTCCAGCGCCAGGGGCGACATAAAGACGGGTGTCTTGCCTTGCGCCTTGCGCTTAGCATTCAGAGCCAGATCGGCCAGGATGAAGAACTTCCGGCGTGCATGTGCCCAGCATGCTGCCTCCGTGATCGGCCCTGGTTGTCGGGCAGGATCGTAGAGCCTCTTGTAGCCGCCGAATGCATCAGCCTGAAGGATGCCGGCATAGGTCGCGAGATGGCCTTGCGGGTGGGCGCCGCCACGATCGCGCGAATAGTAGAACACCGCCGCCGGGGGCGCGTGCCCGGCAAACGGCCGATCGTCACGTACGTAGACCCATGATCGAGCTATGTCGGTCTTGCCCTTGGCCAGCACCGGCACCGTGGTGTCGTCGCCGTGCAGTCGCTCGGCGGCAAAGACATGCGCCTCGAGATCGGTTCCAGCACGGCGCAACAGGCGCCCACCTGGTCCGCCATCGTCGACAGGCTGATGACCACACCCTCACGGGCGTAGCGTTCGGCCTGCCGGTTAAGCGGCTGGTGCTGCCCAAACTTCTCGAAGGCGATCATGGCCAGCAGGTTGGGACCAGCCCAGCCACGACGGACAACGTGGAAGGGCGCCGGCGCCTGGCTGATCGTCTCACAGTCGCGGCAGCTGAACTTCTCGCGGACGTGCTGGATGACCTTCCAGCGCCGTGGGATGACCTCGAGCGTCTCGGTGACGTCCTCGCCCAGCTTGGACAGTCGCGCGCCGCCACAGCATGTGCAGGCTGCGGACCCGGGTACGATCACCCGCTCACGTGGCAGATCATCGGGGAATGGCTTCCGGGCCGGCCGCTTGCGGCTGAATGCGGCGACAGTGGTTGCCTTGGCTACTTCCCGCTCAGCCTGGAGTTCGTCCTCTGTGGCCGTGGCCTCCAGCTCCTCGAGCTCCAATTCCAACTGATCGATCAGACGGCGCGCACGTTCCGAGCGCGGGCCGTAGATCTCGCGCTTGAGCTTCTCGATCTCCAGCTTCTGCCGTGCGATCAGCGCTTCGGCATCGGATTGCTGGGCGCGTGCGATGGCGGCCTCGGCCTGGGCTGCATCGGCGCGCGCACGCTCCGCGATGAGCGCCGCTTTAAGCACCGTGACATCGTCGGGCAAGGCTGCAGGATCGGCCTCCATAAGACCGATCGAATCACAAATCGCGCCGGTTTTGTACTGCTTTCTCGGGCAAAGCCGCAGTTTGACCTAACCCGCGGACGTCGGCCGCCAAGTCAGCTGTGGATTGCGCCAGTCGATCGCTTCCAGGAGATAACCCATCTGCGCGGCTGTCAGCGGGAGGACGCCGTCCACCGTTTGTGGCCATGTGAAGCGGCCGCGATCGAGGCGCTTCGCATAAAGAGATAAGCCCAGCCCGTCGTGCCAGATCGCCTTTATCAGGGATCCGCTCCGCCCTCGAAAGACGAAAACGTCTCCGGCAAACGGATCTCGCCCAAGACCTTCCTGCACCTGCAGCGCCAATCCGCGCATCCCGCGACGCATGTCGGTATGTCCGGTGGCAATCCAGATCCGCACACCCGCCGGAACCGGGATCACTCGCGCAGTGCCGCCAACACGCGACGCAGCGCGCGCAGATTGACGTCGCTGCCGACACGGACATGCTGTCCGTTCGCGAGCTCGATCTCAATCACCCCCGTTGCCGCGGCGGCGCGAGACACAGATGCCGGACGCACCGGATGACCGGCTGACGGGGAAGGCGACGTGGTGGCGCCGCTAATCATCTGCACCGGCACGAACATTGGAATATCCAGCGCTCCCACAAGCGCCCCCTCACGCACTTGCCGCCGCCACGTGAACAGAAGGCTCTCGCAGATCCCATGTCGAGCTGCGACCGCTCGAACCGAAGTGCCAGCCTCCTCGGTCTCGGCTACAAGTCGCAGCTTGTCCGTCGTGCTCCAGCGCCGCCGGCGTTCCCGGCCCGTGATGATCTCCACCACGCCATCATCCTGCCACCTCAACCGCCGCCTTAACGTGCTACTTAAAGCGGCAAGCGGTGCCCGCCCAGGCGGCCTTCGGCGAAGGCATACGAATTCGGGCGGGTGCATAGAGTGCAGAGTGAGAACAAAATGAGAACGAGTCTAGTGCGTTTGGATGGATCGTCTCAAGGCTGTGATGAGGCTAGGGAGACCAGCCACCCATGTCTCATGAAGGCTCCACGCTTAATGACGACGGGGGAATACTTGATGGCTGAGGGTGATGATCCTGGCTCCGACAGCGACGAAGCCTTAAAAATCCGCACGGCTGGCAGACAGGCACGCGACGACGGCAAGCCTGTGACGGATTGTCCGCACCCGGCCGACACTCAAGCTAGCTATCAATGGGTCAGCGGTTGGACACAGCCTCACTCAACTGCCCCTGAGGACGCCAGCTGATCGCATTTGGATCACGAAGTCACGCTGGAGGTTAGGTGTTGAACGAGGCAGCTTCAGGACAGCGCTACGAGGTGCTCCAACCGGCGCAGGTAACGAGCTTTGCAGGAAGGCAGGACACGCTGCCTGTTGGCATTGTCGAGGTCCAGGTTCTCTCGACAGGTGAGCAGGTTACCGCGCTGACGACGGGAGTGCACCTCGACCTGGTTGCCGGAGAGATCAAGCGTCTGTTGGGCGCTGGGATGATCTTGAAGCTGTGATCTGCGCGCCTCGCGAGGTTGGGCTACGCTTCAAGGCTGATTACCTTCACTAGGCAAATCTCCAGCGTGTGATTGGAGGCCGAGGAGCCCGTTCCTATATCGCTTTCCCAGGCATCGCGTCGGCCTCAGATCCATCCGGTCGAAAAGGAATATGCGAATGGTCGAGCGCTTAGTGGATATTTTAGACAGCGACGGAGCAGTCGTTCACACCTTTCCGATTACGTTAGGTGGTTCAGACACTGCTTCGGATACTGATTACCAAACCAAAGCGTTGGAGGCCGCTGCCCATGCGCAATTGGTGCCCGACGCTGAATTAAAGAGCCTTACCGCGAGGATGCATGTTAGCCGGGGAGGGCCTCTTGCGCCCTACGGGGACAATCGAGATCCCTCATCCGAGACGCGTGAGACGCTGGAGCAGGCCGTTCGCAAACGTGCCTACTTTCTATGGGAATTGGATGGCCGCCCTGAGGGCGGTGCTGACAATTACTGGCAGCGTGCTCGGGACCAGCACCTTCGCGAGCGCGCTTATATTCTCTGGCAGCAGGATGGTAGTCCTGAAGGTCGGGCCGAAGAGTATTGGAAGCGGACTAATGACTTCCAAGCATATTGATCCGGCGGCCGTTACCCTGACCTCACGGGGTTGTTAGCACTAAACCTCTGCAGTCGGCTCCGTCACCGCAGAAGCTAGCACCGTCACCCATGACAAAGACCCCCGCACTCTTGCCGCTCTGGTGGCGCTTTGCTGTATCGATCACCTGCACCGTGACTTTGTTGCTGGTCTTGGTGGGTGTTGCTGATGTCTGGGCGGATCTCCAAGGCTAGGGCGGACCTTCGAGGCCGCCCCTCAATGGCAGGGGAAGGTGTGAGCTTCACGGCCGTCTTACGAGTTGGGCTGTCCAGGCGATCGCTTCCTTAACTTTGAGGGGATCTACCTCGTGCCCCTTCATCAAGTGGTACGTGTCATTGAGATGGTCGAGAAAGCGATCCTCAAGACCGAGATTAGTTTTGTCGAGGCTATGTACCAGCGCCGCAAAGAGCACCGCTATCATCATTCTGGTGTCTTCTGAGTCGGTACGTTTTTTGGTCATCGTTAATATCCTTGGAAAATCGCCGTATTAGGGACCTACTTGGGCAAGGTAAGTACCATCAGCTTCGTAAGCTCGTCACCGTCGAATCAGAACCAACCGCAGATGACCCGACTGTTGGCCGCGTCATCGCCTCCAGCACGCGGCGTCGTTCGGCTCAGGTGATCAGAGCGGCCGCACTGCTGCACACAGGTGGGAGCATCCTTCCAAGCTCTTTAGGCTGCTCTTCGATACCGAGATGCCAAACTTCCCATGCAGCCGGAGCCGAGATGAAGAAACGCACCTCTTTGACGTTTGCAGCGTTCGGGGCAATGACCCTGATGGGGGCGACCATTGGCGCACAAGCGCAAGATTCGGAAAAGCCCAGGGTGGAACCCTGAAAGGGCTGCTGTCGGCGCGGTCGCTGGGCACAGGATGGGTGGGCACACAAAAACAGGAGCAGCCCTTGGTGCAGTGATTGGTCACCATGAAAAGGCGAAATCCGAGAAGAAAATCAGCGAGGGTAAGGGTCATAACGGGTCCTAACGGCACCGAATGGCGGCCCCCGAGCGAGTAAGGCGTCAGTAGAGTCCCAATCGCAGTGTCTCAGATGATCTTTAACCGCCGCGCTTCGGTCTTAGGCACTGCCGGAGGTGAGGGGTGTAAGACGATGCCTTCTTTCTCTACGCGGACGCCAGCCTCAGGATAAACGGCAAGGGCAAGGTTCAAGGCTTCTGTAAAGGTTGGTTTAATCTGACGCACCAGACGGAAACCGGCACCAAACTGAGCGTGGATGGCGGTCCAAGTGATAGGTGTAGGTCTAGTCAGGGAGTGCAGCCGGTAGGCTAGCCAGATGTAGACATCGATCGCCATGGAGCGTGACCCAATCGCCTGGATCGCTTCCTCTCTGACCGGAACGGGGTGGTCCTGCAGTGATTGCCAAAAGCCGGCGTCAAGCCTTACGCGGTCTTGCCAAAGGGTTGGCTGATTGTCGTCTGACACACCGGCCAGTGAAATAGCATCTTGTACGAATGCTCCGTTGTGGCGCCCCTCGGCGCCGTTCTCACGATCAGTAAAGAACGTTAGACGGCAGGCAGAGATGCGCCGAGCTTGTTCCGTGACGAGTTGGTAGGTCTTGCCGCCAGTCGAGAGTGACATGCGGGACATCCACGACTTCATTGAACGCCCGAGCTCGACTTCTGGGCAGTTTGTGCGAGTCGCCTCGGTTTGAAGGTACAGGAGGATCAATCGTGCGATTGAGCCGTAAGGCACACCTATGGCATTGCCCTGGCGATCACGTCCTGATTCGACAAGCAGTGTTGTGCGATGACTGTCTCTTTTCCATAGAGCCTCTTGGATCTGCTTATGGGGAAGCGAAGTCATCGCGAAGCCAGCGTGGGTAATTCCAAGCCGACTTTCTTCTTCAGATAAGATCATAGCCGCAGCATCCACGGCGTGGCGCTCGGCTTTGGTGCAAACCATCGTCCGGGCGGTCTCTACGCCGTGGCGCAGTACTAGTTGATGAACTTCACCCATGAACGTGTTTGCCGGGTCTTTTCACAGGAATGCAAGTGGGACTCTACTGACGCAAAAACTATTCGATGATTATTAGATTCTAGGTATTAGCTTCGTCAGTAGAGTCCCCTGGATAACCCCGAGTCTCGTCAGCAGAGTCCCAAAATGGCGTCACTAGAGTCCACGGGATAACTTGATGGATTGTGGGTAACTTTAGGCTCGAGGGAGAGCGTCAGTAGAGTCCCAGTTCGCCCGAGTCGCTATCGGACGCGCTCCCTCGGCTCCGGCACCAACTCGATCGCCCAGTCGGGCTGCGGACCGTGCATGAACTGGCGGTGATAAGAGGCTCATAGATAGACCGGCGCGGGTGGCACTCCGTACTTGCGCCTGTTTAGGGGTTCAGGCTCCCGGGATCTTAAGCGCTAGGCGCGCGGCGCACCCGCGACCCGCTCTGAGGGTTCTTGTCCAGCTGGCTGCTCCGACTAAAGCTGTAGGCATGCCCCCTCCCCTCACGTTCAATCCGCCGATTTCCATCGACCTGTGTGAGACCGCCGGCCAGGAGTCTGGCCACGCACGGATCGGGGTGGAACGCGTGGTCTTCGAACAAGAGCTGGAGGCCCGGCTCTTGGCTCTACACGAGGCGCTGCGGGCGGCGGACATCGATCGCGACCAAGCGCTGGCGGTGTTCGATACGGCGGCCTGGGGTACATGGGAGGTGCCAAAAGCGCCGCCAGAGCCGGAAGCCACGTTCCAAGAGCAGTCGCGCCCATTGGGGTCCTGACGCAGCCGACTTCTTCTGCGCCTGGAAAGCGGCCAAAGACATCAATGCACGTATTGCCAGGTCGCCACGCGTAGTTGCTTATGCTATCGATAATGTATCTTATCGATAGCTATTGAATACCAAAACGATATCAGAAATCTATCTAGAAGACACCTTTGTGATAATGCTGAGCCTTGCGCGCCGCCAGGTGGGTCACCGCTTCCTCTTCGCAGCAGAGATCCAGAGCAACTTCGGGGGCCTTCGCTCTACGCCTCAAGCGCTTCGCTCAGGGTGTATTGGATCCAGGCCGATCGGCTGACACCGCGCTTCTTCGCCGCCGCGTCGACCTTTCCCAAAAGGACCGCGTCAAACCGGACCATAGTAGCCACCCTGCCTTTCGGCGCCTCTATAGCCGTTTCAGCCTTCCTTGCTCCGGCTATGAACTTCTCCGCATCGGTGTCGGTCAAAGGCTTGCTATTTGGTCTCTTAGCGATGGCCATTGTGTATCACCCGATATCAGATAGCTATCCAAACGCCATCTTAGCGAGTGCAGTCAATTCTGCAATTGCTTTCAGGTCCCGGGGCTGAGCCTCGATGATGCCCCGGCCATGCGCCCCAGCGTTCGGGAAGGTCTTACGACGCACCAGGACTAAGTCGACGGTCTCGATGCCCTCCACCTCTGCCATGGCCTCGTGGGCGTCGATGTTATCCCTCCCCTGAGCATCCGCTCCGTTAAGAAAGGCTATGGCCCGAAGCTTCGGGTTGAGCTCCCTCGCCTCTTCCACGAGCGCCGCTACCTGGTCCAGTGCCCAAATATCGAACGTCCGCGGCTGAACCGGCACCAGGAGGACGTGGGAGACGGTGAGGGCAGCCCGCAAGCTCCCGGTGTCGCGGCCACCCACGTCGATAATGATGTCGTCATACTTCGGGGCCAGCTGGCGGACTTGGGTCCTTAAAGCGGAGCCGGATAGAGTGACAGCCGTGTAGCCGCCGCTTCCTAGCTTCTCCGCCCGAAGCTGGGAGAAGAGAGTGGCAGAGCCTTGGTCATCACCATCAACCAGCAGCACGTCCTGCCCGCCGATGACCCGCAAGATCGCAAGGTTGATCGCCACCGTCGTCTTCCCTACGCCACCCTTGGTGTTTCCGACCGTCAGAATCACACTATCACTCCGATATCATAAGCTTGATAGATGATATACATCCTCAATACATTAGATGGCTATTAGCTGTCATACGCAAAAGTCGTCAGGAATGGAAGCCGATCACCGCACCGGCTCGAAGCGGGATCTGCCTGGTCGCCGAGGCAGGCCTTGAAGCCATAGGGGGACGTGACCATGAAACCCAACGTTCGAGCAGCCACGTCAGCCGATTTAATTTCGGCTGCCTTTGTGAGCTAACAAAACAACGACTTAACGACAATAAGGCACGGTAATCGAAGTTTACCGTGCCTGCAGAGGAGGGGAGAGGGCGTTGCCGCAAATGCGGCTGGGCAGAGCCGGAGCGGCGAATTAGATTGTCGCTGCTCCATCGGGCCGGGCTCAAGTCGGTTCATGACATGGAAACGCCGTTGTATTAGCGCGACGCCTCGACGACTCCCGATCTCTTACAATCACTCATCTCAATTCTACTCGAGTAAGCGCGTCAGCCGGAGGTGGGTCGCCAGTTCGGTTGGGACCACCTCCGTCACCCGATAGCCAAGGCCTGGCAGGTCGACACCTGCGAACAGGGATTCGCCACGGCCCAGAACGGTTGCGACGCTTTCCATAGGGGCGTTCCGCGCACATCGAACCCTTACAAGCGCTGGAGTTCGTCTCCTTTACGAGCGGATGGTCGAACGGCATGAAATCCCGCTTGGCATCCCACGCGGCGAAAGTAACTTCCGCGTCCGCGAATTCGCGGCAGAGGGCGATCAGCCTACCGTCCAGTTCCTCTGCCTTTGCTGCGCCCGCTTCTCCAGCGACGAGCAGCAACGCGGAGCCGGCGATTAGACCGCAGCGGGCGACGTGAGGGCGTCGTGTTCGATCTAGCTGATTTGAAACTGCGAGGGCCGATGCAGCGCGTTCCAGCCCAGACCCCGCCTTTTCGAACAACCTCAAACCGCGCAAGACTCAATCGGTTGCAGTTCACAATCAGATGGAGGTTCCCATGGCCAAGGTGCGCGTAGCGGGTTTGGGAGTGTCCATCGACGGCTTCGGGGCCGGCCCGGACCAGAGCCTGGAGTATCCGCTCGGCAAACGAGGCCAGGAGTTGATGAGTTGGTTCTTCCCGACCCGGACCTTTCGATCGATGGTCGGGAAAAAGGAAGGGACTGAAGGTGCTGACGATCGCTTCGCCCGCGCCGCGATGGAAGGTTTCGGCGCCTTCATCCTCGGCCGCAATATGTTCGGCCCGGCCGGCGACGACTGGGGTGGGCCCGACTGGAAGGGCCGGTGGGGCGACAACCCCCCGTATCACGCGCCGACCTTCATCCTCACGCACCACGCCCGGTCGCCAATCGCGATGGAGGGCGGGACGACCTTCCATTTCGTCACCGACAGAATCGAGGCGGCGCTCGCCCAGGCCAAGGCCGCCGCGGGCGACCTGGACGTGAAGATCGGCGGCGGAGTTTCGACGGTCCGTCAGTACCTGCTCGCAGGAGCGATCGACGAGTTGCACCTGGCGCTGTCGCCCGTCGCCTTGGCGTGCGTTCCATCACGAGAAATGCGTCGAGCCCCGCCCGGGCGCGAGTAAGCCAAAGCCTGCGCGTATACATACGGCGCACATCTTGCCAGCAATCCTCAGCTCATTTGCGCGCATTTAGGCTCATTCAGCTCCATGCAGTCGAATGAGCCTAAATGAGGCCCAGTCGGCAAAATTTGCCAGATTATCGCGGGTTTCTGCAGGTTCGCGAACATGCTCGTTTCCATTGCCGTTGCCATCAACGGTTCCACTAACCTGGCCACTTATCGTTGACGGAAGACAACAACTCAATCGGCGGTTCTCTGACAGACCAAGGCACCCTAGACGGGTGCTTCAGGCGGGCCGCAAAAGACGGTTCAGGCTGGCCAGCCAGATACGCTGCCACTCCGTGACCGGAGGACGTGAGATTGGATAGCGGAAGAGCACGCTGGCTCGATCGGGCATCTGCCGCCGCCTATTTGGGCGTACAGCTCGATCGCCTGCAGCGATATGTGGATGCTGGCACCGTCCTATGTCCTAGGACCAAGGTCGCCTCGCTGGGACCGCCTTGCGTTGGATGAAACCTTCCGCCGCGCGTTGTTGGAGCAGCTTGAGCCCCCGGAGCCCCCGGAGCCCCCACGAACCAAGGCGGCGGCGGTTCTGGGGCGTCGCAAATCGA
>JGI12053J15887_10001330_pt1 | contig 11382 bp, 10 predicted proteins | sample MedBloCAOM1_O3_FD_15887 | JGI IMG/M metagenome (IMG submission 15887)
CGGCCCGAAGGCGCGGCTGTAGGCGACCTGAACGTCGTCGGCGATCGGCTGGTCGCGGAACACCAGGAGCGAATGGGCGTCGAAGGCCTCGCGCACGGCCTTGTAGGCCTGGGCGTCGGTGGCGACGTCGAGCATCGTGACGCCCTTCACCTCGACACCGAATCCAGGCCCCAGCGGAACCAGCTCCATCTCGTTCCTCCTCGCGGTTCTTATGTGGAGGGGATTTTATCGCACGGCGGCGGCGGGCGGCTATAGTACGAATCTTGCATTCTAGGCATTACCGACATCCCGATGGCTTCCCCCTCCTCGCCCGTTCCAAGCCTGGCCTTCGTTTCGGCCGCCACACCGACAGCTCGTGTCGTGCGCGCCCGGCTGGAGAAGCGCTATGGTGCGGTAAAACCTGCCCAGGCCGATATCATCGTGGCGTTGGGCGGCGACGGGCTGATGCTGCAGACGCTCCACCGCAACATGCGCCGTGGAACGCCGATCTATGGCATGAATCTCGGCACCGTCGGCTTCCTGATGAATACCTACAAGGAGGCGGGCCTGTTGCAGCGCCTCAAGAAGGCCCGCCAGGTGACGCTGACGCCGCTGCGCATGCTGGCGGTCAACACCCGCGGCCGCGTCTTCGAGGTGACGGCGATCAACGAGGTCTCGCTGCTGCGCTCGAGCCGCCAGACCGCGCGCATCGCCGTCTCGGTGGACGGCATGAAGCGCCTGCCCGATCTCTATTGCGACGGCGCGCTGGTCGCCACGCCGGCGGGCTCGACCGCCTACAACCTCTCCGCCCACGGCCCGATCCTGCCATTGGGCGCGGGGCTTTTGGCCCTGACGCCGATCAATGCCTTCCGGCCGCGGCGCTGGCGCGGCGCGCTGTTGCCACGCCACGCCAAGGTCGAGTTCACCATCCTCGATCCGCGCAAGCGCCCCGTGGCTGCCGCCGCCGATTCCGTCGAGATCGCCAATGTCGCCCGGGTCACGGTGACCGAGGCGGCCGATATCGACCTCACCCTGCTGTTCGATCCCGAGCACGATCTCGAGGAGCGCATCCTCAAGGAGCAATTTGATCCTTGAGTAGCAAAGCAATCCCCTTCAAGCCCGAGAAGAAGCACATCATCGGCCACGAGGGGCTGAAGCCGCTCGCGCTCGCCATCGTGATCGGCACGGTGGGCGGCTTCGTCTTCAACTGGCTGAAGATGCCGCTCGCCTGGATGCTGGGCGCCTGCGTGTTCTCCACGGTCGCCGCCTTCGCTGGCCTCCGCATCGGCATGCGGGTGCGCCTGCGCCAGGGCATGATCATCGTCATGGGCGTGCTGCTGGGCTCGGGCTTCACGCCGGACCTGGTGCAGCAGCTTGGCAAATGGGCCATCAGCCTGTGCGTGCTGACCGGCATGACCATGACCGGCGCGACGCTGGGTTATTTCTGGTTCCGCCGCTTCACCAACTGGGACAAGATCACCTGCTATTTCGCGGCCATGCCGGGCGGGCTGAACGACATGACCATCATGGGCGGCGCCATGGGTGGCCAGGAGCGTGCCATAGCCCTTGCCCATGCGCTGCGCATCCTCACCGTCGTGCTCACCATCCCGGTCTGGTACCGGCTGGTCAACGGCGCGCAGACCAGCGTCCTCACCATGGTGCACGGGCCGACCAACAACGATTGGCGCGACTATGCGATATTGATCGCCTGCGGCGTCATCGGCGCCGCGGTCGGCCGGCTGCTCAGGCTGCCGGCCAGCTTCATGATGGGCCCGATGCTGATGAGCGCCATCGCCCATCTCGCAGGCCTCACCGATTCCAAGCCGCCGGGCGAGCTGGTGGCCGCAGCCCAGATCGTGATGGGCGCGGGCATCGGCTGCCGCTTCGTCGGCGCGGCCATCGACCAGCTTCACAAGGAGATGGGCGCCTCGATCGGCGCGGCGGTGATCCTGATCGGCTGCGCCGTGATCTTCGCCGAGCTCACGGTGGCGCTGACCGGCCTCAATCTCGACGCCACCGTGCTCAGTTACGCCCCCGGCGGCTTCGCCGAGATGAGTCTGATCGGGCTGGCGCTCGGCATCGAAGTGGCGATGGTGGCGACCCACCATCTCTTCCGCCTGTTCTTGATCGTGATTACAGGACCGTTCATCTCCCGCTTCGTCCTCACGCGCGGACGGTGATGCCGCCATCGACCACCAGCAGGTGACCGTTCACATAGGACGCTTCGTCCGAGGCGAGGAACAGCGCGGCATTGGCGGTGTCCCAGCCCGTGCCCATCTTGCCCGTGGGCGAGGCGCGGTCGCGGATGGCGATCATCTTGTCGTAGGCCTGGTTGTGGTCGTTCTCCCCCTTGGCGTACTGCTCGGCGAGGAAGTCGATCATCGGCGTGTGCATCAGCCCGGGCAGGATGGCGTTGCAGCGGATGCCCTTGTCGGCGTACTGCGAGGCGATGGCGAGCGTGAGCGAGTTCACTGCGCCCTTGCTCGCATTGTAGGCGAGGTAGGAAATGCCCTTGGGCGATCGGATCGAGGCGATCGAGCTCACGTTCACGATCGCGCCCTTGCCCTGCTTCTCCATGATCGGCAGCACATGCTTGGCCGTGAGGAAGAAGCTCTTCACGTTGACGTCGAACACGCGATGCCACTCGTCTTCGCTCAGCTCCACCGGCCCGCCGGTCGAGCCGATGCCGACATTGTTGTCGAGCACGTCGATGCGGCCCCATTTGGCCAGGCAGGCATCGACCATGGCCTTGACGCTGTCGTTCTTCGAGGCGTCGGCCTCGAAGGCCACCGCCTCGCCGCCGTCCTTGTGGATCAGCCCGACGGTTTCCTCGGCGGCAGTGCGCTTGCGGTCGACGCACAGCACCTTGGCGCCCTCGCGCGCGAAGGTGACGGCCGTGCACTTGCCGTTGCCCCAGCCCGGGCCGCTCGAGCCCGCGCCCACCACGATCGCGACCTTGTCCGCCAATCGGCCGGCCATGTCGATGCCTCCCCTAGTCTTGCAAGCGGTACCCTGGGATCCGGCAGTAGCCGCACGAGGCGCTGCATGGATCTCCTGGATGGGACGATGTCGCTGCTTGCTCTACAGCGAGGAACGGTAGTGCAGCATCCGTCGCGCCATCAAGACGACCATACACGTGCCGCTGGCACGGAAGGAGTCCGATCCCCCTTTCACCAAGGCGCGCTCGTACTCGCATTCCACCCCCGCCCAAGCTTCCCACGCGCGGTGCGCAATCTCGAACAGGGGAAGGGCGGGCTCCGGCGTCGGGTGCTCACGATCGTATTTCGAGAGCTTCTCCACCATCGAGCCATAGGCTTCCTTCAAAAGTTCTTCCCAGATGTCGTATTCTGGCTGGAAACAGGCGGCCCACGTTTCTCGCGGTAGCCGATCGGGCGATTGGCTGTCGCTAACACATCGACTGGTTTCGGCAAAAAGGCATAGGTCCACGCTGCCGTTGGACAGAACACCGTATGCCGGCAGCTGACGACTGATCTGTTGTACGGTTGCGATACAGCTGAGTATTGCCTTTTTGTCGGCTTTACGGATGCCCGGTTGTTGAGCCGCCAGACCGGCCGGCATCATGAGAACGACGGTGGCAATCAAGGCGCAAAAGGCGTCGAGGAGAACACGGTAGCAAGCAGTCCGAGCCCCGTTGGCCATGCGCGCTTGCCCGGATAACGTCCTCATCTCTCACTCCTGCTCCTGGGCGGCGGCCGCGCCGGTCGATCTGCCGGGCCATGTCGCCACCTACTTGGTCACTACTCAATCGAGGGTTGCAGTTTCGACTGCGTCAGGGGACGGACTACTGGTCGGGAACCGTTACGCCATCGCGCAAGTTGGGCGCACCGTATGTTGTAATCAAATCCCACCCTCCGCGCTTGTCGTCATCATACAGGTTTCTGTAAAGCTTACCAAGCTGTTCAATGTCAGGTGCCGTCGTGAGCTCCCTCGTCGACAGGGGATCGGGTGCTACTCTTACGTGTTGCTCCGGGTTCGTCACCAGCCTGTTCGCCAGGCTCGGATTTCTATTGTGCGCACTGATCATTGCAGCGACGGCGGTGTGGTAGTCGGCGCTTGTCGGATTGAAAATGCTGTTCGGGTCATTCTGAAAAGCGCTCGTCAGCCGATCCAACAGGTTGTTGATGGGAGTGAGCTGGGTAGCGATATTCGCATGGGTGGCTTTGACGATCTCGCTTCTTGCGTAAGGCGTCGAGAACAGCCCGTCGAGTGTCCCTAGATCGGACTGAAGCAGGGGCAGAGCGCGTGTGGGAGAATCGAGCCCGCCTATGAAGCCAAGATCGGGCCGCCTCAGTCCACCATACGAGAGCAATCGATCCTTTTGCTCCTGGCTGATTGCACCGGTATTAAACGCGTTGTTGACAATCCGTTCGTAGGCCTGCTGCGCGATGGGGTTACTCCCTGCGTCCAGCTGATTGCTACCAAAGCTCACGCTTGAATAGTTCGGGCCAAATCGCTTGCCGAGGAGATCGGGCTGAACTGGAAAGCTCGCGGCGAAAATCTTGCCTGGTCTGTTGCTTGTTTCGGTACCGTAGAGAACGCTCTTGATTTGATCGAGGGTTGCCATCGCTGCATCCGTTGTTGCTGCATGCTCAGAATACCGCGCTCTTAAGTATAAATTAAGTAAATACAAGTGGTACCTTAATCGGGATCACGGCAAAGGCGTACAATAAATGCGAATTTCGGCTTGCTGTCCTGCATGACGCAGGCCTTCCGGTAGCGCCTGCCCCTGTGAATAAAGTTTCACTTAAGCGCTTGGGTCAAGCTCAAACCGGCGATTAAGTAAGCACCAGTTGGCGGGTAAACCCGCGTCGCCGTATTGAAAATCCTAGTAAAACAACTGTCATTTAAGGTGAAAGAACTGCCGCCGGACAGCTGATCGACGCCGCTTTTTGCCAGAGTGGTGAGTCAGGGCGAGTGCGATGCAGTGCGCAAGCTCGCGGGCCGGCAGGCGATCGGCTGCGGCGAACAGGATGGCGCGATTCAGCACGTGCTTGGCGCCTCGCCGCCCTCCTGGCCTCGGCTACTGCGACGTTTGCTTTCTCAAGGCCGCCACGTCCTGCTCGGTGATCCGCGAGCCCGTGCTGCCGAAGCGCACGGTGACGTAGTTGGCGACGGCCGCGATCTCGGCATCGGAATAGGCGCTGCCGAAGGCCGGCATGGAGAGGGCGCCGGGCGGCGCCTGCCGCCTGGTTCCGGAAATCACGATCTGCGCCACATTGGTGGCGCCGGGATCGTTGACGGCCCGCGCGCCGGTCAGCGTGGCAAACGGCGTCAGCGGGCTCTGGCCGGTCCAGCCATGGCAACTGACGCAGGCGCCTTCGAAGACCTTCTTGCCCTGCACGTTCGGCGTGCTGCCGCTCTCTTTGTGCGAAGCAAGTGCCGGCGGTGCAAGCGTTGCCGGCAGATCGGTCGAAGCGACGGCGGGCACGCTGCGCAGATAAGCCACCAGCGCGCGGATATCCTCGGACGGCATGCGGCTAAAACTCTGATCCACGGCCTCGCCCATCGGCCCCGAGGCGGTGCCGCGACCGGCGGCGTGTCCGGTGGAAAGGTAAGAGACCAGTTCGTCGTCGGTCCAGGCGCCGACGCCCGCGCCTTTGTCGGAGCTGATGTTATAGGCACGCCAGCCCGCCGCCACCGCGCCGGCGAATTTCTCGCGGTTGTCCAGAGCGAACGCCAGGTTTCTAGGCGTATGGCACTCGCCACAATGGGCCAGCGCCTCGGCGAGATAGGCGCCGCGGTTCCATTCGGGACTCTTCGCGGTGTCGGGCTCGAAGCGTTTGTCGGGATTGAACAGGGCGGACCAGAAAATCATCGACCAACGCTGGTTGAAGGGAAACATCAGCGTATTCGGCGGCGCTGCCAACCGCACCGGCGCGAGGCTGAAGAGATAGGCCTTGATCGCCAGCGCGTCGGCATCCGTGATGTAGGTGTAGGAGGTAAACGGCATCGCGGGATAAAGCCGCACCCCATCCGGCCGCGTTCCGCGATGGATCGCGTTGAGGAAGTCCTGATCGCTGTAATTGCCGATGCCGGTTTCCTTGTCCGGCGTGATGTTGGTCGAATAGAGCGTGCCAAAGGGCAGCTTGAACGCCAGGCCACCGACATATTCCTTGCCGCCGGGAGTCGTGTGGCAAACCATGCAATCCGCCGCGCGCGCGAGATACTCACCGCGCTCCATGAGACTTGCCTTGGCCAGCGATGCCGGAACGCCGGTGGGATTGGCGCCACGATAATCCGCCAGGGCCACTTTCGGGCCGCCGGCAAATTCCATGGGGCCCGGCCCGCGCAGGATCCAAAGGCCAGCGGCCAGTGCCACCACCACGATCGTGGCGCCACCGACAAGGGTGCGACGCAGCGCCGGCCTCATGACCGTTTCCTCACGGCGAGCAGGTCACGGTCGATGGGGAGCCTGCGCAAGGCGACCCCGGTCGCGGCATAGATGGCGTTCCTGAGCGCCGGCGGCCCCGCGGTCGCACCGGTCTCGCCGATTCCCCCGGGCGCCTCGCCGCTCTTGATGACGTGGACGTCGATCTGCGGCACCTCGTCGATGCGCAGCATGCGATAGTCATTGAAGTTGGATTGCTGGACACGCCCCTTGTCGATGGTGATTTCGCCGTAGAGTGCCGCCGTCAGGCCGAAGATCAGGCCGCCTTGCAGTTGCGCCGCGATCGTATCGGGGTTGACGGCAATGCCGGTATCGACGGCCGACGTGACGCGACGCAGCCGTACCCCACCCTGGTCGTCGACTTCCGCTTCCACGACGGTGGCGATGAAACTGCCGAACGCCGGCTGCACGCTCACGCCGCGTCCGGCGCGTGGGGGCAGCGCCTGCCCCCAATTGGATTTCTCGACCACGAGATCGAGTGCGGCCTGCAGGCGAGGCGCCTTTCCCAGCATGTCGCGGCGGAAGGCGATCGGATCCTTGCCGGCCTTGCGGGCGAGCTCGTCCATGAAGCATTCGATGGCGAAGACGTTGTTGTTGGGACCGACGCCGCGCCAGAACCCGGTCGGCACGGCGGGCGGCTCGGCCCGCACGTATTCGACAAGGAAGTTGGGAATGTCGTAGGGCATGTCGACGGCGGCATCGACCGCGTCGATGTCGATGCCGTTCTGGAAGGCCGGCGGCAGCCAGCGCGCGATGACGGCCGAACCGGCGACGCGATATTTCCAGCCGACGATCTTGCCGCCCGACAGGGTGGCGGAAATCGTGTCGCGATAGACCGGGCGATAGATGTCGTGCTGGATGTCTTCCTCGCGGGTCCACACGACCTTCACCGGGCCATCGACCTGCTTGGCCACGCGGACCGCCGCGACCACCATGTCGGGCTCGAGCCTGCGCCCGAAGCCGCCGCCGATCAGATGGTTGTTCACGGTGACTTTCTCGACCGGGAGACCGGCGGCTTTCGCCGCCTCCGACTGGACACGACTGACGATCTGCGTACCGGTCCAGATCTCGCAGCCGTCGGGCTTGAAATGAACGGTGCAGTTCAACGGTTCCATCGGCGCATGGGCGAGAAACGGCAACTCGTAAGACGCGTCGAACCGCTCGCCTGTCGCCAGGCCCTTGGCGATGTCGCCCGTCGACTTCGCGACGACCCCGTCCTTTGCGCTCGCCGCGCGTAGATCTTCCCAAATGTCCTTCGAACTGACCTTCGCGTTCGGGCCCTCATTCCACGTGACGACGAGCGCACCGAGACCCTTCTTGGCCGCCCACATGTGATCGCCGACGACGGCGACCAGATCGTCGAGCACGACCACCTGTCGCACGCCCGGGACAGCCTTGGCCGCCTTGTCGTCGACATGGCCGATCTTGCCGCCGAACACCGGACACTGCGCCAGGGTCGCGAACTTCATGCCGGGCAGCATCGCGTCGATGCCATACACGACCTTGCCGTTGGTCTTGTCCGGCGTATCGAGGCGTTTCAACGGCTTGCCGATCAGCGCGAAGTCCTTCGGGTCCTTGAGCGGGACGTCCTTCGGCGGCGTCTGACTGTTCGCAGCCTCCGCCAAGGCGCCATAGGAAAGCTTGCGGCCGCTGGCCGCGTGGATCACTTGCCCGTTCGACGCGGTGCAGCTCGGCGGCTCGACCTGCCATTGTTGCGCTGCCGCCTGCACCAGCATGGCGCGCGCGCCGGCGCCCGCCTTGCGCAATGGCATCCAGAAAGCGCGAACGGAATTGGAATTGCCGGTGACCTGAAGGCCGAAGGTCGGATTGCCGTAGAGTTTGTCGTTCGGCGGCGCATGCATCAGCGCCACCTGGGAATAGTCCGCGTCGAGTTCCTCGGCTAGGATCATGGCCACCGAGGTGTAGATGCCCTGACCCATCTCGACCTGCGGCATGACGAGCGTGGTCGTGCCGGCCTTGTCGATGCGAATGAAGGCGTTGGGCACGAACGAGCCCTCGGGCGCGTACGCCATCGGCACCGGTTCGTTCGCCGCTCGGACGGGGAGATGAAACGCGAACAGAAATCCGCCCGCCAGGCCGCCCGTCAACAGGCCGCGGCGCGAAGGGCCCTCGAGGTCTCTGGTTGGAATGCCCATGATCGCCTCCTAGGAACGTCCGGAAGCAGCGCGCTTGATCGCCGCGCGAATGCGCACATAAGTGCCGCAACGGCAGATATTTCCCGCCATAGCAGCGTCGATGTCGGAGTCATCCGGATTGGGCGTGGTCGCGAGCAGCGCCGCCGCGGACATGATCTGGCCCGACTGGCAATAGCCACACTGGATCACTTCCAGGTCGAGCCACGCCTTCTGCACTTGCGCTCCGGTGGGGGTGGCGCCGACGCCTTCGATGGTGGTGACGGCACGATCACCCACCGCGCTGACCGGCAGCAGACAGGAACGTACCGGCTTGCCGTCGATATGCACCGTGCAGGCGCCGCATTGCGCGATGCCGCAGCCGAATTTCGTTCCGGTCATGCCCAGCACATCGCGCAGGACCCAGAGCAGCGGCATGTCATCCGGCGCGTCGAAGGTCTTTGCTTCACCGTTGATTTTCAGCGTAGCCATGGGAGACCCCCTTGAGTGAGCCGACGCCTCTATGTGGCATGCGCGTCGACTTGACGGACCGCAAGCGCTCGCAATTCGTTCCAGTTAAATGGTCAATAAGTGCACCGCAGGCTACATACGATTTCAAGGGTTAAGCTTAGGTTTTCTTTCGAAAATACCTGCTCCCAGGAAGCCGCCGATCACGGGAATCGCGTCGATCATCATGGAAGCGATACGCCACAATATTGCTCAGGTCTGTCAAGCGGTCGGGAGCCAGACGACAGAAAATAATACTTGCGCACCGCTAGGGAGCCCGGATTCAGGATGACAGCAGTGCTGTCAGACGACGGTGCTCACGATTTCGGCTTCTTCTTTCGGGAGTGATGGGTGAGAGCGAGTGCCAGGCAGTGACGCAATTCCCGCGCCGGCACGCGGTCGCCTGAATCGAACACGATGGCGCGCTTGCCCTCGTACTTGAACGTGTCGGGGTAGAGCTCACGGAACTGGCCGACCAAACCGCTCTGGCAATGGAAGTAGACGGCATAGCCGTCACCTGCCTTCAGACGATCGATGCGCACCGTCGTGCCGCTGCCGGTTTCTTGCGTGAGATAGCTGGGCTGGCCCCATTTTAGGGTCTCGGTGAGCCGTCCCACGCCAGTCGTTTTTTCGGAGGTGTCGAACACCAGCTCGCGCAACGCCATGACTTTGGCGCGAATGCCGGGCGGATACGCCTTGAAGACGGACGCCACGTTCGTGTCGGAAAAACGCCTCATCGCGACGACATTAGTGCATATGGAGAACCCTGTCGTCTCGCGCCGGGTCACCCCCGCGCTGGAGCGCAGCGAAGGACCTCATCGCCGCTTGCAACCGGCATGAGATCCTTCGCTTCGCTCAGGATGACAGAAGGGGCGACCCGTGAAATGCTCCCGCCCGAAAAGTCGTCTGGGGGTTTTCCAATCATGTTTCGTCGTACGTTCGCGGCTGCGCTGCCGCTTGCCTTGTTCGCACCGTCCATCGGCGCCCAGGCGCCGAAAAAGCTCGTCGTCTACACCTCCAACGACAGCACGCTGAACGACCTGGTGTTCGGAGCGTTCCGCGCCGAGACCGGCATCGAGGTCGAGCCCGTGGCGGCCGGATCGGGCGTCGTCATACGCCGTCTGCAGGCCGAGAAGGCGCGGCCGCTGGGCGACATCGTGTGGGGCGTCAGCCGCTCGCTCTTGCAGACCAACAAGACGCTGTTCGAGCCCTACGCCTCGAAGAACATCGCCGCCACGCCGGCGGAATACCGCGATCCCGACAATCTGTGGATCGGCAACAACCTCCATCTGCTGGTGATCCTGCAGAACACCAAGATCGTGCCCGAGGCCCAGGGCCCCAAGAGCTGGGCCGACCTGCTCGATCCCAAATGGAAGGGCAAGATCGCCTTCACCGATCCAGCCAATTCGGGCTCCGCTTACACCACGGTCACCATGCTGGTCGACCTGTGGGGCGGCGGCGAGGCGGGCTGGAAGAAGGTCGCCGCGCTGTTCAAGAACATGAAGGTGCTCAACCGCTCCTCGCTGGTTTTCCAGGGCGTCGGCAACGGCGAGTATCCGCTGGGCGTATCGCTGGAATATGCCGGGCCGATGTGGGCCCAGGGCGGGGCGCCGGTGAAGGTGGTCTATCCGGCCGACGGCACGATCGCAGCGATGGAGGGCGTTGCCGTCATCAAGGGCGGCCCAAACACCGAGAACGCCAAGGTGTTCGTCGACTACATCAACACCAAGGCCGTGCGCGAGATGATCCTGAAGGCCACCTTCCGGCGGCCGACGCGCAACGACATCGACCTCTCCACGCTGCCCGGCGGCATGCCACCGCTGTCGCAGGTCAAGCTCCTCAACTACGACGAGGACGGCTGGACCGAGAAGCGCGTCAAGACCCTGGAGCAGATCAAGGACGTCCTCCAGGATTCGCGCTGAGTGGCCGGCATCGTCATTTCCGGCGTCACCCGGACCTTCGGCACGGTGCGCGCCGTCGACGGCGTCGATCTCGAAGTGGGCGACGGCGAGTTCTTCACCCTGCTGGGTCCCTCGGGCTGCGGCAAGACCACCCTGTTGCGCATGATCGCGGGCTTCTGCGAGCTCGACAGCGGCGAGATCCGCTTCGGGTCGGAGCGCATCGACCGCCTGCCCGCCCATGTCCGGGACATCGGCATGGTGTTCCAGAACTACGCGGTATTCCCCAACCTCACCGTCGCCGGCAACGTCGCCTACGGGTTGAAGGCCCGCAAGGTGGCGGCATCCGAGATCGCCAGCCGGGTCGAGGAGGCGCTGGCCCTGGTCCAGCTCACCGGCTACGGCGGGCGCTGGCCGCACCAGCTCTCGGGCGGCCAGCTGCAGAGGGTCGCCATCG
>JGI12053J15887_10001331_pt1 | contig 11380 bp, 9 predicted proteins | sample MedBloCAOM1_O3_FD_15887 | JGI IMG/M metagenome (IMG submission 15887)
TCAGGCAGTTCATGGGCAACAAGGTCTACAACACCATGATCCCGCGCAACGTCCGCATCTCCGAGGCGCCGTCCTACGGCAAGCCGGTGCTGGTGTACGATCTCAAATGCGTCGGCAGCGAGGCCTACCTCAAGCTCGCAACGGAAGTGATTCAGCGCGAGCGCGACCTGCGCCCGCATTGATCCACGCTCGTCATTCCGGACAATCCGCACCGGCGGATTGATCCGGAATCCCGAGATGATGAAGTAGGGCTCTCTCGGACCCAAACATTGAGATTCCGGGTTCGCTCGTTTCACTCGCGCCCCGGAATGACAGCGGTGAAAGCGGGAGCACTTACGTTGAATCCAAGGGAGCTGGCGATGGCCGACGATGCGCGTTCGCGATTGGGCCGCGGTCTGGCGAGTCTGATCGGAGATGTCGGCGGCGAAGCCAAGCACCAGGATCGGCCGCGCAACCAGCGCAAGGTGCCGATCGAATTCCTCAAACCCAATCCGCGCAATCCACGCCGGGATTTTTCCGATACAGAACTCGGCGAACTCGCCGACTCGATCAGGCAGCACGGGGTGATCCAGCCGATCGTGGTGCGACCGGTCAAGGGCGCGCAGGATCGCTTCGAGATCATCGCCGGCGAGCGCCGCTGGCGCGCGTCACAGATCGTCGGCCTGCACGAGGTGCCGATCGTGCCGGTCGATGTCAGCGACAGCGACGCGCTCGAGATCGCGATCATCGAAAACGTGCAGCGCGAAGACCTCAACGGCATGGAAGAGGCGCAGGGCTATCACGCGCTCGCCAACGAATTCAAACGCAGCCAGGACGAGATTGCCAAGATCGTCGGCAAGAGCCGCAGCCACGTCGCCAACATGATGCGGCTGACGAAATTGCCGGCCGAGGTGCAGGCCTACATCGCGTTGGGCCAGCTGTCGGCCGGCCACGCCCGCGCGCTGATCGGCGTGCCCGACCCGGCCGCCGCCGCCAAACGCATCGTCGAGGAAGGACTCAATGTTCGCCAGGCCGAGGCGCTGGCGCATGTCGAGGGCGTGCCCGAGCGCAAGCCGCAGAAGGCGCGCGGCGGCAGGCTGAAGGATCCCAATACGGTCGCGCTGGAGAAGCGGGTCAGCGACGCGCTTGGGCTCGCGGTCAACGTCGACCACCGCGGAACCGGCGGCACCGTCCACGTCCGCTACGGTGATCTCGACCAGCTCGACGAGATTGTCCGACGGCTAGAACAGGGAGGCTGACTTTCTTGCCTCGCCCCGCTCTGCGCGGGGAGAGGTCGCCGTGTTCTTCGCGCGGCGGGTGAGGGGCAAGGCACTGCGCTTACTTTATCGTCAGAATTCGCGGGTCGAAGCGCCCCTCACCCCGACCCTCCAAGAGCGAGTTTCGGTCGTCTCGACCCCGCAAGAGCGGCGCGAGGGAGAAGGGCTACCCCCGCCGCCTGGCATTCACCGCGATCGACAGCAGGGTCCGCTGCGCGATCACCGCCGCCAGCGCCGCCTGCTTGCGCACCTCGAGCGCCGCGGTCGCGAGTTGCTCGATGATCAGCACCAGCCGCGCCGCGTTGAAATTGCGCAGCGCGGTTTCGACATTGCCCTTGCGCGAGAAGTGCAGCCGCGGAAAGCCGCTGTCGAGCAACGTCGACAGCGGGGTTCCCTCGGCAACCGCGAGAGCCGATTTATGCAGCCAGGCCGCCTGACGCTGCGCGGCGGAGATGATCATGCCCGGATAGGTGCCGGCGACCATGGCCTTGGCAAATTCGGTTTCGACCAGATCCGGCCTTCCGGCAAACGCGCCGTCCACGATCGGATCGATCTTCAGCTCGGAAGCGTCGGCGACCACCGCCATCACGTCCTCGAGCGTGACCTCACTTCCGCCATGCGCGTAAAGCGTGAGCTTGCGCAGTTCGTTGCGCGAAGCCTGGCGGTCGCCGCCGAGCAGCGCCATCAGCACCGCGCGCGCGTCCGGCGCGATCTTCAAATTGGAAACCCGCAGCTCATCGTCGATCAATTTCGCCAGATCGCGTTCGCCGTCGGGATAGCAGCCGATCGCCACCGCGGTCTTGGCGCGCTCGCAGGCTTTGCGCAGCGGCGATTCCGGTCTGAGCTCACCGGCCTCGATCACGATGCGGCAATCCTTCAGGGGCGAGTCCGCGAGCGTATCGACGCCGCTGGCGAAATTTCGCGAGCCGGCACGGACCCGAATGGCGCGGCGGCCGCCGAACAGTGGCACCGTCATGGCTTCATCGACCAGCCGCGACGGCTCGGCCGAGAGTTCGTCGCCGTCCAGCCGGACCAGCGAAAATGGATCGTTGGGATCGTCGACCGCGGAGGCCAGCAGCGCCTCGGCGCGTTCACGCACGAGGCCCGAATCGGGACCGTAGAGCAGGATGATGGGACGTCCCGGATCGGGCCGGGCGAGAAAGGCGTCGATGTCTTTTCCGCGAAGCGCGACCACGATGAGACCTTCTTTGTCATTCCGGGACACGCGCCTTCGCGTGGACCCGGAATCCAGATGTATTTGATCGAGATTCCCCGATGTGCAACCGCACATCTGAGGTTCGCGCTTCGCGCGCCCCGGAATGACGGAAGGGATCAGGTGCCGGCGACGAAGAACGACGCCAGCCGGGTCTGGATTCTTTCGGCGATCTCCTGGGCGGCGCGATCCTCCGCATCGCGGAAGGCGCGCGAGCGGGCGAAACGCTGCAGCTGGCCCGGGATGTCATAGGACACGCGAGAGAACGTGCTGCCGGTCATGACGGATTTGTTGGTAGCGATTTCGATCAGATTATATTGCGCATCGATGCCGACATTTTCGCTCGTGGGTAGCGCGGTGGCGGGATCGATCATCAGCGACGAACGGCTGGTGGTAAACTTCAGTACCAGCCGATGGGTGGGCGGCATGCCGGTGGCGTTGCCGTAAAGCTTGAAAGCCAGCGCATTGCGGATTTCCACCTGGAGCCGCGCTTCTTGCGAGGCGTTAGGCTTGTCCACGGGCGGGACTTCCACGCCCATCAGCTTTTCGCGCAGGCCGGGGGTGCCATCAGTATGTTCGGCGTACATCGGCTGGAAGCAGCCGGCGGTCAGCGCCGCCAATGCGGCCACGATCAGAAGCCGAGCGGCGATGCGGATGCTAGCCAACGACATTCACGATCCTCATCGGAACAATAATGACCTTGCGGACGGCCTTGCCGCCGAGCGCCTGTTTTACCGCATCGAGGGCCAAAACGGCAGCCTCAATTTCCGGATTTTGCGCATTGCGGGCCACTGTGACTTCGCCGCGTTTCTTGCCGTTGACCTGAACCACCAGCGTCACGGTGTCTTCAACCAGCAAATCGCGTTCGATTTGGGGCCAATGGGCCTCCGAAATCAGGCCCGGCTGCCCCAGCACGGTCCAGCACTCTTCCGCCAAATGCGGCATCATCGGCGCGAACAATTGAACCAGGATGACCGCGGTCTCGCGCACGGCCCAGGCGAGATCCGGCGGCGGCTGCCCCTCGCGGCCCAGCACCTCGCCCAGCGTATTGGAAAATTCCCGGATGTAGGCAAGGCAGACGTTGAAATGCAGCTTTTCGATGCCGGTGGAAACCCTGTCGAGCGCGCCATGCGCGGCCTTGCGGAGGACCAGCGCGTCGGAGCCGAAGGTTGCCGGCCGCGCCGATGGCGCAGCCTTGGCGATCGCAGCCGCCTCGTTGACCAGCCGCCACAGCCGCTGCACGAACCGCGAGGCGCCCTGCACCCGCTCGTCGCTCCAGATCACGTCGCGATCCGGGGGCGAATCCGACAGCATGAACCAGCGCGCCACGTCGGCGCCATAGGTCGTGATGATGTCGTCGGGGTCGACGGTGTTGCGCTTCTGCTTCGACATCTTCTCGATCGAGCCGATCGTGATTTCTTCGCCGGTCTCGATCAGGCTGGCGCGGCGGCCATTGCCGCCGATCTCGATCCTGACGTCGGCCGGCGTCACGTAACGGCCGTCGACCTTTTGATAGGTCTCGTGCACCACCATGCCCTGCGTGAACATGCCGGCAAATGGCTCGTCCATGCCGATGTGGCCGGTGGCCTTCATGGCGCGGATGAAGAAGCGGCTGTAGAGCAGATGCAGGATCGCGTGCTCGACGCCGCCGATATACTGGTCGACCGGCATCAGCCGGTCCGCCACCGCGGGCGTGGTCGGCGCGTTCTCATTCCACGGATCGGTGAAGCGCGCGAAGTACCACGACGAGTCGACGAAGGTGTCCATGGTGTCGGTTTCGCGCTGCGCCTTGCCGCCACATTGCGGGCAGGTCACATGCTTCCAGGTCGGATGATGGTCGAGCGCGTTGCCCGGCCTGTCGAACGTCGCATCCTCCGGCAGCGTCACCGGCAGGTCCTGGTCGGGCACCGGCACGACATCGCAGGTCGGGCAGTGGATCACCGGAATCGGGCAGCCCCAATAGCGCTGGCGCGAGATGCCCCAGTCGCGCAGCCGAAAATTCACCTGCCGCTCGCCGACCGGCATGTTGCCCCGTAGCGTTCCCTCGAGCCGCTTCGCTACCTCTTCCTTGGCCTGCTCGATGGTCATGCCGTCAAGGAAGCGCGAATTGATCATGCGGCCGTCGCCGTCATAGGCGGTGTCCGTAATGACGAACGTCGTTGGATCCTGGTCTTCGGGACAGACCACCGGCGTATTGCCCAGCCCGTATTTATTGACAAAATCGAGGTCGCGCTGGTCGTGCGCCGGGCAGCCGAAGATCGCGCCGGTGCCGTATTCCATCAGCACGAAATTGGCGACGTAGACCGGCAGCTTCCAGTTTTCGTCGAACGGATGGACCGCCTTGATGCCGGTATCAAAGCCCTGCTTCTCCTGGGTATCGATAATCTCCTGCGCGGTGCCGATGCGTTTTGCTTCCGCGATAAATTCCGCGAGTTTTGGATTTCTGGCGGCGGCGGCCTGGGCCAGCGGATGATCCGGTGCGATCGCCATGAACTTGGCGCCGAACAGCGTGTCGTGCCGGGTCGTGAAGATCTTCAGTTCGGTCTCGCCGGCGGGCGTCGAACCTTCAGGTAAGGTTTTGGGGTCGAGCGCAAACCGCACCAGCATACCCTCGGACCGCCCGATCCAGTTGCGTTGCATCAGCCGCACCTTGTCGGGCCAGCGATCCAGCGTACCGAGCGCGTCCAGCAACTCCTGCGCATATTTCGTGATCTTGAAGACCCACTGGTTCATCTCGCGCTGCTCGACGACGGCGCCGGAACGCCAGCCGCGGCCGTCGATCACCTGCTCATTGGCAAGCACGGTCATGTCGACCGGATCCCAGTTGATCTTGCGCTTCTCGCGCTCGGCCAACCCCGCGCGCAGAAAATCCAGGAACATCTTCTGCTGATGCTTGTAATAAGAGGGATCGCAGGTCGCGAATTCCCGTGACCAGTCCAGCGACAGCCCGATCGACTGCAGCTGCTTTTTCATCGCCGCGATATTCTCGTAGGTCCAGGCCTTGGGTGCGACCTTGCGCTCGATCGCGGCATTTTCCGCCGGCAGCCCGAACGCATCCCAGCCCATCGGATGCAGCACGTTGAAACCCTTGGCCCGCATGAAGCGCGCCAGCACGTCGCCCAGCGTGTAGTTGCGGACATGCCCGATATGGATGCGCCCGGACGGATAGGGGAACATCTCGAGCACGTAATATTTCGGCCGCGGGTCGTCATTTTTGGAGGCGAAGATCGCCGCTTCGTCCCACTGGCGTTGCCAGCGCGGCTCGGATTCGCGGGCGTTGTAGCGTTCGGAGGTCATGGAATCGTAAGGGCTTTTTGTGGGATTCGCGGCCGTCTTTTGGGACGGCGGACTAGGCCATAAAAGATGGCGATGGGTCAATGGGTTGTAGGCAATGGAAAGACCGCCATTTGCGCGACCTGAGGGTGGAAATTCGGAAAAACTAAACTCAATTCTAACGCATAATGGCTGCAGCAGTGGGCTATTAAGCAGGTCCGAACATTTGCCTGCTTTGGATTGAGCCACGATTAACGGTTCCATGGGACGGTGCGGCCGAACAATCACCGCACAGACACGGGATCATCTTCAATCGTGACGGGCGACGCGTTTGACGAGCTTGATTTCGAGTACGCGACGGAAGTCGCGGAAAAAGCCGTGCGATCGATGTCGCAACAGCGCGTACCACCGACGCCGAACAATTTTCACACCTGGTTCAAGTATTCCGTCGGCACCTCGCCCGAGCTCAAGCGGGCTATCGATATTCTGGTCGGCAACAAACGAAAGTTTGACGTCACCGCCAATCGCGACCTGTTCGCGGCCTATGTCGGATCGCATACCGTCGACGACACCGACCTCAACAACGTTTCCCAGCAGCTCCATTCGGTCGTGGCCTCGGCAAAGCACTATCTCAAAGTGGCGATTGCCGATAACCGTTCGCAAATTCGCGCCATCGACGATTTCGCCGAGCAAAGTGAAGTCGGGCTTGATCCAAAATCGCTGATCGAGAATCTACTGAACGAGCTGGCCCAGGCCGTCACCCGTGCGACGAAACTCGAGGCGCGCTTCGTCGAATCGACGCGAGAGCTGGACGCGATCCGCGACTCCCTGAACAAATCGGAAGAGCGCGCCAAGACCGACACGCTGACGAATCTGCCAAACCGCCGTGCCCTCGACGAGTTTTTTCGCAAGGCCCAGATCGCAGCGATGGAACAAGGCGAGCCGCTCGGTGTCCTGCTGATCGACATCGATCATTTCAAGACGTTCAACGACAATTTCGGGCACGGCGTCGGCGACCAGGTGCTTCGGTTGATGGCGAACGTGTTGCGGGAGCGGCTTCGGGAAACCGATCTGCCGGCTCGATATGGCGGGGAAGAACTCATCGCTGTGCTGCCAGGAGCCGACCTCGCCACCTGCGTGGCGGTTGCCGAGCGGATCCGCCGCTTGATCTCGGAAAGTCGCATCACCCGCCGCTCGACCGGGGAGATTCTTCCCAGCATCACGGTTTCCATCGGGGTCGGACAGTTTCAGTTCGGCGAGTCGATGGCAGATTTGATCGAGCGATGCGATCGCGCGCTATATCTCGCCAAAAGAACCGGGCGCGACCGGGTCGTGACCGAGAACGAACTGGATCGCCAGCTGGAGGCGGGCTAGCTCGCCAGCGCCACTACCAGCGCCACTGTACCGGCGCCATCCGTCATCCGAACAAAGCCATGCTCGACCGCGGCGTTGCGGCCACGATGTTTGGCGGCATAGAGCGCGGCGTCGGCGGCCGCGATCAGGTCGGCCGGCCGCTGGGCGTCGTTCGGTTTGGTGCGAGGCGACCCGACGCTGACGGTTTGGTAGAGGCTGGTGGCGTGGGGCATCGCGAGGGCCCGGACCGCCGCGCGCACCATCCCGCCGACCTCCAATGCGCGGCTCGCGTTGGTATTCGGCAGCAGCAGACAGAATTCCTCGTCGCGATAACGCGCGGCAAAGGCCGTAGAATCACTGAGCTCTCAATGAGATGCGGTTAACGCATACGTGGCACGCTGGGGGCGACAACAGAAATTGGCTCACAGACGGGAGGTCGTTTAAATCGTGACAGCGCACGCGCTCGACGAGCTTGACTTCGAATACGCGACGGCCATCGCGGAAAAAGCCATGCGATCGATGTCGCAACATCGCGTACCGCCGACGCCGAACAATTTTCACACCTGGTTCAAATATTCCCTCGGTACCTCACCCGTTCTCAAACGGGCTATCGATATTCTGGTCGGCAACAAACGAAAGTTTGACACCACCACCAATCAAGACCTGTTCGCGGCCTATGTCGCACCGAACGCCGCCGACGACACCGACCTCAACAATGTTTCCCAGCAGCTCCATTCGGTCATGGCCTCCGCGAAGCAGTTTCTGACAGTGGCCATCGCCGATAACCGTTCGCAAATACGCGCCATCAGCGACGTCGCCGACCAGAGCGAAGTCAAGGTTGACCCAAAATCGCTGATCGAGAATTTGATGCACGAACTGGCCAAAGCCGCAACCCGTGCGACGAAACTGGAGACGAGCTTCGTCGAGTCGACGCGAGAGCTGGACACGATCCGCGACTCCCTGAACAAATCGGAAGAGCGCGCCAAGACCGACACGCTCACCGGCCTGCCAAACCGCCGTGCCCTCGATGAGTTTTTTCGCAAGGCCCAGATCGCAGCGATGGAACAAGGCGAGCCACTCAGCATCCTGCTGATCGACATCGATCATTTCAAGACGTTCAATGACAATTTCGGCCACGGCGTCGGTGACCAGGTGCTTCGGTTGATGTCGAACGTGTTGCGGGAGCGGCTTCGGGACATCGATCTGCCGGCTCGATATGGCGGGGAAGAACTCATCGCCGTGCTCCCGGGTGCCGACCTCCCAGGTTGCGAGGTGGTTGCCGAGCGCATACGCCGCGCAATCTCGGAGTGTCGCATCACCCGCCGCTCGACCGGGGAGATTCTTCCCAGCATCTCGGTTTCCATCGGGGTCGGACAGTTTCAGTTCGGCGAGTCGATGGCAGATTTGATCGAGCGATGCGATCGCGCGCTATATCTCGCCAAGAGAACCGGACGCAACCGGGTCGTGACCGAGAACGAACTCGACCGCCAGCTGGAGGCGAGCTAGCTCGCCAACGCCACTGCATCGGCGCCATCCGTCATCCGAACAAAGCCATGCTCGACCACGGCGTTGCGGCCGCGGTGTTTGGCGGCATAGAGCGCGGCGTCGGCGGCCTCGATCAGGTCGCCCGGCCGCTGGGCGTCGTTCGGTTTGGCACAGGCGACCCCGACGCTGACGGTGACGGTTTGGTAGAGGCTGGTGGCGTGGGGCATCGCGAGGGCCTGGACCGCCGCGCGCACCGTCTCGCCGATCTCCAACGCGCGGACTGCGTCGGTATTCGGCAGCAGCAGACAGAATTCCTCGCCGCCATAGCGCGCGGCAAAACCCATGGTCTCGGCGGCAATTCCCGCTAGCGTCTCGCCGAGCCTGGAGAGGCAGACGTCGCCTTCGGGATGGCCATAGGTGTCGTTGAACAGCTTGAAATGATCGACGTCGATCATCAGCAGCGACAGCGCGGTGTCATATTGCTGGGCCTTCATCCATTCGAAGTCGAGCCGGCTCTGGAAGCCGCGCCGGTTGGCAAGGCCGGAGAGCATGTCGATCGAGGCGATCACGGTCAGCCGGTCGTTGGTGGCGACCAGCTCGCGTTCGCGCTCGGCAAGCTGTGCCGCCATCGCGTTGAATGCACGCGCCAGCGGGATAAATTCCGATGGCAAGCGGCCGCGTGCCGCGCGCACCGACCAGTCGCCCTGGCCGAAGCGTTTGGCCATCGCCGCCATCATCTCGATCGGCCGGATGATGAGCTTTTCCGCGGCGATCAACGCCCCAAGCAGCACGAACAGGCAGACGAACCCCAGCTGCAGATAGGCGGTGCGGATCTCGCGGTCGATAGCGGCGGAAACCTTGGTCTCGTCGATGCTGACGATCAGGCGTGAACCGGTGCCGGCAATGCGCGCAAAACTGACCGCACGCCTCGAGCCATCCACGGCGACGAACGAAAGCGTTCCTTCCGCCTGATCCGAATCGATGGCCTTTGCGGCGATGGCTGATAGCAATGGTACTGCATCCAGCGACCGGCCGATCATGCTGGCCTGATCGGCCGGCGCCGCCAGCACGGCTCCCGTGCTATCGATCAGAACCGCTGAAACACCGGGCCGGCCGCCGAGATTGCTCATGATTTTCGACATCCAGTCGAGATTGACGCCGGCAAGAATGATTGAATCCATATCGTTATTGATGGCGGAGACCGGATAAGCCGCCATCACCACTGGCTTGTTGGTAAGCTTGGCGAACAGAAAGTCGCTGAAGACAATCTCGTGGCTCTCGCGCGCCCTCTTGAGATAGGCCCGGTCACTGAGATCGACACCGACAAAGATGTTGTTTGTCGAGCATTGGACGCGTCCATCGCCGCCAACAATCAGCAAAGTGCGGATCCACGGCAGATTGACCGGCAGGCTGGCGCGCAGGATCGCGCAACTACGACCCACGCCGTCAGCCGAGGCGCGGATATAGGCCGCCGATTTCAGCACCGTCTCGACCGAGGAGATCATTGCGCGCTGTGCATCGGCGCTATGCTGCGCGAGACTCGAGAATTCCTGGGAGGCTAGCGCGATCTGCTTGCTGCGGGCGTTCTCGAGCGAACGCGCGCGTTCCAGCATCAATGGTGCCACCAGGATCAGCGCCAGCAACGCCAGCCGCGCGCGAATTCCAAGAAGCTTCTTGAGTTTCACCCGTTTGCGGTTGAAAGCAATGCGTGACATCGTCGTCCCCCGGCCCCACATGCAGGGTAAAGAGAAGGCTTCAAGAAGCCTTTCCCGAATTTGGTAAAATTCGAACGACCCCCGTAAACTTACGACCGATAGAATGTCATGACGTCCGAAACCCCATCGCCGATAACTCCGCATTTACCAACCAGGCTGCTCGCGGTGGAGCAAGACATCGCGCGGGCGTGCCAGCAGGCGCGCCGGGATCGCGCGTCGGTGACGCTGATCGCGGTATCCAAGACCTTCGATGCCGGCGCCATTTCGCCCGTGATCGAGGCCGGACAGCGCATATTCGGCGAAAATCGCGTGCAGGAAGCCAGGACGAAGTGGCCAGGGTTAATATCGGCCTACCCTGATCTGGCCTTGCACCTGATCGGGCCGCTGCAATCCAACAAGGCCAGGGAGGCCGTGGCGCTGTTCGGCGCGATCCATTCGGTCGACCGTCCGAGCATTTGCGAAGCGTTAGCCAAAGAAATCTTTTCTCAAAAGCGCGCGCCGCAATTGTTCGTCCAGCTCAATACCGGCGAGGAGCCGCAAAAGGCAGGCGTCGCACCGGCCGAGGCGGACGCCTTCATTGCCAGCTGCCGCGAAAAATACGGGTTGGCAATAAGCGGCCTGATGTGCATTCCGCCGGTCGATGATGCGCCGGCGCCGCATTTCGCGCTGACCGCGAAGATCGCGGCGCGTAACGGGCTGAAGTACCTCTCGATGGGCATGAGCGCCGACTTCGCGATCGCGATCCAGTTCGGCGCTACCCATGTGCGCGTCGGCTCGGCGATTTTCGGGACGCGGTGAGTGGATATGGTGGGTGTATATATTGCGCGTCCTCAGCCAATCACGATTCTGGTCTCGGGACCGAGTCGTCGCAGTAACCGCAGCATCGCCGATTTCGTCATCGAAACGCATCCTGCGGTCGGCCCAAAATTGTCGCGCGCCAAGTGCAAGAATACCGCGCTGCCGCGGCCGGCAATGCGCGGCGAGCTGTTGTGATCGATCTCGACGATGAAATCATAAAGATGGTCGTCGCGCGTCAGCCGATCGCCGCCGCTCTTGCGTTCCAGCCGCACCGGCTGGTTGTAATG
>JGI12053J15887_10001332_pt1 | contig 11379 bp, 7 predicted proteins | sample MedBloCAOM1_O3_FD_15887 | JGI IMG/M metagenome (IMG submission 15887)
ATCCCGTCTGTCGCCCGAGGTTAAAACGCGCATTTTCAAAACGCGCGTTCCATCGCTCGGGTTCCTTTCAAAAGGCTAGCGGCGCGTGCGCGTGGCGACATTGACAGGCGTCAGCGCCGCCGATCGAATGTCGGGTAGGTGACGTAACCGATCAAAATAGCGGGTAGCCGCGGGTTCATGAGGCAACGCTCCCTCAAAAAGGTGGCACCTTGCGAGAAAGCCCGGGCGGCGCGGGATGTCGTGCGCGGCGGAGCGTACAAAAAGCCATCGGCACCAGCGCTATTCACTCAGGACTCCCATGATTCCATGACAGCTTTCGATGTCTCGCTACCCCCGCAGCCTCAACCTCTGGTACCGTCCATGGCGTTCCAGAGGAGGAAAGTCGGTTGAGGTGAAAACCCTGATCGATGGTGCGCGGCGGCCGCGCGAAATCGCCGCGGGATTGCTGTTTCAAAACATAAATCAAAAGGGGGAAAACATCATGAAGCGTCGTGAATTTCTGAAAACGGCCGGCGCCGGGCTCGCTGCGTCAACCGCTGTCGCAGCACCCGCCATCGCCCAGTCGATGCCCGAACTGAAATGGCGCTGCACCACGAGCTGGCCGAAGTCGCTCGACGTTCCCTTCAGCGCGTCGGAGACGATTTCGAAATACGTCGCGGAAGCCACCGACAACAAATTCCAGATTCAGGCTTTCGCCGGCGGCGAGATCGTTCCCGCCTTGCAGGCGCTCGATGCGGTGAGCAATGCCACGGTCGAGATGTGTCACACCGCCGCCTATTACTTCATCGGCAAGGACCCGACCTTCGCACTGTATTGCTCGGTTCCGTTCGGGCTGAATTCGCGTCAGCAGAATGCCTGGTTCCAGGATCACGGCGGCCAGGACATGCTGAACGAGTTCGGCAAGAAGTCCAAATTGTACGGCATCTCCGGCGGCAACACCGGCACCCAGATGGGCGGCTGGTTCCGCAAGGAGATCAACACCGTTGGGGACCTCAATGGGCTCAAGATCCGGATCGGCGGGTGGGCTGGCAAAACCCTTTCCAAGCTCGGCACCATTCCGCAGCAGATCGCCGGCGGCGATATCTATCCGGCACTGGAAAAGGGCACCATCGACGCCACCGAATGGGTCGGCCCCTACGACGATGAGAAGCTCGGCTTCTACAAGGTCGCCAAATATTATTACTATCCCGGCTGGTGGGAGGGCGGCACCGCGCTGCACTTCTTCATCAATTCGGACAAGTGGGATGCCCTGCCGAAGGCCTATAAATCGCTGCTCACGATCGCCTGCGGCTACGCCAATCTCGATGTCCAGGCGCGATATGACGCGCGCAATCCGCAGGCGATCAAGCGCCTCGTCGCGAATGGGGCCATCCTGCGCCCGTTCAGCCAGGCGATCATGGAATCCTGTTTGAAGGCCTCGAACGAGGTCAATGCCGAGACCTCCGCGTCCAACCCCGACTTCAAGAAGATCTACGATTCGCAGATGGCTTTCCGAGACGACGGGAATCTCTGGTGGCAGGTCGCGGAATACTCCTACGAGACCTTCATGATCCGCACACGGCCGAAGGGGTGAAGGGGCCCCTCGGTCGTCACGAAGGACCGAAGGCCCAGTGCTCTCCGAGGCGAGTCGGCGCTTGATCTGCATGATAATACCGGAAAGGCAATGCAATTGCCGACGGCAGGTCCGCATCAGGTCCGCCGTTCAAAGGCGGACTCTCTTCACGACGAGCGCGAGCCCCACTTGGCGAGGTGTCGTGGTTATCGATGCGGAATGTGTCTCTCAAAAGATACTTCATTTGTGAACTAGATTACCCCCAGCGATAAATTTTTGAGCAAACATGTGGGAATGGCAGACGAAGTGGAAATCTGCGCCCACTGTAGCCGAGGCCGCGTTATTAAACGCAGGCAGGAGATTGATTTCCTTCAATGGAGCGACAGGGGGGTTTTGTACTGCCATGCCATTGTGCCTATCGGGATATGTGACGTCTGCGGCGCAAAGACTTGGGATGAGATAGCTGAATCGATCGTCGAAGAGGCTATCCGGAAGGAATATGAGAAGGGGCGCAAGCCTGAGATCAAGCCCTAAGCCCTTAACCCGCGGTGATTGGCCCGGCCATGATAGGTATGCACTCACGGAAAGGCGCCATAAAGTTCTTGGACTGGGCATCGCGGAGCGTTGGATGGGTAGCGTAATCGCCGCTTTGACATCCACCCAAGTGGTCAGACGAATGATGGCCATTTTGGCAGCCGACGTTGTCGATTACTCCCGGCTGTCGGAAGCTGGCGAGGTGGACACGCATGTTCGACTTCGCGCTTTGCGCGTCCAGACAATCGATCCCTGTGTAGTTTCCTATCGCGGCGTTATCATAAAAAACACCGGTGATGGATTTTTGGCGTCGTTCGATAGCGCTGTGGACGCTGTCCGGTGTGCGGTAGAACTTCAGCACGACCTGGCCGCGAGTGAGGCCTCCCTGCCCATCGAGCGCAGGATACGACTGCGCATCGGCCTCAATGTTGGAGAGGTTATCACTGAAGCCGAGGACATTTACGGGACAAGCGTCAACGTAGCGGCGCGTCTCGAACAATTTTCTCCCCCTGGTGGCATCGTGATTTCGGGCACCGTCCTCGGCTTCGTGAAGTCGACCATGGACGTTTTAGTCGAAGATATNGGAGAACTCGAACTAAAGAACATATCGCGGCCGGTCCAGGCCTATTCAATATTCATTCCTGGAACCGATCATGCGTCGCGATCGCATCGGCGTGCCAAGTTGCCGTCGATCGCAGTTCTCCCATTTCGCGCGCCAAACGAAAATCCGGAAGAAGCTTATTTCAGCGAGGGAATGGTCGACGATATCATATTTACTCTCGCGAGCGTGCGGGGATTGCTGGTCATCTCGCGCACCTCCGCGCTGCTTTATCGCGATGGACCGACCGATTTGCAGAAAATCGGTCAGGAATTGGGAGTCAGTTATGTTCTGAGCGGGAGCGTGCGCCGTGCAGACAGCAGGCTGCGGATCAGCGCGGAACTGTCGCATGTAGAAACAGGCTCAGTGATATGGACAGACCGATACGACGGTGATCTCGCGAATTTGTTTGATCTGCAGGAACATATTGCAACGCGCATCGTGTGGAGCATCGCGCCGCACGTGCGTGAGACCGAGCTGAAGCTCGTGATGCGAAAACGCCCCGAGAATATGAATGCCTACGACCTGCTCATGCGTGCGATTGACTTGCTTTACAGAATGACCCCTTTGGATTTTGTGCAGGCGGGAAAACTGTTGCGCGGCGCCATCGCCGCGGACGACACTTACGCGACGGCCTACGCTTACGCAGCACTCTGGCAGGTTCACAACATCAACCAGGGTTGGACCACCAATCAGCAAGCGGATTCAATCGAGGCAGCCAGGCTCGCCGCGGCGGCAGTTGATCGCGACCCCGGTGATGGGTTTGCTCTCGCTATTTTAGGTCATACCAAAGCTGTCCTGTTTCGAGATTACGATAGCTCCATCGGTTTTTTCGAGCGCGCGCTTGAAGTTGCTCCGGGCAACGCTATGGCATGGACGCTCAGCAGCGGCGTCTACTCGTACACCGGACAAACGAAGTCAGCGGTAGAACGGGCCGAGAGAGGGATGCGATTGTCACCGGTCGACAAGCAATCGTTTTTTTATCTCCTGTTTCTGACCCTGGCGCACTATGTTGATGGCACCTACGAAGAATCGATTATCTGGGGACACAAGAGTGCTGCACTAAATCCCCGACTGTGCTCAAATATGCGCTGGCTTATCGCTAGCTTGGTCGCAGTTGGGAAAATGGACGAAGCGCGCCATTTCGCCCGGACCCTGCTCGAGGTCAATCCTGGATTTCGTTTGTCGACCTATGAAAAATGGTGTCCCCTTCAGACTGAATTGCGAAGGGAATTACTTAGTAGATTGCAGTCCGCAGGATTACCCGAATGAAGCTTCTATTCAATTTGCCCACCCGGAAAAGATGAAAAATAGATCGTAGAGCTGTGAACTATTTCACAAACCGACACACATCGTCATGATGAGATCATATCGGTGAAACGCGTACTTGCTCACGAAAGTTAAATTCTTCGAACTCTTTGGTATCAAAACTTGGCAAAGTTTTAATTGCGAGGGAGGATTGCGAGATGGGCGGTGGTTGGCAAGGCGGCGGCTGGCAAGGCGGAGGATGGCAAGGCGGTGGTTGGCAGGGCGGAGGATGGCAGGGTGGTGGTGGTGGCGTCCCGACTTTTGCCATGCGGGCGGACAAGCCATTCGCGGATTTCCACGTACCATTGAACAGCAATGCGGCCTATCCCGATTTTCCCAAGCGATATTGGGATCCGGATCTCTGGGCGCTAACTATTCTGCCGGAATTTTTTACCCTTCCAAAGACCCAGAACACCGACCCGTACCCGTTTGCCTGGCAGAATGTCGCCCCCCTGGCCCCGGCCCCAATCACCCAAAATGACATCGACCGCATGCTGATATTGGCGGTCACCGAGCGACCGGAGGCGTTCGGTGAGATCATTCAGCAGGATCAGAATCTTCAGCTATCCTGGCTGCAACTTCTGATGATGGATGCGAGCACTCATCCCTGCACGTTCTTGCTCATGAAGCTTGCCGCAAGAGTGGGCGAGACCATGATGATGCACCTCAAGCGCCAGTACACTCGCCCACGACCGTCGCAACTCTCTCCCAACTTGTTTCCGCCGGTCGTGGTCCCCGGTCATTCATCCTATCCTGCGGGTCATGCTTTGCTCGCTCGACTGACGTCAAAGATCCTCGATGAGGTGGTGCCGGGTCGAACTGCTGCACTTATGGAGCTTGCTCGGCGCGTAGGGTTCAATCGCGTCATTGCCGGTCTTCACTATGAAAGCGATTGCGACGCAGGCGCTGACGTTGCCGACNAAATTGTCCCTCTCCTCAATCTGTGTACTACCTATCAGCTCGTGAAGACTGAGATCACCAACAGGCATGAGTGGGTAGATCCGANCACAGGAAAGAATCAGTGATTTCAGGAGATNCTCGTGAATAAGCCTGGTCCGGACTACGTGCGCGTTCTCGCGGTACTGAAAAAGCAAGACAAGCAAAAATGGCTGGTCGACCTCGCAACAAATCTGGTGAACAACGAACCGCCCCGGTCCGTGCGGAGCGAAGAAACCGGACTCCCGCCGGAATTTGTTCTGGACACGTCGTTTCATGCGGTTCCGTTGGGCCCCTATCAACCGGACACGCTGGATTTCGAGAATGAGAGGATCAGCCTCGATGATGCGGGCCTGAGTGTTTTCCTGCCGAAAAATTCCGAATATTTCATCATTCGCGGATTTGTGCAGCCAAGCGACCGGGCTTCAATGCCGGTTGAGATCAAAGGCATGGGCGGTGAAACGGTCCTGAAATTGTATTCCGATCCTGCCGCCGGTGCTGCGCTGCTGTGCCCCAATGACGACCCCTTTGGTACGATCGACGATGCGCGAGCCAAGCTCAGGGTTGACCGCCTGGACGCCTACGGACTCACCGGTTCCAAAGTCGCAGTCGCCATGGTCGACAGCGGCATTTTTTTTCAGCATCTCAGCAGAATAAATTTTCTCACGGGAACCTATGAGCTGACGCGACCTGTGCCGAGATTTCCGCTTCTGTATCCGCCAATGCTTGATGCCGCAAACTCCTGGACACCATCCAGGATGGCGACGCCTCCGGGTTGCCACCGGATCGACCACGGCACCATGTGCGCCTACAATGTCTTGGCTGTCGCGCCGAAGGCAACGCTGCTTGATTATCCGCATTTGAGCGCGCGCTCGCCTGGCGATCATACGGTCGGGGCTACGATCGGCGCTGCAACGGAGGCCTATGGCAAACTTATCTACTTCTGGATCAATAACATTCTGGCCGGATCATCGGCGAACTACCAGGCGCTCGTCGTTAACAACAGCTGGACCATCTTCCATCCGTGTGAAGAGGACTTTCAACCGGGCGATCCGGGCCGATACATCGATAATCTCTATCACCCGTTCCACGTATTGGTATGGATTCTATCCCAACTCGGCGCCGACATCGTATTCGCCGCCGGCAACGGCGGCCTGCCATGTCCTGCGCCGCCCTTTCTCCATCTCTCCGCCGGATCTATCAGGGGCGCCGCCGCGTACGCTGAAACGCTTACGGTCGCGGGATGCGACGTGCACGATTTTCGCGTTGGTTATTCATCGCAAGGGCCCGCGGTGTTCATGTTNCCGGGACCGACACCGGACAAGCCGGACATTACGGCCTACACACACTACTTGGGATCGCAGGTCTTTGGCGAGAGAGAGGCAGATGGCGGCACCTCTACCGCGTGCCCGATAGCGGCAGGTTGCATCGCGGCGATACGTACCAAAGTAACGCCGGTACAGGTGCCACCTGCACAGCTGTTTGACGCACTCAGATCGACTGCCCGCCCGGGAAATGGCGGCGGCCCAGGCGGCGTCTATAACCGTGACTATGGATACGGAATCATAGATCCCCTCGCAGCATTCCAACAACTTGCGTTGATGCCGTAACATCGGTCATCGGCGATAGCGCGGAGGCGCATCGCGAACTACCGGCTCGTGGTGCCCCGGGGGCGCAGATCAGTGGTCGGGTGTCGACCGCGCGACTGGATCATCGTCGCTGTGGCCCGCCCTTCCCGCAATATCCCACCACCCGACAGAACCTCTGGACAAGGGGTCCACATCAGGCTCAAATTTGACTCACCAACCGAATTTTCGGCCTTAAGCCGAAACCGGGACGCCCGCGGCAAAGACGGGCGCCNGCAAAAGGAAACAACGGGAGCATCACATGGCCATTTCACGTCGTGACGTTTTATTGGGCAGCGCGGGCGCGCTCGGCGCTGCAACATTTTCATTTCCAAGGCCGGCTGTCGCGCAATCGGAGCCGATCAAGATCGGCTGTCTTGCCGCGATGACCGGCCCGAGTTCGGCGCCGACCATCGGCTTCAACCGTGGCGTTAACTTCGCGGTGGAGGCGATCAACGCCGCCGGTGGCGTCAAGGGCCGCAAGATCGAGATCGTCATGCGCGACACCCAGGGCGACCCCACCAAGGCGGTCAACGCCACCCAGGAATTGATCAGCCAGGCCAAGGTCCATGCGATCTGGGGACCGCTCAATTCCGGCGAGGCGCTAGCCACCACGCCGATCATGGCGCGCGCCAGGATTCCGGATATCCATCCTTGCGTGGTCGAAAGCCTGATCGATCCTGCGAAATTTCCCAATGCGTTCCGCATGGCGCCTTCGAACAGCCAATGGGATGACGCCGTTCGCAATTATTGCCTCAATATCCTCAAGGCGAAAAAGGTTGCCGTGATCGGCGACACCACGGGTTATGGCGTGACCGCCCTCGGCGCGTCGGTGGCGGCGTTCAAGAAGGACGGCGCCGATGTGGTCTATCAGGCCAACATCGATTCCACTCAGCCCGACATGACGCCGGACATGCTGCGCGCCAGAAATGCCGGCGCCGAAGTGATCGTGGTCTGGAGCGTCTCCACCGGCATGGAAGCGCGAATGTTCAATACCCGCGCGGCGATGAACTGGGACGTCTCGTTCGTGGGTCATCCGTCAATGTCGTCAGGCGAAATCGCCGGCCTCGTCGAGAAACCCGCGAACTGGAAAAAAGTCTACGCCATCGGCTACAAGAGCTGCAGTTACGATGCCGCCGGCAAGCTGCCGCCGAAGAGCCAGGATCTCGTCGATCGTCTCCTCAAGGCCAATGTGGTGATCAGCGATACGTTGTTATGGTGGATCGCCGGCGGCATCGATGCGATCGAGCTGATCGCCAAGGGCGTCGCGGAAAGTGGTTCCACCGACAGCGAAGGCATCATCAAATACTGGAATACGCTGTCGAAATATCCGGGCTATTTCGGCGACTACACCTTCACGCCGACCCAGCACAATGGCTATCCGACCGACGAGATCGTGATGTCGGAGGCCTCTACCGCAAAGAACGGTACTTTCGCGGTGGCGCCGGGATACACTTAGGCGGCGGCGGAGAGCGCGGCCAATGCTCGCCTCGATATTCGCATCCGGACTGGCGGCGGGCGCGATCTACGCGCTCGTCGGCGTCACCTACAACACCATGTTCTCGACCTCGCGGGTGATGAGCTTCACCGCCGGCCAGCTCGCCATGCTCGGCGGCGTGTTCGGCTCGATGTTCACGCTGAAGCTGGGAATGCCGATCATCATTGGCTTCCTTCTGACGCTGCTCGGATGCGCGATCATCGGGATCATCACCGAATTCGTCGCGGTGCGGCCGGTGCTGAAAAGCCTCGACCAGCATCTCTATGTGCTCTCTACGCTGGCGCTGGCGCTGATGATCCAGCAGGTGGCGGCGATCAAATGGGGCACCGAGCCGCAGCCATTTCCCCGCCTGATCGGATGGGGCAGCGGGGTGTTTGACGAAAAGTTCTGGCTGCCGGTGGTCGCCTGCGCGATCACCATCGTCGGTCTCGAATATCTCTATCGCCGCACGCTGGTGGGCCGCGCGTTCCTGGCGATCGCGGAGGACAATTTCGCCGCGCGCGCGCTGGGCCTGCCCGAGCGCAATCTGCGCGTCGCCAGTTACGCGCTCGCCGGGGTCATCGGCGGGGTCGCCGGATTTTCCGGCGGCGAGCTGCTGCTGGCGTTCTTCGCCAACGGCGCGCTGTTGAATTTCTATGGCTTCGTGCCGGTGGCGCTCGGTGGCCTCGGCAACAACCGTGGCGCCATCCTCGGCGGCATCGCGCTCGGCCTGTTCCAGCAGGCCGCGAACTTTCTGGTCGGCGGCATCTTCTCGTCGGTGGCCGTGTTCACGCTGTTCATCGTCGTTCTGCTGGCGGCGCCGCAAGGCCTGTTCGGCGCGGCCACGGCCCGGAGGGTGTGATGACCGCAGTCACCACGGCTCCGGCACGCGGCGAAGCGACCGCCTTTCGCGCGCTGCTGCCGCAGCTTGCGCCGTTTCTCGGAATTTTTGCGGTCGCGATGATCCTGCCGTTCGTCAGCAACGACTACTGGGCGCTGATCGGCACGCGCGCGGCCATCTACTGGGTGCTGGTCTCCGGCCTCAATCTTGTGGTCGGCTTCGCCGGACATCTGGCCATCGGCTATGTCGCGCTGCTGACGCTCGGCGCCTACACCACCAGCGTGCTGGTCGCCGGCAATGTCATGCCGCCGGTGCCGGTCTTCGCGGCACTGCCGATCGCCGCTTGTGTCGGCGCTGTGTTCGGCGTCATCGTCGGCCTGCCGGCGCTGCGGCTGCGCACCTTCTATTTCGCGATGTCGACGCTCGGCTTCGCCACCATCGTCACGCAAATTGCGCTGGCCTGGCAGAGCGTCACCGGCGGCGGCATCGGCATATCAGGTCCGGAATTTCCGGCGCCGTTCAATACCGCGTGGGGCTATTACTACCTCTGCATCGCTTTCGCGGCCGTCTCGACCTGGATCAGCGCCAACGTCGCTCACAGCCGTTTCGGCCGCGCCTTGATCGCGGTCCGCGACGCCGAAGTCGCGGCGGAAGCCACCGGCATTTCCAAGCCGCGCATGCTGATCGCGATCTTTCTGCTCGCGGGCGCGCTGGCGGCGATCGCCGGCGGATTGTTCGCCAGCTTGCAAACCTACATCACGCCGGACGCCTTCACCTTCGATCTGTCGATCCTGTTCTTCATTGCGATCCTGATCGGCGGACGCGGCTCGATCCTTGGCCCGATGCTCGGGACCATCATCCTGACCATCCTGCCGGAGATCGCCGCACCGCTCGCGGCGTGGTCGACTTTCCTTTACGCGGTATTGTTGCTCGTGATTGTGCTGGTGATGCCCGGCGGCATCGCCGCACTGCTGGATTTTCGCAACCGCCGGCCGCTTGCCAGTAACCGCGCCATCATTCCACGGCCCGCGGCGCTCGGCTCTGTCGTGCGCGCAAGCGCGGGCGGCAGGAAACTCAGTCTGCGCGGCATCGCGCTGAGTTTCGGCAATGTCCGCGCTATTGATGGCCTCGACCTCGATGTCGCGCCCGGCCAGATCCACGGCCTGATCGGCCCCAATGGCAGCGGCAAGACCACGACCCTGAACGTGATCTCCGGTTACTACGCCGCCAGGGCCGGGACCATGCAGTTGGGAGAAGATGTGCTGCCGCCCGGCATGCCGGCGCTACGCGCCGCCAGAGGCATCGCTCGCACCTTCCAGACGCCGCGCGTGATCGGAGAGGCCTCGGTGCTGCAGAACGTGATGATCGGCGGCACCATCGAGGGACAGGCGACATTCGTCGAAGCGCTGCTGGCGCTGCCGCGAAACCGGCGCGACGAGCGCATGCTCGGCGCCAAGGCCCGCGCGCTGCTCGGCGTCGTCGGACTTGAAATGCTGGCCGACGTCCGCGCCGATCGCCTGCAGCACAGCGAACTGCGGTTCATCGAGATCGCGCGGGCGCTGATGCTGGAGCCGGATTTCCTGCTGCTCGACGAGCCCGCCGCCGGACTCTCCGGCGACGAGATCGAGCGCCTGGCCGCGCTGATCAAGGCGATCAGCCGTCGCGGTGCCGGCATCCTGCTGGTCGAGCACCATGCCGACCTGATCTTCGACATTTGCGATGAGGTCACCGTGCTCAATCTCGGCCGCACGCTGGCCGCCGGAACGCCTGCGGAGATTCGGGTCCACAAGGAGGTGGTCAGTGCTTACCTCGGCGGCTGAACAGCTGCTCGCCGTCGACCGGCTTGAGTCCGGCTACGGCAAGATCCGCGTGCTGCATGGCATCGATTTCACGGTGTCGCCGGGCGAGGTGGTGGCGCTGCTCGGTCCGAACGGTGCCGGCAAGACCACCATGCTGCGTGCCTTGTCGGGATTGCTGCCGGTCAATGCCGGACATGTGCGGTTTGATGGCCGCGACATGACCAACGCCACGCCGCGCGAGGCGGCGCGCGCCGGGCTTGTCCACGTGATCGAAGGCCACCGCGTGTTCACGCAGATTTCCGTTACCGACAATCTCTTGCTGGCGGGCTACGACCTGCCGCGCGGCGAGCGCGCGGCGCGGGTCGAGGAAGCACTGTCGTTCTTTCCCGAGATCGCCGAGAAGCGCCACGAGCGCGGCGGCGCGCTCTCAGGCGGCCAACAGCAAATGCTGACGGTGGCGCAGGGGCTGGTGCGCCGGCCACGCCTGTTGATGCTCGACGAACCGTCGGCCGGCCTGTCGCCGGTGCTGGTTGATCGCGTGCTCAATGTCATCGGCCAACTGCGCAGCCAAGGCACCGCGGTGCTGCTGGTCGAGCAACTCCTGGAAAAGGCGCTCGCCGCCGCCGACCGCGTCTACGCGCTGGTGCAGGGGCACATCGCGCTGGAAGCGCCGACCAGTGAAGCAAACCTGCCGCAGCGGCTCGAGCGC
>JGI12053J15887_10001333_pt1 | contig 11375 bp, 11 predicted proteins | sample MedBloCAOM1_O3_FD_15887 | JGI IMG/M metagenome (IMG submission 15887)
TTCCCTTTGCCGGGTCCCCTTGCACCCACACCCGAGTCTCGAAGCCTTCGACCGCGAGCGCGCCGTTCTTGAGCAGGCGGTGGTGCACGTCGAAGCTCGAGCGGCGCAGGTCCGTGGTCCTCGTTTCGATCGTCACGTCGTCGCCAAAACGCGTGGGTATGAGGAAGCGCGAACGCGCGTTCACCAGCGGATGCCCGGAGAAATCATAGGCTTTCAGGTAGTGGTGCTTGGTCATCCCAAGCGCGCGCTCGAGCAGCGCGGAGGTGCTGGCGTCGAAGAAAGCGAAATAGCGGGGGTAGTAGACAATCCCGGCCGGGTCGCAGTCGCCCCATTCGATGCGGACGGTGCGGCTGTTGACGAGCATTCTCTTGGTCCTTGCGATCGGTTCAGCGCGGCGCCATCCGCAGCGCGCCGTCGAGGCGGATCACCTCGCCGTTGATATACGTGTTCTCGATGATGTGGCGCGCGAGCGAGGCGAACTGATCCGGCCGGCCGAGCAGCTTGGGGAACGGCACCGCCGCGGCCAGGCTTTTCTGCGCCTCCTCCGGCAGCGCCATCAGCATCGGCGTGTGGAAGATGCCCGGCGCGATGGCGTTGACGCGAACGCCGAATTGCGCGAACTCGCGGGCTGCCGGCAGCGTCAGCGCGGCGACTCCTCCTTTGGAGGCGGAATAGGCGGCCTGGCCGATCTGTCCTTCGAACGCCGCCACCGAGGCGGTGGAGATGATCACGCCGCGCTCGCCGTCCGCGAGCGGGCTGAGGCTTTGCATGTCGGCGGCGACGAGCCGCATCATATTGAAGGTGCCGATCAGGTTGATGGCGATGACGCGTTCGAAATCGCCGAGCGGCATCGGGCCATCGCGGCCGACGATGCGTTTCGCCGGTCCTACGCCGGCGCAATTGATCAGGATGCGGGCCGCGCCGTGCCTGTCGCGCGCTTGCCCCAGCGCGGCGGCGGATTGCTCGGCATTGGTGACGTCGCATTGCACGGCGTAGCCGCCGATCTTTTCCGCGACCGCGCGCGCGCCGTCGAGATTGACGTCGAGGCAGGCAACCTTGACGCCGGCGCGGGCGAGTTCGGCCGCGGTCGCTGCGCCCAGGCCGGAGGCGCCGCCGGTCACGACAGCGGCGTGTCCTTTCATGTCCATGGTCAGTTCTTCCGTGCGGGGGTGGCGTCGGGGTTCTCGATCAGCAGCGCGATGCCCTGGCCGCCGCCGATGCAGGCCGAGGCGATGCCGTAGCGCAGCCGTGCGCGGTTGAGCTCGCGCGCGAGTGTGATGGCGAGCCGCACGCCGGTGGCGCCCAGCGGATGGCCGATGGCGATGGCGCCGCCGTTGACGTTGAGCTTGGCCTCATCGATGCCGAGTTCGCGCGCGCACGCCATCACTTGCGCGCCGAAGGCTTCATTGATCTCGAAGCGGTCGATATCCGCCAGCGTGAGACCGGCGCGCGCGAGCACCGCCTTGATGGCCGGCACCGGGCCGATGCCCATGATCTCCGGCGGCACGCCGACGGTTGCGCCCGCCACGATGCGCGCCAGCGCGGGCTTGCCGCGCTTCTTGGCATAGTCGGAGGAGGCGACGAGCGCGGCCGCGGCGCCATCGACGATGGCGGAGGAATTGCCCCCGGTCTGCACCCCGCCGAAGGCGGGGCGGATGCCGGCGAGTGTCTCGAGCGGCGACGGGCGCACATGGGTGTCCGCGGCAAGCTCTTTCGTGCCGCGCAGCTTGAGCTCGCGCGGCTGGTAGTCCTGGCGTTCGAACCGCTCGTTCCTGATCGGGGTGATCTCGCCGGCGAAGAAGCCCGCGCGCTGCGCCGCGAGCGCGCGCTCGAAGCTCTGCGCGGCAAAAGCATCGACCTGCGGCCGCGTGATCTGGTACTGGCGCGCGAGGTTTTCCGCGGTGTCGCCCATGCTCACATTGGCGGCCGGATCGAGCAGCGCCTCCCAGAGAAAGTCCTTGAAGTCGACCGCGCCCATGCGAAACCCGCGCATGGTATAGGAGGCGACCGGATTGCGGCTCATGGATTCCGCCCCGACGCAGAGCGCGAGCTCGATGTCCTTGTGGGCGATGAAGTCCGCCGCCTGCATCAACACTTCGATGCCGGTGCCGCAGACCCGTTGCACCATGTGCGCGGGGATCTCGATCGGCACGTCCGAATAGAGCCCGATGTGACGCGGCAGGCAGTAGGTGTCGAAGCTCGCTTGCGCCATCGAGCCGGTGATGACGGCACCGACGTCCTGCGGCGCGACGCCCGCATGCGCGAACACCTCGCGCGCGGCCTTGATGCCGAGATCGGTCGGCGAAACCGCCGCCAGCGCGCCATTGTAATCGGCGAACGGCGTGCGCACGCCGTCGAGGAGCCAGATGTCACTCCAGCTCGCGGTGAGCCCGGCCGTGGTGTTCGCCATGTTCAGGCTCCCTGGTCGATCACGATCACCCGCGCGGACGGCGCGGACGCGTAGAGCTCGGCCACGAGTTCGGCGCGGCGGGTGAGCACCGCGCGCTGGTTGATCGATCCCTTGTCGGTCATTTCGCCTGCATCGAGCAAGGGCGGCTCGCTCAGCAAAATGGCGCGGCAGACCCGGTTCGAGCTCCCCGTGCTGCCGCTTGCGAAAGTCGTGAGCCGGGCGCGCAATTCGTCGAGTACGCATGCATCGGCGGTGACGTCGGCCGCGCCGTCGGCGGCGAGCCGGCGGCAGGCGTCGAGATGCGGGAAGATCAGCGCGCCGATTTCGTTGCAATCGGCGCCGGCGATGACGACGTCACGGGCATAAGGCTCGAGCTGCGCCAGCAGGCGTGCGCGCAACGGGCCGACATTCACCCAGGTGCCGGTGGCGAGCTTGAAGTCCTCGGCGATGCGGCCGTCGAACAACAGGCCCTCGCCCGGATCGTCGGGGTCCTGGAATTTGAGCGCATCGCCGAGCTTGTAGAAGCCGTCCGCGTCGAAGGCCGCCGCGGTCAGCTCATCCTGGCGCCAATAGCCCGGCATGATGTTGGGTCCGCGCAGCCGCGCCTCGAACTTGCCGTCGCACGGCACGAGCTTGAGCTCCACGCCCGGCACCGGCACGCCCATATTGGTGGAATCCTTGCTCTGCCACATCCGTGCGATCGCCATCGGAGCACTTTCGGTCGAGCCCAACCCGGTCAGAAACATGATGCGCTCGCCGCAGGTCGCGAGCGCCAGCTCCTGCATCTGGTCGAACACCGATTGCGACAGCGCCGCGCCCGCGAACCAGAGCACTTTGAGCCGCCGGAAGAAAGTGTTTCGCAGCTGCGCGTCGGCGCGCAGATAGGGCAGCAGCGCCTCGTAGCCTTTCGGCACCGTGAAGTACCAGTTGGTCGCGACCTCGCGCAGGTTCTTCACCGTGGTTTCGATCAGGCCCGGCACCGGCTTGCCCTCGTCGATGTACAAGGTGCCGCCGTTGTAGAGCACGAAGCCGAAATCGTGGTTGCCGCCGGCGGTGTGGTGCCAGGGCGACCAGTCCACGATGACAGGCGGCTCGTCTTCGAAGAAGGCGAGCTGCGAGAGGATCATCGCCTGGTTCGCGCACCACATGCGCTGGGTGTTGATCACCGCCTTCGGCGTGCCGGTCGAGCCCGACGTGAACAGGAACTTGACGATGGTGTCCGGGCCGACCTTGGCGTGAGCCGCGTCGGCATCAGTTGTCGGGGTCGTCGCCAGCAAGGTCTGCAACAGCGTGGTCGGGCGGCTTGGAAGCGGATTGCGGGTGACGATGACCTCGACGTCGGGCGGCACGGCCGCCTCGATCGCGCGGCGGTAGGGGCCGCCGTCGGCGGTGAAGATGAGACCCGGCGTGAGCAGCTCGATGATCGATCGAAGCTTGCCGAAATCATGCGAGATCAGCGAATAGGCCGGCGAGATCGGCGCGTGCGGAATGCCGACATACATGGCGGCGAGGCCGAGCAGCGCATGCTCGATGTCGTTACCGGACAGGATCGCGATCGGCCGCGCGGGCGAAAGCTCGCGTTGCAGCAGCGCCGCGCCGATGCGGCGGACCTCCTCCAGGGTCTCGGCGTAGGTGAGCTTGCGCCAGCCGCCGGTGGCGTCGCGCTGCGCCAGAAAGACCCGCTCGGGCGCGGTCGCGGCCCAGTATTCGAGCCGTTCGGTCAGCTTCGCCGGGTAGGGCGCGAGCGCATGGGGCGATTTGAGGTGGATGGCGCCATCCGGCCGGCGCTCCACGAGGACGTCGCGCGGGCCGAGGCGAACCGGCCGCACCGGCGCGGCTTCGTGACGACGCTCTTTGACCGGGGCCGCCATGGTGCGGTGCTCGGCGTCAGGTCTTGTTGCGAACGGTCTTCTTGTGCACGACTTTGGGCGCGCGCTTTTCGAGAAACGCCGTGAGCCGCGCCTTGGCCTCGTCGTCGGCCTGGGCGATCGCCGAAATCAGCGCCTCGGTGACATAGCCGGTGGCGGGATCGGATTCCGCGATCCGCGGCAGCACCTGGGTGACGGCGAAATTGGTCATGGGCGCGTTGCCGGCGATGCGCTTGGCGAGCTCGATGCCTTTGGCGAGACCCTCGCCGGGCGCGACGAGATAGTGCGAGATTCCGATCGCCTGGCCCTCCTCGGCGTCATAGCTGCGGCCGGTGAGCATCATGTCCATCATGCGCGAGGCGCCGATGAGCCGCGGCAGGCGCACCGAGCCGCCGCCGCCGACGAAGATGCCGCGGCTGCCTTCGGGCAACGCGTAGTAGGCGGAGCCTTCCGCCACCCGGATGTGGCACGCCGCCGCGATTTCGAGCCCGCCGCCGACCACCGCGCCGTGCAGCACCGCGACCACCGGCACCTTGCCGAACTCGATGCGCTCGAAGGCGCGATGCCAGCTGCGGGAATGCGCGATGCCCTGCGCGACGTCGCGCGCGCTGAGTTCGCCGAGATCGAGGCCGGAGCAGAAATGGTCGCCTTCGCCGGCCAGTACGGCGGCCCTGACGCCGTCCGGCAGGGCGGCGAAGAACGCCTCGATGCCGAATACGGTCGGGTCGTCGATGGCGTTGCGCTTTTCCGGCCGCGCAAGGAAGAGAACGGCGATGTCGTCGCGGCGTTCGGCCTTGAGCGACCGCGGTAGTTGCACCTCGAAGCCGCCACCCGATTTGCTCACCGCGATCCCCGACTGTCACATCTTACGCGAGTTCGGTGACATTTCCCCCAAAAGGGGTCAAGCGCTCACACAACTCTCACACGACGTCATGGACGTCGAGCCGCACCGCGCGCGCCTCGCGCGCGCCGGTCCCGAGCGCCAGGATGCGGTTGAGCCAGGCCAGGCTCGGGTCCGCGGTCTCGAACCGCATCAGCGTGCGGAAATAATAGCGCGACGGGTCGACCGCATCGCCGCGCGCGAGCGCGGCTATCACGTCGGGCGGACCGTGACGCAGCCCGTCGCTGGTGACCAGGATGCGGCTGCCGTGATCGGTCTCGATCCCATAGCGCGCCTGCAGATCGGTGACCCCGTCCGGCCGCACGATCTGCCAGTCCGCGCCGGGCAGGATCCGGCCCTTGAGCCGCGGCCCGTCGATGCGGCCGCCGAGAATGTCGATCACCCGCCGCTCGCCATAGGGCGTTTGCCCAAAATGCCTGATGTCGCCGAGCTCGGCGTGGATCGTGAAGATCGGCGTCTGCGATATCATGATCACCGCTCGGTTGAGACCGCAGCGTGCGCGGTATTTGACCCTGCCGGGCATGACCCCTAAATGAACCCGCGATCATTGGGAAGTGCCGGCATGTCCCGTTTCCTGTCCCTCGCCGAGGCCGTCGAATCGACCATCCGGGATGGCGATACCGTGGCCATGGAAGGGTTCACCCATCTTATTCCGTATGCGGCGGGACACGAGGTCATCCGCCAGCGCCGCCGACATCTCACCCTCATCCGGATGACTCCCGACCTCATCTACGATCAGCTCATCGGCATGGGCTGTGCCGACAAGCTGATCTTCTCCTGGGTCGGCAACCCCGGCGTCGGCTCGCTGCACCGCTTCCGCGATGCTTACGAGAACGGTTGGCCAGGCCCGATCGCGATCGAGGAGCACTCGCATGCCGCCATGGCCAACGCCTACGAGGCCGGCGCGGCCGGGCTGCCGCTGGCGGTCTTTCGCGGTTATCTCGGGGTCGACCTGCCGAAGGTGAACCCCAACATCAAGCACATCACCTGTCCGTTCACCGGCGAGCGGCTCGCCGCGGTCCCGGCGATCCGGCCGGACGTGGCCGTGATCCACGCCCTCAAGGCCGACCGCGCCGGCAATGTGTTCATCGAGGGCATCGTCGGTGTGCAGAAGGAGGCGGTGCTGGCGGCGAAGCGTTCGCTCGTCACGGTGGAGGAGATCGTCGACGACTTCGGGGAGCGCAGCCCCAACGCCGTGATCCTGCCGAGCTGGACCGTCGGCGCCATTGCCTGCGTGCCGGGCGGGGCGCATCCATCCTATGCGCACGGCTACTACAAGCGCGACAACGCGTTTTACAAGGCCTGGGACGCGATCTCCCGCGACCGCGACGGCTTTCTCGCCTGGATGAAGACGAACGTGCTCGAGCAGGGACCGGAGGCGTTCGCCGTGCATTCCTCGCGTACCGCAGGCAAGTCTGCGCGTGCCAACGCAGGCAAGTCCACGCAGCCTGCGCAGCCCGCGCGCGCTACCGACGCGGCGGAGTGAGGACGCGATGGCCCACAACGCCAACGAAATGATGACCATCGCGGCGGCTCGCGCGTTGCGCAACAGCGACATCTGCTTCGTCGGCATCGGCATGCCGTCGGCGGCCTGCAATCTGGCGCGGCTCACCCATGCTCCCGACATCACGCTGATCTACGAATCCGGCACCATCGCCACCAAGCCCGACGTGCTGCCGCTCTCGATCGGGGACGGGGAATTGTGCGACACGGCGCTCACGACCGTCCCTGTCGTGGAAATGTTCCGCTACTGGCTGCAGGGCGGCCGCTTCTCCGTCGGCTTCCTCGGCGGCGCCCAGATCGACCGCTTCGCCAATCTCAACACCACGGTGGTTGGTCCCTACCAGAAGCCGAAGACCCGGCTTCCCGGCGGTGGCGGCGCACCCGAAATCTCCAGCGCCTGCGGCGAGATTTTCATCATCATGCGCCAGTCGCCGCGCAGCTTCGTCGAGAAGCTCGGCTTCGTCACCTCGTTCGGCCACGGCGACGGCGGCGATCACCGCGCCCGGCTGGGACTTGCGACCAAGGGACCGACCAAGCTCGTCACCGATCTCGCGATCTTCGAGCCCGATCCCGTAACCAGGGAAATGACGGTCACCTCGATCCATCCGGGCGTGACGCGCGATGCGATCCAGGCCAATACCGGTTGGGCCGTGCACTATGCCGCCGACGTGACCGAGACGCCCGCGCCGACCGACCAGGAACTTTCCGTTCTGCGCGAGGTGCACGCCCGTACCGCGCGAGCGCACGGCGATGCGGCGTAAGCAAATACTTATGATGCGCGCGCGCCAATGTGCCGGCATGCAGGCACGAGCTTCAATCGTAAAGGCCATGAGATGACCAACACCGGCGACGTTTTTCTCTGCGACGCAGTGCGGACTCCCATCGGGCGTTATGGCGGCGCGCTCGCCCGGGTGCGCACCGATGATCTCGCCGCGATCCCGATCCGCGCCCTGATGGGACGCAATCCCAAGGTCGACTGGTCGGCGCTCGACGAGGTCGTGTTCGGTTGCGCCAACCAGGCCGGCGAGGACAACCGCAACGTGGCGCGCATGGCGTTGTTGCTGGCGGGCATCCCCGATTCCGTGCCCGGCGTTACCGTCAATCGCCTGTGCGCCTCCGGCCTCAATGCCATTGGCGATGCCGCGCGCGCCATCCGCTGCGGCGAAGCCGAGTTCGCCATCGCCGGCGGCGTCGAGTCGATGACCCGCGCCCCGCTGGTCATGGGCAAGGCGCAGGAGGCCTTTCAGCGCAGTGCCGACGTTTACGACACCACCTTGGGCTGGCGCTTCGTCAATCCGCTGCTCAAGGCGCAATACGGCGTCGACTCCATGGCCGAGACCGGTGAGAACGTGGCCGAGGAATACCAGGTCTCGCGCGCCGACCAGGATGCGTTTGCGGTGCGCTCGCAGCAGCGCGCGGGCAAGGCGATGGCGGCGGGCTATTTCGCCGAGGAGATCGTTCCTGTCGAAGTTCCCGGCGGCAAGAGCGGCCCTATCAAGGTCGAGAAGGACGAGCATCCACGTCCGGAGACGACGCTCGAAGGGCTCGGCAAGCTCAAGCCGATCGTGCGCAATCCCGGCACCATCACCGCGGGCAACGCCTCGGGCATCAACGACGGCGCGGCGGCCGTGATCCTCGCTTCGGCGCAGGCGGCGCAGCGTCACGGGCTTACGCCGCGCGCGCGTGTCCTCGGCATGGCCTCGGCGGCGGTGCCGCCGCGGGTGATGGGCATCGGCCCCGTGCCTTCGACCCGCAAGCTGGTGGCGCGGCTCGGCCTCAAGATCGGCGATTTCGACCTGATCGAGATCAACGAGGCGTTCGCCTCGCAAGGGCTCGCCTGCCTGCGCCAGCTTGGCGTCGCCGACGACGCCGAGCACGTCAATCCGCACGGCGGCGCGATCGCGCTCGGGCACCCGCTCGGAATGTCGGGGGCGCGCATTGCGCTCACCGCGGTGCACGGCCTGGAGAAGCGTGGCGGCCGGCTGGCGCTCGCCACCATGTGCGTCGGCGTGGGGCAGGGCGTTTCGCTCGCGCTCGAGCGGGTCTAGCCGCACGCCCGGGGACGCACTTATTCGGCCTTATGGGTCTCGCGGCGTGAGGCCGAGAAACCCAACGCAAAGGAGATGCTGCCGGTGGCTATGAGTGCAGGCTACATTCCGTTTCATCCCAATCCCTCGAAGCCGAAATACCGGCCGCCGGCGGGCGCGGTCGACGCGCACTGCCATGTGTTCGGGCCGGAGAGTACGTTTCCCTACGCCCCCGAGCGCAAATACACCCCGTGCGACGCGCCCAAGGAAAAGCTGTTCGCGCTGCGCGACTTTCTTGGCTTCGACAAGAACGTGATCGTGCAGGCGAGCTGTCACAGCAAGGACAATCGGGCGATGGTCGACGCGCTCGAAAGTTCGAACGACAAGGCGCGCGGCGTCGCCTTCGTGGGCGAAGAGGTGACCGACAGCGAGCTCAAGGCCATGGACCGCGCCGGCGTGCGCGGCGTGCGCTTCAACTTCGTCAAACGCCTGGTCGATTTCACCCCGCGCGAAGTGCTCGAGCGGATCGCGGCGCGGGTGGCGCCGCTCGGCTGGCACATCGTGATCTATTTCGAGATGCCCGACCTGCCGGAGTTCGAGGACTTCTTCACCTCGCTGCCGACCACGGTGGTGGTCGATCACATGGGCACGCCGGACGTGAAGAAGGGCGTCGACCACCCGGAGAACCAGCGGTTCCACCGGCTGATGGACCGGCACAAGAACTTCTGGGTCAAGGTCACCTGCCCGGAGCGGATGAGCATCGCCGGTCCGCCCTATGACGACGTGGTGCCGTTCGCTAAGAGCCTGGTCGACGCCTTCCCCGACCGGGTGCTGTGGGGCACCGATTGGCCGCATCCGAACATGAAGAAAGAGGCCCCCGACGACGGCGTGCTGGTCGACCGCATCCCGCATATCGCGACCACGCCGGCGCTGCAGAAGCAGCTTCTGGTCGACAACCCGATGCGGCTTTACTGGAGTTAGAATCGCTTAAGTCTGAAACGAGGGCCTACGTTGCCAAACTGGTCTGCGCTATACTATGTGATGCCGACGACATCAGGGGCAGCATCGGGCGCCGGTTACGCAGCAGCCGGGCGGCTGTCAATGGAGAAGGCCGATGGCACGCACGCGGCAGGACTATGACGATATCCCGGGGACGTTCGTGTTCGACGCCGAGCGCTCGCGCGAGGGATTCGGCATCAACATGTTCTGCATGTCGCTGATGAAGGATGACAACCGCAAGGCCTTCAAGGCGGACGAGGCGGAATACCTGAAGAAGTTCCGGCTGACGCCGGAGCAGGCCGAAGCCGTGCTCAAGCGCGACTACAACCGCATGCTCGAGCTCGGCGGCAACATCTATTTCACCGCCAAGCTCGGCGCCACCGACGGCCATTCGTTCCAGCATCTTGCCGCCGTCATGACCGGCGCCTCGCAGCAGGACTATGCCGCCATGATGCTGGGTGGCGGCCGGTCGGTCGAAGGCAATCGCAGCCGGTCGGGCAAGCCCGCCAAAGCCAAGTCCAAGGCCGCATCGAAGCCGAAGCTCAAGTCCAAGCCGGGGCTCAAGGCGAAATCGAAGTCCAAATCCAAATCCAAGTCAAAGTCCAAGTCTTCAGCAAAGCGGAAGTGAGCCGTGGCAAAGATCATCGCAGGTGTAGGCTCGTCGCATGTTCCCGCCATCGGGGCGGCGCTCGATAACGGTAAGACCGAGGAGCCCTATTGGAAGCGGGTGTTCTCCGGCTTCGAGAAATCCAAGGAATGGATGGCGAAGACCAAGCCGGACGTCGCCATCGTGGTTTACAACGACCACGCCTCCGCCTTCTCGGTGGAGATGATCCCGACCTTCGCGCTCGGCTGCGCGGCGGAGTTTCCGCCCGCCGACGAGGGCTGGGGCCCGCGTCCTGTGCCGGTGGTCAAGGGCCATCCCGCGCTCGCCGCCCACATCGCGCAATCCGTCATTCTCGATGAGTTCGATCTCACCATCGTCAACAAGATGGAGGTTGATCACGGGTTGACCGTTCCGATGAACCTCTTGTTCGGGCAGCCGAAGGACGCATGGCCGTGCCCGGTGATCCCGCTTGCCGTCAACGTCGTCATGTATCCGCCGCCGACCGGGCATCGCTGCTACATGCTGGGCAAGGCGCTCCGCAGGGCGGTCGACTCCTATCCCGAGGATCTGAACGTGGTGATCTTCGGCACCGGCGGGCTGTCGCATCAGATCAGCGGCCCGCGGGCCGGGCTGATCAACAGCAAGTGGGACAAGAGTTTTCTCGATAACCTGTCGAAGGATCCGAAGAAGCTCACGCGCATCCCGCACCTCGAATATATGCGCGAGGCCGGTGCCGAAGGCATCGAGATGGTGATGTGGCTGATCATGCGCGGCGCGCTCGACGACAAGGTCGACGAGGTCTATCGGTTCTACACCGTGCCGGCGTCGAACACCGCGGTCGGCCACATCATTCTCGAGAACGCGCGCAAGGGCGCCGGCACGCGCAAGGCCGCGGGCAAGAGCAAGCGCGTATCCGCGGGCAAGAGCAGGCAGGCGGCAGCCTGATAGGAGCTTCAAATCCACCGCACTAGTCACCGAATCGCGAGCAAGGGAACACGATGAAGATTTGCGTAGCCGGCCAAGGCGCCTTTGGTCAAAAGCACCTCGACGCGCTCAAGCG
>JGI12053J15887_10001335_pt1 | contig 11369 bp, 9 predicted proteins | sample MedBloCAOM1_O3_FD_15887 | JGI IMG/M metagenome (IMG submission 15887)
CGCCTGATAGAAAGCGGCAACGGTGGCGCGGTCCTTTGCGACGATGGCGACATGCAGCGGCTTGTTCAATCCGCCTTCGCCGCCGATCCAGAAATCCGGTTTGCCGTTGGCGCCAAAGCCGGCCGCGGGATCATGACCGGTCTGCTCTTGCGTCACTTCCATGATGAGGCTGTAGCCAAGCGGGGCCAGCGCCTTGGTATAAAAGGCCTTGGCGCGCGCATAGTCGGAAACCGGAAATCCGATGTGGTCGATCATCCAACTCTCCTGCGGTTCGAGCGCGGGCGGGAACTCAGCCGCGCACCAATAGCGTGTTGCTGCGGGTCTTGCCGGTCGCGGCATAGCCGCGCGCAACCATGTCCGCGATGCAGTCGTCGAGCCACTCGTTCCGCGACAGATGTTCGATCACCACCGCGCGCGGCCACAGCGATGGCGGCGCCTCCTTGAAGAACCCGGTCAGCACGCGGTCCTCAAAACCCTCGACATCGATCTTCAACGCATCGACGTGGCCGACCCCGACGTCGCCGAGCATACGCTGCAGTCGCAACGACGGCACCTTGATCGCCTTGCCCGAAAGTTCGCCGCTGACGATATGGCTGGCGCCGAGGTTGTCGCCGTCGGTCTCGATCATCAATTCACCGTCGGATGGCCCGGCCGCCGCGGCCACCAGCGTTGCCTGCGTGGCGCCGGACGCGGCACGGTTGAACGCCAGCCGCGCATGGGTGATGGGATGCGGCTCGATCGCGATCACTTTTCCGCTTGCGCCGACATGACGCGCCAGCACCATGGCGTAGGTGCCGACATTGGCTCCGACATCGACGAACACGCCGCCGACCGGGGCATGCGCGCGCAGGAAATCCAGCTCCTCGACATTGTAGTCGGGATTGAACAAGGCGCCGCGCTCGGTGGCGCTGGCCTGATGATAGAATCGAAACGCCGCGCCCTGATACTGGACATCGACCGGACCCGCGCGCAGCAGGTTGACCAGCCGCGACATCATCGGGCGGAACGCGCCGCGTTTCAGCCGCGAGCGTTGCGCGAGCGCGATGACCGCAGCTTGCGCTGATGTCGGCGCGAAGACGCCGAACGGCGGTGGCGTCGGATCGTTGGCCGCGGCGAGGCCGGGTGGCAGTGTGGGTATCGACAAGAAGTCCTCGCGGGAAGCTCGGCGGAAGCGGCGCATGCATACCCGGTTTTGCTGCAAGCTCCAACGACAACTCGGAGTCGTCCCGGCCAAGCGAAGCGCGAGCGGGGACCCAAAGGCCGCGGCCTATCGTTTTGGCAGAGTGGTAGATACTTTCCGCTATCAGCAAGGCTGGTGGCTATGGGTTCTTGTTTCGCTGGGACGACGGTCAGGCCGCCTTGGCCGCCACCTTGCGATGGCGCAGGAAACGGCCGAGCAGCCGGCGCCTGCCCTTGGGCGGGATGAGATCGATGTCGCTGACGAGTTTGGCCCCGCCCTTGCGCCGCTCCAGCACGATCTTGCGGCTGTGGAAGGCTTCGAGCTCGGTCCGATGGGCGACGCTGACCACGGTGGCCTTGGGCAATTCCCTGGTCATCAGTTCCATCATCTGGTCCTGGCTCTTGGCGTCGAGCGCCGAGGTCGCTTCATCGAGCACGATAATGTCGGGATTGTGCAAAAACAGCCGCGCGAAGGCGAGCCGTTGTTTTTCGCCTCCCGACAGCGTTTGGTCCCACGGCGCGTCTTCCTCGATTTTGTTCTTGAGATGGCCGAGGCCGACCTTGTCGAGCGCTTCGCCGATCTGCTCCAAGCTCCAATCTTCGGCGGCGCCCGGATAGGCCACGGCGCGGCGCAGCCTGCCCGACGGCACATAAGGTTTTTGCGGCAGCATGAACAGCCGCCGGTCGGGATGAAAATTGACGCTGCCGCCACCCCACGGCCATAGGCCTGCAATTGCGCGCACCAACGTACTTTTGCCGGTGCCGGATTCCCCGGCCACCAGTAGCCGTTCGCCGGGCTCGATCACCACTTCCGCCTCGCCGACCACGGCGGTGCCGTCGTCGAGCGTCACCGACAGATCGTGCAGGCTCAAAATGGCATCGCCCGCGGTCTCGCCGCGCTTGATGCGGCCGATGCCGTCGCCGCGCTCGGCGCGCTCAAGCCCGTCCAGCGACATCATCAGCGACGCGATCCGTCGCGCACAGGCGTTCCAGTCGGCGAGACGCGGATAATTGTCCACCAGCCAGCCGAACGCGGTCTGCACGATGGTGAAGGCGGACGCCGCCTGCATCACCTGTCCGAGCGTCATGCTGCCGTCGAGAAATTTCGGCGCGCACAATAACAACGGCACTACCGGCGCGATCAGGCTCGATCCCTGCGACACCAGCGTGGTGCGCATGTGCTGGCCCGCCAGCCGCGCCCATTGCCGCAACACTTTTGTAAAAGTCTTGTCGATGCCGTCGCGTTCTTCCTGCTCGCCGCCCAACAGCGCGATGCTCTCACCGTTCTCGCGCACGCGGGTCAACGTGTAGCGATACTCGGCCTCCGCCTGGTTCTTGTCTTCCGAGACCTGCACGAAGCCGCGACCGATCGTCATGATCGAACCCGAGGCAATCGCGGCGTAGAGCACCGCCGCGATCACGAGAAATCCGGGAATGCTGATGGTCGATCCCGCCACCGTGACCGTGAGCGCGCCGCCGATGGTCCAAAGCACCGCGATGAAAGTCGTCGCGGACAGCAAAGCCGAGGTGACGCCGGCGGTGAAATCCACCGGCGAATCGGTGGCGACCCGCAAATCCTCGGCGATGCGATACTCCGGATTTTGGTGATCCCCGCTGACGAGATTGAGCTGGTAGTAGCGGCCGTTGGTGAGCCAGCGCGACACTACCGAATTGGTCAGCCAGGCGCGCCAGCGGCGCTGGATCCCCATCCGCGTGAAGACCTGGGCCACTCCGAGCGCGACGCTGCCGATCGCCAGCGGAAAAAATACCGCGGTCAGATGAAACACGGTGGCGGAATCGCGCTTTTCGATGGCGTCGAAAATCGCGCGATTCCAGACGTTGATGCCATACTGAAAGCCGACATTGGTGACGATCAGGATCACGAGCCCGATGGAAAATATCCACGCCAGCCGGTCGCCGCCTTTGCCCCAAAATCCCTTGGCGCTGATCCAGAACCGCGTCAGCAGATAATCCTTGCGGGCCTGCTCGGCCTCTTCGGGAGAAAAATCCGGGTCGGCCTCGAGGACCTCGGGCGGCGGCGGCTCGATATGCTCGCCGGCTTCGGCTGTGACCTCGACGAAGGGGGATTTTTTTTCGGAACGCTCGGACTTCGCGGCAGGTTTCGACATGGCCCGATAACGCGAAGGAAATCAGAAGGTTCCGCTTGTTTCCGCCAGCCATGATCCCTGCTGGCACACCCGGCAAGCCGCGGTTGGCGGCAGCAAAACCCGTAGCTTAAGCCGGCAGCACAACGAAGCCGGCGCGCGGAAAATGCACGACCACCTCGCCGGCGCGCGGGTCATGCCTGCGAATGGCGATGTGCTGTGACGAGAGCGCGACGATTTCGCCGCTCACTTTGATCTTGCCGTAGTCGTCGGGCATGACCTCGACCCGGTCGCCGGGCTTGCGGCCGTTCGGATCGTTGGGATCGGCCAGAATGGCGGTTTGCGGCGTGGCGCTTGCGGCGATGTCGAGCGCGGCCGAGGTCGATATCTCGCGGAGACGACCGTGACCGACACTGCGCATTCGCTTTTCCCATGCCCGCGTGTTGCCGAACTCTACGAGCATCTCGTCGGCATTGGGTAGATGCGCGCGCACATACCAGACGTTCATGTAGGCGTTCACATCGCAAAGGCCGGCCTGGTCGCCGCTCATCCACGCCCGTCCGTCGCCGAGCTGGCTCTCGACCCATTGCAGATGCGCGCGAAACTGGTCGCGCATTTGCGGGATCGCCGCCGTCATGGCCGGGACATCGAACTTGGCGCCGCGCAGCTTTTCGCGGTCGGCGATAAAATCCTGCGGGACCTGGTCCGCCAGCGAGCCGAACACGAGATTCACCGTGTTCTGAAAGAACGACCGGTCGGTCCACATCGCGGTGCTCCAGCCGATGCCTTGATATCCGTTCGGGAACAGGGTCGGTTCCGGAAACCGCCGCTCCAGTTCGCGAATGATACATTGCGTGTCGCAATAAATGTCGGCCCCGATCTGCATCACCGGCGTGCGCCGATAGCCCCCGGTCAACGGCATCAGGTCAGGACGCGGCATGATTCGCGAGATAACAACCGAGGTCCATTCGATGTTCTTCAGGCCGAAGACGACGCGCACCTTCTCCGAGAACGGCGACTTTTCGAAATGATGCAGGATGATCGGGTGGGCAGTCGTCATCATGCAAGCTCTTCAGGCTGATGCTTCGCAGAAGGTTAACCCGTCAATGATCGGCTTACAACGTCATCCCCGCGCAATGGCTTCGCCATTATCGCTGGAGGTGCGAGCCTCTTCGGCGAGCCTCGAAGGATGGCCAAGCAATGATCCCTTCGAGACGGCGCTAACGCGCCTCCTGCGGCTGACGGCGTGTTTGTTGCACGTCAGATCTGCCGTTCGACCATCTTCAGCTTGAGCTCGGCGATGGCCTCGGAAGGATTGAGGCTCTTCGGGCAGGCCTTGGCGCAGTTCATGATGGTGTGGCAGCGATAGAGCCGGAACGGATCTTCGAGATTGTCGAGCCGCTCGCCGGTGGCTTCGTCACGCGAATCCTTGACCCATCGCGTCGCCTGCAACAGTGCGGCGGGGCCCAGAAAACGCTCGCTGTTCCACCAGTAGCTCGGGCATGAGGTCGAGCAGCAGGCGCACAGAATGCATTCATAGAGGCCGTCGAGCCTTTCGCGGTCCTCGTGACTCTGCCGCCATTCCTTCTGCGGCGTCGGCGTTGACGTCTTCAGCCACGGCTCGATCGAGGCGTATTGCGCGTAGAAATTGGTGAGGTCCGGCACGAGATCTTTCACTACGGGCTGATGCGGCAGCGGGTTGACCTTGACCGCGCCGTCCTTGACGTCGTGCATCGACTTGGTGCAGGCCAGCGTATTCTGGCCGTCAATGTTCATGGCGCAGGAGCCGCAGACACCCTCGCGGCAGGAGCGGCGGAAGGTCAGCGTCGGGTCGATGTTGTTCTTGATCCAGATCAGGCCATCGAGAATCATCGGACCGCAATCTTGGGTGTCGATGAAATAGGTGTCGACGCTGGGATTCTTGCCGTCGTCCGGATTCCAGCGATAGACCTTGAATTCGCGCGTCTCGCTCGCGCCCGCCGGTTTCGGCCAGGTCGTGCCGCCGCTGATTCTCGAGTTTTTCGGCAGTGCGAATTCAACCATGCTGTCAAGCCTTCGCTGTCGTCATCAATACACCCTTGCCTTTGGCGGGATGTACTGCACGTCGTTCGTCATCGTGTAGTCATGCACCGGGCGGTAATCGATCGTGGTGTCGCCGCGATCGTCGATCCACGCCAGCGTGTGCTTCATCCAGTTCTTGTCGTCGCGGTCAGGAAAATCCTCGCGGGCATGGGCGCCGCGGCTTTCGGTGCGGTTCGCCGCCGAGTCCATCGTCGCGACCGCCTGCACGATCAGATTGTCGAATTCCAGCGTCTCGACCAGGTCGGAATTCCAGGTCAGCGAGCGGTCGGTCACCGCGATGTCGCTGATGCCGCCATGCACCTTGTGAATCAGGTTATGGCCTTCGGTCAGCACCTCGCCGGTGCGGAACACCGCGCAATTGTTCTGCATCACACGCTGCATGCTGTCGCGCAGTTTCGCGGTCGGCGTGCCGCCGGAGGCATAACGATAATGATCGAGCCGTCCGAGCGCCTTGTCGGCCGAACCTGCGGGGAGTTCCGGTTGGGTGCCGTTCGACGTCAGCTTTTCCGCGCAGCGCAACGCCGCGGCGCGGCCGAACACCACGAGATCGATCAGCGAATTGGAGCCGAGCCGGTTGGCGCCATGCACCGAGACGCAGGCGGCTTCGCCGAGCGCCATCAGGCCCGGTACCACGAAGTTGTCGTCGCCATTCTTCTTGGTCAGCACCTCGCCGTGATAATTGGTGGGAATGCCGCCCATGTTGTAATGCGCGGTCGGTACGATCGGGATCGGGTCGCGGGTAACGTCGACATTGGAGAAAATCCGCACTGTTTCCGAAATCCCCGGCAGCCGCTCTTGCAGCACCTTGGGATCGAGATGATCGAGGTGCAGGAAGATGTGATCCTTTTTCTTGCCGACGCCGCGGCCTTCACGAATTTCGATCGTCATCGCGCGCGAGACCACGTCGCGCGATGCCAGGTCCTTGGCCGACGGCGCATAGCGCTCCATGAAACGCTCGCCCTCGGAATTGACGAGATAGCCGCCTTCGCCGCGCGCGCCTTCGGTGACGAGGCAGCCTGCGCCATAGATGCCGGTCGGATGGAACTGCACGAATTCCATGTCCTGCAACGGCAGGCCGGCACGCAGAGCCATGGCGCTGCCATCCCCGGTCTGAGTGTGGGCGCCGGTGCAGGAATGATAGATGCGCCCATAGCCGCCGGTGGCGAGGATGGTGGTTTGCGCGCGGAAGCGATGCAGTGTGCCGTCGTCAAGCTTCAGCGCAATCACGCCGCGGCAGGTGCCCTGGTCATCCATGATCAGGTCGATGGCGAAGAACTCGATGTAGAATTCCGCGGCGTGACGCAGTGCCTGGCCGTACATGGTGTGCAGCATGGCGTGGCCGGTACGGTCGGCGGCAGCGCAGGTGCGCTGCGCCTGGCCCTTGCCGTAGTCCAGCGTCATGCCGCCGAACGGCCGCTGATAGATCCGGCCGTCCTCGGTGCGCGAGAACGGCACGCCCCAATGCTCGAGTTCGTAGACCGCCTCCGGCGCGTGGCGCACCATGTATTCGATCGAATCCTGATCGCCGAGCCAGTCCGACCCCTTGACGGTGTCGTACATATGCCAGCGCCAGTTGTCCTCGTGCATGTTGCCGAGCGCCGCCGAGATGCCCCCTTGTGCTGCGACCGTATGCGATCGCGTCGGAAATACCTTGGTGATGCAGGCGGTGCGCAAGCCGGCTTCGCTGCAGCCGACCACCGCGCGCAGGCCGGCACCGCCGGCGCCGACCACCACAACATCGTAGGTGTGATCTTCGATCGGATAGGCATGTCCGTTGGTGGCGGGACCACCCTTGCCGTTCGCGGCCTTGCCGTTGCCATCAGCCGCCATGGGCTACACTCCGGATGACAGTTTGAGGATGGCGTAGATCGAGGCCAGCGCCACCACAATCGAGAAGAAGTTGTTGGCCATCACGGCGGCGATTTTCAGCGTCTCGCTCTGCACATAGTCCTCGATCACCACCTGCATGCCGATCTTCATGTGCCAGGCGCTGGCGATGATGAACAGCAGCATGATGATGGCGATCGGCGGCGAGCCGAGAATCTGCGCGGCACCGGCCTGGTTGCGGCCGAGCAGCATCATCACCACGACAATCACAGGCACGATCAGCAGCACCATCGCCACCGCGGTGACGCGCTGGCGCCAGAAATCCGACGTGCCGGAATGCGAGGCGCCGAGGTTGCGGACCCGGGCCAGCGGCGTGCGCATCGATTTGGCGACCGGAGAGTTCGGCGCGGTCATCGTCCGCCTCCGATCGCGTAAGCCGCGATCCACAGCAGCACCGTCAGCGAAATCCCGCCGATCAGCGCGCCCCAGGTGAGCGCTTCACGCTCGCTTGCCTTGAAGCCGTAGCCGAGGTCCCAGACGAAATGCCTGAGACCGCTGAGCAAATGGTGCAGCAGCGCCCACGTATAGCCGAATACGATCAGCCGGCCGATGAAGTTGCCGGTAAAGGCCTGCACATTGGCGTAAGCGCCGGGGCCGGAGGCCGCGGCGATCAGCCACCACGCCAGCAACAAAGTGCCGAAATACAGCGCGACCCCGGTGATACGATGGACGATGGACAGCGCCATCGTCAGGGTCCAGCGGTAGGTCTGTATGTGAGGCGAAAGCGGGCGTTCGATCCTGGCGGTCATCGGCGGCTTTGACGGTTTGCGGGCCCGCATTGGGGCCCTTCGGGGAACGCGGTTGGCGCGTCCTATTTACGAAGTCGAAACAGTCAGCGCAACGGCGAAATCCGCCGTTCGCGAATGAATGTTCATAGCTTCAGATGAGCCCTGCATTGATGGGGATTGACAGGGCTTCCCGGCCCTATCGGTCAGCGCGGAATGAAGCCCGATTCATGCCGCGCAGGCGTGGTCAACGCGCGGGCGGAAAGGGGCGGGAAACGGTGGCAGGGTATGGCGGTCCTCAGGCCATGGTGGCAGCCGGTTTGGGCTCAGCCGGCTGTGATGAAGCGGCGTGCTCCCGCCGCCGTTTCTCACTTCGCTTTGGCGTAGATCTTTGAATAAGTATCGCGCAAGATATTCTTCTGCACCTTGCCCATGGCGTTGCGCGGCAATTCCTCGACCACGATCACGCGTTTCGGCATCTTGAATTTGGCGAGCCGGCCGTCGAGCGCCTTCAGCACCGAGGTCTCATCGACCTTGGCGTCCTTGTCGCACACCAGGATAGCGGTGACGCCCTCGCCGAAATCCGCGTGCGGCACGCCGATCACGGCGGATTCGATCACGCCCGGCACGGCGTCGATCTCGCTCTCGATTTCCTTCGGGTAGACGTTGAAGCCGCCGGAGATCACGAGATCCTTGCCGCGGCCGAGAATATGCACATAGCCTTTGCCGTCGATCTTGCCGAGATCGCCGGTGATGAAGAAACCGTCGTCGCGGAATTCGGCTTTTGTCTTCTCGGGCATCCGCCAGTAGCCCTTGAAGACGTTCGGGCCTTTCACTTCGATCATGCCGATGGTTTCGCGCGCGAGTTCCTTGCCGGTTTCGGGATCGGTGACGCGCACGGTAACGCCGGGCAGCGCATGACCGACCGCGCCGGGGATGCGGTCGCCGTCATAGGGGTTGGAGGTGTTCATGTTGGTTTCGGTCATGCCGTAGCGTTCGAGCACGGCGTGGCCGGTGCGCGCAAACCATTCGCGATGGGTGTCGGCGAGCAGCGGCGCGGAGCCGGAAACGAACAGCCGCATGTGTCTCGCGGACTCTTTTGTCAGCGCCGGGCTTTGCAGCAGCCTTGTGTAGAAGGTCGGCACCCCCATCAGCGCGGTGGCGCGGGCCATCAGCTGGATGATCAGGTCGGGATCGAATTTCGGCAGAAAGATCATCGAGGCCCGCGCGAACAGCGTGACGTTGCTGGCCACGAACAATCCGTGGGTGTGATAGATCGGCAGCGCGTGGATCAGCACGTCCTGGTCGGTAAAGCGCCAATAGTCGACCAGCGACAGCGAATTCGACGCGAGATTATCGTGCGTCAGCATCGCCCCCTTGGAACGTCCCGTCGTACCGGACGTGTAGAGGATCGCGGCGAGATCATCGTCGGCGCGGGCGACGGTTGTGAACGCCGCGCTCGCCTTGGCCGCGACGTCAGTCAGAGAACCCTTGCCGTCGGCGCCGAGCGTCAAGACCTTGGCGCAGACCTTGGCCGCGATCGCGCCGATGTCTTCGGCCTTGGCGGGATCGCATACCACCAGCGACGGCTCGGCGTCGGTAATGAAATATTCAAGTTCGTTCAGCGTGTAGGCGGTGTTGAGCGGCAGGTAAACCGCGCCGGCGCGTACCGCGGCGAGATACAATACCAGGCCCGGCACCGATTTTTCGGTTTGCGCCGCAACGCGATCACCGGGCGTGACGCCGGCGTCAACCAGCACATTCGCCATCTGTCCGGCGCGGGCCATGAGGTCGCCATAAGTGATGCGCTGCCCGTCGATGGTTTCGATCGCGAGCCGGGTTGGATCGTCGAGCTTGTCGAACAGGCGGGAAAACAGATTGGTGTTCATGATGGTTTTCTGAGGCGCGTTCATGCATCATTCCGGGCGGCTTATATCGATCAGCCGCATATATTCTCAAGGGGTTCAATAGCAAAGAGGCCCTTCACAAAGCAACGGAGACGGTTTGCATGTCAAATAACGGGAAACGCGTGGCCTGGGTGACCGGCGGCGGCAGCGGTATAGGGGAAGCCGGCGCGGAATCGCTGGCGGCGGAGGGTTGGACTGTGGTGGTTTCGGGGCGCCGGAAAGCTGCGCTGGACGCCGTGGTGGCCAACATTACCAAAGGCGGCGGCAAGGCTGAGGCGATCGCGCTCGATGTCAGCCGGAAAGCCGATGTGAACAAGGCCGCGGAGCAGATTCTCAGCCGTCATGGCCGCATCGATCTTCTGGTCAACAGCGCCGGCATCAATGTGCCGAAACGCAGCTGGGCCGACATGGAACTGGAGGGCTGGGACAAGCTCGTCGAAATCAATCTCAACGGCGTGCTGTATTGCATGCACGCGGTGCTGCCGGCGATGCGGGCGCAACAGGACGGCTGCATCATCAACGTCGCGTCCTGGGCCGGCCGCCACGTCTCGAAAATGCCGGGCCCGGCCTACACCACCACCAAGCATGCGGTGTTGGCGCTGACCCATTCCTTCAACATGGATGAATGCGTCAACGGCCTGCGGGCTTGCTGCCTGTCTCCGGGCGAGGTCGCAACCCCGATCCTGAAACTGCGGCCGGTGGTGCCATCGGAAAAAGAACAGGCCAGAATGCTGCAATCGGAAGACCTCGGCCGCACCATCGCCTTCGTCGCCAGCATGCCGCCACGGGTCTGCATCAACGAAATCCTGATCAGTCCGACCTGGAACAGGGGTTTTGTGCAGACGCCGAACAATCGGGATTAGTTGCGCAGCCACCGCGGCCTCAATTTTCAAACAGCATACCAATTGGGATCGTCATCACCGGGCGAAAGCGCCAACGGGTCCCCGCAAAGCGCGGCCCGATGACAGGCTCCGCGCGTCTTCGCGCTAGATGACCCGGTGATCCATCCTTCTTCGAAAGGACTTTCTTACGAAGATTGATGGACGCCCGGATCACGTCCGGGCATGACGAGCGAATTTGTGTTCGTAACCGTCATTGCGAGGAGCGCAAGCGACGAAGCAATCCATCTCGCCGCAAAGAAAGTATGGATTGCTTCGCTTCGCTCGCAATGACGGCCTCTAGACGTGCGTTTAAATCTCGCCGCGCGATGCGCCCGAGGTTTGCCTTTATCTCTCGCCCCCCTGGAGGGCGTGGGGAATGCCGGGTGCCCGTTGCACCCGCGGCCTCGTGTGCGCTTTGCATTGGTAAAAAGCACACGAGTGAACGAGTACACCGGAATCGCCCGGCATTCCCGCACGCAATGGTTTTAACGGTTTATGTCGCGCTCTCCCCGGTGACCGGGCTCTTTTGCCACCGTCATCTCGCGGATATCCGGCTCGTCCGCACCCGGTCGGGCCGACTTGCCTTCCACAAGACTTGACGCC
>JGI12053J15887_10001336_pt1 | contig 11368 bp, 10 predicted proteins | sample MedBloCAOM1_O3_FD_15887 | JGI IMG/M metagenome (IMG submission 15887)
CAAATCGCGGGCCAAGACCGGCCCCGATAGCTTAATCAGCGCTTCAGCTGCAGGCGGGCGACCGCAGCCAGGATAAAACCGCGTGGAAACAGCCGGAGCAGGAACGGCACAATCTTGATGCCTAGGCCGGGGAGCACAGCCCGCTTGTTGGCCATCAACCCGCGATAGCCCGCCTGCGCGACATCCGCCGGGGAGACATTGAGGATCGCGGAATCGACTCCGGGTAGAAACCCCGCCCGCGCCTGAAATTCCGATGGCACCGGCCCGGGGCATAGCACTGTCACCCGGACGCCGCGTGGCGCAAGTTCTGCCCGCAGCGCCTCGGTGAAAGACAGCACATAGGCCTTGGAGGCGTAATAGACGGCCATGCCGGGACCCGACAGAAAGCCGGCGACCGAAGCAACATTGAGGATGCCGCCGCGGTGCCGGATCAGGCTATCGGAAAACCGCAACGACAGCTCGGTCAGCGCCCGGATGTTGACGGCGATAATGCCAAGCTGCTCGGCACGGTCGCGCTCGATCGCCTTGCCGAACAATCCGAACCCCGCATTGTTGACGACGTAATCGACCTCCACGCCTGCGGCGGCCAGGATCGCGGCGATCCTGTCACCGGCATCGGATTGCTCGAGATCGCAGGGAATCACAATCGGCGCCGCACCGCCGCCGGCCACGATTTCGTCAGCCAGTTTGGTCAGGCGATCCGCGCGCCGCGCCACCAGCGCAACGCGGTGGCCGTGCGAAGCAAAAACGCGCGCCAGTTCGGCGCCTATGCCCGCCGAGGCACCGGTAATCAGCGTCACACGCTCGGTCACGATTGAATGCTCTTAAAATGAATTGCAGGATATTCGGCTAACATTTGGGGACGAGAGCATAGGCTTGAGGTGAGATGCAAGCCATCCGCAAGCATGGCCGCGCATGAAATCGCACCGTGTTGCGAATTGAACCGCAATATTTTGAGGGCTTACTGCTCTCCGCGGCGGCTAATCACGCGCCACATTAAAATTTCGTCATGTGCCTGGCGTACGTTCCGCCGGCGCGGGGGCGGGAGGCGTCAGATGGCTGCGTCTGCGACATCCGAACCGCTCGTGGCCGGTGCGGACCTTCGGGCGGCGACACGATGCTTGAGTTCGATCCGGTCGCGCGAAGATACGGCCAAAAGATCCGCCGCGCGCCAGACCACGTTGTCCTCGAACTCGCTGACCTCGCCATCGGCATAAACCAGCTCCCACATCATCTCGACAATGCGGATCCTGCCCTCCTCATTCACCGACCGCATGATGACGCTGGTGAAATGATAGAGATCGACCGCCTCGCCCTCGACCAGCGTCGCGGACGCGATCAAATGGTCCGCGGTGCCGGGATCGAGCCCGAAACGGCTTTCGATCAGGCTGTGAAGCTTGCGCTTCTCGATTTCGGACGGTTCGCCGTCGAGCGAGATGACGTGAACCAGCAGCGCCGTCGCCGCCAGCCGGTATCCGGTGTCGTCAAAGGCCCGACCTTCGTGCCCGGTGGGAGAAACGATGTCGGCAATGAATTGGCGTAGTCCGTCCAGCATTAATCTCTCGATCGATTGAGGCCTGATAAGGAATATATGGCGGTGAAACTCAACCTGCGCAATCCATGCCGGTTCCCCGGCTGCATTACGATTAGGCAATAATCTCAGGGTATTTCGTACACCACGATCTTGTCGGCGATGCCGCGCAGCGCCGCCTGTTTTTGAATCGGCGTGATCGCCTCCCGCCGCAGGATGGCGGCCACCGCCGGCGCATCGTTGATGGGCCCGGTGATGTGGATTTCCTGCGAAGTAGACAGGCTCTGAACCCTGGCTGCGATATTGACGGTCTGGCCGAAATAATCCTGCCGCTCGTTGAGCATGACCGCGAGGCACGGTCCTTCATGAATTCCGATCTTGACCACCAGATCCCGAGTGCCACGCTCGACATTCAGCACGTCCATCGCGGCGCGCATCCGCAGGCCCGCGACAATCGCATGCTCGGGCCTGATGAAGGTCGCCATCACGGCATCGCCGATCGTCTTCACCACCGCGCCCTTCTCCGAGGAGATGATCTCCAGCAGCGCGTGGAAATGCGCGCGCACCAGATCGAATGCGGCGAGGTCGCCGACCCTCTCATACAGCGCGGTGGAGCCCTTGAGGTCGGTGAACAGGAAGGTCAGCGACGTGATCTTGAGGCGCTGATCGATGTTGAGATTGTCGGCCTTGAAAACGTCGCGGAAGGTCTGGTTGGTCAGCATCCGCTTGGCGGTGAGGAACGGCTTGCGCTTGCCGATCAGATGATGAAGCGCGTCGGCGGCGATGAAGACCGACGGCAGCACCCGCACACCGGCCTGGTTGTCGAGCGCCAGCCGCAACGGTCCGGGACGCAAGGTGATGGCGCCTCCGGTCGGCGTCGGCGTCTTGCTGTAGATCAGCGACAGCTGCTGGCGTTCCTTGGTCGGCTCGCCCTGGACGTCGATGAACTGGGCCGTGTGCGTCACCGGCTCGAACACGATGATGAATTGCGGCGGCAATTGCAGCGACAACACCGCCTTTTCGCCGGCCGGCAATTCAAGCGTATCCAGCGTCACCTCGTCGGTCAGCGACGCGAACGATTCCTGGTTGAGATCGACGCCCGAACTCCAGAACACCTGCTTGAAATATTCCCAGACCGGCAGCGTGTTGGGGTCATGCGCCGCGATGCGCCTGATACGGGGACTGACGGTGAAGGCGACCTCGACCTGCTCGTCGACCGAAGCCTCGTAGCCGCAGGCGCATAATCCGCAATGATAGTCGTCATGGCGCAGCGACTTCAGCGTCGAGTGGGCATCGAGCACGCCGCCGCAGCCCGGGCACAGCACGTTCCAGGTCAGATCGAACAGCCCCAGCCGTGATGCATGGAGAAAACCGGAAATCACCCGCTCTTCGTCGAGCCCGCTACGCACCGAGAAATCCAGCACGTTGATGCGATTGAGTTCGTGGTCCTGGCCTGTTTCGATCAGCTGCTGGATCGCATCGGCCACCTTGGGGTCGGCGGTCTGCTTCAGTACTGCGAACTGGGCCTGGGTGTCGCTCATGCTGAGAGCCAAGATGAGGTGGCCGGAGCGCTGGCGCAAGACCTCGTCAACGGGCAACAATGCGAAACATCGGCGAACGATCGGGCTGCGTCGTCACCACCCCGACCGGCATCACCGGCTCCTTGTCGAGCAGTTCGACCCGGAACGCGCCGATCATCTTGGCCAGCGCCAGGGTGGCTTCCACCAGCGCGAAATGGGCGCCGATGCAGACCCGGGCGCCGACGCCGAACGGCAGATAGGCAAAGCGGTCCGGCGGTGGCGCGGGCGGCATGAAGCGGGATGGGATAAACGCGCTCGGATCGCGCCAGAGTTTTTCATGCCGGTGCAACAGCCATGGCGCGACCAGCACGATGTCGCTCTTCTTCACCGGCATGCCGGCAATCGTATCGGGTGCCGCGGCCGCGCGCGCGATCAGAAAGGCCGGCGGATAGAGCCGCATGGTTTCATCAACCACGGCGCGGGTGAATTTGAGCCCCTCGAGGTCGAGCGCGCCGTTCACGGTTGCGGCCTTGACCTCGGCGACCAGCTGTTCCTGGGTGACGGGATCGAGCGCCAGCAGATACAGTGACCAGAACAGCGCGGTCGCCGTGGTCTCATGACCGGCGAGAATCATGGTCGCCACCTGATCGCCGAGTTGTTCGTCGCTGAAGGACTGGCCGGTCTCGGGATCGCGCGCGGCCCCCATCAGGTCGAACAGATCATTCGGGGGCGCGTCAGCGTTCTTGCCGGCGGCGCGGCGTTCCGCCATCAGCATGGCCACGAATTGCGTCCAGCGCTTGCGGAAGCGGGCGCGGGAAAAATCCTGCGGGCTCGGCCAGCTCGGCGGCAACACCAGATCGAAAAAATGCGGCCGCGCCAGATTCGCGCCGTACTCCATCACGAAATCGCGCAAGGCGCCGCCATGACGGTCCATCCCGAACGAGAACATCGTGCGCCCGGCGATCTCGAGCGTCATTCGCTGCATCGCCTCGCGCAGATCGACCGGCGCATGGCTGGCCGCCCTGAGTTTTGCAATNGTCTGATCCGTCGCAGCCAACATGTGCGGAACGAGCGGCATGACAGCGCGCGGTGTAAAGGCCGGCGCCANCGTCCGGCGCTGATGTTTCCATGTGCGGCCTTCCGCGATCAACAGGCCTTCGCCGAGGATCGGACGCAACACCCGGATCGCGGCCGGCGTGCGCACGTAGTTTTCGTAGTTGTCGACAAGCACATGGCGGATCGAATCCGGCGTGTTGAGAATGAAGCTGGAGCGCCCGAAGAAACGGCCGCGGACGATATCCTCTTCGTAAGCGCGCTGACCCCAGGCGCTGATCGCGCTGTTGCGCATCGCCATCACCCGGCCGAAAGCGGTCATGGTGTCGGGGGCGCGCGGCGGAGCCGGCGGCACCAGCGGCGCATGCGTAACCGGCATATCGTAGGCTTCGGCTATGCTCACTGACGGCCTCGCACTGGTAGCCCGGATAAGCGACTTAGCAAGCTCTCACATCCGGGCGCCATGAAGGCGTTCGGATCACTGACAGCTAATAAGTCAGTTCGGCCACCGAAATCCGGTTTTCCGACGCCGGCCAGGCCCGCGCGACGATCCGTTCCTGATTGAACAGCGCGGTCACCGGACGTCCGGCCTCCGCCGCCGGAAGCCGCAGCGTGCTGACGGAATCGGTCGGCACCCCGGTTTTGACATCGACGGGCTCCTTACCGTCGAACAGCACCACGTCGCGGGGCAAGCCAAAATACCCGCGCGGCCGCGACATCAGGACGACGGCGCCCGCTCCGGCATCGGCAGGTCCCAGCGGGCGCGCGGCACGAAGGTGCACGATGTCGGAGGAGCGCGGAAACGGCGAACGGTAGCAATGCGTGGTGGCCGAACCGGCCGATGTCAGCACGATCTCGAGATACCAGGACGGATCGACCTGGGCCGGACCCCAGCGCCCATCCGCAGATGTTTGCGAGGAATGGATCGGGCCGCCGATGCGTTCGCCGGTCTCCGATGACACGCGGTACACTTCCACCGACGCGCCCGACACCGCACGGTTGGTTTGAACGCCATCCGGCGTTCCCGTCACGAGGCCGCTCAGCCTGACTTCCGCTTCCGGCGCGATGGCGATCAAGGCCGGTTCGCGGCCGGCGATGAATTTGAAGATCTCGCGGAATGCGCGCGGATGAAACGCGGTCTCGCGATGATCGACCGCGCCGAGCACGAGATTGGTGGCGCCTTTCAGCGCCGGACCCTCGGCAGTAACGCCGGTCGGCGTGCTCGGCTTGCCGACGAAGCGGCCATCGGCTTGGGCATATTTGTCGATGCCGTCACTGCGCAGGGTGAGGAACGCCGTGCCCGGCGTGACTTCGCTTTCGCCCTCGTTCAACCCGCGCAGGAACGGGCCGCTGCCGTTGAACTCGTTGCCGAGGTTCTCATCCGACAGATAAATGCCATGGTTGGGAACGCCGCACAGCACGGCGTGGCTGGCATCGGCGCCGCCGCCATTCTTGATGTAGCTGCGGATCGGATTGCCGCCGCGCGAATTGCCGACCAGCGCCACGCGCGCCGCTCCGGTGCGGCGTTTCAATTCCTTGATGGCCTCTGCGAGCTCGCGGCGCTGGTCTTCGGTCGAAGACCTGTTCGGTTGCGCCACGGCATCGTCGGTCCGCGCCAAGGGATCGGTAAAATTGATCGCCAGCATCCGGTCGCGCGGAACTCCGTTCGATTCCATCCGCCACAGCGTCGTGATCCACAAAGCCGCATGGTCGCCATTGCCATGCACGAACAGAACCGGCGGAACTTCCGCGCCGGACGCAGCAGGCGCCGTCTGCGCCAGGGCCGAGAAGGCGAAATTGCCGGCCGCCAAAGGCAAGGCGCCCACGCCTTTCAGTACCGTCCGCCGCGATAGATTCATTTGGTGACCTTCCGTTATTTTTCAGCCTTTTAGCTGCCCTTTGTGACCGCTGATAGCGGCGTAATCGCTGGACAGCCAAGGACTTTCGCGGGCATCACTTTAGAATCGCAGGGAATCAGGGGCTGGCTTCGGCGGGCCTAACGGAACCTCTATGACCGAACCGCCGAAACGCCCGATATTTGCCGCCGACAGCGTGGCCGCGCCGCTGCGCCACGCGGTGTTCCGGCGCATCTGGCTGGCGAGCCTGCTCTCCAATCTGGGCCTGCTGATCCAGGGCGTCGGCGCCGCCTGGGCCATGACCCAGATGACGTCGTCGGCCGACAAGGTCGCGCTGGTCCAGACCGCCCTGATGCTGCCGATCATGCTGATCTCGATGCCCGCCGGCGCCATCGCCGATATGTATGACCGGCGTATCGTGGCGCTGGTCTCGCTGGGGATCGCGCTTTCCGGCGCCACGGCGCTGTCGGTGATGGCGTGGCTCAACCTGGTGACGCCGGAGGTCTTGCTGGCGTTCTGCTTTATCGTCGGCAGCGGCATGGCGCTGTTTGGACCGGCCTGGCAATCCTCGGTCAGCGAACAGGTGCCCGCGGAAACATTGCCGTCGGCGGTGGCGCTGAACGGCATCAGCTACAACATCGCGCGAAGTTTTGGTCCCGCCATCGGCGGCATCGTGGTCGCCACCGCCGGCGCGGTCGCGGCTTTCGCCGCCAATGCGGTGCTCTATATCCCGCTGCTGGTGGTGCTGTTTCTCTGGCGCCGCAACAATGAGCCGTCGCGGCTGCCGCGCGAGCGGCTCAACCGCGCCATCGTGTCGGGCGTGCGCTACATCGCCAACTCGCCGTCGATCCGCATCGTGCTGGCGCGCACCCTGGTGACCGGCATCATCGGCGGTTCGGTATCGGCGCTGATGCCGCTGGTGGCGCGCGACCTGCTGCACGGCGGCGCACAAACCTACGGCATCATGCTCGGCGCGTTCGGCATGGGTGCGGTGATCGGCGCCCTGAATATCGCGGAATTGCGCAAGCGCCTCAGCGGCGAGGCCGCGATCCGCGCCTGCACGCTGTGCATGGCGGGCGCGATCTCGGCGGTGGCCTTAAGCCGTGAGCCGGTGCTGACCGCGGCAGCGCTGGTGGTCGCCGGCGCGGTATGGATGGCGGCGGTCGCCTTGTTCAACATCGGCGTGCAGCTCTCGGCGCCGCGCTGGGTCGCCGGCCGTTCGCTGGCGGCCTTCCAGGCGTCCATTGCCGGCGGCATCGCGATCGGAAGCTGGGGCTGGGGACGTCTGACCGATGCGGCCGGCGTCGAAACCGCCCTATTGGTTTCCGCCGGCTTGATGTTCCTCTCGCCGCTGCTCGGGCTGTGGCTGCGCATGCCGCCGGTCGGCGCCCGCAATGAAGATGCGGAGATTCTCGCCGACCCCGAGGTGCGGCTGTCGCTGACCGGGCGCAGCGGGCCGCTGGTGGTCGAGATCGAATACCGCGTCGATCAGGAAAATGCCCGCGCCTTCCACAATGTGATGCAGGAGGTCCAGCTCAGTCGCCAGCGCAACGGCGCCTATGGCTGGTCGATCGCGCGCGACATCGCCGATCCCGAATTATGGACCGAGCGCTATCACTGCCCGACCTGGCTCGATTATCTGCGCCAGCGCAACCGCTCCACCCAGTCGGAACGCGCGCTGCATCAGCGCGCGATGGATTTTCACCTCGGGCCCGACCCGGTCCGCGTCCGCCGCATGCTGGAGCGGCCGTTCGGCTCGGTACGCTGGAAGGAAGACACGCCCGACCGCGCCGCCAATGAGGTGCTGCCGGTCGCGACCGCGGCGGGGGGCAGTACCTGATTCCGTCATTCCGGGCGCGTCAGCGCACCCCGGAATGCCGGAGTCCTACTGCCCGTGGCTCGCCAGCGTCTGCTGGCAGGCCTTGCTGAGCCGGGCGCGGTTTTGCTTCAGGCAGGCCAACACGACCTGGTCGCCGTCATTCATCTGGGCCCGGCAAAAACGTGAGACATCCCGCGCGCAGGCGTCATGCCCCTGCTGCTGCGCCGAAGCGCCCGAGGCGATCAGCAAAACCGGAACGACGAAAAAAAATCTGGCCATGGCTACGCCTCATACTCATCAATGAACAAAATTCAGGTGCCGCCGAAGCTTTAAAGCAAATGCCTGGCGATTTCCAGAAACAAGAAACGGTTGCCGGCGGCCGAGTAGTGATCGTCGCCGAGAATGAAGAGGTGTTCGTACCAATCCCGGTCGGCTTCCATCGCGGCGAAGAAAACGGGAAACAGGTCGATGAACGCCTTGCAGCGGCCCTGGCAGAACTCGCGCCACAGCGCGACTTGCCGGCTGTCGCGATCGCCCTGCGCCAGTTGCTGCGCCCAGGGATAGACCACGATCGTCAGCGGAATATTTCGAGCCGCCAGCAGGTCCGCCAGCGCCCGCATGTTCTGCAGCGACCGGGCGATGCCGCCCTCGACACCCAGCGGCTGATAGGAATTGCCGACGTCGAGGCCCGGACTGGTCCAGCCGATGCGGCCGTGATCGGTGTTGATCGACCTTCGGCGGTTGCCGAGCAGGGACTGAATCGATCGCTTGATGGTGATGCGCACCCGGTTGGCCACCGCGAAACGATCGATCAGGAAATCCGGCTTCTTTGGGGAGGCCGCCGCCGGCTGGGCGGAGCCTTCCGCCGCGGTGCAATGCGCGCGGTATTTCGGATCGTCGTCGATGCAGAAATACGAGGTCGCTTCATCCGTCACGTCCGACGTATCGGAGAACAGTACGACCTCGTCGAACTGCAATCCGCGGTCCAGCAGATATTTTATCTTTTTGTAATAGATGCTCGGCGAGTAGGACGCGACCGCCGCGTCGAGAAACTCGATCTTCTCGCGGCGCTCCTGCCCCGCGCGATACAGCATGCCGGCGAAAGAATCTTCAAAACTCATCCCGATGCCTTCGGCAAAGGAATCGCCGATCAGGAGAACGCGGCGCGAAGGTGATTTCAGCGGGACGTTTCGAGCCGATGCGTCCTTGAGCCCGAGGTTGTTCGTGATCAGCCGGTAGCGCAATTCGCCCCAGACATCGTAGCCGTCGAAACCAGCGGCAAAGCCATGGTCATAGATGGCGTTGGCGATGCGCGGGTTGCGTTGCTTTTCCTCACCCCGGGTGAGGGTGGAATAGACGAAATCGAATGCCAGAAACAGCACCAGGCAATACAGAAACAGACTGACAGAAACGAGGGCCCGTCTCAGGGTGAAATACGCAAAGAACCTTCGCGATCCGGAACCAGATCTGTCAGACATTGCCAGACATCTCACTCAGGAATGCACGCTTTTCCACTTTCCAGCACCCAGTGCCAAGCATAAAAGCCCGCGAAGCGGAAGAAATGCAGGGTCCCCGATGACAGCATTTCTTGTATAGGTGGACCCCGAGAACGGTTGATGGCGGCGCCGGATTTGACATGAAACAGTCGACACACGAGGTTTTCGCCCGCGACGAAAAGATCGTGGCCGGATCCGATCGCTCGTTCGGTTTGGTGATGGCGGCGGCGTTCGCGGCCGTGACGTTGCTGAACGTCTGGCACGTGGGCAGGGTATGGCCATGGACCGGCGTAGTGGCCGCGCTGTTTCTGGCCGCGGCATTGCTTCGCCCAGCCAAACTGCATCCGCTGAATCTGATATGGCTGAAGTTCGGGCTGCTGCTGCACCGGGTGGTCAATCCCGTGATCATGGCGCTGCTGTTCTACGGCACGGTTTTGCCGACCGGCCTGGTGATGCGCATGTTGGGCAAGGATTTGTTGCGGCTGAAGCGGGAGCCTGGCGCGGACAGCTACTGGATCGTGCGGCAGCCTCCGGGGCCCGCGCCCGAGACGATGAAAGATCAATTCTAGAGCATGATCCGGAAAAGTGGGAACCGGTTTTCCGCAAAGATCATGCTCAAACAAGAGACGTAGGATGGATTTCGTAGCTGAGCTTTGGCGGTTTATGCGGGCGCGGAAGAAATTCTGGCTGCTGCCGATCCTGATCATGATGGTGGTGTTCGGCGGGCTGGTGGTGCTGACCAAGGGCTCCGCGATCGCACCCTTCATCTACACACTGTTCTAGACCCTCGATGCGGATCCTCGGCATTTCAGCATTCTATCACGACAGCGCGGCGGCGCTGATCGATGACGGCCGGATCGTTGCGGCGGCGCAGGAGGAGCGCTTTACCCGGCGCAAGCACGATGCGGCGTTTCCGCACCACGCCATCGCCTATTGTCTTGGCGAAGCCGGTGTTGCCGCCGACGAAGTCGATCATGTCGTGTTCTACGACAAGCCGTTCCTCAAATTCGAGCGGCTGCTGGAGACTTATGTTGCGCTGGCGCCGCGCGGCTTTCGTTCGTTCCAGATGTCGATCCCGCTGTGGCTGAAGGAAAAGCTGTTTCAGAAAAGCCTGCTGCGCGACGAGCTGGAAAAATTCTCCGGAAATTTCGACGTCAGCCGGCTGCTGTTTTGCGAGCATCATCTGAGCCACGCCGCCTCGGCCTTCTATCCCTCGCCGTATGAAAGTGCGGCGGTGCTGACCATGGACGGCGTCGGCGAATGGGCGACCACGTCGGCGGCGATGGGCAACGGCAAGACCCTCGAAATATTCCAGGAGATCCACTTTCCGCATTCGCTCGGCCTGCTCTATTCGGCGGCGACCTATTACACCGGCTTCAAGGTCAACTCCGGCGAATACAAGGTGATGGGGCTCGCCCCCTATGGCGAACCGCGATTTGCAAAACTCATTCTCGATCATCTGATCGACCTCAAGCCGGACGGCTCGTTCCGGCTCGACATGTCGTATTTCGATTACTGCACCGGCTTCACCATGACCAACGACCGCTTCGCCAAATTGTTCGGCGAACCGGTGCGAAGCCCGGACCAGTTGCTGACCAGCTTTCACATGGATGTCGCGGCCTCGATCCAGTCGGTGCTGGATGAGGCCGTGCTGCGGCTGACGCGCAGCCTCGCCAAACAAACCGGTTCGCGCAATCTCTGCCTCGCCGGCGGCGTGGCGCTGAACTGCGTCGCCAACGGCAAGATTTTACGCGACGGCCGCTTCGACAACATCTGGATCCAGCCGGCGGCGGGCGATGCCGGCGGCGCCGTGGGCGCGGCGCTGGCGGCCTGCCATATCTTCAAGCAGCAACCGCGCGCAGTCAGCAACCGCGACGGCATGTCCGGGGCCTATCTGGGTCCGAGCTACGACCAGGCCGAGATCGAACGGCGCATGACCGCGGCCGGCGCAAAATTCGCCGTGCTGAGCGAAGCCGAGATGATCGAGACCACGGCGCGGGCGCTTGCCGCGCAAAAGGCGGTGGGCTGGTTTCAGGGCCGCATGGAATTCGGCCCGCGCTCGCTCGGCGCGCGCTCCATCCTGGGCGATCCGC
>JGI12053J15887_10001338_pt1 | contig 11365 bp, 12 predicted proteins | sample MedBloCAOM1_O3_FD_15887 | JGI IMG/M metagenome (IMG submission 15887)
GGACCCGACAGTGCAACTGGACCCGACAGTGCAACCCGAGCGGATACTGCGGCCCTACTGGACCGTGAAATCCACGATTTTCCTGCACACGAGGCGCCTTCGGAGGCTGCCCGGCAGCCTGTTGCAGCGCTTGTGCGTGTTTCACGTGAAACCGGGTCGCCCGATGGCGCGTTAGTCAGACCAGGACCGCGGCATGCCCTCACCCGCCAGTCGGTCTCGCCTATACAGAGTCACTCGATTAGACAGAGTGGAGCCCATCACGTGCCCTGTCCCCCTAGCGCCCCTCCTGAAGCCGCCCGAGGCGTCTCAGCCCACGCACTGCCTTCCGGAGTCGGGTGGACGCCGATCGCGGAGGAGGCGGAGCGGGCCACTCGGGTGAAGCACCCCACCGACCAGTTGCCTCGCCCGGCGCGGCGCCGGGTGCTGGCGGTGGCCAACCAGAAGGGCGGCGTTGGTAAGACCACGAGCACGGTCAACCTTGCCGCCGGACTCGCTTTGCAGGGGCTGCGCACCCTGGTTGTTGACCTAGACCCGCAGGGAAACGCTTCCACCGCGCTGGGTGTCGATCACCGCGCCGGTACCGCGTCGGTGTACGAGGTGTTACTCGGCGAGATCGGAATCATCGACGCGGTTGCCGTGAGCCCGCAATCACCCAACCTGCTGTGCATCCCCGCCACTATCGACCTCGCCGGCTCCGAGATTGAGCTGGTGTCCATGGTGGCCCGGGAGTCGCGCCTGTGCCGCGCGCTGTCCGGCGTCGCCCTCGACGAGTTGTGTGTCGACTACGTTTTCATCGACTGCCCCCCGTCGCTGGGGCTGCTCACAGTGAACGCGCTGGTGGCCGCTCCTGAGGTGCTGATACCGATTCAATGTGAGTACTACGCATTGGAAGGGCTGGGTCAGCTGCTCCGCAACATCGAGCTGGTGCAGGCGCACCTCAACCCGGCACTGACGGTGTCCACCATCCTGCTGACGATGTACGACGGGCGCACCAAGCTGGCCGACCAGGTCACCGCCGAGGTCCGCGAACACTTCGGCGACCAGGTCCTGCGTACTGTGATCCCGCGCAGCGTGAAGGTCTCAGAAGCGCCGGGATTCGGGCAGACGGTGCTGGTCTACGATCCCGGTTCGCGGGGTGCGCTGAGCTACCTCGACGCTGCCCGGGAAATCGCTCACGATCATCGTTACCAGGATCGCGGCGTCCCCAACCACACCCTGACCGCCAACGGCCGTCCAGCTGACCGCGAGGTGTCCCGCTGATGCCCCCCAGCAGCGCACTTTCTCACCAGCCGGCATCTGTCGTCCAGCGCAAAGGTGGGCTCGGACGCGGCCTTGCGGCGTTGATCCCCACTGGACCAGTGGGCACGGCGGGCGATTCAGCGTCGCGGTTGCGCCCAGACAGCCAGGTGGAGAGCTCGACTGGTCAGGTCGCCGGTGCGGTCTACCAAGAGGTGCCGATGGCGGCCATTGTGCCCAACCCTCGGCAGCCTCGGCAGGTCTTCGACGAGGATGCGCTGGCTGAGCTTGCGCATTCGATCCGGGAATTCGGGCTGCTGCAGCCCATCGTGGTCCGCCCACTGCTGGCTGATCCGACGATCGGGCACCTGCCGGCTGAGCCGGCGATCGGGCACGTCGGCACAGACCGCTACGAGTTGATCATGGGTGAGCGGCGGTGGCGGGCGGCGCAGCTTGCCGGACTGGACTGCATCCCGGCGATCGTGCGGGGCACTGCAGACGATGCGATGCTTCGCGACGCACTGCTGGAGAACATCCACCGGGTCCAGCTCAATCCGCTGGAGGAGGCTGCCGCCTACCAGCAGTTGCTGGAGGACTTCGGTGTGACACACGAGCAGTTGGCGTCCCGGATCGGCCGCAGCCGCCCGGTGATCACCAACACGATCAGGCTGCTCAAGCTACCGGTCCCGGTGCAGCGGCGGGTTGCGGCCGGAGTGCTCTCCGCTGGACATGCCCGAGCGCTGCTCAGCCTGGAGGAGTCGTTCGCCCAGGAGACCCTGGCGGCGCGGATCGTCGCCGAAGGACTATCGGTCCGGGCCACCGAGGAAGCGGTCACACTGGTCCGCACTGAGCCCGGCAGCCACGCTCCGAAACCTGCGGCGGCGNCTCGGCCCATGCGAGCGCCGGGCCTGCAACAGCTCGCTGAGAGCCTTTCCGACGCCTTCGACACCTGCGTGAAGGTNGAACTAGGTCGCCGCAAGGGCCGCATTGTTGTCGAGTTCGGCTCCGTCGACGACTTGGAGCGCATCGTCGCCCTCATGCGCCCATAACGCCTACTATTCGTGGCCGATTGATCGGCACTGATCCCAACAGTGCTCCGCTGTCCGAGCCCAGATGCGCCGCGTTCGGCGCTAGTGGCGCGCTAGCCAGTTATAGGCCAGCCCGGTCGCGGTCGCGTACACGGCGTGGTGCCAGCCGTCGATAGCAGCCTCGGTCGCGCCGTATCTCCAGATTGGCTTGCTCACTCCCAGCGCTGGCAGCTCCACCTGTTCTGCGCCCCATACCGCCGCGAAGTGCGCCAGCGTCGCCGCTGGACCTGACAGCCCGACTCCGCCCAGCAGGCCCCGCATCGCTCCCCACCCGGTTCCATAGGCCCAGTGCACGATTGTGTTGAATGGTTTCGCGCCGGATTCGGTCGGTGTCACGCCGAGCACTTTCGCTGCTGCGGCGGCGGGGGTGCTGCTCGATCCCCGGTTGCGGGCCCGGGCTTCCAGCGTGCTGGAAGCCGTCATCGCCGCCGTTCCGACTGCGCCCGCCAGCAGTCCCCGGCCGGCCGCTCCGGCCAGTGTGGATATCCCTATGGAGCGCTGGTTTCCCGGCACGGGAACAGGCGAAACTCCGGATCTGGTGGTGCTGTCACCAGGCATGCGGCTGCGCCGGGCCGGGCACGCCCCGGTGATCGACCTGACCATGTAGGTGTCAAGAGTTGCTGTCCGGGGTACTCCAGCCGAATGGCGCAGGCGATGTCATCATGGCCACCGGAGCCAAGTCCTCGTGCGCGCTACGTGGATCCGGCGCCTCCGGACGAAGCGGACCGCGGCGAGTCTGACTCTGGCACATCGGGGCGTGGCCGAGCGCTGTCGGAACGGTCTATCGATGTGACGCTTGATCAGCATGAGGACTGTGTGGTCGTGCGGGTCAGCGGGGAGGTCGATTCTCGAACGGCGCCGCAGCTCAGCGCGGCTATACACCGCCAGCTTGACGCGGGGACCTGTCGCCGCGTTGTAGTCGACCTACGTGGCGTGGAGTTCATCGGCGCACAGGGCGTGATGGTCTTGGAAAACGCGCGCCAACACGCCGAGGCGTACCACATCGGTTTCTGTCTCGTCGCCGAGGGACGCGCTGTTCTGCGTCCTCTCCAAGCCCTCGGGATGATCGAAACTTTCGAGCTGTGCGACGACCGAAACACCGCTAGCGACTAAGCGTCTAGACCGCGGGCGATGGCTTGTTCGATGAGAGTGGCGTAGATGGTGCCCAGGTGAGCACCGGTCGATTCGATGGCCATCGGGAGCAGCGATGTCTCGGTGAGTCCAGGGGCGACGTTGACCTCGAGGAACTGCGCCACCCCGTCGGGCGTGACCACCACGTCGGTTCGGGACACATCACGCAGCCCGAGTATCCGGTGCGCACTGACTGCCAGGTCGGCTACCGCAGCGGCCGCTGCGTTGTCGAGGCGAGCAGGGGCATGGAAGGTCGCCAGCCCCGCGGTGTAGCGGGCGGCGTAGTCGTAGAACCCGGAGGTGGCGTCGATCTCCACCGCAGGTAGCGCCCTGGGCCCGTCTGGGCCGTCCAACACGGTAACTGCGACCTCGACGCCCTCGACGAAGCTCTCCGCGAGCACCGAGTCCCCGTATGCCAGGCAGCCCACGATGGCGCCCGGCAGGTCGGCGACCTCGCGCACCAGGTGCAGTCCCAGCGCGGAGCCACCCTGGGGTGGTTTGAGAATCAGCGGCAGGCCCAGCCGGGCCACCAGCGCGTCCAGCACGTCTTGGGCTCCGAGGTCACGGAAGGTGGCGTGTGGCAGCACGATCCACTCCGGAGTGCTCAACCCGGCACGGGCCAGTTCGTCCTTGGCAGTCGGCTTGTCCCACGCCCGGCGACAGGCCCGCGGATCGGCGCCCACATAGGGCACCCGCAACATCTCCAACACCGACTGGACGGCGCCGTTCTCCCCCGCGCCGCCGTGCAGCGCGATCACGACGGCGTCCGGCCGGCTGCTGTTGATGCGGCTGATCAGTTTCGCGTCGACGTCCCATTCCTCGACGTACAACCCGGTATCGCGCAGCGAGCTGGACAGCCGGCGCCCGGAGCGAAGCGACACGTCTCGCTCGTGCGATAGCCCACCAGCCAGCACAGCGACGGTGCGATCGGTCACCCGAGACTCCCAGTCTTGAGCAGTATCCGGTCAGTCTTAAGCAGTGTCCGGAGACGGGGACTGCGCACCGAACACGCTGCGTGGGCGCAGGCTACCGAACGTGCGCTGCAACTCGAGCTCGTTGTCCAGCACGGCGGCCAGCCGGCGCACCCCTTCGGTGATGCGCTCCGGTGTCGGATAGCAGAACGACAGCCGCATCTGCCGCCCTGCTGACGATCTGTCCGACTCAGCGTAGAAGGCGGTGCCCGGCACGTAGGCCACCCGCTGGGTTACTGCCCGAGGCAGCATCGCCTTGGTGTCCAACCCCTCGGGCACTGTGAGCCAGACGTAAAAGCCACCCGCGGGATGGGTCCACCTGCACCCCGGCGGAAGGTAGTGTGCCAACGCTTCCAGCATGGCGTCTCGACGGATCCGGTAAGCCTCCTGGTAGGTCTTGATCTGGCCCTTCCAGTCATGCGCAGTGAGGTAGCGGGCCACCACGAACTGGGTGAACGCTGGGGGGCACAGGGTCGCCGACTCCGCGGCCAACACCAGTTTCTCCCGCACTGCGTGGGGAGCCAGCGCCCAGCCGACCCGCAGTCCGGGCGCGAAGGTCTTCGAGAACGAGCCCAGGTACACCACATTGTCCGGGTCAGTGGAGCGCAACGCCGGATAGATCTGCCCGTCGAAGCCCAACAGACCGTAGGCGTTGTCCTCGACGATCAGCACCTGATGCTCAGCGCACAACCGCAGTATCTCCGCACGGCGCGGCACGGCCAGCGTGACGCCGGCCGGATTGTGAAAGTTCGGGATCGTGTACAGGAACTTCGGGGTGCGGCCTTGGGCGCGCAGCGAGCACAGCGCCGCGCTCAGCTCGTCGGGTATCAACCCGTCGTCGTCCATTGGCACCTGCACGACCTGCGCCTGGTAAGAGGCGAACGTCGTCAGCGCCCCGACATAGGACGGTGCCTCGGCGAGCACCACGTCTCCCGGGTCGCAGAAGATCCGGGTCACCATGTCCAGCGCCATCTGGGAACCGACAGTCACCGTGACGTCGTCGGCGTGCGCCCGGATCCCTTCGAGGCCCATCACCTCGCAGATCCGCTCGCGAAGCTCCGCAGTGCCTTGCGCCGAGCCGTACTGCAGCGCCGTCATCCCGTCAGTGGCGATCATCTGGGCCAGCTCGTCAGCTAACGAGTCCAACGGCAAGGCCGGCAGGTACGGCATGCCGCCGGCTAACGACACCACCTCAGGTCGACTGGCTACCGCAAACAGTGCCCGGATCTCGGAAGCGGTCATGCCCGCCGTGCGCTGGGCGTAGCGGTGCAGGTGCGGATCGAGGTCGCGTTGGATGGATTGTTTGCGGCAGGGTTGGTCAGGCGTGGGGGTAAGGGTCATGTGGGTGCCTTCGCTGCGGTTGCGGGTCCCCTGGCAGTGTAGAGGTCGGTTCCACGGTGGCTGCCGTCTTCACTCCGGGCAGCCATCGGCATATGCTGCGCCAGGCGCTGTGCTCGCCGCTGGCGGCGCCCGTGGAGTTCAGGGAGGCCCGGTGTCACGTCGAGTGGTCGGCGTCACCCTGGACAATCTCAACCTGCTGCCCAAGCAGTGCCGAAGCTGTGTGTTCTGGGAGCTTGCCCCGCACATCCGGGAGCAGGCGGAGCACTTCGGTCAGACCGAGTTGGAGAAGGAGTCCTGGGTGTCCAGCGTGCTGCTGGAATGGGGTTCCTGTGGGCGGATCGTGATGTCCGGTGATGTGCCGGCTGGCTACGTGCTCTACGCACCTCCCGGCGCGGTGCCGCGGGCGTCGGCGTTTCCCACCTCACCGGTCAGCGCTGATGCTGTATTGCTCACCGCGCTGAAGGTGTTGCCGGAGTTCAGCGGTGGCGGCTTGGGCCGGATGCTGGTGCAGGCGGTCGCCAAGGACCTGACCCGGCGCGGTGTGAAGGCCATCGAGGCCTTCGGCGATGCCCATCCCACTGCGGAGTCCAGCTGCGTGGTTCCAGCCGAGTTCCTGCAGCAGGTCGGCTTTAAGACGGTGCACGCGCACGCACGCTGGCCCCGGCTACGCCTGGAGCTGCGTACCGCCCTGACCTGGAAGGAAGACGTCGAGGCGGCGTTGGAAAGGCTGTTGACGTCGGTGACGCTCCACAACGTCGAACCGAGCCTACGACCGGCCTGACGGAGTGTGAGCAAGCGCATTTCGCGTCACGTCAAGCGCGCCTCATGAGGCGCAGCCGTTCAGCTCCCCGCGTAGTAGATCGGCGAAGGTGAACGTGCCGGTGGGTTGATCGTTTTCGCCCAGCAGGTAAAGCCGTTTGACGGCGACCACTATCCCTTCGGCGACCACATCCCGGAAGGCAGGGTCAAGGAGTTTGCGGCGGTCCTGGGGGTTGGTCAGGTAGCCCAGTTCCACCCGCACCGCGGGCATCCGCGTCATCCGCAACAACTCCCAGGTCTTGGGGTGCGTGCCGCAGTCGAGCATCCCGGTGCGGGCGGTCAGCTCGCGCTGGATGAACTCGGCCAGCGCCTCACCGAGCGTGGAGCTGGTGCCGTTGCTGGTGCCGAAGTGAAACGTCGCCAAGCCGTGCGCCAGCGTGGTGGGATGGCCATCGGTGTGCAGCGACAGCACCAGATCGCCACCCGCGCTGTTGGCGAAGCCCGCCCGCTCCGCTTCGGTGGGGCTGGTGTTCCGGCTGTGGGAAAGCAGCGTTTCCATCCCAGTGGCAGCCATCCGGCCCGCCAGCCGCGCAGCCAGGTCCCACATCAGGTCTGCCTCGATGGCCCCGTCGACCACGATGCCTTGTTCGGAGCCGCCGTGGCACGGATCGATGATGATCCGCTTGCCGCGCAATGCCGGACCTGCCCGGCGGGCCCGTTCCTGCTCGCGGAGCAACACCGGCCGACCACCGCGGACCTTGGGCTGCAGCTGGCGCAGCGCCCGCAAGGTGGCTGGCCCGCAGACCCCGTCGACCTGCAGGCCGTAGTCACGCTGGAAGCTGCGCAGTGCGGCCTCGGTCTGCGAACCGAAGATTCCGTCTGCCCGGTCGGCGTCATAGCCCAGCTCAAGCAACCGTTCCTGCAGGGTGCCTACGTCGTCGCCGCGCATCGGGCAGGCGGTGAGATAGCTGAGCAGCCGGCAGCCGAACCCCAGACGCGCGTCGCACAACGCCTGGTACGTGGCCCTCCCGACGATGCCATCGCTGATCAGACCGCGGCGCTGCTGGAAGGTGCGGACCGCATGCTCCACGGTGATGTCGAAGATGTCGAGGTCCGCAACTGTCTCGACGCCTGACTTCGACGGCGCTGGGAGCAACCCCTGCGACGCCAGCAGCGCCCGCAGTTGCGCCACCGTCTGCCCGGTATCGCCGCGGCGAAGCAGCTGCATGCAACCTCACTTCAATCAGCGCTGAACTAGTGCGGGCTTGCCAGCTTGCCCGCCGGACAGGACGCGTCGCAACGTAATGGGTTGCCTACCGCGTCGATGAGTCAGCCAGTGACATCGCGGCAGTGACTGATCAGCCGAGGTAGTCGACCAGGTCAGCCAGCAACGCCGCCTTGGGCTTGGCACCGACGATCTGCTTCACCGGCTTGCCGCCCGAGAAAAGGATCATGGTCGGGATCGACATGATCTGGTACTCCCGCGGGGTGTTGGGGTTGGCGTCGATGTCCATCTTCGCGATGGTGATCTGCTCGTTCTCCGAGGCGATCTCCTCGAGAACCGGCGCCACCTGCTTGCATGGGCCGCACCAGGTCGCCCAGAAGTCCACCAGTACCGGCTTGTCGCTGCCGAGCACGTCGGCGGCGAACGAATCATCGGTCACGGTCACGGTCGACTTGTCTGCCATCTCATCTCCTGTGTTTTGGTTCTGCGTGCGGACGCCCGCGTGCGGGAGTCCTGCATGCGGGATGGAATAGGTGTGATCAGGACTTGGAACCGTAGCCGCCACCGACGAACTCGGCAGCCACCTGCGCGTGCGGGTCCGCGGCGTGCTCAGCGAGCCAGCGTTCGACATCGATCGCGGCGGAGCAGCCAGTGCCCGCAGCGGTGACAGCTTGCCGGTAGGTGTGGTCTACCAGGTCGCCCGCCGCGAAGACACCATCGACGCTGGTAGCGGTGGACGGGGGGCTCACAATTACATAGCCGGCTTCGTCGGTGTCCACCTGACCGCGGACCAGTTCACTCCGCGGGTCGTGCCCGATCGCCACGAACATACCGGTGACATCCAGGGTCGCTCCGTCGGAGAGCTCCAGGCCGCTGACGCCGCCGTCGCCGACTACCCGGTCGATGGTCACCCCGGTGCGCCAACGGATCTTGTCATTGTCCCGAGCGCGCTCAAGCATGATCTTAGAGGCGCGGAACTCGTCGCGTCGATGCACCACCGTCACCGACCGCGCGAACTTGCTCAGGAAGATGGCCTCCTCCATGGCGGAATCGCCGCCGCCGATGACGGCGATGTCCTGATCGCGGAAGAAGAAACCATCGCAGGTGGCGCACGAGCTGACCCCGCGGCCGAGCAGTCCCTGCTCTCCGGGCACGTTGAGGTAGCGGGCCTGCGCGCCCATCGCGAGTATCACCGACCGGGCCAGGTAGGTGGTCCCATCCACCACCACCTTCTTGATGTCACCAGCAAGCTCGACCGAGGTGACGTCTTTGGGCTGCAGTTCCGCACCGAAGCGCTCGGCTTGGGCTTTGAACTGCTCCATCAGATCCGGACCCATGATCCCGTCGGGGAACCCCGGGTAGTTCTCCACGTCGGTGGTGGTCATCAAGGCGCCCCCGTACCGGCTGCCCTCGAAGACTAGCGGCTCCAGCTGGGCTCGCCCGGTGTAGATCGCGGCGGTATAACCAGCCGGACCCGAGCCGATAATAATGACGTCCCGGATCTGCTCACTCACGTTGGCCACAACACGATCCTACGGACCGATGTTCCCGCGCCAGTTGGCCGCTCTCCAAGTACCACCAACCGGGCCGCCGGCTATCGGGCGGTAAACCGCGCGGGTGCTTACGCCAGTTGACGACGGACGTCGAGGAGGTGGTGGCTGACCTCATGGAGGGTGTGCACAGCTACCCATCGCAGAGCTCGCACGGTCGGCTTCGGGTAGTTGTAGGTGACGTTGCGGTCCCAGTCCGCAGATCTCAGGCGGTCGAGGACATTGCTGAACAACTGTGCCGCGTCGCTGAGTTGGCGCGCCACGTCGGCCGGTTGCTGATCTGCGTAGCCGTCATGATCGACTCGTTCGTCGCGGCCCATGGGCTGACACCAGGGCCGGTCCATGCGGCGGCCGGCGAGCACCCGCTCGCGCTGGACCAGCAAGACGTCTCGTAGATGGCAGCCGTACTCCAGCGGCGACCAGATGCCAGGCTCCCGGCGGGACCGCACATCGACATCGCGGTCGGCGAGCAGGGTGACGAATTCGGCGACCCCGGAGACGATCGTCGAAGCGGCCGTCGGCGCCTCGGACAGGTTATAGACAAAGCCGCACTCCTCGCACCGCTCCACACCGCCACCCTATGCGCCGAGCGTCACCGCCATTCGGAACCGATGACGCCGACCCGATGCGTTCGTTGGCCCCTTACCCACGGGACTGGCTGGCGTGGTGAGGCGCCTGGAACATAAACCGGCTCCGCCGTCCCTGGGTGGGATGGCGGAGCCGGTTGTGTGTTGGTGGTGGGGTTAGAGCAGGTCGAGGGCGGTGTGGTTGTCGCTCAGGACGTGGTCGACGTTGACCAGGCCGTGTTGCTGGATGTGGCTTTGGTCGATCTGGGAGTCCTCGTTGTGCGAGCCGTTGCCGGAGTCGGTGATCGTGGTTTCGGGGTGGTTTTCGATCTGCACGGTGTGGTCGTGGCTGTCGGTGTCGGAGATTGATTTGCTGTTGTGGGAGTTGATCTCGGTGCGGGAGTCGTCGCTGTGCGCCGAGTTGTCGATCTTGCTGCCGTTGGTGGCGACGTTGCTGTTATGCGCGTTGGTGGCGTTGCCGTCGTTGTCGTTACCCGCGATGCCGCCGTGGTCGGCGATGTTGGTGCTGTGAAACGAGTCGGTGATGGCGTGGTTGTCGCTGTGGATGGTGTTACCGACATTGTTGTCGTGCCCGACGACGTTGTCGTTGCCGTTGGCGACGTCACCGTTGATGTCGCGGCCGGCGGCGACGGAGTGATCGGTCGCGGTCACCGAGTGGTCATCGAAGTGCTGGGACAGGTCGCCTTTGTTCCAGATGTTCTGGTTGACTGACTTGTCGATGACCGTGTCGTGGCTGTCGGTGTAGGAGTAGTTGTTGGTGATGTAGTCGAGCTGGCGCACCGCCGCGGCGTGGGAGTCACCGTCGTGGTGCTCGGGGCGATAACCCCGGTCCTCGTCGCGGTAGTCGTCGGAGCGGTGGCTGCTGGCGTGCTGAGACACGCTGGTGTGGCCCACGTTGTAGTCCCGGTCGCCGACGAAGGTCACCGGGTGATACTCCGAGACATACGACATCGCATCAGAAACGTCTTCGCTGCAGACGTTGCTCAGCCCCGCGTCGGCCAGCGCCCGCTCGGGGTTGGCCACGAAGGCGGCCTTGGCGTCGCCGTCGCGCATCAGGTTGAGAATGAAATCGAGCAGGCTCTGGGTCACGTTCATCGCTGTCAAGCTCCTTAGCGGAGTACCAGGCGGGCTGCCCGGCGGGGTGAGAGCAAAACTAGAGCCCACACCGCACCCCGCCATCGGGGATCACACCGGGTTGCCAAAAACCCGCATTAGGGGATTGACAACCCCCCAAGTTAGGGGACCCCGGCACCCCACCAGCGCTAACACAGCACCTCGCGTTGTCGATACGCAGGCCAGGCGCTGTGTAGATCTGCTTTCGCTCCGCTCTAGATCTGCCGGATCGCCCCGACGAGGAAGAGGCACCGGGATGAGCTACTGGCTCGGGATCGATGTGGGCACGACGTTTACCGCTGCGGCGATTTGCCGGCAGGAGGGTGGACGGTCGGGGGCGCCTGAGGTGGTGGCGTTGGGGACC
>JGI12053J15887_10001339_pt1 | contig 11363 bp, 7 predicted proteins | sample MedBloCAOM1_O3_FD_15887 | JGI IMG/M metagenome (IMG submission 15887)
GCACCCGCCATTTGGAAGTGGCCAGCGAAGAAGTCTTGATCGCTCCGGGCTGCAAAATGGCTTTGTCGCTGGCCATGATGGCGCTCATTGAGCCCGGGGATGAAGTGCTCTATCCTGATCCCGGCTTCCCCATTTACCCTTCGTTTACCCGCGGACTTGGAGCCACGGCGATTCCATTTGGCCTGGAAGAAAAAAATAATTTTCAGCCCGACCTTCAGGAAATCGCCGCGAAAATCACGCCGCGCACCAGCGTGTTGATTTTTAACTCTCCCAACAATCCTACTGGCACGGTGTTTAGCCGGGAGACACTTCAGCAGCTCGCCGATCTCGCGCGAAAACATGACTTGTGGGTTTTGGCGGATGAAATTTATGCCCGGATTGTATTCAATGGCGAATTTCTTTCCATTCGCGCGCTGCCTGGCATGGCCGAACGAACCGTTATCATCGATGGCTTCTCAAAGAGTTTTGCGATGACCGGCTGGCGTCTGGGATACGCCGTGGCGCCCACACACGTGGTGGACGCTATGGATTTGCTGGTGCTCAATACGTTCACGTGCGTCGCCGAGTTCACGCAAGTCGCGGCTATCGAAGCTCTGCGCGATTCGTCCAACGCGGTGGACGCCATGGTCGCGGAATACCGCAAGCGTCGCGATCTTTTTGTAGCGAGGCTTAATCGCATCCCTGGATTTCGATGCCAAATTCCTGACGGATCTTTCTACGCCTGGGTCAATGTGGAAGACACTGGCCTGCCAGCGGAAGAGGTTGCCAGAGTATTGCTCGAAGAAGGCGGTGTTGCCGGGATTGCGGGTGCGGCATTCGGCGCCGCCGGAAAAAACTATCTGCGGTTTTCGCTGGTTAGCGCTCGCCATTCTCTTGAAGAAGCACTGGACCGCATTGCGCGAGTTTCGGTCCGTTGGCGCGCAGCCGTTGCGCGGTAGCGTAATCCGGATATGTCTATAGTGAACGCTCCGCCACTCATGACTAGCACTGTTTCCTCGCGGCACTGCGACCAAAGGAAATACCCACAAATGAAACATTTGATTCACGTAGTGGTTTTAGCTTCTCTGAGTTTTGCGACAGCTTGCACCGCAAGCGCTCAAGCAAGACCTGTCGCATCGCCCGCGGACGTCGCGAAAATTTACGATCGGTTGCTGCCGCAGATCGACAAGATCGCTATCTACGATAATCATTCGCACGCCACATTCCCTGACGATTCTGACATGGACGCGCAAGCTGCTCCCCCGGATGAAAGCGCCGTCATGCGCTTGCGTGAAGATAATCCCGAATTCGTGGCCGCCGCCAAATCGCTATTTGGCTATCCGTATAACGATTTCTCCGCCGAGCACGCCAAATGGCTTATCGATAAGAAGAAAGCTGCCGAAGCTTCTGGCAATACCGCGTACTGGGACGGCATCCTCGATAAGCTCAACATCGAAACGTGTCTCGCGAATCGTGTCGCGCTGGCTCCCTATCTCAATCCGCAGCGTTTTCACTGGGTTTTCTTCGTGGATTCGTTTCTCTACCCTTTCAACAATCGCGAGCAGTCCGCAAAGAATGGTGATCTCGGGGTGTACATTCCACTTCAGGAAAAAGTCCTGCTGCGCTACGAAAAACAGGAGGGTCTCAGCGCTCTGCCCGGCGATCTTGCCGGCTACGAATCTTTCGTTCGCCAGACACTCGCCGACAATCAGAAGAAGGGCGGTGTGGCCATGAAGTTCGAGGCCGCGTATTTCCGCTCGTTGTACTTTACCGATCCACCGCGTGAAAAAGCCGAGGCCATTTTCAACAAGTATCATTCCGGCGGCGGCGTTCCCAGCGAAGATGAATACCGCACCTTCCAGGATTACATATTTCGCGTGCTGATCGAACAAGCGGGCAAGCTCCATCTGCCGGTACATTTTCATAGCGCGGTCGGCATCGGCGATTATTTCAGCTTGCGCAACGGCAATCCGCTGAATCTCGAAAACGTTCTGCGGGATCCGCGTTACAAAAGCGTAACGTTTGTGTTAATTCATGGCGGCTATCCCTATACAGTGGAAATGATCTGGCTGACCGCCGCGAAAAATGTGTACACGGATTCTTCGTTGATGGGTTATTACGTGTATCCCTCCGAGCTGAAAAATATTTTGAAACAGTGGATTTCTCTTTATCCCGAGAAAATTATGTTCGGGTCCGACGCATTCCCCTTCAACGACGCTGTTGGCGCGGAAGAAACATTCTGGCTTGCGGTCCGCTCCGCACGCACCGCCGTTGCGGAAGCGCTGGCCGAATTGGTTGCGGAAAACGCCATCACCGAATCGAAAGCGCTCGAGCTCGCGCATATGTATTTGCATGGCAATGCCGCCAAAATTTACGGAGATAAAAAATGAGCAAGCCGGAGCTGAAATATCTCGCCTGGAAAGATGTGGAGCGCGAACAACTGAATCCTCATATCGATCGCGAAATGGTGGTCGGTGACCGTATCATGCTGGCGCGAGTGCTCATGAAAAAGGGCGCGCACGTGCCGATGCACCACCACCACAACGAACAAGTGACTTATATTCTGGAAGGCGCGCTGAAATTCAACGTGGGCGGCAGGGAAATCGTAGTACGCGCCGGAGAAGTGCTGTGCATTCCGCCAAACATGCCTCACGAAGCCTGGGCCCAGGAAGACACTGTCGATCTGGATGTTTTCAATCCGCCGCGTGAGGACTGGCTGAATAAAACCGATGACTACTTGAGGCACGGCCGTTAGTGGCCAATCGCAGTATCGTCCCGGCCTCCGGAACGGCTCGGGCGTGGGGCACTCCGAATGTTGGTTAAACCCGTAGACAAACAGGCTCAGTGTTGTTTACCGTAGTGAGTGGTTTGATTCCAGGCGTGGGTCAACTCCTCAAGGGGAACATCATGAAGAGGCTTTTGCTGTCATTGTTAGTAGGTTGCGCNGGCGTCTGCGCGGCTCAGGCGCAGGACAATATTCCCCCCGCAGGTTCGAATGCGGCGGCAAATTTTAGTGCAACGAGCGCCGCTCGTGTGCCGCTCGTGCAGCCCTTGGCGCAAGGTGGCCCGCTCTTCATCGCCGATGCTCTGGACTTAGCTTCGTCAACCCCGGCGGCCCCAGGCACGGTTAATACCGCGNTGGCTCTTCCCATGGCGGCACCGCATGCCGCGCCAGCCGAGCCTTCGCCCGAACCGCGTCCCAGGTTTATATTCAAAGATCGCGATGATTTCCGCTGGCAACTTGGGCTGGGAGTTTCCTTCGAGCGTTTCAGGTCTAACATTTATAGCGCCAGCGCAGTCGGTACCACCACGAGTCTCGCGTATTTTCTCAGTGATTTTCTGGGAGTAGAGGGCAATGTAAATACCTTTTTTGCCCCTACCATATGGCAGAAAGAGCATATCAAGCTTGTTAATTACGGTGTGGGCCCGAAATTCGCGTGGCGGCGGTCTCGTTGGGAGCCTTGGTTTCATGGTCTATTTGGGGGAACACATGCGCTGCCACAAACCGCTGGCCATAGCCAAAATGGATTTGCGGTGCAGTTGGGCGGAGGCGCGGACTATCGCTTGCTGCCACGTCTCTCAGCCAGAGCGGAAGTCGACTACGTGGGCACCAAGCTCTTCGGCACGTGGCAGAACAACGGCCAGGCAACTCTCAGTTTAGTTTTTCACTTCTAGCGACTCCAGGCGCGGGCGATGCCCTCAATTCGGGCACAGCAGTCCTGCGTCGTTTAGTTCCATGCGCTAATCCTACGGATGCATCACGGCCGGCACCGGTCGGCCCATGGCTTTCGCATATTCTGCGGCAAATAACGGGCTGGCAGAAAATTCCTCGCTCAACTCCCGCAGAAGTCTTTGTGCCAGCGCCTCCTGCTTTTCCCGCCGCGCGGCCAATGCCAACATGATTTTTGCGAAGGGCCGCAGATACAATCCGGAGTCCGCGGATTTTCCCAACTGCTGCATGCCGAGCCTTTTATCNCCGTGTACGCCGCCAAAAGCCAGAAAGAAACGCATACCGCCGGAAAGGCTTCCAATAATGTAATTNGCGGAGCCCAGCGCGANGTACGCATCGTATGCATCGGGCCTGATCGCCAGCAATTGCTTCGCGTGTTGGTTCGCTAATTTAAGTAGCTTCAGTGCATCAAGGCGTTCTTTCCGCAGGATCATGTCTGCGTCGGACTCCATGCCGGCGGCCAGCGTAAGCGCAAAGAGCGCCTCAGTGTCCTTGGCATTTTGTTTCAAGCGCTTATTTGCCAGGGTCCGGGTTCTCACCAACGCGCCCTGAAATTGGGACATGCGGCCCGGGTCGGGCTTGCCGTCTATGCCGTTCAAGAATTTTTCTTCATTCAGGAAAAAATCGCTGGTCAAAACGCCCTGGCGGTAAAACTCCTCGAAAAGGTAGCTGGCGGCGATGGCTACTTCACCAAATGGTTCCTGAGGATGTTCTGATTCCCAGGTCGTAAATTTTTCACGCGCTTCGGGAAATTGTTGGGTGTAGAGGAGTTGAAATCCGGCGGCCAGCTCCGGAATCGGAGTGAATGCCGGCGCAAGCGCTTCATCGTCGACGCTGGTATCGACATCGCGAGGGGCGCCGGGAACATTGCCGCGACTCGAATCTCCATTCGCGTGGCCGCTAGTGGTGCTGGTGGCCATGCATAACAGGAACATCACCGGCAGTAGAAAATAAAAATGGCAGTGCTTTTTCGCGCGGCTCATTATCGCGTCTTTAGTATGTATTTAGAACAGGCCTGGCAGGAATCTCGGTTTGCCCGCCATGGCCGACCGGTAACTGGGATCGGCAAACAATACGCGCTCTTCGGTCGAAAGTCTTTGCGCCAGAACCGCAACGTGGGCTATCGAACCGGCCAACGCAGTGATCCACGCCGTGTGTATCAGAGGTAGCGCCAGCATCTCCGCAAACACCGCTGCGTAGTTTGGATGCCGAACGAAGCGGAAAGGTCCAGATACAATTACGCCCAGTCGCGTGGAATCCACAACTTGGACGTTCCAGTGTTCACCTAGCGTGCGAATCACCCACCAGCGCACAGCGTTGGCCACCAGAAAAATCGTGAACATCACCGCGGCCAGCACCGGAATAAATGGCCGATGCAGGAAAACCACTTCCAAGCCGGCGCCGATAAGCACCGCGGTGTGTAGCGCGACCATCCAGCCAAAACGCGGCTCCGCGACTTTGCGGGCGCCGCGCTCGATCATGCTTGCTTGATGCCGTCGCGAGATTTGCAGTTCGACGATTCGCAAAGCCGCTACGGCGGCCAGCAATGCGAGAAACGCGATAACCGTTATGTCCATTGCAGCAACAAAAATTCAGCGCTGAAGCCCGGGCCAAACGCGGCGAGCAATGCGTATTCCCCGGTCTTAAGCGGGCGCTTTTCGAGCCATTCTTGAAGAATAAACAGAATCGTGGCACTCGAAAGATTGCCAACATTCGCAAGAACGTCCCACGACGGTTGAGTGTCACATTGTGTCAGACCGAGTTGTGTTTCCACCTTGCCCAACAAGCGCGCGCCGCCGGGATGCAGAATCCATCCCTTGATATCCTCGCGCTTTTTCCCGCAGCGCCCCAGGAAACCGTCGACCAGCTCGTTGATTTTCGCGCCAATCATTTCCGGCACATCCTTGGCCAACAGAATGTGAAATCCGGAATCCCGTAGGTCAAAGCCCATCGCACCGAGCGAATCCGGAAAGGTATACGTTTCTGAAAATAAAATCTTCGGCCCATGCACTGCTTTCCCGCGCACCACAACGGCCGCTGCGCCGTCGCCAAATAAAATGGAGGAAATAAGGTTTGCCTGGGAAATATCTTTGCGCTGAAACGTCAGTGAAGGCAGCTCCACGGCGATGATCAGTACATTGCCGCCGGGCTCCGCTTTCAAGTAATCCGCCGCGCGCCCCAATGCCATGGCTCCGGCCGCGCAGCCCAGCTCCGTAAATGGCATGCGTCGCACATTAGGACGAAAACCCATCAAGTGGATCAGATACGCGTCGAGAGAAGGGATCATGAAACCGGTACAGGACACGGTGATGATCAGATCGATGTCCGCAGGCGCAAGACCTGCGCGCTCCAGGCACTTCTCGGCCGCTTCGCGACCCAATTTAATCGCGTGCTCCATGTACTCTTGGTTTGTCTTCGAGAGGGCCCGCGGCTCCACGGTGTATTCGATGGGGAAAATGGCGTGGCGTTTGTGAACGCGCGCGTTGTCCACAATGCTCATCATGGCTTCGAGCTTGCGATCAGGAATATCGAATACCCGGCCCATGTAATATTTCACGTCGTCGCGAGTGATGGTGTGGGGCGGGAGTGCTGTCGCAGTTGCGGCAATAGTGCAGTTTTCAATACCCAGGCGTTGCTCTTCGGCGTTAGAAAGGTTCAACGAATCCCCTGTAAATATATTGTGGCACGGATCATGACCAAATCGAGTCACGGTTTGGGCGCCAAACTGGGATACGGCATGCTCCAGCATGGTTGGGTGCAAGCGGTAGACTGTACATCAATCGAGCCAAAACGAGTAGTCAAAACACTCGATATAGCCGGCCGGTGCCGGATGCGCGTAGGAACTTAGGCCAGGAGCTTAGCTCGAGACGTGTGCGTAAATTTTTTGCAATTTATTTGGCGAAGCGCTGCACTTTGACAACTATTTGTGTGAGCCTAGCTTGTCTGGCTAGCGCGAATTTCCTGCCACCGGCGCGGGCGTCGATTAGCTTGTAAAACTTTTTTGCGTAAGCGAATCGACTTGGGAGTTATTTCCACGAATTCATCATCAGCGATGAATTCGATAGCCTGCTCGAGGCTCAGCTCGCGGTGGGGGATCAACCGGATGGCCTCGTCCGCGCTGGAAGAGCGCATATTGGTCTGCTTCTTTTCCTTGGTGACGTTTACATCCATATCCTGTTCACGCGAATTCTCGCCCACAATCATGCCTTCGTATACATCGATCGCCGGACCGATAAACAGTTCGCCGCGTTCCTGAATATTCCAAAGCGCAAACGCTGTGGAAGGGCCACTACGATCGGCGACCAGGGCCCCCGTGGGCCGCAAGGCCATTTCACCGGCATAATCCGTCCACCCTTCGAAAATGGAATGGATGAGCGCGGTTCCGCGAGTGTCCGTCAACAACTGGCTACGCAAACCAATTAAACCGCGTGAAGGAATTTTGAAATCCATGCGCACGCGTCCTGACCCGTGATTGCTCATCTTCAACATTTCGCCGCGCCTGCTACCCAGAGTTTCCATGATGATGCCGATGAAATTTTCGGGAACGTCGATGACCAGGCGTTCCAGTGGTTCCATCTTTTTGCCGTTCTCGTTGCGCACCACGATCTCCGGCTTGCCGACCATCAGCTCGAAACCTTCGCGACGCATAGTTTCTATCAAAATGGCGAGTTGCAATTCGCCACGTCCCAGAACGCGGAAGGACTCAGGAGTTTCGGTGTCTTCCACGCGGATGGAGACGTTGGTGAGCAATTCCTTTTGCAGCCGGTCGCGAAGATCGCGTGAGGTTAGATAGCTGCCATCTTTGCCGGAAAGCGGGCTGCTGTTTACGGTAAAGATCATAGCCAAAGTGGGCTCGTCGATTAGCAGCGGCTCGAGCGGAGCGGGCGCGGCGAGATCGGTGATGCTCTCGCCGATCTGAATACCTTCCACGCCTGCGATGGCCACCAGATCGCCAGCGGCAACGCTGTCCGCTTCGTCGCGCTCCAATCCTCGGAAGGTATAAAGCTTGGTGATGCGTGTGGAAGTGAGTTTTCCGTCGAGCCTGAAAATTCCGACATCTTCCCCGCGCTTCAACGTGCCGTTGAAAACGCGGCCGATAGCAATACGTCCCAGAAATTCGCTGTAGTCGAGGTTCATCACTTGAATTTGCAGAATGCCATTCGGATCACCTGGAGGCGAAGGAATGGATTTAACAATGGTTTCAAACAGCGGCAGCAAATCCTTGGAATCATCGCCGATTTTGCGGTGCGCAACACCGTCACGCGCGTTGGTGTAAACTACAGGAAAATCGAGCTGATCTTCGGTCGCGTCGAGGTCGATAAACAGATCGTAAATTTCGTCCAGCACCTCCTTGGCGCGCGCATCCACTCGATCGATTTTGTTCAGCACAATAATGGGGGGGAGCTTGGCAGCCAGGGCTTTTTGCAGTACGTAGCGCGTTTGCGGCAACGGACCTTCGCTGGCATCCACGAGCAGGAGCACGCCATCGACCATACGCAGCGCGCGTTCCACCTCGCCGCCAAAGTCGCTGTGGCCCGGGGTGTCCACGATGTTGATTTTGGTGTCATGAAAAAACAGCGCGGTGTTTTTGGCGAGAATAGTGATGCCGCGCTCGCGTTCCAGATCGTTGGAATCCATGACGCGTTCCACCAGCGCTTCATTGGCGCGAAAAATTCCGCTTTGCCGAAGCATGGCATCCACGAGGGTGGTCTTCCCGTGGTCTACGTGCGCGATGATGGCGATATTGCGAATATTTTGACTCATAAAATTTTAGCGTCGAACGGCGGCACAGCGGCCACTCATTAAAGACAAAAATAGCTGCTGGTACAACCAGCAGCCCGGACGGTTCTCCTCGTATTCTCAGGTGTGGTCGAGCTAGTTCAGTTTAACAGACCCAACGGTGGGTAACCAGTATTCCGGCAAAGTGGCGCTCGGTAAGTACTAAGATTCGGTTAGCTTCGTTTACGGCCACCGGCTCAAACTTGACGGGCCCATACCCCGATGCTAGATTTCGCTGCTGCGCGATAAATACGGGGGCTTTCACTGAACCGGCGTTCGAAGAAACGCAATTCTATCGGTATCAGCCGCCGTGAATTCCTGCAATATTGTCAGGCCGCCCCGCTTGCCTTTCTACCTGCAGCAATCTCCCCATTTCCGTTGTTGTCGTCGTATGCTCTGAAACAATCCAACTCGCCCGATGAATTTCATGTCCATCCTCACTATCGCCTGCCGCGAGGAATTGAAGCGATATTGCGAAAAGTGCCCGCGGGTTTCGACCAGTTCGTCACCGAAAAATATCAGGATCACGTTGCGGTGGTTTTTAAAGAATGGAGTTCGCAGCTTCTCCAATCCCCTCGGAATACAGCGGCAATAGAAAAAACTATCTCCACCGATTTCTCCGGTGAATCGCCAAAACCCAGCGTATGGAAGCCTGTGTATGAAGGCTCTCCTATTCAGGTGTGGAAGGGAGAGTTCGCCGGCAAGACCATGTTGAGAGGACATGACTTTTTTGCGGAATGGCGGTCCTCAGTGGGTGCTTTCTCCAAAATCATCACCGCTGAGTTCCAGGTGACATCGATCCACTCCACGCCTGAAGCCGGGTCCGTGTCTGCGCAATCTCAACTGCTGGAAACCGTGGTGCGTTTCGAATTGGTGGGTACAGGCCAGGATTTCCACCGCGAGCAGCGTGTGGGCAACTGGCAAATATCCTGGAGTCTTTCTGCGTCACAGGAATTGCAGCTTCGAAGCTGGAAGGTGCTCGAGGAAACCCGCGGCCGGTCTATGACTCCCGTGTTTGTCGATGTCGCCAAACATGCATTTGGCGCGAATCACTCCTACGCTTCGCAGCTTCTTCATGGCACGGATTACTGGCGAACGGTACTTGATGGCGCCAGCGGTATCGATATTTATGGACACAACGGAATTTCCGTTGCGGACATTGATGGCGATGGTTTTGACGATCTTTACGTTTGCCAGCCTGCCGGGCTTCCCAATCGTCTTTTTCGGAACCGTGGGGATGGCACGTTCGAAGACATCACCGAGCTATCCGGGCTTGGAGTTCTGGAAAATACGGCGTGCGCTCTTTTCGCTGATTTCGACAACGGCGGCCGCCAGGACCTGATCGTGGTGCGCGCGAACGGCCCGCTACTGTTCCGCAATCTTGGCGGCGGAAAATTTCGCGCCAAGCCGGATGCATTTCACTTTGAAAATCTGCCGCGAGGTACGTTCACGGGAGCCGCCATTGCCGATTTTGACCGCGACGGCTGGCTGGACATTTATTTTTGTCTCTACGCGTTTTACCAGGGCACCGACCAATATCGCTACCCGATGCCTTACTACGATGCTGAAAATGGCCCGCCTAATTTCATGATGCGCAACAATCGTGACGGCACCTTTGGTGACGTTACGAAACAAGTGGGTCTCGATCAGCACAACACGCGCTTCAGCTTTTGTTGTGCGTGGGGCGATTACAACAGCGACGAGTGGCCCGATTTGTACGTGGTCAACGATTTTGGACGCAAAAATCTTTATCGAGCCAATGCCGACGGCACATTTACCGACGTCGCACCGGAAGCCGGCGTTGAGGATGTGGGCGCCGGCATGAGCGGCTGCTGGCTTGATTTTGACGATGATGGCCGGCAAGACCTTTACGTGGCGGATATGTGGACAGCCGCGGGACTGCGCGTTTCGCAGCAGGAAAATTTTCAGAAAGAGTCGAGTAAGCAGATTTGCGACCTCTATCGCAAACACGCGATGGGCAACTCCCTGTTTCAGAATTACGGCAACGGGAGTTTCGCGGATGCCAGTGCCCGCTCGCGAACGATGATGGGCCGCTGGGCGTGGTCCAGCGACGCATGGGATTTCAATCACGACGGGTTTTTGGACCTCTATATTGCCAATGGGATGATTTCCGGGGAAACGCGCGAAGACCTGAACAGTTTTTTTTGGCGCCAAGTAGTCGCCAATTCTCCGCAAGAGGCGAAGCCAAACCATGCATATGAGCAGGGCTGGAACGCCATCAACGAACTAGTTCGCTCCGATAGCACGTGGAGCGGATTCGAACGCAACCTTTTGTACCTCAACAACCGTGACGGCACATTTTCAGATGTTTCGGGAGTCGTCGGGCTTGACTGCATGGAAGACAGCAGAACTTTTGTGCTTTCCGATTTTGACCATGATGGTCGGCAGGAGATGGTTTTAAAAAATCGCAATAGCCCACAGTTACGGTTTTTTAAAAACGTTATGCCAAACCTCGCTCCTGCTATCGCGTTTCGGTTAGCGGGCAAGAAGAGCAACCGTGACGCTATCGGTGCTTGCGTCACGGTCGAAACAGGATTGGGCCGGCAAAGCCGATGGCTTCAAGCCGGATCTGGATTTCTAGCTCAACACAGTAAGGAGTTGTTTTTCGGCCTGGGTACGGCGAACGGGCCCGTCCGCGCCACTATTCGCTGGCCCAGTGGATTGCTGCAGGAGCTTGCGGACCTGCCGCCCAATCGTCGCGTTTGGGTTGAAGAGGGCATGCCGCCATCGCGCATCGAGCCGTTTGTGAAATCACCTGGTCCTCATACCTCGGGGCTCGGAGACTTTTCAACACCGGAGGTTCTACCTACTTCAGTCGAATCCTGGCTTCTCGCGCCGGTCCAGGCTCCGGATT
>JGI12053J15887_10001341_pt1 | contig 11362 bp, 6 predicted proteins | sample MedBloCAOM1_O3_FD_15887 | JGI IMG/M metagenome (IMG submission 15887)
GTGCTGGGACAAGAAGCACGCCACCTTCATGATCATGGGCGACACCTGCACCCGCGCCTGCGCCTTCTGCAACGTCAAGACCGGCATGCCCGGCGCGCTCGACGCTTCCGAACCGGAACACGTCGCGGAAGCCACCTTCAAGCTCGGCCTCGCTCATATCGTCATCACTTCGGTCGATCGCGACGACCTCGCCGACGGCGGCGCCGAACATTTTGCAAAGACCATCCGCGCGATCCGCGCGCGCTGCCCGACCACGACCATCGAGATCCTGACCCCGGATTTCCTGCGCAAGGACGGCGCGCTGGAAGTGGTGGCGGCGGCGAAGCCTGACGTCTTCAACCATAATCTGGAAACGGTGCCGTCGCGCTATCTCACGGTACGGCCGGGCGCGCGCTATTTCCACTCGATCCGGCTGTTGCAGCGGGTCAAGGAAATCGACCCCAGCATCTTCACCAAATCCGGCATCATGGTCGGGCTCGGCGAGGAGCGTCACGAGGTGCTGCAGGTGATGGACGATCTGCGCTCGGCGGAGGTGGATTTTCTCACCCTCGGGCAATATCTGCAGCCGACCCGCAAACATCACGCTGTCATGCGCTATGTGCCGCCGGATGAATTCCAAGGGTATGAGAAGGTCGCCTATACCAAGGGTTTCCTGATGGTGTCGGCGAGCCCGCTGACCCGCTCGTCGCATCACGCCGGCGACGATTTTGCAAAGCTGCGGGCGGCGCGCGCTGCGCTATCCCGCTAGGGCGTTCGTCGATGCCGAAATTCTCCAGCAAGCGCCGGATCAACCACAGCGCGGCGCAGATGTTCGATCTGGTCGCCGATGTCGAGCGCTATCCCGAATTCGTGCCGCTGTGCAAATCGCTGAAAATCCGCCAGCGCACGCCGAACCCCGACGGCACCGAGATCGTGATCGCGGACATGACGGTGTCGTTCAAGCTGGTGCGCGAAGCCTTCACCAGCCGGGTCACACTGGACCGTCCCAACCTTAAAATCATGGTCGAGTACCTGCAGGGTCCGTTCAGCAATCTGGAAAACCGCTGGACGTTCGAGCCGAAATCGGACGGCGCCTGCGATGTCGGATTTTTCCTGGCCTACGAATTCAGGAGCCGGATGCTGGCGATGCTGATGGGAACCATGTTCGACGCCGCGTTCCAGCGATTCGCGGCGGCGTTCGAGAAGCGCGCGGATGCGATCTATGGGAAAGCCGGGGCAGCAGGCAAGACGTCATCCTGAGGTGCGAGCCTCTTCAGCGAGCCTCGAAAGATGACTTGGACGGTGCCCGTGGCCCATCCTTCGAGGCGCGCAAGAGCGCGCACCTCAGGATGACGACCAGCTGTTTTAGGCCCGCGGCGGCCGCCGGCGCTTGACGGCGCTGCGCCGCGGCGTGCGCGCGACGCGGGGACGCAACCGGCTCATGGTTTCGCGGCGCGGTTTTTGCGGCGCCTGCGGGCCGCGCGCCAACTCCGTCAGCATGCGCAGGGCCTCGACGACGGAGCGATGCCGCACCGCGCTGCGGCCGACCGCGCCGAAGCGGCATTCGCGGTGCAGGATCCGGCCGTCGCGGGCGGCGACGGCGAAATGCACGAGGCCGACCGGCTTGCCTGGCGTAGCACCGCCCGGGCCGGCGATACCGGTAATGGAGACGGCGAGATCGACACCGGCTTTCTCCAGTGCCCCGATCGCCATCGCGGTCGCGGTCTCCTTGCTGACCGCGCCGAAGGTCGTAAGCGTCGTTGCCTTGACGCCGAGCATCGCCCGCTTTGCATCATTGGAATAAGTGACAAAACCGCGGTCGATCACATCGGACGAGCCGGGGATGTCGGTCAGCGCGCCGGCAACGAGGCCACCGGTACAGGATTCCGCGGTCGCGATCGTGAGCTTGCGCATCCGGCACAGATCGAGCAGCGAGCGGGAGAGGGCGCGGGCGTCGCTGCCGCTCATGTCAGTCGCTCCAGGGCAGGCGGATGGTGGCGCTCGCGGTGGCGGCGATGCCTTCCTCGCGGCCGGTGAAGCCGAGCCGCTCGCTGGTGGTCGCCTTCACGGCGACGCGCGAGATGTTCAGGCCGGTAATCTCTGCGATCCGTGCGCGCATGGCGTCGCGCAGCGGTCCGATCTTGGGCCGCTCGCAAATCATCGTCACCTCGAGGTTGGCGATGCGTCCACCGCGCGCGGTGACGCGATCGACCGCATATTTCAGGAAGCGGTCCGAGGCGGCGCCCTTCCATTGCGGGTCGCTCGGCGGAAAATGCGAGCCGATATCGCCGTCCGCCAGCGCGCCGAGGATGGCATCGACCAGCGCATGCAGGCCGACGTCGCCGTCGGAATGCGCGAGAAAGCCGCGTGTATGCGGCACCCGCACGCCGCAGATCATCAGGTGATCGCCGTCGCCGAAGGCGTGGACGTCATAGCCGGTGCCGGTCCTGATATCGCCGAGCATGGCGCCGAGCCGGGCTTCCTCGCGGACAAAATCTTCCGGTGTCGTCAGCTTCATGTTCGCAAGATCGCCTTCAAAGGTTGCCACCGTCAATCCCGCCCATTCCGCCAGCGCCGCGTCATCGGTGAAATCGCTGCGGCCATCGCGCGCCGCGCGGCGATGGGCGTCGAGAATCACATCGAACCGGAATGCCTGCGGCGTTTGCGCGATCCGCAGCCGCGCCCGCTCCGGCGTGGCTTCGACATTTCCGGCTGCATCAATCAGTTTGATGGTGTCGGTAACTGCGACTGCAGGAACGGCGGCACCTGTGCGGCCTGCGGCGTCGATGGCGCGCGAAATCAGCGCGGCCGAAACGAAGGGGCGCGCCGCATCGTGGATCAGAACCACGTCGGGCTTTTGCGCGGCAAGCGCTTCAAGCCCGGCGTGCACGGAGGCCTGGCGCGTAGCGCCGCCATTGGCCGGCGGCTCGTGGCGCAACGCGCTGACGGCGTCGCTGAACATGGCGGCGTCATCCGGATTGAGAACCGGCTGCACGGCAAAGATTTGCGGATGCCGGCAAAACGGCTCCATGGCGCGGAAAATCACGGTCTGTCCGCCGATCGAACGATACTGCTTCGGTCCCCCCACGCCGGCACGAAGCCCGCGCCCGGCTGCGACAAGGATGGCTGCAGTCCGTTCAGATCTGGGCATTGGACTCGATTACGGATGATCAGGGTTGATGGAGCGAGCGTTGGTCGGCTGGCGCACTGCCCTTATCATGCCGACGCCGCAAAAACAGATCGATTCCCAATAGCTGTGGGAAAAGCTTATTTTGCTGCAGTGCACTTGCACAATTGAAAGAACTGTCTAAAGTGTAGGCATGAAGCTTGACTGCACAAGATTTGTGCTCAGAATGCGTCCAGGCGGTTGCAATGATGCGCCTGCCAGAAAAACGAGACGTCCGTGACGACCCCGGAATGCTTACGCCTTAAGCCATTGAAGATAGGCGATATTGAGGTCGCGAACCGGGTCTTTCTGGCGCCGATGTCGGGTGTGACGGACGCGCCTTTTCGACGTCTGACCGCGGCCCTTGGCGCCGGATTAGTGGTCTCCGAAATGACCGCCAGCGACGATCTGGTTCATGGCCGTCCGATGTCGCAGCTGCGATGCGAAGCGACTGGCATCGGGCCGCATGTGGTCCAATTGGCGGGCTGCGAGACCCACTGGATGGCGGAGGGCGCGCGGGTCGCGGAGGCCGCCGGCGCCGACATCATCGATATCAACATGGGTTGCCCGGCGCGGCACGTCACCGGCGGCCAGTCCGGCTCGGCACTGATGCGCGATCTCGATCACGCGCTGAAACTGATCGAGGCGACGATATCGGCCGTGAAAGTGCCGGTCACATTGAAGATGCGGCTTGGCTGGGACGATCGAACCCTCAACGCGCCGGAACTGGCGCGCCGCGCCGAAGCCGCCGGCGTGCAGCTGATTTCAGTGCATGGCCGCACGCGCTGCCAGTTCTACAAGGGCGAAGCCGATTGGGGCGCGGTGCGCGCGGTACGCGATGCGATTGATATTCCGCTGGTCGTGAACGGCGATATCACCTCATTCGAGAAAGCCGTGACCGCGCTGGAAAGGTCGGGCGCCGACGCGATCATGATGGGCCGCGGCGCGCAGGGGCAGCCGTGGCTGCCCGGCCAGATCGGACGCCGGCTCGAATCCGGCATCACCGAAGCCGCACCTTCCCTGGCGCAGCAGCTCGACTATATCCGCGCGCTCTATGACGAGGTTTGCAGCCACTACGGGCTCCGCATCGGTCTTCGCCATGCGCGCAAGCATCTCGGCTGGGCGCTGGAGATCGCCAGCCAATGCAGCCGCGCCCCGGCGATGACGCTCAAGAGCTGGCGGCAAAAAATTCTTACCGCCGAAAATCCGCAGGGCGTGCATCGCTCGCTTGAAGATGCGTTCGACGATTTTGCATGGAGTGCTGCTGCATGACTTCCGCCGCAGGACATCGCCGGCCGCTGCCGTCGGATGGTGAGGCCATCCTCAACGCCTTGCCNAATCCGGTGCTGCTGATCGCGCCCGACGGCAAGATCGTCGATGCCAACATGGCCGCGGAATCGTTTTTCGAGATCTCCACGCAATTCCTGCAACGCCAGTCGCTGAAGGAACTGGTGCCGTTCGGCAGCCCGTTGCTGGCGCTGATCGATCAGGTGCGCTCGAGCGGTTCGCCGGTCAACGAGTACAAGGTCGATCTCGGCACGCCGCGGATCGGCGGCGATCGCCAGGTCGATCTCCACGTCGCGCCGCTGACCGAGCGGCCCGGCCACATCGTGGTGATGCTGCAGGAACGCACCATCGCCGACAAGATGGACCGTCAGCTCACGCATCGCAGTGCGGCCCGTTCGGTGATCGCGCTGGCTGCGATGCTGGCGCATGAAATCAAGAATCCGCTGTCGGGCATTCGCGGCGCGGCGCAGCTGCTCGAGCAGGCGGCGTCGTCGGAAGACCGCATGCTGACGCGGCTGATCTGCGATGAGGCCGACCGCATCGTCACGCTGGTCGATCGCATGGAGGTGTTCGGCGACGACCGGCCGGTGGCGCGCGGCCCGGTCAACATCCATTCGGTGCTCGACCACGTCAAGCGGCTGGCGCAATCCGGCTTTGCCCGCAATATCCGCTTCGTCGAGGACTACGATCCGTCGCTGCCGCCGGTGCTGGCCAACCAGGACCAGCTGATTCAGGTGTTTTTGAATTTGGTGAAGAACGCCGCCGAAGCCGTGGCCGATCTCGGCACCGATGCCGAAATTCAATTGACCACCGCCTTCCGCCCGGGCGTTCGCCTGTCGATACCGGGGAAAAAATCGCGGGTGTCGCTGCCGCTCGAATTCTGCGTCAAGGATAACGGCCCCGGCGTGCCGGAAGACCTGCTGCCGAATTTGTTCGATCCGTTCGTCACCACCAAGCCGACCGGCAGCGGCCTCGGCCTTGCGCTGGTGGCCAAGATCGTCGGCGATCACGGCGGCATCATCGAATGCGAATCCCAGCCGCGCAAAACCACCTTCCGCGTGCTGCTGCCGATGTTCAATGCCGCCAAGCATTTCGACCAAAGCAATCGTGACGACGTTTCCGGGACGCCGTTGCATGCCTCACAGGACTCAAGATGAGGAATAACAATGCCCGCAGGTAGCATTCTTGTCGCCGACGACGACACCGCCATCCGTACGGTGCTGAATCAGGCCCTTTCGCGCGCCGGATACGAGGTGCGGCTGACCGGGAACGCGGCGACGTTGTGGCGCTGGGTGAGCCAGGGCGAGGGCGATCTCGTCATCACCGACGTCGTGATGCCCGACGAGAACGCGTTCGATCTGCTGCCGCGGATCAAGAAGATGCGGCCGAATCTGCCGGTCATCGTGATGAGCGCGCAAAATACCTTCATGACGGCGATCCGCGCCTCGGAACGCGGCGCCTATGAATATCTGCCAAAGCCGTTCGACCTCAAGGAACTCATCACCATCGTCGGCCGCGCGCTGGCCGAGCCAAAGGAGCGGGTGGCGAGCCATCCCGACGAATCCGAATTCGATTCGATTCCGCTGGTCGGCCGCTCGCCGGCGATGCAGGAAATCTACCGCGTGCTGGCGCGGCTGATGCAGACCGACCTCACCGTGATGATCTCCGGCGAATCCGGCACCGGCAAGGAGTTGGTGGCGCGCGCGCTGCACGACTACGGCAAGCGGCGCAACGGCCCGTTCGTCGCCGTCAACATGGCGGCGATCCCGCGCGACCTCATTGAATCCGAACTGTTCGGGCATGAGCGCGGCGCCTTCACCGGCGCCAACACCCGCGCTTCCGGCCGCTTCGAACAGGCCGAAGGCGGAACGCTGTTTCTCGATGAAATCGGCGACATGCCGATGGAGGCGCAGACCCGGCTGCTGCGGGTGCTGCAGCAGGGCGAATACACCACCGTCGGCGGCCGTACCCCGATCAAGACCGACGTGCGCATTGTCGCCGCCAGCAACAAGGACCTGCGCATTCTGATTCAGCAGGGCCTGTTCCGCGAGGATCTGTTCTTCCGCCTCAACGTCGTGCCGCTGCGTTTGCCGCCACTGCGCGAACGGATCGAGGATCTGCCGGATTTGATCCGGCATTTCTTCTCGCTGGCAGAAAAGGACGGACTGCCGCCGAAGAAGCTCGATACGCTGGCGCTGGAGCGGCTGAAGCAGCATCGCTGGCCCGGCAATGTGCGCGAGCTTGAAAACCTCGCGCGCCGGCTGGCGGCATTGTATCCGCAGGACGTGATCACCGGCTCCGTCATCGATGGCGAGCTGGCGCCGCCGGCCGTGAACTCGGGCAGCAGCGTCCATCACGGCGTCGACAATCTCGGCGGCGCGGTGGAGGCCTATCTGTCGTCGCACTTTTCGGGTTTTCCCAATGGCGTGCCGCCGCCGGGGCTCTATCACCGCATCCTCAAGGAAATCGAAGTTCCGCTGCTCACGGCGGCGCTGGCGGCGACGCGCGGCAATCAGATCCGCGCCGCCGATCTGCTCGGCCTCAACCGCAATACGCTGCGGAAGAAGATCAGGGATCTCGATATTCAGGTCTACCGGAGCGGCAGTTAGAGGGCTTCGCGATCCGGAATCCGTTTATAAGTCGGACCTGCGCGTTTCAGCGGCAAGACACGCCGCGGAATTGTCGCAATTCGGCAACATTGTGATATGAATGCATCAGTCCGCGGCAGGCGGATTTAGGCCTTCAGCTCACCTTTGTCGGAATGACCAGCGCAGACACCTCCGCCCCATCGCTCGATCCGTCGTTTGCCGAGCCCAAGGGATCGTCCCTGCGGCGGTGGCTGGCGCCGTTTGCCGTCGCCATCGCGCTGCTGTCGGCCTTCCTCACCTTCGTGGTGCTCACCGGGCTGACGCCGATCGAGCCGAAGCGCGATGTCGTCTATTCCTTCCTGCTGATCAATGCGGCGACCATCCTGCTGCTGGTCGGGATCATCGTCGGCGAAGTCTGGAAGGTGCTGCAGGCCCGCCGCCGCGGCCGGGCGGCGGCCAGGCTGCACGTCCAGATCGTCAGCCTGTTTTCCGTGATCGCGGTGCTGCCGGCGGTGCTGGTGGCGATCGTCGCCAATATCACCATCGACCGTGGCCTCGACCGGTTGTTTTCGGGTCCGACCCGCGAGGTGATCCAGAATTCGCTGATCGTGGCCAACGCCTATCTGCACGAGCACGCCCAGCTCATTCGCGGCGACATTCTGGGAATGGCCAACGATATCGCCCACGCCCGGCCGCTGTTCGACCAGGATCGCGGAACGTTTCGCCAGCTGCTGACGCAAAGTGCGGCCTCGCGCAACCTGCCGGGCGCCATGCTGATCGACAAGGACCGCAATGTCCTGGAGACGGCGCAAACCGGNATCGAGCAGGCGTTCACGACGCCGGCGCCGGAATTCCTCAGCGGCGTCGACGAAACCGAGCCGCAGATCGCGGTGTTTATCGAAGCCAATTACGTCGCCGCCGTGATCCGGCTGCGCGCCTTCAACGATACCTTCCTCTATGTCGCCCGGCTGCTCGATCCCCGCGTGGTCGCGCAGCTCAGGCAAACCCAGGCCAGCGTCGCCGAATACGCCCAGCTCGAATCGCGCAGGCTGGGCATCCAGGTGGCATTCGCGCTGATGTTCGCGGTGATCGCGCTCACCATCCTGATGGCCTCGGTGCTGATCGGGCTGAATTTCGCCAACTGGCTGGTCGCCCCGATCCGGCGGCTGATGAGCGCGGCCAATATCGTCTCGACCGGCGACCTGCATGTGCAGGTTCCCGTGCACAAGTCGGAGGGCGATCTCGCGCAGCTCGGCGAGACCTTCAACAAGATGACGCAGGAGTTGCGCAGCCAGCGCGATGAGCTGGTGAGCGCCAGCGACCTGATCGACAGCCGCCGCCGCTTCATCGAGGCGGTATTGTCGTCGGCCAGCGCCGGCATTATCGGCGTCGACGCCTCCGGCAGCGTCGGCATTCTCAATCGTTCCGCCGAAAAGCTGATCGGCCACGCCGAATCGGAGACGCTGGACCATCCGCTGTCGGACGTGCTGCCCGAGCTCGACGACATGATGAAAACCGCGCGCGAAGGCACGCAGCGGCTGGTGCAGGGCCAGATCACGATCATGCGCGACGGCCATGAGCGCAATCTTTCGGTTCGCGTCAGCGCCGAACAGAGCAGCCAGTCGCGCGACAGCTACATCATCACGCTGGACGACATCACCGAGCTGGTTTCCGCGCAGCGAACCTCCGCATGGGGCGACGTCGCCCGCCGCATCGCCCATGAGATCAAGAATCCGCTGACGCCGATCCAGCTTTCGGCCGAACGCATCCGCCGCAAATTCGGCAAGGTCATCACCGAAGACAAGGCCATCTTCGAGCAATGCACCGACACCATCGTGCGCCAGGTCGACGATATCAGGCGGATGGTCGACGAGTTCTCGCGCTTCGCGCGGATGCCGAAGCCGGTCATGGAAGGCGAGGACGTCGCCGATACCGTACGGCAGGCGGTGTTCCTGATGCGGGTCGGACATCCCGAGATCGATATCGAAGCCGAGATCAAGGACGATCCGATGCGGGCGCAGTTCGACCGCCGGCTGATTTCGCAGGCGCTGACCAACATCATCAAGAATGCGACCGAGGCCATCGAAGCCGTTCCGGCGGAGGAGCTGGGCAAGGGCCGTATTCAGGTCGTCGCAGCCCTCGATGGCGACGATATCGTGATCGACGTGATCGATAACGGCATCGGCCTGCCGAAGGTGAGCCGGGCGCGGCTGCTGGAACCCTATGTGACGACGCGCGAGAAGGGCACCGGCCTGGGTCTCGCGATCGTCGGCCGCGTGCTGGAAGACCATGGCGGCAAGATCGAACTCCACGATGCCGCCGATATCCGGCCGGGCCAGCGCGGGGCCTGGATGCGGTTGCGGTTCGCGATCGCGGGCCATGCACCGAAGGCCGAAGCAAAACCACCGGCGCCGGAAACAAAACCGCCGGCGCCTGAAACCATTGAACCCCAAGAAACGACCAATCCAGACACGACCAATAATGAAACAAAAATCGAAGCCGCAACAGGCAATTGACAAGACAGGCGGGACCCATGGCCAATGACATTCTGATTGTCGATGACGAAGCCGATATTCGCGACCTGGTTGCGGGCATTCTGGACGACGAGGGTTTTTCGACCCGGACCGCGCGCGACAGCGATTCGGCGCTGGCGGAAATCGCCAACCGCCGCCCGCATCTGGTGTTTCTCGACATCTGGCTGCAGGGCAGCAAGCTCGACGGCCTGCAGTTGCTGGAGCAGATCAAGAAGGACCACGCCGACGTACCGGTGGTGATGATTTCTGGGCACGGCAATATCGAAACCGCGGTCGCGGCGATCAAGCGCGGCGCCTATGACTTCATCGAAAAGCCCTTCAAGTCCGACCGGCTGATTCTGGTGGCGACGCGGGCGTTGGAAACCTCGCGCCTGAAGCGCGAGGTGAAGGAACTCAAGCAATTGGCGCCGGCGGCGAGCGTGCTGACCGGACGCTCCGCCTGCATGAACCAGCTGCGCCAGACCATCGAGCGGGCCGCCAAGGCCAACAGCCGCATCCTGATCGTCGGCCCCTCCGGCGCCGGCAAGGAACTGGCGGCGCGCACCCTGCATAACGCGTCAGGCCGCGCCGAGGGACCGTTCGTCGTCATCAACGCCGCGGCCATCACGCCGGAGCGCATGGAAGTCGAGCTGTTCGGTATCGAACAGTCCAATGGCGAGCAGCAGCGCAAGGCGGGGGCGCTGGAGGAAGCCCATGGTGGCACCCTGTTCATCGACGAGATCGGCGACATGCCGCGCGAAACCCAAAACAAGATCTTGCGCGTGCTGGTCGATCAGACCTTCCAGCGCTCCGGCGGCACCACCAAGGTCCATGTCGACGTCCGCATCATCTCCTCGACCGCGCGCAATTTGGAAGAAGAGATCGCGGAAGGCCGGTTCCGCGAGGATCTCTATCACCGGTTGTCGGTGGTGCCGATCCGGGTACCGCCTTTGTCGGAGCGCCGCGAGGATATCCCCGAACTGATCGACTATTTCATGGACCAGATCTCGGTCGCGACCGGCTTGCCGAAACGCCAGATCGGCCAGGATGCGATGGCGGTCTTGCAGTCGCATGTCTGGCCGGGAAACGTCCGGCAGTTGCGCAACAATGTCGAGCGCGTGATGATTCTCGCAGGCGGCGGTCCGGAGGTCATCATCACGGCCGATATGCTGCCGCAGGACGTCGGCTCGATGGTGCCGGCGATGCCGACCAGCAACAATGGCGAGCACATCATGGGCTTGCCGCTGCGCGAGGCGCGGGAAGTGTTCGAGCGCGACTACCTGATCGCCCAGATCAGCCGTTTCTCCGGCAATATCTCTCGCACAGCTGAATTTGTGGGCATGGAGCGCTCAGCGCTGCATCGCAAGCTCAAGGCGCTCGGCGTCGGCTAGGTGTCGCTGCGCGCGTCATTCCATGCATTTGCTTGAGAAATTTCATCTCTTTCCGTGGTTTTACGGAGAATTGCGCGCCTGTTCGGCGTGGCTGGCGCGTGAACTGGCTTGCCTAAAAACCGCGCCTGCCTTCTAATCATACCGCCGTGCCCTCGGAGGGGGATCTCAGGGGAAGCCGGCAACCGGGGAGGCTCCGTTAGAGAGCAGCAACCGGTTCAATAAAAAGAAGCCAACAAGACTGCGGGACAAAAACAATGGCGGCAGACCGCGCACAAAATCTACAGGACACCTTCCTTAATCACGTTCGTAAAACCAAGACGCCACTGACGATCTTTCTGGTCAATGGAGTGAAGCTGCAGGGGATTGTCACCTGGTTCGACAATTTCTGCCTGCTGCTGCGGCGCGACGGTCATTCGCAGCTTGTCTACAAGCACGCGA
>JGI12053J15887_10001342_pt1 | contig 11362 bp, 13 predicted proteins | sample MedBloCAOM1_O3_FD_15887 | JGI IMG/M metagenome (IMG submission 15887)
GATCCGATCGTTGGCCGGACCCAACCAGCGGCAGCGGGTGCTGACCGGGATTGCGGCGGCTGTAGTCGCCGTGATCGTGCTCGTCGCCGGTTCCGTGGTCACGCAGCGGATGATCCAGTGCCCACCGACCGGGACGGTCAAAGGTGGCAGCTCGGGCTTCCTGACCGGCCCGTACCACTACGAGTGTGTGGACGGCACGCTGACGATGTACTCAGGAGAATGCGGCGCGATGCAATTCGACGCAAACGGCAACCCGACACCGGCGAGCGGCTGCTAAGTCATAACCAATCGTTCGCCACAGCGTTTGTGCTGTATGACGCCGAGGACTGCGGGGTGGCTCCGAGTGCTGGTCGTCACCGCTCTCATCGCGGGTGCGTGCGGCTCACCCGCCGGAAACCGGATCGCCCCTACAACCCCTACCTCAAGTACAAATCCGACGCCGACGATCGCCGCGCAACAGACTCCATGCACGCCGGCCAATCGCTGCCTGGCTCTGGTCACGCTACGCGGCAGCGGGAGCTGGGTGGTCCGCGATGTCACGGACATCCGCCATGCCAGCACGGTCAGCGGTCTGGGAAGCGTCGGCCCGCCCCGATTCGTCAGCGCCACGGAGCTGTCCTACGTCGACGGCAACAGCCTCGTAAAGGCTCCCCTGGCCGGGTCACCACGATCGCCCTTCGCAAGCCCACACTGGGGCGTCTCCTATTTTGACTGGAGCCCGGACGGAACCACCGCCGCCATCCTCTCGACCCGCGTCACTGACGGACAGCCGAACACAACGATGGAGCTCCACCTGGCCACAAGCGGCAATGACCGCACGGTGGTGAGCTCCATCCCCGGTCCCCCCAACGTCTATGGTTGCGAGTCGCAATACTGCGCCGACGGGTGGGACTTTCATTTCTCCTACTCCCCCGACGGCCGCTTCATCACGTGGGCCCAGAACGTGGCTTTCGTCTTTCGAATGTGGACCGCAGCCGGTGCCGATGTGACGCCGCGGATCCCATACCTGTACATGTCGACCTGGTCTGGCGCGGATCTGTACTTTCGAGACTTGAAGGACGTGAAGGTCGTGCGCAATGGCGTCGCCTCCTCCTTCCTCCCAGGAGTCGAATGGATCAGGCCAAAAGCGTCCCCGAGCGGAGGCCAGATCGTCTATGAGACCCGTGATGCTTCAGGTGTGGCCCGAACGTTCATCGTGGACACACGCACCCACGGAGTCCACCAGCTCGCGCAGTTCCGAGCTGAACCCGTCTACCTGACTTCGCGCTACATCTGGTACCGCGGTGAGCGCGCCTGCACGGCCGCTGACGAGTGCTTGCCCGGTACGAGCGTCGCGACGGGAAAGGCCTACATCTACGACCTCGCGGACTCCACTGAAACCGAATCGATCATCACCAACGTGGCCGACGTCTGGCCGCACGCCGGCTGATCGGAACCGACCGCTAGACCATCCCCAGCTCCCAGCGCGCTTCTTCGGACATACGCTCTGGGGTCCAGACGGGCTCGTAGACGATGTCCACGCCCGCATCCTTGATGCCCGGCAGGGTCAGCAGGTGATCCCGAACATCCGCCATCACGTCGGCCGCCATTGGGCAGCCTAGCGCGGTCAGCGTCATCTTCAGGTCGACCCTCTCCGGCTTGATCGAGATGTCGTAGATGAGGCCGAGGTCGACGATGTTGACAGGGATCTCAGGGTCGAAGCACTGCCGCAGGACTTCGATCACGTCCTCCGGCTTGACTGTCGACTCTGGCGCCACCTGGGTGGTCGGGGCGAAATCGGTCACGGCACCTCCACCGGCAAACCGGCATCCTTCCAGGCCTTCGTGCCGCCGCGGAAGTTCACGACGTCCTTGGTTCCCAGCGCGACTGCCATCTCCGACGCGACCGAGGACCGCTCTCCCGACTGGCAGACGAAGATGGTCTTGTCCCGAATCTTCTGCCCCCCGGGATTCGCCAGGAGGGAGCTAAGCACCACGTGCCGCGCGCCGGGCACGTGGCCCTTGTTCCACTCCCAGTCCTCGCGCACGTCGACGATGTCGTAGTCGCCCTCGTCGATCAGCTTTCGTACTTCTTCGAGCTTCAGGTCCTTGAACAGCTCCTCTTGCTTCATCGGTTACTCCCCCTCCTCGTCGTCGGAAGCGAGCCCGTACGCGCCCACCTTCAAAACCTTCAGCGACAGCAGCGCGCACTTGATGCGAGCCGGCGAGATCTGAATCCCCAGCTCTCCCAGCACATCATCCTTGCCGATCTTCTTCGCCTCCTCGAGCGGCAGGCCCTTCAGGCGCTCGGTGAGCAGCGATGCCGACGCCTGCGAGATGGCGCAGCCACGGCCGTGGAAACGTACGTCCTCGATAACCCCGTCCTTGATACGGAAGTCCATTCCGATCACGTCCCCACACAGCGGGTTGTCCTCCTCGTGGCTGATGTCGGGATGCTCGAGGCGCCCGAAGTTACGAGGGTTCTTGTAGTGGTCGAGGATGTATTCCCTGTAAAACTGGTCGTCAGCAGCTGTGCTCATTTGAATATGCGCTGGGCCTCTTTAATGGAACCGACCAGCCTGTCGACTTCATCCTTCTGCGTATACACATAGAAGGAAGCGCGGGCGGTCGCCGCCACGCCGAGCCGGGTCATAAGAGGCATTGCGCAATGATGGCCGGCGCGCAAGCACACCTGGTCGCGGTCCGCAATCGTGGCGAGGTCGTGCGGGTGGATGCCGGCGAGCGAGAAGGAGATGACGCCGGCGCGACGGGTCGGAGCCGGCCCGTAAAGGGTTAGCCCCTTAATGTCGCTCAGCGCCTCATAGGCGTACTCGGTGATGTCGCGCTCATGCGCCCGGACCGCTTCCATGCCTAACCCGTTGAGGTAGTCGACGGCGGCGCCCAGGCCGATGACCTCGCCGATCGCCTGTGTGCCGGCCTCGAACTTCCACGGCAGGTCGTGGTAGGTGGTGCCCTCGACGCGCACGGTCCTGATCATGTCGCCGCCCGACATGAANGGGTCCATGGCCTCGAGCAGCTCGCGCCGGCCGTAGAGAATGCCCGCGCCCGTCGGGCCCAGCATCTTGTGGCCGCTGAACGCGTAGAAGTCGCAGCCCAACGCCTGCACGTCCACGCCCTGGTGTGGGGCGCCCTGGGCTCCGTCAACAAGGACTGTCGCGCCTGCCTTCTTTGCCGCGGCCACCATCTCGTGCGCCGGGTTGATGGTGCCGAGGGCGTTGCTGACCTGGCTGAACGCGACAAGCTTCGGTGAGCGCTTCAGCAGCTCATGGAATTGGTCCAGGCGCAGCTCGCCCCGCTCGTCGATGTCGACATACTCGATGGTTGCCCCGTTGGCGGTGGCCAGGATCTGCCACGGGACGATGTTGGAGTGGTGGTCGAGGATCGTCAGTACGATGAGGTCGCCCTGACCGATGTGCTTGCGGCCCCACGAGTAGGCGACCAGGTTGATGGCCTCAGTCGTGCCGCGCGTGTAGACGATCTCTTTTGTCGATGAGGCGTTGATGAACGCGCGCACCTTCTCTCGCGTCGCTTCGTAGCGCTCGGTCGCCTCCTCGGCGATCCTGTACGCAGCCCGATGGATGTTCGAGTTGTAACGCTGAAAGTAGTCAAGCATCGCGTCGGTCACCTGGCGCGGTCGCTGTGAGGTGTTGGCAGAGTCTAGGTAGACGATGCCGGTCTCGAAGATTGGGAAGTCCTTGCGGATCGCCTTGACGTCGAGGGCTGCGCCGTTGGTGCTCATTCGGGCACCTCGACGTAGACGTCGTTGCCTTCGACGGTGACCGGGTATGTCTTGGTCGGGATCACCGCCGGGAGGCCCGTTACCGCCCCCGTCTTGAGGCTGAAGCGCGACCCGTGCTGCGGGCACTCGACCTGAAGATCGAACAGCTCGCCCATGCTCAGCAGGAAGTTCTCGTGGGTGCACACGTCATTGATCGCGTAGAAGTTGCGATCCTCGGCGTGCGCCAGGCAGATCTCGGTGTCGTCGACCCTGACCGACTTCAGCGACTCGACGGGGACCTCATCGACGGATGCGACACGCACCTTAGCCAAGGCGCGCCTCCAGCTCGGTTTCGACGAGCTTGCGCGCCTGCTCGAACGGGATTCGCTCGAGCACCTCGCCGAAGAATCCCTGCACGATCATCCGCTTGGCTGTCGTCTCCGGGATGCCGCGCGACTGCAGGTAGAACATGCTCATGGGGTCGACTGGACCGACGGTGGCGCCGTGCGTGCAGCGCACGTCGTTGTTGTCGATCTCGAGCATCGGGATGGAGGTCGCCTTCGCGTGCTCGGAAAGCACAAGGTTGCGGTTCGCCTGGTACGCGTCCGAGCGCGCGGCGCCCTTCTCGATCCGGATAAGGCCTGCATACACGGTCTTCGCCGTGTCCTGCAGCGCGCCCTTGAACAGAAGGTCGGACGTGGTGTTGCCGACCTGGTGGTCTTGCAGCGTGTGGAAGTCGAAGAACTGCTTGCCCGAGGCGAAATAGATTCCTTTCAGTTCAGCGCTCGCGCCCGCCCCGACCAGCGAGGCCTCGACCCGGGTCTTGGAAAAGCGGCCGCCCAGCGTCACGTTGAAGAGGCGTAGGCGAGAATCCTTCTCCAGGCGTGCGCGTTGGTCGGCGAGGTGCCAGGCGTGACGCCCCCACTTCTGGATTGACACGTACCCGACGTCGGCGCCCTCGCCGACGAAGATCTCCGCGGAGCCGCTCCTGTAGCCGGCGCCCTCCTCCTCCTCGCCGATGTACTCGTCCAGGTAGTAGAAGCGCGAGTTGCGGCCGGCGACGATCACTGTGTGCGGCAGCACGGTGGTGCCACCCTCGTGCGAAAAGTGCTGCCGCAGGATCGGTTGTTCGATCACGACGCCGTCTGGCACGTACAGGAAGTTGCCGCCGGTGAAGAACGCGGCGTGCAGCGCCGAGAAGCGATCGTGGTCTTGCTGCACCGTGGAGAAGAGCAGCGGCTCGACCAGGTGCGCGTGCCGCTGCGCGGCGACGGACAGCGGCTCGAATATCACGCCGTGGGGCAGATCGGGCGTGTCCTGCTTGTAGCCATTGGCATGCTCCAGCTTTGCGAAGGTTGCGGGGTCGAGCCCCGTTACGTCGGTCCGGCGCCATTCCTCATCGGTGCGGCTCGGCATGGGCAGGCGCTCGTACGCGGCAAACGCCATGCGGCGCCGATCGAGCAGCCAGCCGGGTTCGCCCTGGCCGGTTGCCTCCAGGGTCTCGGAGTTGAAAGCCACTTCAGTGGGGACCCCTAGCCTACCGAGCCCTCCATCTCGAGCTGGATGAGGCGGTTCAGTTCCACCGCGTACTCGAGAGGAAGCTCTTTGGTGAATGGCTCGATGAAGCCGTTGACGATCATGGTCTCGGCCTCGTTGCGCGTGATGCCGCGGCTCATGAGATAGAAGAGCTGCTCGTCGGAGACCTTGCTCACCGTCGCCTCATGCCCGAGGGTCACGTTCTCCGCATCGACGTCGTTGTACGGGTAGGTGTCCGAGCGCGATTCGTCGTCGAGGAGAAGAGCGTCGCACTTCACGAACGACTTGGAGTTCTTCGCGTCGGGGTACATCTTGATGTGCCCGCGATATGACGTTCGCCCGCCGCCCTTGGAGATCGACTTCGACGTGATCGTCGACGTCGTGTTCGGGGCGACGTGGATCATCTTGCCACCGGCGTCCTGGTGCTGGCCCTTGCCCGCGAACGCGACTGAGAGCACGTCGCCCTTGGCGCCTGGCTCCATCAAATAGACGCTGGGATACTTCATCGTGATCTGCGATCCGAGGTTGCCGTCTACCCACTCCATCGTCGCGTCGGCATACGCCAGAGCGCGCTTGGTCACGAGGTTGAACACGTTGGTCGACCAGTTCTGGATCGTCGTGTAACGGCAGCGCGCGTTCTTCTTGACGATGATCTCGACGACCGCAGAGTGGAGCGAGTCGGTTGTGTAGATGGGGGCGGTGCAGCCCTCTATGTAGTGCACGAACGAGCCCTCGTCGCAGATGATCATCGTCCGCTCGAACTGGCCCATGTTCTCTGCGTTGATGCGGAAGTACGCCTGCAGCGGAATGTCCACTCGCACGCCCTTCGGCACGTAAATGAACGAACCACCGGACCAAACCGCCGTGTTCAGCGCCGCGAACTTGTTGTCAGCGGGCGGGATGACAGTGCCGAAGTACTCCTTGAAGAGCTCGGGGTGGTCGCGAAGGGCGGAATCCGTGTCGGTGAAGATGACGCCCTTCTTGGACAGCTCCTCGTGAAGTGAGTGGTACACGACCTCTGACTCGTACTGCGCTGACACGCCGGCGAGGAACTTCCGCTCGGCCTCGGGTACGCCCAGCCGGTCGTAGGTCTTCTTGATGTCGGGAGGGAGCTCCTCCCACGTCTTCGACTGCTTGTCCGAGGCCTTGAGGTAATAGAAGATGTTCTCGAAGTCGATCACCGACAGGTCTGCGCCCCAAGTGGGCATCGGCTTCTTGCGGAAAATCTCGAGCGAGCGGAGCCGCATCTTCAACATCCACTCCGGCTCCTTCTTCATCCACGAGATCTCGGTGACGATCTCGGGATTCAGGCCACGCTTGGCCTTGAAGACATACTCCTCCGGAACGAAGAAGCCGTACTTCTCTTTGTAGTCGGTGCCGACGTCGACTTTGGGTACTGTCGCCATCAGGCAACCTCCTCAGGCTTGAGGACAGCCGGCTCGTCAGCCTCTGCCCATTCCGAATAACCGGTCTTCTCCAGCCGGTTGGCAATCTCCGGACCGCCCGACAGCACGAATTTCCCGTCGACGAGCACGTGCACGAAGTCGGGCTTGATGAACTCGAGGATGCGGGTGTAGTGGGTGATGATCAGCACGCCAAGGTCAGGTCCGCGCATGCGGTTCACAGCGTCAGCGACGAACTTGATCGAGTCGATGTCGAGGCCGGAGTCGGTCTCGTCGAGGATCGCGATCTCGGGCTTCAACATCGCCATCTGAAGAATCTCCGCACGCTTCTTCTCGCCGCCGGAGAATCCATCGTTGATGTAGCGCGGCAGGAACGAGTCGTCCATGTGCAGGACCTCGAGCTCGCCTTTGAGCATCGAGCGGAACTCCTTGGGGGAGATCATCTTGGACTTGTCCTTGCCGTCGTAGCCGCGCTTGGCGTTCAGCGCGGTCCGCAGGAAGTTGGTCATGGAGATGCCGGGCACGACCACCGGGTACTGCAGCGCGAGGAACATTCCCAGCCTGGCCCGCTCGTCGACCTCGAGCTTGAGCACGTTCTGGCCCTTGAAGATCACCTCGCCACCGTCGACCGTGTAGCCAGGGTGGCCCATCAACGTGTGGGAGAGCGTGGACTTGCCTGAGCCGTTGGGCCCCATCACGGCATGCACCTCACCCTTGTTGATGGCGAGCGTGACGCCCTTCAGGATCTCCTTGCCCTCGACGCTGGCCCGCAGGTCTCGAATGTCGAAGTCAGCCAACTCTCCCTACTTCTCCTTCACTTCATATGTGCAATCGGGCGCGGCCTCTGCCATCCATGTCGACCGGGTTACGGACGCACCCAGCAAGCGCTGATACATCTCCTGCTCGTTTTGGCAGGGCAGCCCGGTGCGGGCGGCGACGTCCTGGATAGGGCAGTTGCAGTGGCGGATCGCGAGCCCACCCTCGGGAAGCTCCACCACCTCGGCCATGTGACCGTGCTCGGTGGCCAGCTTCGCCAGCTCGCGGACGCGCTCGTCAAAGTCTAGCCCGGCCAATCGTGGGGCGTACTCAGCCTCCAGGCGCTCCGCGCGCCGCTCGAAAAAGCGTTTCAGCTGCTCATCGGAGAGGAAGGCGACGAGGTCCCCGGCGAGCTCGCGGTGGCCGTCAGGGAAGTGCTCGCCCGCGGCGGGCGTCAGCGTGTAGTCGTTCTCGGGGCGGCCCCGCCCGTGCGGCTCCGCCGAGTCCTCTGCTTCCGTCCGGACGCGCTTGGCGGCAAGGCCGGAGGCTTCCAGAGCCTCCAGGTGGCGCAGCGCCCCCTGCTTCGAGAGCTCGAGGTGTGCGGCGATCTCGCCCAGCGTGGCGTGCCCACGAGTCTTGAGGAAGGCGAGGATGCTCTCGCGCCGGGAGTCCACGAGGTAATCGTACGAGTTTTTCAACATAGATGTTTAAATACGCCCTCAAGGCGGCCGGGCCGCGGTACTCTCGGCGCGATGCGGCGTCTTCTGGTCGTGCTGGTGGTGACTCATCTTGCGATGGCGCCGGCACCTGCTTACGCCGCGGACGTGGCGTGGGATCAGTGGAAGACCTTCGCTGGGGTCTTCGACGCCGACGGGACTCGCAGCGACGGCTCGCTGACCGTCGCCGGATCCGCGGCGCTCTACCGTGTGGATCCTTCCGGGACGGTCACTCCGTTCGCACGCGGCCCAGGCGGCTATCACGACGACCCCAACACCGAGGCCTATCTCGCGGTGTCGCCAGGCGGCCACGTCACGGCGGCCGGGTGCAGCTTCGTCCCTGACGAGACTTTCTTGCTGCGCGTCCACGCGCCGCTGGGGGTCACCCGTGTAACCGCAGCAGGGGAGGCGTCGGGTTCATTCGCGAGTGTGAAAGGTGCCACAGCGCTCGACGGGATCGCTTTCGACTCCACCGGCGACTTCGACCACCGCCTGCTGGTCAGCGGCCAGTCGAGCGGCAAGACGGTCATCTTCGCGATCGACTGCAGCGGCGCGGTGCAGGTGATCACTCGAACCGCCCCAGCGCTGGAAGGAGGGTTGGCGGTGGCGCCGAACACCTTTGGCTCCTTCGGCGGTGCGCTCATCGCCCCCGACGAGCTCAGCGGCAAGATCTATGCGATAACCAAAAGCGGTGCTGTGAGCATTGTCGCGAAGCCGGCGCTTGCCGCCGGCCCGGATACCGGCGTCGAGAGCGTCGGTTTCGTTCCGCCAGGCTTTGTCGGTCGTGGGGGCGCCGTCTATTACGCGGACCGGCTGACGCCCAAGAATCCGCACCCGGGAAACGACAGGTTGCTGAGGCTGACTTCAGCGGAGCTCGTAGCCGCCGGTGTCCAGGACGGCGACCTGCTGGCGGCAACCGAGGGCGGCGCAAAGATGGTTGCCGTGCGCTGCGCATCTTCGTGCTCAGTCATTCCAGTCGTATCCAAAGGGACCAATGCGCATGGGGAAGGTCACATCGCCTTCACTGTGCAGGCCGCACCGGCCAGCCCGATCCCGACGGTGCCGTCCGCCTCTCCGCAGCCGTCCGTGACAGTCCAGCGGGCCGAATTCGCCGGCTCCTTGGGAGCTCCCGCTGCAGCACTCGTGATCCTCCTCGCGCTGATCGGGTTGGTTGGCGTCTGGGCCATCCGCCGCCGTCGCGGTCGCTGACCGGTAACGTGACCGTGTGACCGATGACCTGAGCGCGCTCGACGCGTCCGAGCTGGAGCGCCGGGTCGCCGAGGTGCGCGAGCGCATTCGACCAGTGGAGCGCGACCTCTCAGCCCTTCGCGCAGAGCGCGACGTGCTGCTCACCGAGCTGCGCCGGCGGGAGCGCCACGCCCACCGCCTCTCCAGAGCCGATGTGAAGACGGCGATGAAAGAAGGCCGCTTCCCGACCGTGGGCGAGCTGGTCGCCGCGGTCGAAGGCGGATCGCTCGGCGAGTACACGTACAACCTCAAGACAGGCGGCGAGGTCAGGCTGGGATTTCCCGGCGCCCGGTCGCAGACCCTCACGTTCACCGATGGCGTGCAGGTGGCGCAGGCCAACGACCTTGGCGAGGCGGCGCGCCTTTACGCAGCGGGATGGGAGCTCGGGAGTCCGGGCCGTGCCGGGGTCAGGATCCACTTCCCTGGCACTCGCCAGGAGCGCCTGGTCGGCCAGGACGAGGTGTTTGCCCGCCAACGCGACCCCGCCTAGGGAGACCGATCCGTGCATCGAAATGGCGATCGTCCGGTTTAGCTGTCGGGCTGCACGAGCTAGGCCGCGGGGGCCAGCACCAGGACGATGAGACCTTGATTGAGGTTCGGGTAGGCCTTGTCGAGGTCGAGGATGGCGTGGAAGAGCTGGTCGAACTTGATGTGGTACCCATGGCCTTTGGTGATGCCGGGGTCGTTGAGGATCACGGTGTCCGACTGGTCATATCCCACGACAACGAGGTAGTGCGACACGGACCAGGCCGCCTCCTCGAAATGGTTGCGATAGCCTGGATAGTTGGGGTTGCCCAACCCGTGCGTGCGCACTCCGACGATCACGGGCCGTCCTAGCGCCAGCTGCTCCTTGATGTTCTGGCGGTTGGCGGCGAGGATCTCATATGACCAGCCCATGTGCAGCTTGGCCATCTCACCGAGCTGCATGTCGGTCAGGTCCTGCGCGACTTTCCACGTAGTGATCCTGTTGATCGCGTTGTTGGCGGTCCTGGGGTCGATCTGCGCGCCCGCGTGATCGCCACGCAGGTACCTGTCGACCATCGCCAGGCTCGCCTCCTCACAGGTGTGCTGCTTGGCGGCCCAGTCGTTGAGTGGGGCCTGCGATGTGAACGGCACGGGCAGAATGACCGCCGCGGGCAGGGTCACCCGCGAGGGCACTGCCGGCTCGCCACCTGGAGTGGGGCTGGCGTTTATGGGCACGACGTCAGGCGTTGTGTACCTCACGTTTTCGCCTGAGCCAAACACGGCAAAGGCCAGCCCTCCGCCGGCGCCAATCGCCGCAGCGAACGAGAGCCCGACAATCCATTTGAGAAGCCGGGCCATCGGTACTGAAACGGACCATCGTGCCGATAGTTTCTGTCGGCGTCAGGCCAACATAGGATGGTTCCGTGGCGGAGCTCGAAGGTGCAGCCCCATCCGGGCTCGGTGCCCGCGCCGTCCGCAACACCCTGTTCATCCTTGGCGCTCGCATCATCTCGCGCGTCGCGTCGCTTGTCGTCGTCCTCGTCCTCGCCAACTCTCTTGGAGACGTCGACTACGGCCGATACACGACCCTGATCGCGTTCTCGGCGCTGGTTTCGGTGGTGGCGGACCTGGGCTTCAACCCGCTCTACACGCGCGAAGCGGCGCGGAGCCCGCACGAGCTCGGCCACTACCTGGGCACGCTGCTGGTGCTGAAAGTGTTCCTGGCCGGCGCCGCGCTCTGCGTCCTTGCCGTCGCGCTGTACTTCGGAGCCGGCCTTGGCTCCCTGATCGTCCCGGGCGCCGCCCTGCTGGCCGCGACCGCCTATGCCAACCTGCTGCGCAACACGTTCTACGCCGTCGGCCGGGCGGAGTTCGACGCCATCGCGATCATCGGCGAGATCGCCATCCAGGGCGGCCTGATCCTTTACGGAGCGCGNGTCCACGCGCCCGTCTCATTCTTTGTGTGGGCCTACTCCGCGTCCTTTCTGTTCACGACCGTCTACTCCCTGGTCGTCATCCGCA
>JGI12053J15887_10001343_pt1 | contig 11362 bp, 8 predicted proteins | sample MedBloCAOM1_O3_FD_15887 | JGI IMG/M metagenome (IMG submission 15887)
GACCATTTCGTCGGCGGTCATGACGCTCTGCTCAGGAAGATTATGTACGGCAAGACCCGCGCGATCCCAGAACTCGGTGCTGGTGGCGCCAGGGAGGACGGCCTGAACCTGTATTCCTTTGTTTCCTACCTCGTGATGGAGGGATTGAGTGAGGTTGACCACGTATGCCTTGGTGCCGCTGTAGCTCCCGTTGAGCAGCTCCGGCGCGAGAGCAACGATGGAAGCAATGTTGATGATGAGGCCCTGGGCGCGCTCGAGGAAGCCAGGAAGGACGGCAGCAGTAAGGCGGGTAAGAGCGGTCACGTTGAGCTGAATCATATTCTCGAGCTCTTCAATTTTGGAATCGATAAGCTGGGAGGTTGCACCGAAGCCCGCGTTGTTGACTAGAGCGGTGACAGTATGGTCAGAGCGGAGACGTTCCTCCAGGCGAAGCAGGTCTGACCTGAGGGTAAGATCCGCCGGAAGGATCTCCACCATGCGACCGGTCTTCGCGGTAAGGTTGGCCGCGCGATCAGCGAGGCGTTTCTGGTCGCGAGCGACCAGGAGCAGGTCATAGCCGCGCTGGGCCAGGCGGTCGGCATAGACTGCGCCGATGCCGGAGGAAGCGCCGGTAATGACGGCGGTACCTTGAGTAATCTGAGCATTCATAATAGTCTTGGTTTGGTTGAATTTGAACCAGAGCGATAGGTTCGAGGCTTAGATTAGACCGGTCTATTAGTCGGTGCAAGCGTTCTTTAATCAATTTGCGGGCAGCAGCGTGACCTACTTTTTGAGCAGAACTTTGAAGGCGAAGTGGATGAAGGTATCGAGCGGCTGATCACTCTTTTCCGCCTTAGACCGGACCAGAGCGCCCTCATAGCTATTGAGGAGGAAGGAGGCCAGTTCGTCGGCTTTGGTGGATCGAGGCAGCTCACCCCGATCGACCGCTGAACGCAACAAAGCAGCAATCGCTTGTTGCCAGTCACCGAAGGCGCCGCTGAGCAGAGATTGAATATCGGGACTGTGCTCGGCCATTTCGACGCTCATCTGGCCGAACAGACAGCCGCTGATCGGACCTTTCTGGCCATACACCGAGACCAGCTCGTCGAAGTACTTACGCAGACGTTTTAAGGGCGGCAGTTTATCGTCACCGAGAATAGTTTCACACCGCTGAGCTTCTCTGGCTGCGTAGTGCTGGAGAACTTCCTGGGCGAAGGCCTCTTTGCTACGAAAGTAGTGATAGAAGGAACCCTTGGGAACTCCAGCAAGGCCAAGGATTTCCGTTACGCCAGTGGCGGTGTAGCCGATTTTGTGGATGCGCTGAAGGCCGATCTCGATCAGGTGTTCGCGGGTATTCTGCACTGCCAATTCTCCAATCGACTGGTCCACTATACCATTTCTGCAATAGACTGGTCCATTACATCTTGGCCGACGTGGGTTAGAGCCGATACTACCAGTGCCTGAAAGTCTCGCCGTCACAGAAATGCAACGAAGCTTCTTTAACTGTCACAGAACCTGCCCGGCAACATCCGGGCAATGGCATTGACCGGATAGTTTCGCCGCCGGAAAGGCTAACCAATACCTTCATCCTCCACTGATCGTCCCTTACACGACCGTTTTTTCCGCACACGAGAACCGTCTGGGCTCGGCGCCTAATTCTCGGATGATTGGTCGGATCTCGCCAACGAGACGAAGTGAACCCGTAACCAAGACCCATCCGCGTCCGGCCACCAACGCGAACGCCTGCATCAATGCAGCGCGCGGCTCGCGGATATCCTCAGTAGCAAGCCCAAGTTCTTCAGCGAAGTGGCCGAGCTCATGAGAAGTCCACGGCCGGACATCGGAGGCAGCTTTCGTGCAGAGCACTGCGTCCACGCGATGCTGTTTGAGAAGATCAAGCATTGCGAATGCCTGCTTATCACGCCCTGCTCCGAAGACAACGGCAAAGAAACCTGCCAACTCCCGAATTCTGCGGAGGTCGCGTAACACTGCCGCAAGATTGAATGGGACATGAGCTCCGTCTAGGATCACAGGTATTGATTCGCGATTCCGAGGACCGGTTATATCACCTGACACAGGCAGCTCGAAACCTTCCATACGGCCGGGGAGGTTAGCTCTCAACTGCGTTGCTTCATCGAGAAGCCATCCGCCGATCGGTCGCTTCGAGAACTGAGGGCCCTGAGCTGTGACGCTCCGTCGCCCTACCTCATCCAACACATTTTTCGCCAGCCGAGTGTTGATTTCTGCGATCGTCTCGCCCGGCTGAGACAAACAAAACCCTACCGGACAGCCGAGTTTCTGAGCTTCTGCGCAAACGATCTGTCCGGCCGCGCTGTCGGGAGCTACTCCCGTAATCATCGTTGCTCTCCGCTTCAAAATGCCGACCTTTTGGAAAGCGATCTCTGAATGAGAGCTACCGAGAACAGCTGTGTGCTCCAGGTCGACATTGGTGAGAACGCACACCTCACCGTCGATGACATTAGTGGAATCCGTACGCCCTCCCAAACCACATTCAATTACTGCCCAATTTACTTTTGCTTCAACCAAAGCCAGGATGGCCGCAAGCGTTTCCAGGTCGAAACGAGTAGTGTTACGACCAGGATCGGAATGTAACCAAGCCCTCTCCCGTGCTAACCAAGCGCAATTCAGCATTCTCGCCAGCATCAACTCACTGATTTCTTGGCCACCGAACGTGACACGTTCGGTTATGCGTTCGACATGAGGTGAAGAGAATCGCCCACAAGCTAATCCAGCTCGATGCAGGCCAGCTTCAATCAAGGCGCCCACCGATCCTTTTCCCTTCGTGCCGGCGATATGAATTGTCCGGAACTTTTTCTGTGGATCATTCAGCTGGTGCAGCAGGTCACGGAAGGGCGCAATATCGACCTTCATCGCGCTGCGGTCTCGCCGCTCCCAATCGACTAACCTGTCGTATTTGGTTAAAACTCGAGCCAGATCTGAATCCCTATCTTCCATATCACTCAGCGGCTGATATCTTGCCGCGCTTAATCTTGGAGTCGCCGGTTTGATACCAGAAGCCTAGCGATTCGTATCCCGCCTGGCGAATGAAGTTGCCGCTACTGCCTCTTTGTCCTCGAAGTGTTCTCCGAATACCCGTTCGATTATGTCGGCGGCTATGTCCAGTCCGCGAGTCTCTCCAAGAACCTTTTGGAACCAACGTGCTTTATCGCGATAGCTCGGATTAGCTTTTATTTTTATAATCAACTTCGATAGATGTCGCGCGGTTAAGTCACCTATTTCGACGAATTCACCAACCCCGTGATAGGCAATCCTCGCCGCAACACCGGGTTGGTCATATCCGATCGGGATCGCCACCATTGGCACTCCCTGTGCCAACGCCTCCAGAGCTGTATTTAGCCCGGCATGGGTTATGCAAAGCACCGCACGCTTCAGCAGTTCGATTTGTGGGGCGATGCGGACGACGATTGTATTCGATGGGATTGATCCCAGATCGCGGGGGCTGAAGTGCCTGCCTACCGAAAGCACCACCTGCATCTCCGGAAATTCGCCAACCGCTTCGAGAATGGTGCCGTAGACCTTGTTCAGGCCATTTACAATTGTTCCCAAGGAAGCATAGATCAAAGGTTTGCCGGTTAACTTCTCCCAAGGAAAAGAAACCGGCTCCCGTCCTTCATTATCGTGAAAGGGACCTGCGTAGTGAAATTGCGGAGGCAGATGAGGGATGGGGAAATCGAACTCCTTTGGTGTCTGTGTGATCACTGCCAGTTTGGAAAGAGTGGCGGCCGGTATACTCCAATCGATCTCGAGTCCGTTCCGCTCGGCATAGGACTGAGCGAGTGGTATCACAGGCCCGCGAATCTCGCGGACTATCTCCAGTCCCACGACATTCCTGGCGAGAGCTTCCGGGCTCGTTTCATGAGGCCAACTGTAAAGAGCGAGTGGTGTCGATCCGGAAAAGTCGAAGTGGAGTATATTCCAAATCTGAACATAAGGCAGACGCAGATGCATGGGAACAATCTCAAGCAGCCGGTATACTGTATCGAGTACCAGCGCGTTCACACCGGTTTCTGCTAACTTTCCTGGCAAATGCTCCAATGCCGCCTTAAGCAGGCCAGGCGTCAATTCCCGGGCCGTGTATCGCACCACGTTCAGGCCATGCAGCTGCGCTACCCCGTCCCAGCTTTTGGCCACAGAACCCGGCGGGTATTCATTTTCACAAAACGGTACGAAGTCCAGATCGGCTGCGCGAACAACGGGTTCAATATCCGGAACTCCAATAAACACAACTTCGTGTCCTCGCGACTGCAGCTTGCGCGCAAGTGCAGTCATCGGATTCAGATGCCCGGTCAGCGGTAGACTCAGAAAGCCAATTTTCATAGTTGCTCCATCACTCATTCCGTAAACCATTTTCCTATACGCAGTAATGAGCTGCAGAATTTCAGGACCGGCCAAAATTTGTCCGAACTGCCGCAATGATTGTTCCAAGTGTCGGGTGAGCGATCGGTTGGTGGCGTCCGCGTAGACCGGTCTATTAATCGATCCGAGGATTGTTTTATCAATTTGTTGCGGGCTTCAAGGTCGCGAGCGCCACGGCACTGGAGTGGTTTGAAAGATCTTTGAGATAAAACGCTGATACGATGCCTAGACAGCGCCTGACAATGCGCCAGTTCGGTTAACGACCGCGGCAATTGGGACAAGAGACGGCCCGTTTCTAAGATTCAGGCGTCTAATTAATCGAGACATGATAATTGGATTTATATCTATTCCAGCACCGGGACACCTTAACCCAATGACTGCGCTGGCCCGAAAGCTTCAGTCACACAACCACGAAATAGTATTCATGGGCTTGCTCGACGCAGAGCCTTTTGTTAGTGCGGCTGGTTTAACGTTTCTTCCCTGTTGTGAGAAGGAGTTTCCAGTCGGCTCAGTCGATCAATATGTACGCGGAATCGGCACGCGTCAGGGAGAGGAGGCCCAGCAATTTACCATCGGGGCTTGTGCGGCCGGGACGAATGCCATTTTGATTTCCTTGCCGGCGACGCTGAAGACAGCAGGAGTGGACGCGCTTGTCCTCGACGCCTATCAGTTTTATGCTGAATTGGTGCCGATGAGTCTGGGCATGCCGTATTTGCATGTGTCAAACGCGCTGCACTTCGATTACTCCGGCTATACGCCGCTCCATGTTTATGACTGGCCGCACGAGACTGGCCCGGAAGCTCTCGCTAGAAACCGAAAAGGCATCGCAAGTTTTCACGAAACCGTGAGCCGAGCCAACTGGTGCTTTTCCATCGGCCATAACCTCGATCCCAGGGAGATCGGGCCTCTTCCGAGTAACGCAATTACCGTAAAGAGCGCACCGCAATTGGAACTTCTGAAGCGCACGTCGGTCTGCATCACGCATGCTGGATTGAATACGGTGCTGGAGGCTCTTACTCAAGGGGTTCCGCAAGTCGCTATCCCAGTGACCAACGATCAGCCCGGTGTTGCCGTGCGACTCGCCGACAAGAAAACCGGACTGTTTTCGCCGTTAAAAGAGCTGATCACGCCCGGTCTTTCCCATCTCGTGGATGAGGTGCTTAACGACCCTGCTTATCGTAATAGTGCACGCTATTTTCAGAAAACCATCGCCGCGACAAACGGACTTTCTTTGGCAGCCGATACTCTGGAACACGCTTTTGGTCTGACCAAGAAGACGAGTAAGTCTTCAACCAGTAAATATCCAACCTCTCCAGTCGGAAGCTCACTTATCTAAGGCGGGAACTGGTCTACCGGTTATTCTGNTAGTGCACCATAACTTCGAGAAGGAACACGTAAAAGTTCAGGGAGAAGCCGAACGNGAAACAGTCGGATTCCAGCCAAGAAAATTGTAAATGTAATGACGCAGCATGCCGATGTATTCATGTGTAGAAAAGTCGGCGATGGCGAAATTGTATCCTATCGGTAAGATCGACATCTGCGGAACGATGTAGTCTGCGGCGCAAGGCGTCGGATAGATACGAAAGTAACTAAAATACAAGAGGGCTCGCGGTAAATGCAGAGCTGAGGTTACCAGAAACAGTTTATCAAACCGCTGGTCGCGTAACATTACCTCGGTAAATTCGGCGTTCTGGAAGGTATTCATGCTGCGTCGTTCAAGTAAGATATCGGTACCTGCAACGCCGAGTTGCACCATCTCGGCTCGGTAATCGTCGGCCTCGGTCACGCCGGTACTGGAAGCGTCTCCGCCACTGATGAGAATAGTGCACTGGTGATCGCTCTTCTTTGCCAAAACGTATAGCCGAATGGCCTCAAAAATCCGCGAATACGCCAAAATAGAAGGCCTCACGATGGATTGGCTCGGTAGGCGCGCGGTCCCATCCCCTAAGACGATGATAACATTCCGCTCTCCCCAGGTAGGATTGTCTTGCACAATGGATCTCGATTGCAGCGCCTGTAAAAGGAGCGACGGTATCAAACCAGATCCCACCGCTTCAAATGCAATCAATACTGCCATGATGGCGATCCCGGTTGCTCTTCGCCAGTGCAATAGAGCGAAGCCACCAGATGCGAGGAGGGAGAAAAGTATGATTAAGGTAATCATCTGATAGACATTTCATAACTGCGTTGTGCAGGCGAGAACCCTAATCGTTCTAGGGACACTTCGGAGATACAACNTGCATACCACTATTGCATCTTCTGCAGACCGAGAAGGAAACGACAAATGCCTCGGCGACCGTAGGTGTAGCGGTTGCTCATAAGTCGAGCCGGCGGAACACGCATTCGAGCCGAGCCATAAAAGAACCTCCTTACGAGCCGTAGAATTGCTGGCGCTACGCAGTTCAGTAAAAGTTGAAGAATCTTTCTGCGGGCTCCGAAAAGACTCTATGCCCACGTTGAATACTCACTGAAAATTATGACAACAGACACTCAAACTCCTATAAGAGGCATTGCACTGATCGCCGGTGTCAGCGGCATTATTGGTAATAACCTTGCCTGGCATCTTATTGAGCAAGGCTGGACGGTGTACGGACTTGCCCGCCGGCCACCCACCGACATCCCGGCATTGCAGCCGGTAGCAGCCGACTTACTCCAGCCAGACCGCCTGAGAGATGCGCTGGCCGGTGTGCAGCCGACGCACGTGTTCTTCAGCACTTGGATGCGGCAACCGACAGAGACAGAAAACTGCGCAGTGAACGGCGCCTTGGTGCGCAACCTTCTGGACGCGCTAAGCGACCGCTCGTCGCTCCGTCACGTGGCGCTCGTGACTGGCCTGAAGCACTACCTCGGCCCATTCGAGGCGTACGCCAAAGGCGTTCTGCCGGTGACGCCGTTTAGGGAAGAACAGGGACGCTTGCCGTTTCAAAACTTCTACTACACACAAGAGGACGAGGTGTTCGCGGCAGCCAAGCGTCAGGGTTTCTCCTGGAGCGTGCATCGACCACACACCGTCATTGGCTACGCGCTCGGCAACGCCATGAATATGGGCGTGACGCTAGCGACCTATGCTACGCTGTGCCAAGAGACCGGACACCCTTTCTTATTCCCTGGCTCGCCTATGCAATGGAATGGACTGACCGACGTAACCGATGCTCGCCAAGTCGCTCGACAACTCTCTTGGGCAGCAACGGCGAAGTCGGCTCGCAACGAACCTTTCAACGTTGTTAACGGCGACATCTTTCGGTGGAAGTGGCTCTGGCCGCAGCTCGCTGCTTTCTTCGGCTTGGAATCAGCGCCCTATCCAGGTCATCCTACCCCATTGGAGGAGCAAATGCGGGACTTCGGGCCGGTCTGGACCACGATTGTTGCCCGCGAGGGCCTCATTGAAGCTGACCTTGAACGCCTGGCATCAACGTGGCATACCGATATGGATCTCGGTCGTGAGATCGAATGCGTCACCGATATGTCGAAAAGCCGCAAGGCGGGTTTCCTTGCCTATCAGGATACGCGCGACTCTTTCTTTGATCTGTTCGTCCGCCTCCAAATGAAGCGGGTCATTCCTTAGGCTGCGGGTAAAGTTTGCGGCCGAGGTGAATATCAATCATAATTAGCCCTGCGAGAATAGCCGAAGTTTGTCGTTCTGGAGTGGTGCGACAACCTGCGCTAACCTCCTATACCATGACAGATCAAACACGCCGATGCAGTCCCAGCGTTGGCCATCCTACCGTCCGTTAGGAGGACCTGTTATGGCCAATCAGGAAATTCAGCGGGCTTGGGAAAGGTTCGTACAAGGCGGCACCGCATCAAATGCGGTGCGGGGGATCGTTGCCGCTTCGTGGGAGCGTTCTCAGGGATACCAGATCCCAGTCGAACGCAGCGAGGCGCCACTCGCACCCGAAGTGGAGGTAGTTCAGCGTCACTCAGAGCACGCAGAACTGGTCGTGGCAGCTCGACCAGCCCTGAAGCAGGCGCGACTCCTCCTCGCCGAAGCAAGTTCCATGATCATCCTCACGGATCCATCTGGAGTCATTATCGAAACAGCGGGAGATCCACGAACTACGGATCTCGGTCGGATCGTACACCTCGAACAGGGTGGACACTGGTCCGAGGCCGACATCGGAACGAACGCGATCGGAACCGCCATCGCTGCATTGCAACCGGTCCAGGTCCATGGGGTCGAGCATTTCTGCAGCGAAGTCCAGCGATGGACCTGCGCGGCCGCTCCGATCTGGCATCCCACCGACGGCGAATTGCTCGGGATTCTCGATATCTCTGGCGCCGCCACAACCTTCAACCCGCAGAGCCTGGCATTTGCAGTCGCAGTTGGGCGGCAAATAGAGAGTATGCTCGCTCACTCGATTAAGGACGACCATGAGCGGCTGCTGCGTTATTGCGTTACTAAGCGTTCGCATTGGCTGACCGAAGATATCGTGACAATCGACCGCCGTGGCATGATTGTGTATGCCACCAACGCAGGGGTGCAGGTTGTAGAACGACGAAATCAAGGCTTGATCTGTGACGGGCGCATTTCTTCCCTCAACCAGGTCCCATTCGCGGCTTGGCCGGCCCGATTGAACCAGCTGGTACCGAACGCTAGTACTGAGCTTGTCGTTGATAATAACCGCGAGATTGGGGCGATCCTGATCTTGCACAACCCGGGACGAACGTCTGTTCCGACGATAACGCCGGAAGAAATGCAAGCAGCCCTTGCACGCGAACGGGAGATGTTCGCGCGGCAGCGCACGATCGAACTGACCAAAGCGAACGAGGCACTGCGCAAATGTCTCGATGCACTCGCTTCGGTGCCCGAATTGGATGAGCTCCTTGGACAAATCATGGCCGCTATCACGCGGCAGTTGGGTGCCGCGTCCGCCGTTTTGCGATTGCGCGACTTCGAACAGAATTATTTGACCGTAGACCTCGTTTTTCAAGACGGTCGCGTGATGACTCCTGCGGAAGCAAAGTATCCGGAAAGGTTGCAATCTATTCCGCTTGATGAGCGACAGCTTGGCTTACTGAAACAACCAGCTGCCGTGTTGCACCTTCTCGAGAATATTCCACCGGTTCCTGATGCGCATCGGTCCCTTCTGCTTGGACTCGGCGTAAAGACATTGCTAATCGTTCCTTTAAACTTAGCTTCGCAGTTGTTAGGCAGCTTGACATTTCGGTTCGCCGAGCATCGGGAATTTCGTCCGGAGGAGATCGAAATAGCTCAGGCTCTCGAAAGCCAGGCGGCTCTCGCAATTCAAGTCACGCGGTTAGCGAAGGCCGCCAGGCAGTCTGCCGTTTTAAAAGAGCGAACTCGGCTTGCTGGTGAGATCCATGATGCCTTGGCGCAGAGTTTCACTGGGATCTGCATGCAACTGGGAGTTGCCAAGGAGGAACTATCTGCAAAAGAAGGCGATCCCCTCCGCCGCATTCAGCGGGCCGTTGAGTTGGCTAGCCTAGGCCTGGCTGAAGCACGTCGGTTCGCCCATAAGTTGCGCTTAAGCGACGAGTCAGGATTGATCGTGGCGCTTCAAGCTCTGGTCGAGCGCTCGAGTGTGGCTGGCCGGTTACGTTGTAACTTCCGGTCCGACAACATACCCGAGAAAAGCTTGCCGCNAAGGTTGCAACATCAGCTTTTACGCATCGCCCAGGAAGCAATCCACAACGCTGTGCGCCATGCCAATCCCACCGTAATTGCCGTGACACTTCAGTGGGACGCACCAAATCTCCTTCTCCAAGTGAAGGACAATGGATCCGGGCTCTCCGCAGCTCGGCTAGAAAAGAGTGAAGGCTTCGGATTGGAGAATATGCGGGAGAGAGCATCAGAGATCGACGGAAGATTCGAAATCGAGACTGCCCCTGGCCACGGAACAAGTATAATCGTGACTGTGCCGATCTCCGGTTTCCAACCGGCACCAGCAGAAGTCGGCGAGCGGGACTCCGGTCCTTTGGTTTAAAAAGATCATCGGCCGTCAATTTTGGGGCCAGGCAGTCGATCAGGATCGTCTATTCGGCCAGCTCCAGTTCCTGCAAAATCGAATGACAGACAGGACAGACCTCCGATCCTTCGAAGATCCAGTGTATCGACAGTTCCGTACTATTTAACGGAGGCTGCGGGATTTCTTCCCAACAATTAGTAAATCTCATATTTTCTTCTCCTCATGCCGCGGCCAGGATACCAACCTGCATTATTGACTTCCTGCGCCCCCGCCGGAATGCAGAATGTTGCAGTTTGATTTTGTCCATTAGGTCAACTTGATTAACGGCTCGTTAACAGAATAGGCCTCAACTACAGATGGCGGGTACCGCTTGATTCTCACAATCTGCCACCAAGCAAATTCACAGCCCCCCAACCCGGATGGGGATCTCTTTCCAGAGACTGATGTAACTTCGAGCATCAGTTGTGCGCGGCGATAACTGGGTTTTGCAAGACGTACTCGTAAGGCGGCGGCAAGCTGATTTCGGTCCGACTGCCCAGTTCAAAGCTGGCGTGCAACGGCCAGTACGGGTCGTCCAACATCGCTCGCGCCAGGAAGATCAGCGTGGCCTGACCCTTCTGCAGGATCTCCTCCGCAACCTTCGACTTGGTAATCGAGCCGACCGCCGCGGTCGGCAATTCAGCCTCTTTGAGGACCCGCTCCGCAAACGGAACTTGATAGGCCGTGCGGGCGTCGTAACGGACACCCGGCGCGATACCGCCGGAACTGCAATCAAACAGGTCCATGCCCAACGGCCTCAACCTTTTTGCCAGTTCGACGGTCTGGTCAATGTCCCAACCGCCACCAATCCAGTCAGAGGCAGAGATCCGCATTGCCAGCGGCAGCGATAGGGGCCAGACCGCTCTGACGCGTTTCGTCGTTTCTACCGCAAATCGAATGCGATTTTCAAACGAACCGCCATAGCGATCGGTGCGCTGGTTGGTAATCGGAGAGAGAAAACTGTGTCCCAGATAACCGTGGGCGAAATGCAGTTCGATCAACCGGAACCCAGCTCGCAG
>JGI12053J15887_10001344_pt1 | contig 11362 bp, 12 predicted proteins | sample MedBloCAOM1_O3_FD_15887 | JGI IMG/M metagenome (IMG submission 15887)
CGGCCTGCACCAGTCGCGAATTGGCGAGCACCACAAAGACCAGGTCGGGATCGACCGCCCTGATGGCGGAAGCAATCGCCCGCGCGGTGGTGTCGTCCTCGCAGGCGACGTTCGATAACGCGCCATGCGCCTTGACATGGGTGACCTTGTGGCCGGCCATGGTCGCGATCGCCTGCAGCGCCCCGATCTGGTAGGCGACCAGGTTTTCGATCTCTGACGCCTTCATGCCCGGAAAGGGCCGGCGGCCAAAGCCATGCAGGTCGCGGTAACCCGGATGCGCGCCGATGCTGACGCCGCGCGCCTTCGCAAGCTCCACGGTCTTGCGCATAGTGTCGGAATCGCCGGCATGGAAGCCGCAGGCGATGTTGACTGACGTCGCAAGGTCGATCATGGCGGCGTCATTGCCCATTTCCCACGCGCCAAATCCTTCGCCGAGATCGCAGTTGAGATCGATTGTTGTCATGTCCGTGTCCGCTTACCGTGAGTGGGTCTTTGGTTAGTCCTGCGTTGGTTAGTCTTGCGCCGGCGCATCTGCCGGCGACGGAATTTGCCACGTTCTGGCGTCGACAGCACTGACCGCTGCACCGGCGACATTAGCATCTTGCAGCGCCTCGATGTTGAGATCAAAATTCTCAATCGGTCTGACGCGGTCGGGCAGGGTGTGCAGCATTTCCCAAAACTTCCGCGCCTCAGCTTGGGCCTCCGTCATGCTGACGGCCTTGAACCGAAACCCACGTCCGGCCGGTGTCTGCGCGAACCGCCCGAGATCGGCTGTAATTACGGTGGCGATCTTGGGATAGCCGCCGCTGGTGCCGCGGTCCGCCATCAGGACAATGGGCTGGCCGTTGCCGGGCACCTGGATGCTGCCATTCACGGTACCGTCGGTGACGATGTTGTGGCCGTGCAAATGTCTTAGCACCGGGCCCTCAAGGCGGTAACCCATGCGGTCGCTGGTGGCCGATATTTTCCATTCGCTCTCCAGGAACAGTTGGGTGGCCTCCCCGAACTCGTCGTCCTGCGGACCCATCACCACGCGGATCGGCCCCTCCACAACGGGCGGAACATCGATCCGGCACTCAGCCGCGCCGCTCGCAGCAACNGTCTGCAATTCGTCGCCGGCCTGCAGCGGACGCGGATAGGGGCTGCCAATGCCTGCACGCGCATTCACAGCCAGGCTGCCGAATATCGGCTCGCCCGCAATCCCGCCCTCGATCGCGAGATAACTGAATGAACCGCCGCGGGCAAAACCCAGCGTCAGGGTTTCGCCATCGACCAGGGTGACGGACGTATCCGATGCAACGGCGCGTCCCGATATGTCCGTGTTGCGCGATGCGCCCGCCAGCGCGACGCGAACCGCACCGTCGCGCGCCGTGAATGCAGCGCCGAATGGGCCGATTTCAATCGCCGCGGTGAAGCCTGCGTTTCCAACCAGACTATTTGCAGCAGTGAGTGCAAGCCGGTCCATGGCGCCGCTCGGCGTCAGCCCATAGCGCTGGGAGCCGTGGCGGCCGCCGTCCTGCACTGAGCTTGCAGGACCAATGGATGAAACGACGAGCTTGCTCATGAAGCCATCAACTCGGCGACGATCTCGCCAGCTTCCGCGGCGCGATCCTGCTCGGCGAAGGTTTTGGCATCGACGGCTAAAAACGTCACGCGGTCGCCGGGCTCCAGCAGGAAGATCGGATCGCGATGCAATTGATAGGTTCTCACCGCGGTTTGTCCCAACAGATGCCACCCGCTCGGACCGGCCAGGCATTGCACCCCCGCCTGCACGCCGCCGATCGAGATCGTGCCCGCCGGTGTCAGCAGGCGTGGATTAAGCCGCCGCGACATCCGCAGCGAGTCCGGCAGACCGCTGAGATAGGACCAGCCCGGTGTAAAACCGATCATGGCGACGCGGTAGTCGCCGGCGACATGTCGCGCCACGATGTCGTCAGGCGTGGTCTTGAGCGTCCTGGCGACGTCCTCGAGATCGATACCGTGCTCGCCGCCATACACCACGGGAATACGCCAGCGCCGCGTGCTCGTGACGGGCGGAACCGGCAGCTGCGCGAAGGAGGCAAGCTTCTCGCTGAGCGTGTCGAAGTCGATCTGTACGGGATCATAATGCACCAGCAGGGATCGATAGGTGGGCACGGTCTCGGTCACCCCGGCGATTGTCTCGCGCGCGAGGGCGCGATCGAGCGCCAGCACCCGCTGGTTCGCGACGTCATCGATGTTGCGGCTGAATTCTACCGTGATGGCGCTGTCGCCACTTGGCAAAAGGCGGGGCGGGGGTAGTGTCGCGGCCATAGCCTCACAAACTCGTCGGCGGATATCAAGCTCTAGCGTGTTTTCCGACGAAGTGGAATTCGCTTCGCGCAAATCGGCCAGCAAGTTCAATAAATTAATCTGCATGGCCGTGATAAGACGGTGTGATCGCGCCATGCGATGCGGCGCCTACAGCCGTGAGTTGGCGACACTTGACGCGATGCCCGTGCCCCGCAAGATGCGCAACGCCCAATCAATCAGCAACCGGAGCTACTTTTTCGATGTCCCTAACCCCCGAAGCGATCAAGACCCTTTCGCACGTGTCCACCGCCACCATCACGACGGTTCTCCTCAAGAAGGGCCTGCGAAATGTCTGGTTGCGGGGCTCGCGGCCGCTGCGGCCGGGACAGAAGCGGCTGGTCGGGCCAGCCTTTACGTTGCGTTTCGTACCTGCGCGGGAGGATCTGGCCACCCCGGAATCATGGTCGTCGCCGATTTCGACCCGGACCGCGATCGAAGCCATGCCCGAAGGCAGCATCGCCGTGGTCGACGCCATGGGCGTCACCGACGCCGGCATCTTCGGCGATATTCTGTGCGCACGCATGGTCAAGCGCGGGGTCGCCGCGCTGGTGACCGACGGCGTGGTGCGCGATCTCGAAGGCGTGCTCGGCACCGGTTTGCCGGTGTGGTGCGACGGCTTCGCGGCGCCGCCCTCGGTCGCCGGACTGACATTCGTCGGCTGGGGCGAGCCGATCGGCTGCGGCGGCGTGGCGATCTTCCCGGACGATATCATCGTCGCCGATCAGGATGGTGCCGTAGTGATTCCGAAAGCGTTTCTCGACCTCATACTGGCTGAAGGCGCGGAGCAGGAGCGAATGGAAGCCTGGATTGTCGAGGAGGTAAACAGCGGCGCAGTGTTGCCGGGTCTCTATCCAATGAACGCCGAGACCAAAGCGCGCTACGCCGCTTCGAAGAAATGACCTCATCCCCGGATGAGCGCGTTTGCGCTCACGCGGGAGGAGCGGCGCGTTCGCCGCGTCTCGAAGGATGAGCCAGTCTCATGGTTTGAGGCGGCGCACCGGACAGCGCAAGAGCGCTGCCGGGAGAGCGCCTCCTCTCCATGAGGGATTTGTGCTCAATAATAAGGAGGAACACCATGAACATTCATCTCGCCGGCTCGCGGCCAACGCGCCGCGCCCCCAAAGAGTATTTCACTGGTACGGTCTGGCAGGATCCGATCATCGCAACCGAAGCCCCGGCGCGGATCGTCGCGACCCGGGTATCCTTCGAGCCTGGCGCGCGGACGGCCTGGCATTCGCACCCCTTGGGCCAGACCCTGTATGTGATCTCGGGCGTAGGCCGGGTTCAGAGCCAGGGCGGGCCGATACGCGAGATCCGGCCGGGCGATGTTGTCTGGATTCCACCGCACGAAAAGCACTGGCATGGCGGCTCGCCGACCAACGGCATGATCCACATCGCGATGCAGGAATCGCTGGACGGAAATTATGTGACCTGGATGGAGCAGGTGACCGACGCCGAATTTGCCGCAAAAGTCGGAGAATAGTTGCCTTGCAAACGATTGTTAGCTTCGTCGCCGGTTAGATACGCTGCGCGGTCCAGGTGCCCGAGCACAGCGCGCCGCGCCATGTGCCCGATCCTGATGTGGCGGTGAGGTGACCGAAGCCGACGGCCCGCTTGATGCCGCTTGTGAGGACTATACTGATACTGCCGGCATCCGCGACACGGCCCGATGCCGACATCAACCCATTGGTGGAGGCGACCTCGCCGTTGTTGATTCCGATCAAGACGGTTGCTCCGCTGCCGCAGGCGCTGTTCGTTGACGCAATCTGGACATTCCATTCACCATCAAACGCCGCCGCTGCCGCCGGCGTGGCGACGGCCATTCCGAGAAGCAACAGGATGCGGCTGGCGAAAAATGTTTTGCGAACGTATCCCATGACTCCTCCCTTGGTTCGGACGCAATCAACATCTCGGATCGGTTCGTCGGGGACTGTGATTGAAATCACATCAGGCGATTAGGATCTTGGGCTAAGAAATCAACTCGGGTAGCATCAGCGAAATAACGCGGGCTGGGTCATTTTTGCACCGAACGCGGGGGATTTTCATGAAGCGAGCTTTTCTTGCAATCCTTTGCGCCGTCGCTCTCATCGCGAGCTCTGTCGCCTACGCCGCGGACGTGCTATCCGACAAGGAAATGGCCGATCGCTATTCACAGGCGGCGCAGTCCGGCGATAGCGACGCGCAGTTTTATCTTGGCGCACTTTATTCGTCGGGCGTCGGGCGCCCGAGGTCCGATGCAGAGGCATTCCGGTGGTTTTCACGCGCCGCTGACCAAGGCCATTCTCATGCAATGCTGGTTCTCGGCGGACTTTATGCCGTTGGGCGAGGAACTCCGAAAGACAACCTCAACGCCTATAAGTGGGCCTACATTGTCTCAGTTGGCACTCGGGTTGAAGAATTCCGGAACGGAAGTCGCCAGCTCATGGGCGTTCTGGAAAGCAGGATGACGCGCGAGGACATCGATCGCGCCAAGGCCCAAGCCGGCCGCTGGCACGCGGTAACCAGTCAGGCCAAACCGGCCGGACCGGCAGACAATTTCACACGCGACAGCCAGTCGCCGCAATCATTACCGGCTGTTTCGAAAGCACCGGTTGTTTCGAAACCACCGCCCGCGACCACGACCGGCAATTCCGCTGATGCCGGCAATCTTTCAGGGGCGCGCAACACTTTCGAAAAGAAGAAGGATATCGACGCGTTATTGGATCAAGTACCCTCCGGACTGCGCAAGCGGTTCGGCTTTTGATATTGAGGAGAAGCCGATGTCTTCGCGTCTTGTCNGGTCCGGATCCGTGCTCGCAGCGCTTGCTGTTGCCGCTGTTGGCGCGGCCTATCTGGAGTACCCGGACTTCTTTCAACCTCCAACCGTAACCACGGGCGTGGCTGTCCTCGGACCCGTTTCAGAGGCTGTCTATGGAACGGGAACTGTAGAGCCTGAGCGCTGGGCCAAAGTAGTACCGCTGCAAAGGCGTCGGTTGGTCGACCTTTGCCGGTGCGAGGGGCAAGCCGTTAAAGTCGGTCAAGTGCTGGCTCGACAGGACGACGCCGAGGAAGCCAGTGCGCTCCATGAACTGGAAATCAACAACGAACAACTCGCGCGCGATCTGGATCGCGCGAAACGCGATCGCGACAAGAACGAGGCTTCGAAGACGGAATACGAGCAGCGGTCTACTCAGTTCGAGCAATCCCAATCGCGAATTAGCGCCCAAAAAGTCCGCATCGATTCACTTGTGCTTCGAGCCCCGTTGGATGGCATGGTGCTGCGTCGCGACGGCGAGGTCGGTGAGATTGTCGGGCCAACCGATGTGCTGTTTTGGGTAGGCCCGCCAGCGCCTATGCAGGTAGTAGCTGAAATAAACGAGGAGGAAATCACCAGGATCGCTGTGGGACAGAAGGCATTTTTGCGAAGCGAGGCCTTCTCGGCGCAGGCTTTGCGGGCCACGGTCTCGCAAATCACGCCAAAAGGCGATCCCACGCGAAAAACCTTTCGTGTCTATCTGCTGTTGCCACGCGATACGCCATTGCGGATAGGAATGACGGTCGAAGTCAACATCATATATCGCGAGAAGACCGCGGCGGTTGTCGTGCCTAGCGAGGCCGTTGCCGGCAATGCGGTCCAGGTTGTCAGGAGTGGAAAAATTCGGCGGGTCCCGATCACTGTCGGGATTCGAGGCAGCCGAAACGTTGAAGTCGTCGGCGACGTGTCAAAGGACACTACTGTACTGTCACCGGCACGGACGGACTTGGCTGATGGCACGCGGATCCGCGTGGAAAACGTGTCAACCAAGCGGGCCGCCGACGCTCCCGCAGATGTCACTCCGCTTCCCAGTCTCACTCCTGCTCCCGATCAGGAGCCCGCCGCGGTCGTGACCAGTTCTGCCGATTCTGATGAGGCCGTCATATCGGCTGCCATCTCGGCTCACGTGGATTCCGTTGTGAACGATGCACGCAGGAACGTCGGCAAATACAGGTAAGACACATGGCAACGAACCTTTTGCTGAGTATCGCGTGGACTCATGTGAGCACCCGCGTTCGACAAACTCTGGTCGGCATGTTTGGCGTGGCGATGGGTGTGGGCTTCACCATCATGATGGCGGGCCTGATGCAGGGATCGCAGATCGATTTTCTGCGGCAACTCGTCGATACGATGCCCCACGTCACGGTTAGCGATGAGCGCCGATCGATTCCGAGCCAGCCGGCGGACCAGGAATACGCCGCAGTAGGAATGTCCAGCGTGGCAAACGTAAATCGGCGTCCAGGGATTAAATATGCGGACGCCACCATGACATCGCTGAGGTCGTGGCTGCCAGGCGATGTGGCGCCGTCGGTCAAGACCACGGCTATCGTGAATCACGGCGAAGCACGGGTTGGCGTCGGCCTGGTCGGCATTGATCCGCGGCTGGAAGTTCGCGTTTCCAAGCTCGGCTCGCAGATGCGCGAGGGGAAACTGACCGATCTATCGAAGGCGGCCAACGGGATCATCATTGGCGAGGCGCTGGCAGAAAAACTCGCTGTGAAATATGGAAATACGGTGCTGCTCGGAGGCGGTGACGGAGCTCAGATTTCAGCCACTGTGGTCGGGATCTTTCGGTCAGGAATTAGAAGTATCGACGAAGGACAAATTTATTCGCTGATGAATCTGGCCCAGACGCTGATGGGGCAGAACGGAATTGTCAATCAATTGCGGCTGCGGTTGAGCGATCCCCTGGTCGCGCAGAAAGTGGCTACCCAAGTCGAGGCCCAGATCGGATATAAGTCGGTGTCGTGGCAGGAAGCCAACGCCGATCTGCTAGGTGCATTCGCTACCCGAGATTTCATTGTGCTGACCGTGATGGGCGCCATGCTGCTGAGTTCATCATTCGCGACCTACAATATCATTTCCACCATCACTCATGAAAAGCGTCACGACATCGCAATTATGAAGTCGCTGGGCATGCGGGAATACGCCGTGCGGCGAATATTCATCATTGAATCGATGATGATGGGATCCGTCGGAATCCTGTTTGGATGGCTTCTCGGATATCTCTTGTGCTACGGATGGTCTCAGATCACCATATTCAACGTGTTGACCGGAGCGACGGTACCACTCGAGATCTACTATTCTCCGATGCACTATCTCGCCTCCGGGGGTATTGCCATGCTCTGCTGCGCCGTCGCAGCCTTTTTTCCAGCACGCAAGGCGACGCGGGTGCATCCAGTTGAAATTATCCGGGGCGCGTCATGACCGAGATCGCCCTGCAAACAGTGAAGTTAGTCCGACGCGTTCAGGGCGTTATTTCCCATACGCTGGTCGACGGCATCGACTTATCCGTGGCGAAGGGTGAATTTCTCGCCATCACCGGCCCTTCGGGGTCCGGGAAATCATCGCTGCTCTACCTGCTCGGCCTGCTCGATGCGCCGACCGACGGTGAGGTCATCATCTGTGGCCAGGCCACGTCCAAATTATCGGAAATCGAGCGCGCCGATGTTCGTTTGACCAAGTGCGGCTTCGTGTTTCAGTTCCATTTTTTGCTTCCCGAATTCACCGCGCTGGAAAACGTGCTGCTGCCCATGCGCGCGCATGGCTGGATGCCTGCCAAGGAAATGAACGAGAGAGCAATGAGCTTGCTGACGTCGCTCGGCCTTGGTGAGCAGACCGGCAAGCGGCCCAATCAGCTTTCCGGCGGTCAGCGGCAGCGCGTGGCGCTGGCGCGGGCGCTCGCCAACCGNCCCGAAATCATNGTAGCCGACGAGCCTACGGGAAATCTCGACACCGCTTCGACGGAACAGGTGTTCGGCATATTGCGCAATATCGCCGACGGCGGCCAGACCGTGGTGGTTGTTACCCACGATGCGGCACTGGCCGCGCGAGCCGACCGGCGCATCCATATCGTCGACGGCAAGATTCATGAGACGACGTTTGGCGGCGACAGGAAGCGGGAGATTATCGCGGCGCCGACGGCTGCGGAATATCAGTGGTGAACGGACTGCGGAGCGCCGCCGTCGCGAGTTGCTCGCTGCGGCGGCTGAATTAATCCGTTCGCGCACTTTCTCCGACATGACGCGATGGCTGCCGTGGTCAAGTGCCGCATCCGATTTGCATTTCGACTGTGAACGTATGTTGGATGACAATAGGGGCGATGGCGCGAACGGCGTTCACTTCGTCAAACGGCGGGCAAAATTCTGCTGAGTACCTTCAAGCGTGGCTGATGGCCCTAGTTCAGCCGGCTCCAGGTCTGGCCGCCGCAGAACAGGCCGCCAAAGGCGCAGCCCTGAACACGCAGGTTGTCCGAGCCTTTCAGCGCGATCGTCGAATCATAGGTACTGCCGGTGTTGGGGTCGAAAATCCGACCGCTCCACTTGGAGTCCTTGCCGGGTTTCATATTGATCAGAACTTTTTCGCCGTTCTGGTTCGACTTCGCGTCCACGGAGTATCCGCAAAGATAGCCGCCGCATTGCTCGATCCGGACCTTGCCCTCTTTCTCTTCCGTCAGCCACATGCCAAGCGGCGAGCTCCCCGATTGGGTGGCCGTGGTTGCGGGGGGAGGGTCCTGTTGGCTCTGTATTGGTGTCGAGGCCGGAGCCGTCGCAACGACAGGCGCCGGTGCAGGCCTGGTGGCCGGGGCGGCGTCTTGTTGAACCTGCGGCGCAGGCGCGGCGCTGGCCGGAGGCTGTGTTGAAGTGATGGTATCCGCCGATGGCGCAACGCGCGCCGTGGTGGCCGACGGCTCGGGTGCAACGCGCGGCGTGGCTGTTGAAGGCTCGGGTGCAACGTGCGGCGTGGCGACTGAAGGCTCGGGCGCAATGCGCGCCGTGGCTGTTGAAGGCTCGGGTGCAACGCGCGCCGTAGATGTTGAAGGCTCGGGTAAAGAGTTCGCCGCAGCAGGAACCCGTTCGGATGGTGCAGGCGCAGCATTAGGCGTCTGCGGCCCGGTCTTAGCTTCCTGCGGCGTCTGTTTGCGCGGACGGTCGCTGTCCTGATCGTTACGCGAGCGTTTTGTCCGCCGCACAGTGTTGTCGTAGACGCCGGGTATCGAAACCGTTCCACGATCTGGATCGATGCGAATAATATGTCCACCATATTCGAAGGTGTACTGAGCCTGCGCGGCGGTGCTCGCCAGCAAAAAGGCGGCGACGGCAAACAGCTTTCTCATAATGACCTCCTGAGCAGACAGAATCTTAAGGCCTGACCCTGCGCTTCGGCAGCATTCCAGAACGTGACCCACGTCACTTTCATGGTATGAGTCGTGGATTGGCGGGCCTCGGTTCAATACATATCGCCGGCCAATCTAATTTAGCACCGCATAGGCGGTCAATTTTCCGAACAATGGCCGGACATTCGGCAGCAATGGTTGGTTGCAAGAGTCGNGATAGACTTGCAGCCAAATCCGGCAGTTTTCGGACTTAGCCGTCCGGAGAATCTACCGTGAGCATCTCGATGCACAAATTGTCGGTAGGCGTTTTCACTCAATTTCTTGGCAGCCTATCTGGGCTGCTCGACCACGCGGCTCTCTACGCCGAGGCGCGAAGGATCGATCCCTCGTCAAGAAGGACTTTCTGGGAACACCAAGTCAAACGTCAAAAAAATGACCGCGCTACATTTCGCCGGCGTCATTGCGGGCCAATTTCGCCGCAGCGCCTCGTCCGGCCATCTCACTTTTGAGCTGCTCAAATCGTTGCCGTGCATCGCCCTCGCGATCATCAACGAACCGGATCGCGGCCTCCTTAGTCAATGGCCCGCTGACGATCGGCGTCGAATTCTCGCCAATCGTCTCGTCGACGAAGTATTCGTCATGATCCCCGCGGCGAACCCTCCATTTGAAGCGGATCGCCGCGATGGGGCCTGGACCGACTTTCTGATAACCATCGGCCTCCACCATTTCGGGGACGATCGGCTTTTCCTCGACCGCAGGCTCCTCCGGCTCGCTATGGGATTGCGTGTGGTCGAGGAAGCTGGCGATGGCCGCGAGCGCATGATTGATCGGATCGCTTTGGGTCAAAATCTCAGCCTCCAGATATTATGCAATACGCAAGCAAGCGGGAGCTCCCCCGCTAGCGCCGAGTTCCAGACCTTCGCTGTCGAATAAGGCTGAGTTTTGTCGATCTTACGCGCAAATCGGCGGCACTCTGTCTTTCCAGGGCCGCTCCTGTTCGAGTTGGGCGGCTAGACGGAATAACGTTGCCTCGTCGCCGAAGCGTGCGGCGAACATCATGCCGAGCGGCAATCCGGCCGCATTCCATGCCAGCGGCACCGACATCGCGGGCTGGCCGGACATGTTGAACATGGCGGTTGCAGGCATATAGCGCCGCAGGATCGGAGCGATGTGCGACAGATCTTGCGACATCGTGTTGAGCTCGCCGATCCGCAGCGGCGGCGAGCAGAGCGTCGGGCACAGGAATACATCGCAGCTCGCGAAGAACGTCGCCAGTCCGCGCGAAATCTGGAATGCACTGAGTTGCGCCGCCACATAGTCCGTCGCGGTCGCCTGTTGGCCGTTGTGCGCGCTCGCAAGCGTCAAGATCTCGAAATCGCTGTCCGTCATCGCCCGGCCAAAGCGCTGTNCGGCAAGCCGCACATTCAGCGCAGTATTGGCGCTCACAATGGTCGCCATCACAACCGCAGGGTCGGCGCCAAGCACAGGCGCCCGCTCCTCGACATGATGACCGAGCCCGACCAGCAGGCTCGCTGTTTCCCGAACGGCGCTTGCGATTTCGGAATCGATCGCGTCGCCATAGGGCGACTTGTCGGTAAAAGCGATGCGCAGCCGGCCCGGGTCGCGTCCGACTTCTTCCGAGAAAGGCCGTTCCGGCGGCGGCGCGACATAGGGGCTCGAAGGCTCCGGGCCGTGGATCGCATCCAGCATAGCGGCGCTGTCGCGCACGCTGATACTCAGCACATGGCCACAGGAAAAGCCGGCCCAGCCTTCGCCGCGATTGGGACCGAGCGGATTGCGCGCCCGGGTCGGTTTCAATCCGAACACGCCGGATGCCGAGGCGGGAATACGGATCGAACCGCCGCCGTCGCTGGCATGCGCGACCGGAAGAATGCGCGCGG
>JGI12053J15887_10001345_pt1 | contig 11360 bp, 6 predicted proteins | sample MedBloCAOM1_O3_FD_15887 | JGI IMG/M metagenome (IMG submission 15887)
CAGCATTGAGCCGCCCTCAATCGTTGCCGTTACCGTTGTCGTTGCCGTAATCGATTCGGTGGCCAGTCAAATTGTCGGAAGTCCAAATTGGGTCAGCGGAGCTCTTTGGTCGATTCTCTATCTCAGGCTCCGACAAGCTCTTGCGATTACGGCAACGACAACGGCAACGGCAACGATTTTTAGAGCTGATTTCCAGGGAAGTTCTTTAAGAGTCGATGCCTGCGCGGACGCCGCACCGATCCTGGCAGCGGAGCATGAGCCGGGAGAGGCGCTGGCGAGATGGATGCAGCGATACGCGGCCTTCATCGCGACCAAACGCGGCCTTGCGACGGCCCTGCACTCGGGAAACCCGGCATTCGACACCTTGCCCGCGTACTTCCAGCAGCGACTGGAACCCGCACTTCGGACACTTCTTGAGTCCGCGGCGGCTGCCGGCGAGGTCCGCACCGATATCGCTGCCGAGGATCTTTTGGGTGCGGTCGCGAGCTTGTGCATGCACGCTTATGATCAGGGACCCGAACACGCTCGGCGCATGGTTTCCCTGCTCGTCGACGGGTTACGCTACGGCGTGAGCCCATCGGTGAACAAGCCTTCCTGACACGGGTCAGTTGGCGAGCGTCCGGATGGCGCCCATACCAGAAATTGGCGCGTTTGGGGAAGCTATGCTGCTAGCTTTGGTATAGCTCTCTCGACCAGTCGCAAGAATCGGGTGTTGCGAGCCCTCGCAACCAATTTCAACCCCGCCCCTAGCCGGGGTTTTTTTGGTGTAAATGACAGGCTAAACCCCCTTTCGGGTAATAGACTTGCCTGGGTCTTGGAATCTAAAATGCGCGTATGAAAATCCCGAATTTGAAACCGGTTCCGGCGAATCCGGGACTTCAGCCGCATTTTAGGAGGATATAATGGCAAATCCAGGACAACCGACGACCTCTCCAGGAGCAAACGGGGATGTAGTTAAACGACTGCAAAGGGCTCTGCGTCGTACACCGGATCCCGGGCTCGCTGTTAACGGTTTATTCGATTCTCAAACTGAAACCGCCGTCAAGGATTTCCAAAGCGGTGCCGGCTTGGTTGTCGATGGAATCGTAGGTCCGCTAACATGGAACGTTTTGCCTGATGGCGGCCCTATGCCAACACTTCAACGTGGTTCGTCCGGTGAGATAGTTCGTCGTTTACAAACATTGCTCACCAACGGAGCAGTCGGTGAGTGGATTACAACGCCGATGGGAATCGACGGCGATTTTGGTCCCCATACCGAAGCATCGGTAAAAGCATTTCAAACATGGGGTGGTGTTGTCGCCGACGGGATCGTCGGGGATCAAACTTGGGCAGTCTCTTTACATGCGGCAAGCGCTACACTCGAAAGCGCCGTCGGTCTCGACTTCGTGATTGGATAGAGGGTGATCGCGTCGCTCGCCGCCGGAATGGCTTGTAGCTCTTCCCTCTTAGCTTTCTAGAACCATTCTCCAAAAGCTCGGACATAAATTTGTTTGATCAATTGAGCAACCGCCAGATACGCGCCCAGAATTAGAATAAGCCAGTACGAGTATGAAAAAGGGAGGGTTGTAAACCCGAGNGCGTTACCCAGTGACGTCGAAACCAACGAACAGCCGGCTAACGCACACAATACTGTCGAAATAAGGAGTGGAAGCGTTGCGGTGCTTTCGATAATCGGAATCTTACGTGTCCTTAAGACATGCACGACGATTACCTGTGAAAGCAGGCATTCAATGAACCAGCCGCTTTGAAAAAGCGAGACGGATTTCGAATCGGCGCTCGGAAAGATCTTCCAAAGGACGCAGAACGTGAACAGATCGAACAGGGAGCTGACCGGACCGAATATCAGCATAAATCGACCAATTCCCCGAATGTCCCATCGACGAGGAAGCCGCGTATATTCTTCGTCAATTGAATCGAATGGGATCGTTGTTTGGGAGATATCGTAAAGAAGGTTCTGCACGAGAATTTGCAAAGGCAGCAATGGGAGAAAAGGAAGGAAAAAACTTGAGCAGACGATTGTTAGGACATTCCCAAGGTTCGAGCTGGCCGTCATCTTGATATACTTGGAAATATTGCCGAACGTTTTCCGGCCTTCAGTAATTCCGTTGGCCAGAACCATTAGATCTTTTTCGAGCAGAATGATGTCGGCCGACTCTTTGGCGACGTCGACCGATGAATCAACCGAGATTCCGACATCCGCTTCGCGCAACGCGGGTGCATCGTTGATACCATCACCCAAATAGCCCACGATATTGCCGCTGCTGCGCAGGGATGAGATGATTCTGGATTTCTGGAGCGGAGTGATTTTGCAAAAAAGATTGGTTCGTTGACATCGTTCGGCGAGTTCCCGGGCGGAAAGCAAATCGACCTCCGCTCCCAACAGCGAACCCTCGATTTCCAGGCCGACCCACTCACACATTTTCCGGGTTACGATCTCGTTGTCGCCGGTGAGAATCTTGATTCGAATCCCTTTCTTCTGAAGCAAGGCGAGTGCTTCCGACGTCTCTTCTTTCGGAGGATCGAAAAACGCGATGTAGCCTGCGAGCGTCATGGCATTTTCGTCGGTTTTCGAATACACGGGTAAACCTGTGTGCGTGAACTCGCGATAGGCAACCGCGACCACCCGGAACCCATCTGCATTGAGTCGGTTTGCCGTAATCCGGGCGCGATCGGCAAGATCCGGAGTGAATGCACGGATCTTGTCATCACATTGGACCTGCCTGCAAAGAGGAGAAAGTTCTTCGACGGCTCCTTTGGTGATCAAAATACGCCGACCGGGCGAGCTCTCAAGGATGACAGACATTCGCCTCCGCACGAAATCGAATGGGATTTCATCGATTTTCCTAAGACCAGGTGACGCAACGATTTCGGGGTATTGTTGTGCAGCTTCAAGAACTGCATAGTCGAGGAGATTGCGCAGACCGGTTTGGTAGTTGCTGTTAAGAAAAGCGTACTTCAGAACGCTGAGTTTTTCGGCTCCGAAAATATCAATATTTTTCTCGAGGACGACATGGTCACGCGTCAAGGTGCCTGTTTTGTCTGCGCAAAGTATTTGCATCGCCCCGAGATCCTGGATTGAGTTAAGGCGCTTCACGATGGCTCTCTGCTTTGACAGAGCAACTGCTCCTCTTGCTAGATTGGCAGTAACGATCATCGGTAACATTTCCGGCGTCAGGCCTACTGCCACTGACATGGAAAAGAAAAATGCCTCCGCCCAATCTCCTTTGATGTATCCGTTCACAACGAACACAAACGGCGTAAGTACGATGATCAGCCGGATCAGCAACCAAGTGAGTTGGCGGATACCGGAATCGAACCCTGTTGCGGACCGGTGCCCCGCGATCGTCTGCGCCATTGCTCCAAAATATGTTTTCGGGCCTGTCGCAATAACGACTGCGGTTCCAATCCCACTCACGACGTTCGTTCCCATGAATCCGATACACGGAAGATCAAATGGAGAACCTGTCGGCGGCATCGCGTATCGATCCGCTCCGATTGGGTCCGCGGTTTTAGCGTCCCTTTTTTCCACCGGCAGCGATTCACCGGTTAGCGCCGCCTGACTTACAAAAAGATCGCGGCTGCTGAGAATCCTGACATCAGCAGGAATCATGTCGCCGGCGGAAAGATGTACAATGTCGCCAGGCACCAAGTAATCAATCGGTATTTCTTTAATTTCCAGGTTTCGATCCCTCGTCCGCGCGACGGTCGTTTTGGTTGCGACAAGGGCACGTAGCCGGTCCGCGGCTTGAACCGCTCGATATTCCTGGGTCACACGAAGGAGGACGCTAGCCAGAACCATCGCGGCGATGACAAGCGCTCCGAATGTTTCCGCTGTCAGAGAGGAAACGACAGCGAGAATCAAAAGGAGCGTTATGAACGGGTTTTTGAAGCATCGGAAAAAGAGCACTCCCCAAGATGCCGACTGTTCGTGCGGAATCTGATTTAGGCCATGTTTTGCCAGAGCACGCGCCGCCTCTTCGTCCGTTAGTTCCCGGCCAGGGAACTGAAGCAAGAGATACAAATCCTGTAGGTCGAGAGCGGCCATCTCTGCCACCCGTTGGACGTAGGGTGGCGCCTGTTTACCAAACCGTTGCTGAAACCGGAACGCCATCTAGTGGTTGCCGATCGGCAGGATCCCGGAACTCGTCATGGCAGGAAACTGCACCGGTGGTTTTGTATCTGTCTGTTTCGAATTCAACCGGATGAAAACAAGGCCAACAGAGCTAATGTGCGAGTTGATCCGGAGAAGCGCATCCATGATGTCGAGAAAACAAAGACTCGAATAAAGTGCACGTTTGTCGACTTGGCGGATTAATTCGAAATGCCGATGCGTTGCAGCGTGGCTTAAAGCGTCCAATTTATTTTGCTCGGCCACCAAAGCTTTTGCGTGCTCCGTCCGGCGATTCGCAATGAGGCTTCCAGCAAGGTCGATCCGGCGTATCGCGGCACCGAAAAGCATTTGAATCAGCTCCTCCTGATCTTGTGGAAGCGTGATTTTTTCAGCAAGCTGTTTCAGGATTGCATCGCAAAGCGTTTTTTCAATTACGTCGCCGACCGTTTCCAATTCGTTTGCAAAGTTCAGCAATTCAATCTGCCAATTTCGATCGTAATCATTAAGATCGTCGCCGATCTGGCTAAGATAGAGGATGATTTCGCGATCAAACTTGTCGATTCGGTCATCCTCAACTTTTACTTTGCGGATTCGGGCGGGGCTATTGTTTTTGCGAGCGAGAAACAAGTGCTGGAGCATTAGCCGGACTTCGTCGGCCATTCGCAGGCATTCTCTAGTTGTATGCGTCAGTGCGATTGAAGGACTTTCACTTAGGGCTTGCGGATCCAGGTAAGTCTCTCTGGGCAGCGGCTCCATCTTTTTCCCCTTTTTTCCTTCCGAAGCGAACAAAGTCTCAGATGTGCGGAGTACGCCGGAAAGAATCGGCAACGCGATGACCGCCGCAAGGACGTTAAATAACGTATGCGATATCGGCAATAGATGGGCCGCGGGCAATGTCGATTTTAGTCCGGAAGCGGCAAGCAATCCGAGGCCGTACGCGAGCAAAGATTTGAGTAGTAGATTGGCCCAACCGAGGCGTCGACCCTCGATGGTTCCCCAGCAAACAATCAACGAAGTAATTCCAAGCCCGATATTGGTCCCGAAGACCCATGGCAAAAGTGACGAGTTATCGAGAACGCCTCCATCTGCGAGCCCAATACCCAAGCCGATTGTCGCGGTAGAACTTTGCAGAAGGACAGCCAGAATCGCAACCATCACAACGAGCAATAACGGATGGCTATTAAGGATCCCAAATACGATCGTCAAATCATGGTTCGCAATCATACCTGATGCGCCTTCGCCGATAAATCGCATCGATAGAACAATAAATCCCAGCGCAAGTAGGCATTGACCGATCCCACGTACCTTCGCGCGTTTCGAATATTGGAATCCGAGCACTCCGAGAAACAAAAAAGCACCCGCAAAATCTTTCAGATTGAACGAGACCAGATGCGCAAGAAAGGTGATGCCGATATTTCCGCCCAACAGCAGCGCCAGAACATTCGCGGCTTTCACCGATTTATCGGTGAGAATTTGTGAGGTTAGCAGTGCGAGACCGGTGGATGATGGAGCCAGGGTGCCGGCTGCAATTCCGGCCGTGAGAGACGAAATGCGGCTTCCCGTCGCTTTGCGCATCATCTCGATTAAACGCCCGCCCAGAAATCGGTCGAGTCCCTTACGGAGAAATCGTACGCCAAATAAAATCAGCGCAATACCGGCTAGCAAATTGATAAAAATCATGGGCCTCCTCCTCTACTAGTGGAAGTCAAAATAACAGTTGGGCCTAACGATTTCCGGCTACCGGACGTTAAAAAACATTTAGGCGGGATTTCGCGCGAAATGAAAATTCGTCCTTAGCCGTCAGCGGTTTCGCCCTCTTGCCCATTGCATGATAACCGCAAAATAACGATATATGAGCGATCTGTCCGTCGTGTTTGTATCTGCATGTTTTTGTGCAGGCTGACCAACGCGTTGACGATCCTCCTACCAACGCCTAAATCGAGCGAATCCGCTTCCGGCGGTTTCGTGCTGTTCGCAATCAAAAGGGAGACGGTGTTCCTACGTTGTCGGAGGCGAATTTCTACGTCTCCCTGGCCATGTCGCAACGAATTGGTAAGAAGGTTATAGATGATTTGCTTAACATATTTCGGATCGGCGGATACGGGGGAAGGTTCGCCCTTGTACACAAAATTTCGCCTCTGTTCCTGGCCGAGCAATCGGAAGTCTTCCAGTATGTCGCTTAGCAGACGATCCAAATTGAAACGTTCACGACGTAAGGCGACGTGACCTTGTTCGGCGCGTGCGACCAGGAGGGCCTGTTCGACATGTAGATTCAGCCGCATTAGCTCAGTCTGGATTTCCTCAGCCAGGTCCGGATCGACTTTGTCTGCTGCCTCTTCAATTTTGAATCGAATGATTGTCAAAGGCGCCCGAAGTTCATGCGCCACTTGCGCCGCGTATTGTCTAAGATGGATGATGGTCAACTGGATGCGCGAGAGCAGTTCGTTGATATGATTTTTAAGGAGAACGACCTCGTCGTCGGCATTTTCTAATTCGAGCTTTCGTCCTGGATTTGATGGGTCCATTAGTTCCATCTGCCGGTTCAATGATTGAATCGATTGATTGGCCTGGCGACCGACCAGGAAGGCGGTACCCCAAATTGCGGCCAGCATTGTAGTCAGATAAAGGATGACGAGTCGTACAAATTCCTGCCGATGAGGATCAGATGCTTCGAACGCGTGGCGTGCGGAAGGAGAGGGATTCAGTGCGAGATCCATCAAGAACCGGTTTCTCGCCCAAACGTAGAATGCGCCAAAAAACAGACATGTTATAGGAACAAGGATAACGCTGAACCAAAAAGCAATTCGGACCCACGCTTTTCTCATACGCGACGCACTTATGCTTTCCGCAGCGCGAAGCCGATGCCTCGCATGGTATGCAACAAGGGTGGCAGATTGGGCATATTGATCTTGCCGCGTAGACGGCTCATGTAAACGTTCACGACGTTCGTCCCAGAATCGAAATATTGATCCCATACCCGTTCCACGAGCACTGCAGTACTGACAGGCTTGGGCGCCATCATCATCAAAAGTTCGAGAATGCTGAATTCACGATTGGTAAGCGTCACGTTAACGTTCCCACGGCGTGCGGTACGAGAGATCAAATCCAATTCGAGATCTTCGAATCTGAGAGTGTTTGTGATTTGTGAGCGTTGCCGCCTCAGAAGTGCTCGCACGCGTGCAAGTAATTCGGTGACAGAAAACGGTTTGACCATATAGTCGTCACCGCCTACATCCAAGCCGCGCACTCGGTCTTCCACCTCACGCCTGGCAGTAAGAAATAGGATCGGCGTCTGAATATCCTTGCGGCGCAGGTGCCTGGCAACGGTGAATCCGTCACGAGCAGGCATCATGACATCCAAGATGATCAAATCATGCGGATAAGTTTCGGCGAGCCAAATGGCTTCTTCTCCGTCGGTGGCAATGTCAACGGCATAGCCTTCTGCAACCAGCGCCTTCTTGACATGGTTGCCGATCCTGCCGTCGTCATCAGCCAATAGAATTCTCATCTGAGCAGTTCGCTCGGTTAGCCCCGAAGGTTCGCACCGTCAAGGAATTTGCGATACTGCCGCTGAACGCCAAATGCGAATCCCTCCAACGTACAGGAGATTAAAGTATGCAAGACTAAAGGAGCGGATAGATAGGGCTGATTCACGCAAAGCCGCTACGGCCGCAAAGGTAACGCAACGGATTTCTTGGTAGAAAAATCGGGAATCGGTTCCGTTTGTCGGCCACTCTACTCTTCCCCTCCGTTGCGTAACCGTTGGGCCATTGCGGCACTGCGTTAAACAGCCCTTTCTATCACTCACCTAGCTCTTTACGGCGATCAATTCAGAACGCTAAACGCCGAACGTTAAACGCTCAATGTTCATCGTTCAGAACTTAAATTCTTTTTAATGCTCCAGCCCCTCTCTCTTTTATCTGGTCTCGGTATGGTCGGCGGAACGGACAAGGCGAGGTGCAGTCATCTCCATCTGATAGCGCGGTAAAGCGAAGGAAGAGAGCGGTTTAAAATTTTGTTCCGGAATTCAGTATCATGAAAGCCATAGTATGCAGCGCCGGCGCGACGATGATCTGCTGTCTAGCTTTAATCGCTACGCTTAAAGCGGCTCCTCCGTGTGAACCAATCGTCATAAACGACGAGGCACTCAATAGAAAGCTCGTGGTGGAGCAAGCTCACTTTGAATCTGTTCAATCCGAATTGCAGGTTCCGGGCATCATCGAAGCCGATCCCGTGTCGATGGTCCGGATTTTTCCGCCCGTTACAGGACACCTGATCCGTATCGAAGTTCAGCTTGGAGAGGCAGTCCGGGAGGGCCAGTTACTCGCGCTACTTAGTGCGCCGGATTTTCTGCAGGCCCAAAGCGATTTTATCAAGGCTCGCAGCAACTTGAACCTCACTGCAAAACAACTCCGGCGGGAACAGGCACTGTATGATGCGAAAATCGCCGCCAACGCTGATCTTGAGAACGCGCAAGCGAACTATGAACAAGCCAAAAGTGATTTCGATACCGCCGTCAGCGTGTTGCATTCATACGGTTTCGATCCTGATCGGGACCCGTTCGGCGAGCCATTTAGATTGATATCACCGGTCTCGGGAAAAGTGGTCGATATGGCCACCGGCAAAGGTGAATTCAAGACGGACCCGACCCAATCGATGATGACGGTTGCTGATCTCTCTCATGTTTGGCTTACCGCGAGCGTGCAGGAAAAAGATCTGCATCTTCTAACGGTTGGTCAGCAAGTCTCGGCGAAGCTAAATGCTTATGAAGGGGATCCAATCGAGGGCAAAGTGATCAATATCGGGGATTTACTTGACCCGGATCTTCGTGCGACCAAAGTTCGTGTCGTACTCGACAATCCCGAAGGCCGATTCAAACCCGGAATGTTCGCGACGGTCCTTCTTAAGCAACCACCGGCTGAGCGAATCACTGTACCGGTAAGCGCCGTCGTCCAAGTTGGGTTTACGACGCTTATATTCGAAAAAGTCAAATCAGGTACCTACATTCCGCATGAAGTCCAAACGGGCGAGTCTGTCGGAGATCGAATCGTAATCTCAAAAGGACTGGAGAAGAATGCGATGGTTGTGGTTGCGAACGGAGTCCTGTTGCAATGATCGGCTCAATTGTCGGTAACTGCTTGCAACGGCGCTGGCTGGTAATCGGAGTTTTTTTTGCTGTGTTTCTCTACGGGTGTTATTCAGCAACCCAGTTGGCGATTGACGCCTATCCGGATATTGCTGACGTAACCTGCCAGGTAATCACCCAGTATCCCGGCCATGCAGCCGAAGAAGTTGAACAGCAAATCACGATTCCTTTGGAGCGTGAGCTATACAGCATTCCCGGTCTGCACATTATGCGATCTAAAACCACCTTTGGGCTTTCCCTAATCACGCTTGTTTTCGAAGATGGCACCGAGGATTATTTCGAACGCGCCCGAGTTCAAGAACATATAAACGGGGTGACGTTGCCGACCGGTGTGCAAGCTGGACTCGACTCGGTGACCTCGCCGATCGGCGAAATCTATCGGTATACCCTCGAATCCAGGACTCGATCGCCCAGAGAGCTCCGCGACGTACAGAACTGGACTGTCATTCCTGAACTGAAAAAAGTTCCCGGAGTCATCGATGTCGACCCATTTGGAGGAGAAAACTACCAATTCCAGGTCATTATCGATCCAGCTAAACTAACAAAATACAATCTGGCGTTGACCACTGTCACAAACGCGATTTCCTCCAACAATACTAATTCAGGTGGTGGTCTAATTGTCCGTGGTGAACAAAGCTATGTCGTCAGGGGAATCGGGGCCATTCGGGATTTGAGAGATATCGAAAATATCGTTATCAACCAAAAAAACGGAAATCCCGTTCTGGTTAAGGATATCGGCGAAGTTGAGATGGGTGTGCTGCCGCGTCAGGGGATACTTGGCAAGAATGGAAATGATGATGCCGTCGAGGGGATCGTCGATCTTTTAAGGCTGGCCAATCCCTCAAAGGTCGTACAAGGCGTTCATAAAAAGGTGGCCGAACTCAATACCAGGGTTCTTCCGCCGGACGTCAAAGTGGTGCCATATCTGGATCGATCGGATTTGGTAAATACAACGTTGGAGCGGGTTTCCAGGACGATGCTGGAAGGAATGACGCTCGTGGTTATTGTGCTTTTGCTCTTTCTCGGAAGTGTTCGTGGCGCTCTGATCGTAGCTTTGACGATTCCGTTTGCTCTGTTTTTCGCGTTTGCGTTGATGCACCTGACGCGCATTCCAGCCAACCTGTTATCGCTCGGAGCAATTGATTTTGGAATTATCGTGGATGGCGCCATTGTATTGATGGAAGTTGTACTGCGGCAGCACGAAGAGCATCCAGGGAAGGTCCTCGAAGCGGTGGACGCGCGTTCTGCCACGTTACAAGTCGCCAAACCTATCTTCTTCGCGACGCTCATAATTATTACGTCTTACCTTCCTCTTTTCGCCTTTGAACGTGTTGAAAATAAGTTGTTCACGCCGATGGCATTCACCATTGGATATGCGCTGGTCGGTGCGCTTTGCTTTGCGTTGTGTGTGATTCCTGCGCTTGCATACATGACCTATCGCAAACCGCATAAGGTATATAAAAATTCTGTTTTAGTCTGGTTGGGAAGACGATATGACGGCTATCTCAAGAAGGTTCTCGAGCGACCCAAACGCGTCATCCTGCCTGTGCTTTTGTGCGCGTTGACAGTCGTTTTCCTTGGAATGACGGTCGGTCGCGAGTTTCTGCCCTATCTCGACGAGGGCTCGATGTGGATGCAAATTGAAATGCCGCCCGGCATTTCGATCGATAAAGCAACGGAGATCGCACGAAATTTTCGCACAGTCGCTCACACTTTTCCGGAGGTGCTGGATGTGATAAGCCAAACCGGCCGGAACGATGATGCAACCGATCCGTGGACCTTCTCACATATCGAAGCCTGCATTACCCTGAAACCATACCAAACGTGGGGCGGCGACAAGGCTGGATTGATAAAGCGGATGAGCGCGAAGTTTGGGACCGAAATTCCGGGGGTCGACTTTGGTTTTTCTCAACCGATTATCGACGGAGTCAATGACAAGATCGCCGGCGCGCATAGTGCCTTGGTTATCAAGGTTTTCGGAGAAGATCTCACGGAGGACCGGCGTATCGCCAAAGAGGTTATCGGTGAATTGGGTCACATTAAAGGAGCCGTGGACGTGGCGATGGATCAGGAACCGCCTCTGCCGAATTTTGTTATCAAGGT
>JGI12053J15887_10001346_pt1 | contig 11352 bp, 19 predicted proteins | sample MedBloCAOM1_O3_FD_15887 | JGI IMG/M metagenome (IMG submission 15887)
CGACCCGAGACTCCCGATCGTCTACATGACCGGCGCCGCCCCCGATGATTGGGCCTCGCATGGTGTTCCCAACAGCGTCCTTCTGAACAAGCCCTTCGCGCCAGCGCAGCTTGTGATCGCCGTTGCCCAGCTACTCAATAACGCGCCGACAGCGTAGAGAGCACGTCAGTTGAAGCGGTGCAGTGGTTGGAATTGGAAGAGGTCGCCAACTGAGGCGGCCTTACTCTTCCTGCTCGGGATGAAGCGCGGCTTTTTGTGCCTTCATCCTCGCTATCAATTCTTCGATCCCATCAAGGGTGAGCTGATCGGTGATCCTGGACGACAGGCGTTGGTAATGCTCGATCTTGCCGTCGAGTTCGACGCACTTGTCACACCTAGGAATCCGCTCGAATCGTGAAACGGAGCAACCCTCATTATTAGTTTAGTCGCCTGATTTAAAGATGATTGAACCGGAGAATTGTTCACTGAAGAATTAGAAATGCTCAACCTCCTCGTGCCCGCCGCGTCTCGTTTGTCTCTGGCGCGCAGCGCCCGCCTGTCCAGCCCCCCGAGCGGGATTCTGCCATGTGCATTTGCAGGAAACGTTTGCGAGGGTGGTCGCATTGACGAACCGTGCCGCGCAAAAAGAGTTCCGTGGCACACCGGGGATGGCCCCAGCTCCAGCAACCAAGCTGGGGGCCATTTCTCGCACCAAGGATCCAACCGAAAGGATTGAGCAATGAAATTGACTTCCGAACAAGTCACGCGAACCACCACTCAGTTCGAAGTCCAGGCCCTTCCCGACAGCCACCCGGCCGTCCCGCAACTCAATGAGAGGTTCGGGGAACATACCTTCCTGCTCGACAGCAAGGGGCTCAACATTCTGGAGCCGGCCGATGCGATTCCGGGACCCGTTCAGGCGGCGCTCGTCGTCAATCTCGCGAACTGGAGCGACGAGACCCTCACCCGTCTCGCCGTTCACGAACCTGAACCTACTGGCGACATCGTCGAACTGGTGCCGGACGCACTGATCGACGCGATGACGCCCTCAAGGCGATGACCGCAGTCAGGCCGCGACCTGACAGCCGAGTGGCGGATAAGTTCTGACTGGCGCGAAGCTCCGCGGCGAAACCGTGGCAGTCAACTCGAAAATTTGCAGGACACGTTTGCCGTCCGTTCGCGGAACGCTTGCAGGCGGGATGCGTTTCCCGTTTGCATGTCGGCGGATCCGGAAGATGCGGCCCCAGTCAGCAACCTACCCGCTGACTGGGGTCATTTTGCGCCGCGATGGCTGCCGGCGTTACTGACAAGCTTTGGAGCATGGAGGATATCGTTGCGCTGATTGATGCAAAGTCTATCACGCGAAGAACCTGGCTCGATGGCGACAGGCACAAGTCCCTCTTTTCCGATCGGCACGTCACCACCAGCCTACGCCGAACACTCAATTTCTTTCAATGGGGGAAGAGATTCCCGGAATTGCTTCCATTCCTCTGCTTCTGCCAGCCAGTACTCCGTTTCTGCCTGCCAGCGTTCCATGTTGTTTTTGGCAAGCGTAGCCCGCTGATTGCACATAATTTCAAACGCTACAAATTGACTGTTCGAATACATTGAGTTTCCCCAATAGCTGCCCAGCCGCACCGTCTTATGAACACCACATGAATTCGCGTCGGTCGTTTTTTTGACCGGCCTTTCCTCAATCTCGCCAGTNGCAATCCCGCCCGACCATGACGGCGGCACCGATCACGTCGGCGGGACGCTTCTCGCCTTTAAGGCCTCGGGGCATATTATTCACCAAGGGTTAGGGCAAATTCCGCAGCCGTATAGGTGCGGCTATCGCCAATGATCGAGACGCTCGGCATCCCCAGATCCAAANAACCGATNGCCGCCGCCAAGGCATCCACACGGGCCCTCCTGGTGACCACAATGGCNCCGCCCCCTTCGCGGGGGTCGCCCTTCACAACGTACATTCCATCTCCTGCTTTGCGCTAANCATAGCACNGGAGCTAGGGCGCNTCGCCCTCTCGTCAAGGGCAATTATTTTCAAACTGAGACACTACCCGATATTCAGATCGAGCGACACAAGGCGACCTTGAGNGATAGCGAGGACGTCTTAAATGCCGCCNTGGACGCGGAAACCGAGGCGCTGGACATGCTCGCCTGGACGCCACCAGCTACGGTAGCCGGTATTCTAGCGCTACTGGCAATGGGGCCGGCGCTGCGGCAAGCGCGCATTGATGACGACCGAACCGACGCCATCATGATCTCGGCTATCGACGCGCTGCGGGACATACATCCGTCGGCCTAAGCAAAAGAAACAGCCCGCCGGTTCACGCCGGCGGGCTTTGCCTTATCCAACCCACATTTCAGCAATCTACTGCAACAATTGTTTTTCTCAGGGAGAGTGTTCAGGGAGAGCGTAACGTGGCGACAGGTACCGTGAAGTGGTTCAATGCAACCAAGGGATTTGGATTTATTCAGCCCGACAACGGCGGCAAGGATGTCTTCGTGCACATCTCGGCTGTTGAAAGAGCCGGCCTGAGCAGTCTCAACGAGGGTGCCAAGGTGAGCTATGAAGAGATGGCGAACCGGGGCAAAACATCCGCGGAAAATCTGCGAGTTAGCTAGGAGGCTTTCTCCCGCACATTGCCCGCCGGTTCACGCCGGGTCTTCGCACTGTGACCATCGAGAGGTTGTGCGTTATGCGGGAGGGCCGCGCCTGTTCTTCCCGGTCCATGCGCGGTCGGGCCCGGCGCCGTTTTTTACCCGGACGTTAGCGGCGTCGGCCCGCCCTGATCCCCTTTATGCCCGCCGGTTCACGCCGGCGGGCTTTTGCTTTAGTGCACGGGCCCTTCGCGTGGCGGCTCCGGCTCTTCCAGAACTTCAATATCCGTGTCGTGGATGTGCTCAACGATTTGGGTGAGATCGCGCATATCGAACCATTGCGAACAGACCGGGCACTTTTCAAAGTGATCAGCCTCGATTTGAGCGACGCCGTCGCCGTCGGTACCGGTGTTGCGAGGAGGTTCGCCGCGCATCACCATTCATCTTCCAAATCGAGGATGAATCCCTGGCTGTCGACCACTTTCCCGTCTTGCGTGATTGGGACGTAAATGCAGGAGCGGCCTTCGGCGTCCACCAGCTTGATGGCTTGGGGCATGGTGTCGGGATATTCCCCGCCGTGCTCCATGGTTTCGAAGCATAGGCCGGTCCCGTCCATGCTCGGATCTTGCGGGCGTTTGTCAGGCGTGAGCTGGGCGAACCGATGGGTGAGCTTCATGGCGTATACCGCTTCAGCTTGCGCCGACCCCAGCGCGGGTTTTTCGCTCAGGATCGAAGGTGCGTTCGACGCCGCGGTTAAGCGCCCGCAGTGTGGCTATGCGCGCGAATTCGACGGGGCCGCCATGTTCGGCGGCATTCGTCAAAAGCTCGGCCGCCGTCAGGACCACGGGCAGATGGCGCTCGGAGGAGGGGACGGTCTTAACGAGGTGCGTGACAGCCTCACGCAAGGACGCCAGCTTGACGCCGCCAGGCAATTCAATGGGCTCGGCAAAACGGCTATCCCATGACACGACGCAACTCCGCAACAGAACCGGGCTTCAAGCCGACGCAGGATGGTTGGTTCCGGGAAAGATAGCGCGGCTTCCGAAAAAGAGACGGCCCCAGTTCGCCCCCACAAACTGAGGCCGTCTTACTTTGGGGACTCATGCCGGGGGGCAACCCGGCATGGTTCTGATTGTGAGCTAAAATTCTGGCTTTCGGGCGGCCTATTTCGAGGTACCCAACGCGAGGGAGAGGTTTCGCATTTGCATCTTGACCGAACCGGTGGGGCCGAACGGTCGTTCCCGGCATCTATTCTAAGTGGGATTGTCCGCAGCCGCGAGGGGCGCTGTAATGCGCGCCATGGGCACCAAATCGCGAGAGGTCATCTGGGGCGGCCAGATCATGGGCGCGAAGATCCACGCTCGGCACCGCCCGGGAGGAAGCCCAGAAGACCGCCCGTGAAGCCGATCGCGCCGAAGCCTACGCGTGGCGCGATTGGAAGCAGGTTTGATCGATCCAGTGAGCGCCGTTCAGCCGGCGCCAACCGCTGAGCATCAACACCGGGAAGGCCTATCGTTCTGGCAGGCGGTCAAGACGATGTTCAAGTAGACTCGTCCGGACGAGGAGAGGTGAGGGCGGCTCGGCCAGAGGTCTGGACGACGTGACCAACACCTTTGAGACATGCCGAAGGACTTTGAAAATGTCCGCTTCTCGGGGTAGAGCGGAAGTCGTCGGTAGATGGTCAAACCGGCGCGATTGACCCAACGCGGACATTGCTCGCCCTCGAAACGGCGATACCGACGTCTTCCATAATTGATGCCGCACGATCGGCGAGGCATCATCGTGGCTTACAGCACGCTGCGAACTCTCAATGCGCCAACGGATCCGGGCGCAGCTGCAGCTTGTAGACGCGGGGCTGTTCGGATTTGCCATTCTCGGCGTGGAACACGGTACGCGTGCCCGATGTCGTCCACACAGCGCGGCCCTTCCAGCCGGTGCTTGGATCATCAATGCGGCCGTCGACGTTTTTGGTGAAGAAGGCAGCCGGGTATGGCACGTGGAACTGCAGCATCTTGCCGTCGACGAGTGCGGTAATCGCCTCGCCGCCATTGGTCATAGCCAACGGCACATTCTCGCCGAGCCCGAAGGTGTTGAAGCGATCGACCCAGACGTAATAGGCGTGATTCGCACTGCCCTTGTTATCGACCCCCTCAAATTGCGGGCCGGGGAACCGGTACAGCGTCCAACCCTCGTAGCATTGCTCACCGGTTACGGCCGTTGCTCCGGTCAGTGGCGCCGTGCACTTCGAACGGTCGAAGCTCGCCAGATGTCCGCTCGACATCGCGGTCCAGACGACACCCTTGCTGTCGAGATCGATGCCGCGCGGCCCCCATGTTCCCGGCGGCGGCTGGAACAGCTCGGCAAGACCGGTGTTGGCAGGGTCGGAACCGGGATTGAAGTGAACGATGTAGCCGGGTTGATCGAGATTGGAGAAGCCACTGTCCATCGACTGGCCCCAGATGGTGTCATCGATGGGGCTCGGCTGCACGCCGTACCAGCCGGCGACAACGCGCTTCTGCTTGGCGAGATCGACGGGCTGGCCGATCTCTACGTACGCGCCGCGCTTGCCCCAGCCGGGAACGTCGACGATGAGGGGTGCCCACCCCTGAGACGCCTTGGCATCGTGCGTCTCCAGGTATTTCTTGGTGTTGAGCCAGCCGACCGCGGGGAAACCCGCACCGCCAGCACTCGTCCACAAGGTGTTGTTGGCGTCGTTCCCGAAATAAAGGTGCTGAGTCGTGAAGCAGGTTGGAATGAGCTCGAATTTTTTCGTCGCTGGATCGTAAAGCGACAGATGCCGCACCGATTGATCAAGCGGCACCACCTTGGCCGACGGATGGTCGCCTCCGGCCTTGCACCAGTCGGGATTGGCCGGGCCGCGGACGCGAGCCGCAAACCAGACGCGATTGGCGCCGTCGATGATCAAGTTGTGGTTGGACGTGTGGCCGTCCCAGATAGGTGTGTCGCCCCAGAAGACCGAAGTGCCAAGCGGATCGTCGGCAACCGACGGTGTGCCCGGCATGAACGGGTGCTCGACGTTCCAGGTCTTGTTGTTGACGGGATCGAGGACCGGCACGAGATCGGTCGATTCTTCCGGGGAGCCATAGATAAACCCGTTAGCGTTGACATGCGGATCGCGCTTATCGGTCGAAATGGCGTCGTGCATGTAGTGGGTTGGCGACGCCCAGTCCCAAAGTGTGACTACGATATTGCGTTCCACGCCGATGGGCCGCTGAGGCTTGCTCGACGGCAATTGGCCCTTGGCGATTCGATCGGTCCAATCGGCGAACAGCGACAGGCCGAGGTCAGGCCCAATGCGGGCGATGCCGATAGCCATGCGTGTCATTGCCTGACCGGACTGGATGCGCCGCGTCCACATCTCGGTCGAGTCCTTGAACTCTCCCAATTCCTTCACATGGGGCGAGCGGATGTTCTCGCTGCCGAGTGCGTGGCACGACTGACATGTGTTCTTGACGAGATCAATCCAATTGCCCTGGTTTTTCATGAACGTCGGGATGTGATTGCCCTTGTCGCCCGTTCCTGGAAACTGGTCGGCCGCAGGGATCTTCAGCATCGAGTACCAGTACATACCAGGATAGTACTTCGCAGCGTCGGCTGCGGTCGGGGCCACCGCCGCCTTCAACGCAAGCTGCTGTCCCGGCTCAGCATCAACGCGGGTTGAATCAACGAGCCCGTAGCCACGGACCCAGACCTTGTACTTGGCTTTGGGGAGATCAGGGATCACGTATCGGCCCGCATCATCAGTGACGACGATCTTGGCGTACCTGGTCGGAAGGTCCGTGGTCTCCGCGATCACCCACACGCCGGCTTCGGGACCCGCCGTGCTCGTCGCTATGCCGCCGATGTCGGTCGAGCCAATAGCGACCTGCCCGCCTGATTGGGCGGATCCACTGGATTGCGCGAAAGCAGCAGATCCCATCGACAACAGCGGGATGAAGCCATACAGCGCGATTACCGAAAAGCGCCAGCGCGCCCCCTTTATCGACAGCGTCATTTCTCTCCCCTTCCGATAGCTTTTATTTTGTGAAAGACGTAGCCTTCCATTTCGTTATGCCACAAACGCTTGATTGAGAACAGCGTCCGGTCGGCGGGTTTTGCCGCGCGCCGCTTCGCGAACGCTGACAGTCAGCGGCGGTCGGTCGGAACTGCCGCCAATGCGTCGTTCCCACCGCGCCCTGACCTTCACCGCAAATTCGACGGGGCGTAGTCAGTGGCATGCATGTCAGTTGTTGGCACAAAGCAGACGTAACCGCTGCCTTGACGAATGTCCTATGTTGATGGAAGAGCGGACATTGTTTTCGACCTGCGAAATCGATAATCCGATCCGGGAACGCTGCCGTCCAATTGTCAAATCCCACAACAGTGTTAGAAGGGCGCCTCAACCAAAAGGAGGCCCCTGTGGCTAAGAAAACTAAGAAGCGTGTGCGCCGCGAATACACAAAAGCGGATGTGAAAGAGTTGCGGGTTCATTCCAAGGCGAGAACCCCGGTAGCGAAGATCGCAAAATTAACAAAGCGAACGGTAGCTTCATTGCGGCAGAAGGCGCAAACCCTTGGCTTCGGGCTAGGACACCAGCGTTAGCCCAAGAACCGCACCGATGCGCGGCCGTCCGATTTCCGCGCACCGCCTTGGAGATGCCGCCCCGCTGTATCCAGGAACGATTTATTTTCAGGCGCGTTCCCGTCCGATGAAAAATGTCGGATGTGCCATGTATCCTTGGCCCTTTGGCGAGTTCGATAGCTTGATGGACGACGCGCTTAACATCGCGATGGACTATCTCATCTGTACCGGTCAGGCCGTAAAGTTCCAGGAAGCGCAGGAGGTGGCGGCACAAGCGATAGCAGTCGCGTGGCGCTCGGGGGTCAGGAACCGGTTGCGGCTTTCCAACCTGGCAATTCGAGCCGTGGAACAGAACGAAGATTTACTGAAGAGCGGTTAGCCTCTCTTCAACAAGGGTGGGCCTCGGCAGAGGCCTGCTCGATCGAAGTCAACCTCCGGCAGGCTTCCGCGAGAGCTGCGCCAATCTCTGCGACGGTGCGGGACTTGAAGGCTCCGTCCCAAAAGTGTGAAGCTGCGATGGCGGGAACGGAACGGTCCCCGCTTGGTTGTGCGATCATGAAGCGGTTTTTCTTTGATTTAGCCGGAGAGATTCGCGCCCACGATTTTATGGGGCATGAATGCTCGTCCAAAAAGGAAGCCAAACAGCACGCGGCCTTCATTGCACGTCGTATCGGAACTGAACGGCCAAGCTTCGCCAAACCAGGGAACTTCATCGCCGTGCGCGACGAACATGACGCAAAGGTATTCGCGGCACCAATAACTTCGACCGTCCGGCATGTCTAACCAGCCCCTTGGCCGCGGCGCCGGCTGATCGGCTCGGGTTTGAGCCGCGTCGCCCGCTCCAGATGTTTTTGGACGGTAACAGCCCCCGAGCGCGCAATCATGAGGCGCCGATCGGCGTAGCGCCCGAACACCACGTTCTGCAGCTCTTCGGCCTCCAGTGGTTGTCGGCTTTCGCGCCCGCAACGGGGTAAGCCGCGTGGTTCCTCAGCTGCCACACCCCAAGGTTGTCTACGACGACGTGGAGCATAACGCCTGGGGGTGTTCCGTCGGTGGAACAACTACCCGTAGCGGCTTGAGGTTTGTTCTCTCTTCGTTCACATTGCGTCCTCACCTGAGTGAACGCGCATGGACGCCGTGAAAGAGCGGGAAATCATCAGATTATGGAACCGGCTGGGGGTTCTCGAACGGGAAGGCCGGCCGACCACCGCTGTCCGCCGGCAGATTGAGAAGGCCCTAGCCGAACAAGAGCGCCATGCAGCTTGATTCTCTCAGGTCGGCAATCGAGCGGATGCGGGTCCAGGTTCACCGGCAACGGGGCGAAATCCGCCAGCTCCAAAGGGCAGGGATCCCGACGGCCTCGGCCGAAGCCCTCCTGGAAAGAATGCTCAACCAGATCGACGATATGTGTGCTGCCGAACGGGCCCGACTGAAAAAGGAACAGCCCGGTCCCATGAAGGGCAGAGTGCTTGGCGGGCGCCGATGGTAGTGCCCCTGAAATACTACGATGAGAAGTCCGACCCGCCGTGGATCAAAGCACTCGCGGAAGTTCGGCACAGGGCGTGTCATGAGGGTTGGTGTTATCACCACGTCCAGGCAATCATCGTGTCGATCGACCAGTACGCGGAGGCGGCTCTGGGCAATCGGGGGTACTTCCTGAACCGGCCCTATGGCATCGGCGGCAGCAAGGGCGACGTTCCTTAGTTGGGCGCGGACTGGCGCGCCTCTTAGCCAAGAGAAGTACGCGCGGACCTCAACGCATTTGCGCGTTCGTTTTCCATGGTGGGTTTCGCATGATCAGTAATCTCGGCCCTGTTGTGGTCGCTCTCATCAGTTGGATCGTGTTCAATGCGATCGGACGACCGTTGTTGAGATTTTTTGATCTGAGAACCGAGGTCAGGCGCACAACGATACTATACGACAATGTCCACGCTCGATGGACTGAACGCGACAACGTCCGCGTTTCGGCAAGTGACGACGAGGACGCAACACCAAATAACTTCGAAAGACTGCAAGAGGCCGAACATCAATGTCGAGACTTGGGGTCGCAGGTTCGGGCATTTGCCGACACGCAATCGCCGACCTGTGTCATTCTCAGGTGGCTTGGCTATGACATTCGAAAGGCCGCGGCCGGTCTGATCGGCTTGGCGCCGTAGCTTCTGCAGATCGCATCGTCCTTGGCGTTCAACTCTTGGACGCAAATGCCTCCCCGATGCCGGGCGGGCGCGATGCTGTTTCGAAACAGCCCGACAATGGCAAAGCCAGAGCTACGGTCAGCATTACAAAAGCGCGCATTGGTTGCCCTGGTCTTGCGTGCGCCTCAAGATGGCATGGGAAACCGGCTCCTTTCAAGCAACCTGCGCGGAATATTTTCCTTTCAAACTCAGACAAGCGCAGCTCAACTGATCAGTTTCGGAACGCGGCATCGAGAGTGTGGGCGAGCCGGACGCCGGCCTTCTGCAGTTGCTCTTTCACGACGGCCTGGTTCGCATCAAGGTAATCGGCGCCGATGGTGATGCTACCGCCTGGCATGTCGCAGGAATCTCCGTGCACCACGCAATAGCCTGTCTTGACGGCCTCTGAGATTGCGAAGGATTCGTTCGCCCAATCCCGCGGTTCGGAAGCTGTCCATCGCGTCTGCAGTTCTGGCGTGATGCTTTCCAAAAGCTCAGTCACGGCGTCCGAAACGTCGGGGCCGACCGCGTACTGAACCAGGCAGTTGTCCCATGTCGCGTGCAGATTTCCGGAGCACTGCCCGTTCACCTTGATGTTGTTGCCGCCGCGGTCCTCTTCGAAAGAGACGTGCAACGGTTGATGGATATCGCCGACCCAATGCCCCAAGGATTTCAGGGCAATTAGGCGGTCAGCATCGGCCGCGTTTTTCGACGAAAGAACCTTGCCGTCGTTCAAGATCGCGGTAAGTACGCATTTGTCGGCCTTCGGGCAGTTGTCCGAAGTCAGCCCCTTAGAATCTCGCTGCAGATTGATGAAATGTTCGGAGGGGCGACGGCGCGGATGGTCGGGAAACACGCAGGAGTCCACGAAGGTCTTGAACTCTGTGTCGGACTCAATCAGTCTTCGAACGGCGGCCCGTGTGTCTGGCTGCACCAACCGAAAAGCAATTTCACATATGACCTTGTGACCGAGATCGCCCCAAGCCCAGGCTCCATCGCAGAAAGCCAAGAGGGCCAAGATCGAGACCACCAATCGGAGCATGTTCTAGCCTTTCCTCATTCCCCATCATCTGCCTGCCAAGCTCGAGTCGAATAGTCCAACGCAACTCGTCGGCCCTCGAACCACCCCCAGTCGCACGCTTTCGGTTCGAAGGGACACCCATCTTCTCCGGCCATGTAATCCCAGGCTTGGAATGCCTCGACATACTCGTCCTGGCTCATCATGTCGGTGAGCGGCTCTGCCGCTCGCATTATCTGCACCGCTCCTTTTCTGGAAACCCAAAGAACCGGGCACAGTAGCGCGCGCCGCGTGGCGTTCACGGTACGATAGAGCGTTGCTTCGTAGAGATTGCTGGCACGCCCCCGCTTGCCGCGGGCGAACTTGAAGGCGAACCGGCCGATGACGATGACCGGCGACCGCATGCTGCCGGCTCTTGAAACTTTAATCACGCTGCTGCCTGATCTTCCTTGTCCGCGCCGCGCGCCACGATCTTGAGCGCGTCATCAGGCAACGGCCGCTGCAACGCCTTCGCCTCGTCCCATGGTGCCCGCATCCAGACGTCGCGCTCCTCGTCGGTCGTCAGGATCACCGGCATGGCCGGCAAAAGCTGTTGAACAGCTTCGGCTGGAGGCTGCCAGATTCATGATGGAGGACGGGCGGCACTCGGGTAACGTCGTCGCAAAAGAAACGGGTTTTGCAAATCGCGAACGCATGCGTCGCGCATTTGTCCGGGCCTTCGGCCTCCCTCCGGAAGCCCTCCGCACAAAAGCTCGATTGGAGGCCACCGGCCGACTTTAGGTCTTGATTTGAGCGTCGATTGGGGCCGACCTCAACTCGTCGATAGCCGCCAAGGGCATGAAGCAACCCCGCGATTGCCATCATCGGGGCGCCTAGGCAGCCGATCGAAAGATATCGAATTCGCAGCGACCAGTCAGGAGCGAAATTACAACCAATCAGCGGACCGAGGTCCGGTATGGGTGTGCGCCGTGCAAAGGCGGCGCTTTCCAGTGGGTGCAA
>JGI12053J15887_10001347_pt1 | contig 11352 bp, 8 predicted proteins | sample MedBloCAOM1_O3_FD_15887 | JGI IMG/M metagenome (IMG submission 15887)
CCTCTCCCCGCAAACGCGGGGCGAGGGAGCGCAGTTGAGTTCGCCAATGCCGTCATACAAATCCGTTGCGGTGATCGGCGCGGGCGCGTGGGGAACGGCGCTTGCCGCCGTCGCCGGGCGGGCCGGGCGCGATGTCACGCTCTATGCGCGGAGCGCCGCCAGCGCCGCACGGATGAAGGCCACGCGCGAGAACCTGCGGCTGCCGGGCGTCCGTCTCGATGCAGGCGTCGAGGTTACCGGTGACATCGCAGAGGCCGCGCGGGCCGACGTTATCTTGATTGCGACACCGGCGCAGAGTTTGCGCGAGGCGGTGACAACGCTGGCGCCGCACCTCGCGCGGGCGACCCCTGTCGTCGCCTGCGCCAAGGGCATCGAGCGCGGCACCCATCAATTCATGACCGAGATCATCGCCGAGACCGCGCCGAACGCGCTTGCCGCGATTCTCTCCGGACCGAGTTTTGCCGAAGACGTCGCGCGCGGCCTGCCGACTGCGGTGACGCTGGCGGCAAAGGACGAAGTGCTGGCAAGCGCCCTGGTGCAGGCGCTGGGCTCGTCGACCTTCCGTCCCTATCACACGACCGACGTCCGCGGCGTCGAGATCGGCGGTGCGGCGAAAAACGTGCTGGCGATCGCCGCCGGAATTGTCGTCGGGCGAAAGCTCGGCGCCTCGGCGCTGGCCGCGTTGACCACGCGCGGCTTCACCGAGCTCGCGCGGCTCGGCCGCGCCTGCGGCGCGCGCGGCGAGACGCTATCCGGCCTCTCTGGTTTGGGCGACCTGATCCTGACCTGCTCCAGCCCGCAGTCGCGCAACCTCGCGCTAGGCATCGCGCTCGGGCGCGGCGAGCCGCCGCCGCAGGGCAGGCTTGCCGAAGGCCAATTCACCGCGCCGGTGCTGATCGAACTGGCGGCTTCGCAAAACGTCGATATGCCGGTATCAAATGCGGTCGCCGCGATCCTCGCCGGCAAGGTGACCATCGATGCGGCGATCGAAGGCCTGCTGACGCGGCCGTTCAAGGCGGAGGAATGACGATGGCGTACTGGCTGGTGAAATCGGAACCGTCGAGCTGGTCGTGGGATCAGCAGGTCGCAAAGGGCGCCAAGGGCGAAGCCTGGACCGGCGTGCGCAATTTCACCGCACGGCAGAATCTGGTGAACATGAAGAAAGGCGACCGCGCCTTCTTCTACCATTCCAATGAGGGCAAGGAGATCGTCGGCATCGTCGAGGTCATCCGCGAAGCCTATCCCGATCCGACCGACAAGACCGGCAAGTTCGTCTGTGTCGACCTGAAAGCCGACAAGCCCTTGAAGACGCCGGTGACGATGGCCGCCCTCAAGGCCGACAAGAAATTCGCCGACATGGCGCTGGTAAAGTATTCGCGGCTGTCGGTGCAGCCAGTCACCGCGGATGAGTGGAAGATGGTCTGCAAGTTGGGCGGGCTTTGAACCCTCCCCCCTTGTGGGAGAGGGTGACTTCGCGGAGCGAACGCGGGTGAGGGGTCTCTATCCGCGTAGACAACCCCCTCATCCAGCGCTTCGCGCCACCTTCTCCCACAACAAGGGGAGAAGGAAGAAAAGTCAGGCCGCCGCGGCCGCCGTCACCACTTGCGCCAGCAGCGCCTCGCGCTTCGACTGCGAGCGATAGCCTTTCATGGTCGCGGCGAAGCGCTCCAAAATGCCGTCCTCGAACGCGGTGACGATGGTGTCGTGGACGTAGCTCTTGCGGCAGATCGCGGGCGTGTTCGACAATTCGTCCGCCGCGGCGCGGACGGCCTCCAGCACCTGCCGCTTGCGGCCGCGGGCGCTCGCCGCCGGGGAAATCCGCGACAGCGATTCCAGCACCACGGCGGAAGCCATCAGGGTGCGAAAGTCCTTCAGCGAAATCTTGATGCCGGCGATCTCGCGCAGGAACGCGTTCACCGTCGTGGTCGAGACCGCGCGAACGGTGCCGGAATTGTCGCGGTACTGGAACATGCGCTTGCCCGGGACGGCGCCAAGGATGCCGATGGCGCGGACCAGCTTGGCGGCGTCGCATTCCTTGCGCACGGCCTTGCCACCCTTGCCCGTGAANGTCAGCACCACGCAATCGTCTTCCAGCGTGACGTTGGACTTCAAGAGCGTGGTGGCGCCGCGGGTACCGTTGAGGCGGGCATAGGATTCATTGCCGGGACGGATCGCGGTGCGCGCGATCAGCTCGATCACCGCCGAGAGCGCGAATTCGCGCGTCGGCTGGTCGCCCGACAGATGCATCGAAACGTTGCGGCGGATCTTTGGCAGCGCGGCGACGAGTTTTGCCAGCCGATGCGCCTTGCGATGCTCGCGCACCTTTTCCCAGTCGGCGTGATAGCGGTATTGCAGCCGGCCCGCGGCGTCGCGGCCGACGGCCTGCAGATGCGAGTTTGGATCCGGCGAGTAGCGGACTCGCTGATAGGCCGGCGGCACCGCCATGGCATTCAGCCGCCGGATGGTTCCGGCATGACGGATCGCCTTGCCATTGGCGCGAACGAATGAATACTTCTTGCCGCGCCTGACGCGGCGGATGGTCAGTTCATTCTGCTCGCCAAGCGTGAGCCCGAGTTCCTGGGCCAGTGCCTCGACGGATACCGTTGGCATCGACTTCGGCTTGGGCGAAGGCGCGACCTGGGGCAGTTGCCCGAGGGCCTCGGCCAGAGCAACGGCAGGATCGGCGGAAACGGGCCGCGCAGCCTCGAAATTCACCTGATCCGTCATGGTCCTAGTCGCCTTGCTCCGCCTGTTCTTCCGGTAATGCCCTTCGTTGGGGCTTCGTTCCGGAGGGGCGTCCGGCCCCGGGCTGGCCATTTAGGGGGTAACGATGGCCATTGCGAGTCCGGAATCCGACGGGAACGGTTATTAGATACCGACCATGGGAGCCATTCGCGCGATAGCGTTGATTTTGAGCTGCGTCAAAACGCGATCGTGATCGATCCTGTCAGCTTAAGCCCGGGCCGGCGGCGTGTGGCCGACCAAGGTCGGAGACGTTTCAGCCTTGTCCGGCCATCGCCCGGCGAAGCATAATCAATGCAACAATTGAAGACGGCCTGCGATTGTCGTGTGCACGATGGCCGCGCGTAGTGTGGAGGGGATGATGTCCGAGAAGATTTATGACGTGTCCGCGGATTGGGCGAAGCGGGCCTGGGTGGACGAAGCAAAGTACCGCGAGATGTATGCCCGCTCGGTCTCGGACCCCAACGGATTCTGGGCGGAACAGGCCAGGCGGGTCGACTGGATGAAACCCTTCCACAAGGTCGAGAATGTCTCGTTTGCGCCCGGCAAGATCTCGATCAAATGGTTCGAAGATGGCGTGCTGAATGCCGCCTGGAACTGCATCGACCGCCATCTCGCCAAGCGCGGCGACCAGACCGCGATCATCTGGGAGGGCGACGATCCCTCTCAATCCAAACACATCACCTATCGGCAGCTTCACGACGAAGTCTGCAAGATGGCGAACATCCTGCGCACCCGTAACGTCAAGAAGGGCGACCGCGTCACCATCTATTTGCCGATGATCCCGGAAGCGGCCTACGCGATGCTCGCCTGCGCGCGGATCGGCGCGATCCACTCGGTGGTGTTTGCCGGCTTCTCGCCCGACAGCCTGGCCCAGCGCATCACCGACTGCCAGTCCAAGATCATCATCACCGCCGATGAAGGCTTGCGCGGCGGCCGAAAAGTGCCGCTGAAGGCCAATGTCGACGCGGCGATCGCAAAGGCCGGCGGCGTCGACTGGGTAGTCGTGGTCAAGCGCACCGGGGCCGCCGTCGACATGAACCCGTCACGCGACCTGTGGTACCACGACGCCGCCAAGGTGGTGACGACGGAATGTCCCTGCGAGCACATGCACGCCGAGGACCCGTTGTTCATCCTCTATACGTCGGGCTCGACCGGCCAGCCCAAGGGCGTGCTGCACACCACCGGCGGCTACCTCGTGTTCGCGGCGATGACGCATCAATACGTGTTCGACTATCACGACGGCGACATCTACTGGTGCACCGCCGACGTCGGCTGGGTCACCGGCCACAGCTACATCCTCTATGGGCCGCTGGCGAACGGCGCGACCACGCTGATGTTCGAGGGCGTGCCGAACTATCCGGACAATTCGCGGTTCTGGAACGTGGTCGACAAGCACAAGGTCAATATCTTCTACACCGCGCCGACCGCGATCCGCGCGCTGATGCAGGGCGGCGACGAGCCGGTGAAGAAAACCTCGCGAAAATCGCTGCGGCTGCTCGGTAGCGTCGGCGAGCCGATCAATCCGGAAGCGTGGGAATGGTATCACCGCGTGGTCGGCGACGAGCGCTGCCCGATCGTCGACACCTGGTGGCAGACCGAGACCGGCGGCATTTTGATCACGCCGTTGCCCGGCGCGACAAAACTCAAGCCAGGTTCGGCGACGCTTCCGTTCTTCGGTGTCGTCCCCGAAATCGTCGATGCCGACGGTAAGGTGCTGGAGGGCGAGGCAACCGGCAATCTCTGCATCGCCAAATCCTGGCCGGGCCAGATGCGCACGGTGTATGGCGATCACGACCGCTTCGAGCAGACCTATTTCTCGACCTACAAGGGCAAGTATTTTACCGGCGACGGCTGCCGCCGCGACGCCGACGGCTACTACTGGATCACCGGCCGCGTCGACGACGTCATCAACGTCTCCGGCCACCGCATGGGCACCGCCGAAGTCGAAAGCTCGCTGGTCGCCCATGAAGCGGTGTCGGAGGCTGCGGTGGTCGGCTATCCCCACGACATCAAGGGCCAGGGCATCTACGCTTACGTGACGCTGATGACCGGCAAGGAGCCCACCGAAGCGCTGCGCAAGGAATTGGTGGCGTGGGTGCGCAAGGACATCGGCCCGATCGCCTCGCCCGATCTGATCCAGTTCGCGCCGGGCCTGCCCAAAACCAGATCCGGCAAGATCATGCGCCGTATCCTGCGCAAGATCGCGGAGGACGAATCGAGCAGCCTCGGCGACACCTCGACGCTCGCCGATCCCGCCGTGGTCGATGATCTCGTCCAGAACCGGCAGAACAAGAAGGGGGCGGCGGCCTAGTCTCCCTGCCCGGCTGGTCGCAAACGTCAAAGGCTCCGGAGCGATTCGGAGCCTTTTTGCTTTGGGCTTGGCGTCGCCGGACGCCGATTGCGCCATTTTGGCGGCGAGTGTTGTTTTCAAGTCATTTACTTTGTTTCCAACATTTCATTTCTAGGACCCATCAAAACGAGTCCCGCGGCCGGCGTGGAAACCATCCGGTTAAGGGACGCCGTTAAAAATGCGTGGTGAGCATCGGGCGCGGTTTACCCGGCATTTGGGGCCCCGGAAGGGGCGGCTGAGGAAAGTGGAGCGATTGATGTCGTTGAGGATTGCGGTGGCGCTGGCCGCCACCATCGGGGCAGGGATCTTGGTGTCGACGGCGGCGGAAGCGCGGCCCAACATCGTCGGTTTCCGGGGCGATTATTCACCGGGCACGATCGTGGTGAAGACCAATGAGCGCCGGCTCTATCTCGTGGTCGATCAGGGCCGCGCGTTCGCCTATCCCGTCGGCGTCGGCCGCGCCGGCAAGCAGTGGGCAGGCACCACGCGGATTGACGGCAAGTATCAAAACCCGGCCTGGTCGCCACCGCGCGAAGTCAAGCGCGACAAGCCCAACATGCCGGACGTCATTCCCGGCGGATCGCCGCGCAACCCGATGGGCGTTGCCGCGATGACCTTGTCCGGCGGCGAATACGCCATCCACGGCACCAACATGCCGGGTTCGGTCGGCGGCTTCGTCTCCTACGGCTGCATCCGCATGCTGAACGCGGATATTTCCGATCTGTTCGGACGCGTCTCGGTCGGCACCACCGTGGTGGTGACGCGCTGATCGGTAGTTTTTTCTCCCCGACTGCAGAAGCCGCGCAGCTAGCGCGGCTTTTTTGTTCGAGGCGGGCTCTCGCTTTTTGTGGCGTTCAAAAATCCGAGGCGATGCCCTTGTTTTCCCAATCGCCGTAGCGCGTGGGTTCCGGGCCCTTCGGACCCTGGAACTCCTTTTGCGCCGGCTTGGCGTTGGCCGCAGCCAGCTTCCTCCGCTCCTCGGCTTCGGCAAGCGCGCGCTGTGCCGCCGGGGTGAGCGGCTTGCGCGCGCCAGGCGTTGACGGATCGTCGGTCATTGCAAGCTTCCGGGCCTCAAACATCGTATCTATAACTTGAACGCCCTGGCGCAATCACAATCCTGAAATTCGCCGGCACGATTCTTATATTTGGCATATTCGCATGCCAAGTTGTTTCCATTGTTATGGCGTGAGCCGGAATATTACCCGCAGCCTAGCTAGAGAACATTTCCGCTCCATGCCTTCGCAGCGATTCGCAGTACCTTCCGAAGTGCCCGGTCTCGCCGCACGGCGGATCGCCGCCGACATTTTGGACGGCGTGCTGCACAAGCATCGCACGCTCGACGAACAGCTCGACGGCTCGGCCGCACATCCTGCACTGAAAACGCTGTCCGATCGCGACCGCGCGCTGATGCGGCGGCTGGTGGCGACGATTTTGCGGCGGCTCGGCACGCTTGGCCATCTGTTGTCGCGGCTGCTCGATCGCGGCGTTCCGACCGATGCGCCGCGCGCGCAAAGCGCGCTTTTGATCGGCGCGGCGCAGATCCTCTGGATGGACGTGCCCGATCACGCCGCAGTCGATCTGTCGGTGCGGCTGGTGCAGTCGGACCGGCGCGCCGCGAAATATGCCGGCCTCANCAATGCCGTGCTGCGGCGCTGCGCGCGCGAGGGGAAATTGCTGATCGAGGACGTCAACGTCAAATCGCAGACGCTCGATATCCCGCCATGGCTTTTGGCGCGCTGGATCGTGCATTATGGCGAGACCACCGCGCGGAAAATGGCGGCCGCGATCGGTCATGAGCCATCACTCGATCTCACGGTGAAATCGGATGCAGCGCAGTGGGCAACGCGCCTGCACGGCGAGACGCTGCCTACGGGGTCGGTGCGCACGCTGCTACAGGGTTCGGTGACCATGCTGCCGGGCTTTTCCGAAGGACACTGGTGGGTGCAGGATGCCGCCGCCGCTTTGCCGGCGCGGCTGTTCGGCGACNTCGCCGGAAAAGAAATCGCCGATCTCTGCGCCGCGCCGGGTGGCAAGACCGCGCAACTCGTGCAGGCCGGCGCGCACGTCACCGCGATCGACCGTTCGCCGGCGCGCCTGGCGCGGCTGCGCGATAATCTCGAGCGGCTGCAGCTTGAGGCGGCGACCGTCGTCAGCGACGCCGTCGAATGGAAGGGCGCCGATGGATTTGACGGCATTTTGGTCGACGCGCCCTGCAGCTCGACCGGCACGATCCGCCGGCATCCCGACATCGCCTGGTTGCGGCAGGAGGCCGATATCGCCCCACTGGTGGCCCTGCAGAAGCGATTGCTGCAAAAGGCGGCCGCGCTGCTGAAACCCGGCGGGACGCTGGTCTATTGCAGCTGTTCGCTGGAGCCTGAGGAAGGCGAGCAGGCGATCGCGACGCTTCTAGCGAGCGAGCCGGCCTTGCGGCGGGTGCCCATCGAGGCAAGCGAGGTCGCCGATCTCGCCGAAATCGTCACCCCGGCAGGGGATTTGCGCACCCTGCCCTGCCACCTGCCGCATTTGGACCCGAGGCTCGGCGGGCTGGACGGGTTCTATGCCGCCAGGCTAGTTAAAGCCTGATTTTCCATCGGATTTTTCGTCTCACCCGGCTGATTCGCGCCCTTTCAAGATAGTGTCTTGGCCGCGTTTCCGGATTAATAAGGATTCGCAAGAATCCCCCTCCATAAGGCCAGGCGTGTCGGTCGCTCAACGCAGACGAATCTCGACGCTGATCATGGGCCGCTTTGTGCGGAACATGATGGCCCGCGCCAGCGGCGGCATCGTCGCGCTGTCGCGGCTGTGGCCGGGCCGTACCGACCGGCTGATCATCGCCCCGCATGACCTGCGAACCGCCGACGCCACCCGCGCCGCCGAAATCTATGCCGGCCGCTTCGTGTTCGCCGGCAAGATCGTCACCTGCCACGGCCGTTCGATCTTCGATCTCGAGCCGCCGTCGGAGGACTGGGAAGTCGCGCTGCTCGGCTTCGGCTGGTTGCGCCACCTGCGCGCCGCCGATACCGCGCTGACCCGCGCCAATGCCCGCTCGCTGGTCGACGACTGGATTTCCAATCCGGGACGCAAGCGGCCGCTGGAGCGCCGCGCCGACGTGCTGGCGCGCCGCGTGATCTCGCTGTTGTCGCAGGCGCCGCTGGTGCTCGGCGATACCGACGGCAAATTCTACCGGCGGTATCTGCGCGGGCTGACCCGCGAGATCCGCTTTCTGCGCTACGCCACGCTGGATATCACCGACGGCGTGCCGCGGCTGCAGGTCTTGCTCGCGCTGTGTTACTCATCGCTCTGCCTCGCCAACCAGGCTCGGCATATCCGCACCGCGACGCGCAAACTGTCCGACGAATTGCAGCGGCAGATCCTGCCCGACGGCGGACACATCTCGCGCAATCCCGGCGCGCTGGTGGAATTGCTCAGCGACCTGTTGCCGCTGCGGCAGACCTTTGCCGCCCGCAACATCGCGCCGCCGCCGGCGCTGCTGAACGCGATCGACCGCATGATGCCGATGCTGCGCTTCTTCCGCCACGGCGACGGCAGCTTTGCGCTGTTCAACGGTATGAGCAACGCGCCGAACGATCTGGTGGCGACCCTGCTCGCCTATGACGACACCCATGGCGCGCCGATGGCGAACATGCCGCATACCGGTTTTCAGCGGCTCGAAGCGGGCGCGATGACGGTCATCATGGACACCGGCGTGCCGCCGCCGCCCGGCGTCAGCCACGATGCCCACGCCGGCTGTCTCGCCTTCGAACTGTCATCCGGGCCGAGCCGGATCGTGATCAATTGCGGCATGCCTTCCACCGGCCGCGACAGCTGGCGGGCGTTTGCGCGCGGCACCGCGGCGCATTCGACCCTGACCTGTCACGACACCTCGTCCTGCCAGTTCGTCGAACTGGCGGCGATGAAGCGGCTGTTGCAGGGCTCGCCGATCGTCAGCGGCCCCAACAATGTCGAAAACTATCGCGAGGTGGTGCCGAACGGCGAGCTCCTGACCGCCTCGCATGACGGCTACCTTGCCCGCTTCGGCGTGGTGCACCGGCGGGTGCTGATGGCGGCGCAGGATGGCTCGCGGCTCGACGGTGAGGACACGCTGTCGCCGGCGCCGGGCGCGCGGATCAGGGGCAACGATACCGACTTTGCGCTGCGGTTTCACCTGCACCCCTCAGTGAAGGCCAGCCGTCTCAGCGATGCGCGCGGCGTGATGCTGGTGCTGCCAAACCGCGACGTCTGGACTTTTGAGGCGCTCGACGACCGGGTCGAGCTGGAGGACAGCGTGTTTTTGGCCGGCAATGACGGCCCCCGCCGCACCGCCCAGATCGTGATCCGGCAGGATTCCCGGCACGCCTCCTCGATCCGCTGGAGCTTTGTGCGCTCGTCCACGTCGGCGGCGCAGACCACCGCCCGGCGCAACGCCCGCCGCGAGCCGGAATTGCCGCTGTAATTGGGTATCCACACGGCATCTTCGGCGGTTTCGCGGGCCCAAAAACCATGCTACCCGGCTGCCTTAACGGCCAGGATTTTCCAGATATGACCGACCACCCCCGCCGCGTGACCCGCGCATTGCTGTCCGTTTCCGACAAGGCCGGGCTGGTCGAATTCGCCAAAGCTCTGGCCGGCCATGGCGTCGAGCTGGTCTCGACCGGCGGCACCGCGAAAGCGATTGCGGCCGCGGGGCTGAAGGTGANGGACGTTTCCGAACTCACCGGTTTTCCCGAGATGATGGACGGCCGGGTGAAAACCCTGCATCCAAAGGTGCACGGCGGCTTGCTCGCGATCCGCGACAACAGGGCACATGCCGACGCTATGAAGGCGCACGGCATCGCGCCGATCGATTTGTTGGTGGTCAACCTCTATCCGTTCGAGGCGACCGTCGACAAAGGCGCCGGCTTCGAGGACTGCATCGAAAACATCGACATCGGCGGACCCGCGATGATCCGGGCTGCTGCGAAGAATCATGACGATGTCGCCGTCGTCGTCGAAGCCGCCGATTATCAGGCCGTGCTCGACGAGCTTGCCGCCAACAAGGGCGCGACGACGCTGATCCTGCGCCGCCGCCTCGCCGCCAAGGCCTATGCCCGCACCGCCGCCTATGACGCTGCGATCTCGAACTGGTTTGCCGCTCAGAACAAAACCGACGCGCCTGATTTCCGCGCTTTTGGCGGGCGGCTGATCCAGCCGTTGCGCTATGGCGAGAACCCGCACCAGACCGCGTCGTTCTACGTGACGCCGGAGCAGCGGCCGGGCGTGTCGACCGCGCGGCAGGTGCAGGGCAGAGAGCTCTCCTACAACAACATCAACGACACCGACGCGGCCTATGAATGCATCGGCGAATTCGATGCCAGGCGCACCGCGGCCTGCGTCATCGTCAAGCATGCCAACCCCTGCGGCGTTGCCGAAGGCGCCGATCTCGTCAGCGCCTACCGCAAGGCGCTGGCATGCGATTCGACGTCCGCCTATGGCGGCATCGTCGCGCTCAACCGGACACTGGATGCTGAAACCGCGCGCGCGGTCACCGAAATTTTCACCGAAGTGATCATCGCGCCTGATGCCACTGACGAGGCCATCGCCATCGTTGCGGCGCGGCGAAATCTGCGCTTGCTGCTCGCGGGCGGATTACCCGATCCGCGCGCGATCGGCCTGACCGCCAAAACCGTTGCCGGCGGCTTGTTGGTGCAGAGCCGCGACAATGCCGTGGTCGAGGACATGGAATTGAAGGTCGCCACCAAACGCGCGCCCACCGATGCCGAACTGCGCGATCTCAAATTCGCGTTTCGCGTCGCCAAGCACGTCAAGTCGAACACCATCATCTATGCAAAGGACCTCGCCACCGTCGGCATCGGTGCCGGCCAGATGAGCCGGGTCGATTCCGCCCGTATCGCCGCGCGCAAGGCGCAGGACGCCGCCAAGGAATTGAAGCTCGCCGAGCCGCTGACCAAGGGATCGGTGGTCGCATCGGATGCGTTCTTCCCGTTCGCCGACGGCATGCTGGCCTGCATCGAGGCCGGCGCCACCGCGGTGATCCAGCCCGGCGGTTCGGTGCGCGACGATGAGGTAATTAAGGCCGCCGACGACCACGGCATCGCCATGGTGTTCACCGGCGTGAGGCATTTCCGGCATTAGCTCCTGCGGGCAACCAAGGTGAGGGACGCACACTCAACAGGCTCCCTCCCTCCTTGCGGGGGAAGGTTGGGGAGAGGGGTAAGCCCCGGGCGCGGCCGCAAGAGATTCGGCGTACTGCATCAACC
>JGI12053J15887_10001348_pt1 | contig 11350 bp, 9 predicted proteins | sample MedBloCAOM1_O3_FD_15887 | JGI IMG/M metagenome (IMG submission 15887)
CACCTACGGCTCGAGCGGCGTCGGCAGCAGCCTCCACCTGTCGGGCGTGATCCTCGAGCAGCGCACCGGCGTACGCCTGCAGCATGTGCCCTACCGAGGCGCGCCGGCCGCGGTCCTCGCGGTGGCGGGCGGCGAGGTGACGATGGGCTTCTTCAACACGCCGACGGTGCTGGGCCAGATCAAGGCCGGCAAGCTCAAGGCGCTCGCCGTCACCGCCGCGGACCGCACGGCCATGCTGCCCGAGGTGCCGACCATGATCGAGGCCGGCGTGGCGGATTTCGTGGTCGCCACGTGGTTGGGCTTCGCGCTGCCGGCGAACACGCCGAGCGCAATCGTCGTGCGCCTCAATGCCGAGATCAACCGCATCGGCCAACGTCCGCAGGTGAGGGAGAAGCTCCTGGTTCAGGGATTCGAGATGCTGCCGCCCGGCTCGCCGGAAGCCGCCCGCAAGATGATCGAGGATGACCAGGCGCTCTGGCTGCCCATCATCAAGGAATCCGGCGCCAAGCCTGAGTAGGACGTAGTCACTTCCTCCCTAGCGAAGCTGGGGAGGTGTCGGCGTCTTACGCCGACGGAGGGGTCATGAGCAGCTGTGTTGGTGCTCATGACCCCTCCACCCGCTACGCGGGCACCTCCTCTTCGCGGATTCCGCGAAGAGGAGGAGGAACGATGAATTTATCAGTAGCTCGGCCTGGTCGAAAACGGCGTCAGTTGCAGCTCGTGCGTCCAGCACGATCGGTCCTGGGCGTGCAGATAATAGAACGCCTCGGCGATCTTCACCGGATTCATCACCAGATCGGGNTTCTGCCGTATTNTCGGCAGGGCGTGAGTTCCGGGCGAGTCGATGGTGCCGTCGATCACCACGTTGGCAACNTGCACGCCATGCTCGGAATACTCCTCGGTGAGCACCTGCGCCAAGGTGCGCATCATGACCCTGGGATAGTAGAGCGACTGGCCCGTCATGCGCTTGCGCCCACGCAGTGAGCTGGAATTGTTGGAAAAGAAAAACGATCCCTCGCCGCGCTTGCGCATGGCCGGCAGGACTTCCTTGGCGACGAGGAAAGGGCCCCGGCTGGCGATATGCTGGGCGGTATCGAACATCTCGACCGGAATGTGTTCGAGCAGTTCCTTCTCTGGCGGCAGATCGCGACCTTCGAGATAACCCGCGTTGTAGATCAGAACATGCGGATCGCCGGCGTCGCCGCGAATCGTGGCGAAGGCTGCAGCGACGGAGTCCTGTCGGGAGAGATCGAGCTCGACGACCATGCAATCGCCGCCCTGATCCCGGATCGCCGCCGCCAGGCCCGCCGCATTGGCCTCGCTGCGGGTCGTCAGGACGACAAAGAATCCCTCGCCTGCGAATTTCTGGGCAATGGCGCCACCGATACCCCAGCGGATGCCGACGGGCAGGTTGCTGTCATCCACCGCCCGGCCATGGATCAATTTGGTATTGCGGCCATCCGACTGCCATTTCGAAGTGGCGCCCACGACCACGGCGACCGGCTTGCCCTTGCTTTTCCTCCCGAGATTTTCGCCCATCTTGAATGCTCCCTTTTATCGTGACGTTCGTCAGGATAACTCGAATCCAGTAACGCAGCGCCTCATTCAGTTTCGACTTGTTGTTGTCAGCCGCAGCTCCGAAAATGCTTTCGTGTCGGGAGCTGGTTTAAGGAGGTACTCTGCACTTTCCCTCTAGTGCATCGATGAACTCGGCAATTGCGCAGCACGGCGATCATCAATACCCCGGGATGTTCATCGGGAGGCAATGGTGGAGTTCCAGTTCAGTACTCTAATAGAAATAATGTCGCCGTTTGTCGCAGGAGCGTTCAATGACCGCACCGAATCGACCCAACCACAGCGACCTTGCGGAAGCGCTCCGACGCGCTGTTCTAGAAGGACCCGGCGTAACAGACGCGATATTGCGTCGGGCCGTAGCCGAGACAGCAGCGGGTGAGCCAACGGCGAAGTCTCCCTATGACGACCTTGCACGCCAGATTGGGGAGGCCGCCTACCGCGTCAAGGACGAGCAGGTCGAGACTGTCTTGAAGGCTGCAGGAAGCGAAAAGGCCGCCTTCGAGATCATCGCTGCCTCGGCCGTAGGAGCGGGACTGTTCCGGTGGCGGCAAGCTGTCAAAGCGACAGAGGAGGCGAGCGATGCGCCTGCGTGAAGTCGAGCGAGGCGATGGCATAGTCAATCGACTGCTCATTCGCTTCCTCTCGATGGCTCTGGGCATGCGGTTGCCGGATGCTGCGCGCGTGGCTTTTTACCACAAGGACTTCTTTGGCCGTCCGATGGGCGCCTGGACCCAGGCGGCCATGCGTGGCCCGAGTACGTGGAGCGTCGGAGAGCGCGAACTGATGGCGACAATGGTGGCAAAGTGGAATTCCTGTTCCTTTTGCGTGGGTGCTCATGGCGCCATCGCAGCAAAAGTGCTCGAGCGCCAGTCGGTCGATGCAACGCTGGAACATTTCCGCACAGCACCCATTTCGAACGGTCTCAAGGCAACGCTAGAGTTCTTGGAGAAGATGACGTTGCGGCCGACGCAACTAACGGCGGATGATGCAAGGGAAGTGCTTGGTACCGGCGTGAGTTTTGAGGCTTTGACGGATGCAATATCTGTCGCGGCAGTCTTCAACATTGTCACACGTTACGCGGATGCCCTCGATTTCGTCATTCCGACGCCGGACGAGTTCGACGGTGCCGCGGGCATGCTGCTCAAGCGGGGCTATGCATGATTACTGTGAGGACGCCTCATTGTCCGTTCATGGCACTTCTCGGAAGTGCCACCTGCGGCGAACGAAGGCTGCTCAGGCTTCCGAAGCGAACTCGAGCAAGCGCTACAAAGCGTGTTTATGAGTTCACGCCCTAGGCGCGTTTGCTACTTGTTGTGTCCAGCACACTAATACGGGCGCGTACCTCGGCCGAAACACCGGAGCGAGGGACCTTTGATCTGCGGTCGCAAAAGGTCCCTCGCCAAGTGGCCGATCAGCCACACTTCGGGATAGGCTTGAACTCGACGCGGCGGTCCAGCGCGTCGCTGAGGTCGTCCTTGCCGGTGCCGACCATCATCTGGCTCGACGCGGCGCCGTTGGCGATCAAGTGACCGCTCAATTGCGGCGCGTCGCGTTCCAGCTGACCCTTCACATAATTCGCGCGCTGCAGCGACAGCTGCTCGTTGATCTGCTGCGAACCGGTCCGGCTGGTATGGCCTGTCACCTCGATGCAACCGTTGGCCTTGGCCGTCTGCTGTGCCGTCTGCTGCGCGATCTGCTCCAGCCAGATCGGATATTGGCCGCTCACCTGCGGATCCTGGTAGAACTGCGTCGAGCCCGGCTGGAACAGGAATTTGACGGCCAGGCGGTTTCTGCTGAGCCCATAGGCGATGGCGTCACCGAAAGCCGTCGATGCTTCCGCGACCTGGTTCAGCTTCCAGCGCGTGAGATAGATGCCGTTGTAGGCTTTTAGCTGATCGCCTGCCGGCGACGTCTTCGCCGCCGTATAGAGGCTCAAGGCCGACTGATACTGCCCGGCATTGTAGGCCTGGTCGCCCTGGCTGATGAGCGACGCCGTCCTGAGCCCATCGAGGAATTCCTTGTTGATGGGATCGCCGACCTTGGTGGCCTGGCAGGTGCTGATGTAGGCCTGCGTGGCGGGATCGGTCGTCCATACCGGACTCTCGCGGAAGACGGTGGTCGGCGTTGCATCGACGCCGGTGAGCTGGGAGCGGGCGACGCCTTTGGCGACGACCTTGCCCGTCTTGAGGTCGCCGAGCACCAGGCAGAAGCGATAGGCCTCGCGCGGTCCAGTCGTCTGGTTCTGACCGTTGACCGGCGTGAATGTCCCGACGAGCACCAGGGGCGATTCTTTCAAGGCGTCCGGCGAGAACTTCTCGATGGAGAAGCGCGGATACTGCTTCTGCACCAGGTCCGTGACCTGGGCCTGGATACCGTCCGTCGCCCGGGAGCCATAGCCGGTGACGCCATCGACCAGCGGATCGATCACCACGCGATAGGATCCGGCCGGTGCCGCGGTGAACACGGTGTTCGCCGCGTTGGCCACCGCCTGATCGAACGGCAGGATCGGCGGCAGCGGCGGCGGAGCTGCCGCGGTCTGTGGCGCCGTGGTGGAGGGCGTCGGCCCCGATTCCACGCAGGCCACCAGGCCGGCGCAGAGCAGCGAGACGCTGGCGACGAGACCTGCGCGGTGCAAGATCCGGCGGCTTGCCGTCGCATCGTCGATCGGGTTAGCGACAACGATCTCGGAGGTAAGCGCGGTCTTCATCGGAGAGTGCTCCTGTAAGTTGAGAGTATTGCAGTATACTTTTACAACGCGGATCGTTCGCCGACAATGTGGGCTTGGTGTCCTCGGTCTTCTGCCTCTTTATTATCACAGGTTGTTGATCGGCCGGCTTGCGCGCGGTCTCGAGCGATGCGTCGCGCAACAAAGCTTCTGGTTGTGCGGCCGACAGAAAGCCCGTGTCGGGCTGGCTGTGCGCACGCTGCCACGACGCGATCATCTCGCGCGAGCGCGGCCCGAACACGCCATCGCTGCCACGGGTGTCGAAGCCGAGCACGGTCAAGGCCACCTGGAGACGCTGGCGGTCGGCTGATGTGAGCTGAAGCGCAGTCTCGGCTGTCTCCGCCGCGGCCTTTCGAGCTGCAGCGTCGGCGGCGGCTTCGGCCTTCTGCCTGGCCTCGGCGTCTGCTTTCTGTTTTGCCTCGTCATCAGCCTTCTGTTTCGCCTCTGCGTCGGCCTTCTGCTTGGCTTCCGCGTCTGCCTTCTGCTTCGCCTCGGCATCGGCCTTCTGCTTGGCTTCGGCGTCCGCCTTCTGCTTCGCCTCTGCGTCAGCCTTGAGCTTGGCTTCGGCGTCTGCCTTCTGTTTCGCCTCTGCGTCGGCCTTCAGCTTGGCTTCGGCGTCTGCCTTCTGCTTCGCCTCGGCATCGGCCTTCAGCTTGGCTTCGGCGTCTGCCTTTCGCTTCGCCTCGGCATCGGCCTTCAGCTTGGCTTCGGCGTCTGCCTTTCGCTTCGCCTCTGCGTCGGCCTTCTGCTTGGCTTCCGCGTCTGCCTTCCGCTTCGCCTCTGCGTCAGCCTTCTGCTTGGCTTCGGCCTCCGCCCGTTGCCGTTCAGCCTGCGCTTTGGCCAGCGCCGCTTCAGCCTGCCGCTTGGCCTCGGCGTCTGCGGCATCCTGCGACTGATGCCGCGCTGCCACTTCGGTGTCCACCTTGGGCGGGGTCTCCGGCTGTCCAGTTTGCGACACAAACATGAAGTACCCCGCCGCAAGGACAATCGCTGCCGTCGCGCCGCCGGCATAGAGCGCGACGCGCTTGCGTCCGGTAACGCCGGACAAAGCTGCGGAGGAGGGCGCGGCCTCCGAAAGTTCGGTCGCTGCCGGCAAGGGGACGAGCGGTTCCGGACTGCGGCGCGTCCGACGGTCGACCACTGTCGCATCGTCGGGCCACGCCTGGTTCAACGCAAAACGGGCGCGCCAATCCGCGATCGATTGCGGTCGATCCGCTGCCCGCACCGCCAAGCCGGCATCGATCCCTCTCAACATCTCGTGGGGAAAGCCTGCCGGCTTGAGCTCCGTCAGGGGCTGATAGCGATCGTTGAGAATTCTCTCCACGGCGGTCGGCGGCGGCTTGCCCGCCACCGCGCAGTAGAGTGTCACCGACAGGCCATAGATGTCGGTCCAGGGGCCCTGTTCATCCGACGTATGCTGCTCCGCGGCGGCATAGCGTGGGGTGAAAACAGCGGTCATTGCCGTGGTGCGCCCGGCCATCGACGCCCGCGAGGCGCCGAAATCGATCAAGGTCGGGTTGTTCTTGGCATCGAGAATGATGTTGGCCGGCTTGATGTCCCGGTGGAGGAACCCCGTCGTATGAACCTGCTCGAGTCCCTCGAGCAACCGGTGCAGCAGACGTTCGACGATCGGCGCCGGCAACGACCCCTCGCGCCTCAGGCGCTGCTCGAGCGTCTCGCCGCGCGCCAGCGCCATCACCATGTACGCCGTTCCGTTGGCTTCGAGGTAGTCGTAGACACGGACCACCGCCGGCACGTTCTCGAGCGTCACCAGTGTGCGGGCCTCGTCGAGGAAACGCTCGCGGCCCCAGACGAAATCTTCGGCAAGCTGCGTCGAGCGCGGAACGACCGTGGTGCCGCCTTCGCGCAGCGCCAACGACGTCGGTAGATATTCCTTTATCGCCAGTTCGCGGCCCAGCTGCGTGTCGCGGGCGAGATAGGTGATGCCAAAAGCGCCCTGGCCGAGGACGGAAATCAGCTCATAGTTTCGCAGCCGAGTTCCTGGCGGCAGCGTGCCGTGGAGCTCGTGATGCTCGGAGTCCGATTTGGTATCAGGCCCCATTCCAGTGTCCTAGCTTGGCCGCTTGGAGGGTTATCTTAGAGGCGACATACGCTGGGTTTCCACCTCACGTCTGGCCAAGGTGCACTGGTGCGCGCGGCATGGAAATGGCCCCCTTTGACTTTTGAAATAGCCGCCTAAGCGGCACAAGCGCCGATACAACTGAGCAACCCAAGAAGATAAAGTATTACCACCGGATGGCGACACTGCGGCAACGGGCGAGGACAAGCTCGATGAAGCGGCGCTGAGCGGAAGAATCGGCGCCATGTTTATTCCACCGCGACTGCGGAAACCTCTTCGATCCGACGCGCTTCGGGTGCTGGTGAGGCTGACNGCATTCTGCTGGCATTGCGGGCGCGCGTGCCACTACTCATGGTGTACGACNGAGGCTGCGCGTTCTCCCGCGCCCTCTATGCCGGTACGAAAGTATTATTCTGCTCGCCGATGACGCTTGGCTCTTGACAGAACTGAGCAATGTTGTGGCGTATGCCTGTCGACACTCACGAGCAGAGGATCGGCATCATGAGCACTCTCTTCCCTGTCATCCTGAGCGTAGCGAAGGATCTCATCGCCGCTTGCCACGGGCATGAGATCCTTCGCTGCGCTCAGGATGACAGCGATGCTGTATCCCAACCGGCGCCTCTTTAATTTATTGCGCCGCCCCGCCGGCCCAAGGCGACATCACCTCGTTCATGCCGACGAGCTCGCCGGTCGCAGGATCGCGCACGATGCAGCACGGATTGGCAAATCCCAGCGGCGACACTTGGTTGGCGACTTCGACGATCGGCAGCCTGCCGGCGATCGCCTTCTTCACCGCGTCGGGCAGCTCGCGGTTGACGCGGATCGGGCCCACGCCCGAGACGTCGATGCGCGGCTGATGGAATGCCGTCTCGACATCGAGGCCGCGGTCGATCAGCATCAGCGAAAGCTGCGTCACCGCCGGCACGATGCGCCGGCCGCCCGAGGCGCCGATGCAGAACCACGGCTTGCCGTCCTTGGCCACGACCACGGGACAGATGTTGCACAGCGGCCGCTTGCCCGGCGCGATCGAGTTGGGCCGGTTGGGTTCGGGGTCGAACCACAGCATGCCGTTGTTCATGGTGATGCCGGTCTTGGGCAGCATTACGCACGAGCCGAACAGCGACATCAGGGTCTGGGTCAGCGCCACCATGTTGCCTTCCGAATCGGCGGCGCAGAAATGCGTGGTGCAGGTGTTGGTGGGCTTGTCGCCCATGGTCTTCAGCCGTTCCTCGTAGGCCTGGTGCATGCCTTGCGCGATGGCGACGAAGAAGTCGGCGTCGGGCGCGCCTTTGCCTTTGGTGCCGGCGCCGGCCAGCTCGACGGTGCGCCTGAGTGTCGGACCCGCGGTCAAGCCGCCCGCGACATTGATCGTGGCACCGCCATGCTCGAACGACAGCGGCTCGACGATCCTCGCCTCATAGGATTTGAGATCGTCATAGTCGATGGCCGAGCCGCCGGCTTGCAGATCGGCGGCGATGTCGCGCGCCAGCGCGCCTTCGTAGTACTCGCGCGGTCCGCCGTCGCTCAGCCGCTGGTAGGTCTCGCCGAGAGGACCGAGCTTCAGGTAGCGCGTCGTGCCTTGCCAGTCGTTGGTGGGAACGCGACCGCCGTCGGGCAGGTAGTTGGCCTTGGATGCCGGAAACTTGGAGAGATGCCCGGCGCCGTTGGCGATCATCACCTGCATGTACCAGTCGAGTTCCATGCCGCGCTTGGCGAGTTGGAGGGCGGGCGCCATCACGTCCTGCCATTTGAGCGTGCCGAAGCGCTCCAGCGCCTTGGCCATGCCGGCGACCTGGCCGGGCACGGCGATCGAGTGATAGCCGACCTCGTTTCTCTGCTCGAGGATGTCAGGCCAGGCGAAGGGATTGGCCGGGCCGGGGCCGACGATAGGGTAGTTCTTGGGATCGAGCTTCTTGGCCGAGAGCGGACCGTAATCGATCGTCCAGGCGCGGCCTTCCTTGGCACTCCAGATCGTCATGAAGCCGACGCCACCAATGCCGCTCATCCACGGCTCGACCGTGCCGATGGCCATGCCGGTGGCGACGGCGGCGTCGATGGCATTGCCGCCCTTGCGAAGGATCTCGGCGCCGACCTCAGCGGCTCTGCAATTTTGCGCAACCACCACGCCTTTGCCACGAATTGGCTGCTTGGTGACTCTCCATTGACGTGTCAGGGACTCGCTCATCAACTCTCCCACTGGTTAACAGGGACTGTAGCGGGGCCTGATTTCGCCACAAACCCTGTTAAACTGCAGGGCGGACAAGCCAAGAAAGAAGATCGCGGGCGTGACGGAGCTGAACCAGATCGACCTGCAGGCGTTGGCGAAGGGCAACAAGCGTGCTTGGGATGCTTTCGTGAGCGCCGCTGCACCGCTGATCAATGCCGTGGCCCGCCGCACGCTCGCTTCATACCGTCTGAGCGAAGAGGACGTCATGGACGCCGCCCAGGACGTGTTCGTCCGCCTGTGCGCCAACGACTTCCGCCTGCTCAAGACCTACGATCCTGCGCGGGCCGGTCTTTCGACCTGGCTGGCGGTGGTCGCCCGGTCGTCGGCAGTGGACCATGCGAGGCGCCGGCGCCAGGCCACCACGCCGATCGATGATGTGCCCGAGGCCAGCCTGGGGGTCGAAGACCGCCATGTCGAAAAGCTCAAGATTCCTCAGGGACTTCTGACCGAGCGTCAGATCCTGATCCTGAAATGCCTATATGATGAGGAGCGCGACGTGGCGGAGGTCGCCCAACTTCTCAAGATCGACGCCCAAACCGTTCGCAGCACGCATCATAAGGCTTTATTGCGGCTGCGCGCGCATTTTAACGAAGAAACCTCATGATCAGGGGATACCTGTATGGTTTCTGACGTATTCTGCAGCAGGAGAGCGCGATGAACACCGAGCGTACCCCGCTGAACGATAAGGAGCTGTGGCGCAGCCTCGCTGCAGCCCGCGATGACGCGCCCCAAGCCGTGTCGGACCTCGATTTCGCGGCGTGGTTGGAGGGACGGCTGTCGGAGACGGCGGCGGCCCGCGTGGACGCGGCCGTGGCGGCCGATCCCGAGATGCGTCTCGCCGCATTGGATTTGGCCGACATCCTGGGCAAGCCCCTTCCGGTGGCGCCGGCGCGCCTGGAAGTGCGGGCCAAGGCGCTGGTGGGTTTCGAGGCCGAGCAGCGCACGAAGCGCGTCGGCCTGTTCGACTGGCTGTTCGCCAGCGACCGGCGCTTCGTCACGCAGCGCGCGGTGGCGCTCACGGCTGCTCTCGTGATCGCGGTCTCGGGCTTTATGCTGGGCGGCGGCCTCGGCGCCTCCGTGGCCGAGGAGCGCTATGCCATGAACACGCCGCAGACGACCTCGACCGATACCTCCAACGAATTGACTGAGTTCCTGGTCTCAGACGGGATCTGACATGCCCTCGCGTCTGATCCAGGTGCTGTTGGCCCTGTCGCTGTTGTTGAACACATTCGTCCTCGCGGGCTTCGTCTATCGCAGCTGGATCGAACCGCCGGCGTTCGAACATCACCTGCCGCCGCCGCCACCAGGCCAGCGACCCAGCCCGCTGGAGACGATGGCGCACGATCTCAGCCTCGACGATGGGCAACGCCAGGCGCTGCGCACGGTGTTTGAGCAGTATTCGACGACCCGTCGCGAGCGGCAGCGCGAGATCCAGAAGGTGCGCGAACAGATCGCCGCCGAATACAAGCATCCGGCCGTCGACATGACGCACGTCGATGCGCTGATCGACCAGCTGACGAAGCTGCGCGCCGAGCAGCAGAAGGAATATCTGGGCTCGCTCAACCAGCTCGCGGCGCAGCTCAAGCCGGAGCAGCGCGACCGTATGCACCAGATCCTGGCTGAGCGCCTGGCCGCGCCGTTTGTACCGCGGCCGCCGGGCAGCGGCTCAGGACCGGGTCCCGGACGTCCGCCGCAATAGGAGCATCGCCATGACGCCAAGGATCGGTCGGCGTGGGTTCGTGGGTGGCGCGGCGGCGCTTTCCGCCGGCCTGTGGCTGCCGCTGCCGGGACGTGCCGCCACGGCGATGGATTTCGATGAGGCCCGCCATCTCCTGTCGCGCACCACCTTCGGTGCGACCCCGGCCGAGATTCGCGCGATGGAGACGCAGGATTACGCCGGCGCGGTCGACCGGCTGCTGGGCAGTGTCCGGCGCACGGCCCTCACGCCGGCGCCGGCCTGGATCAACCAGGGGCCGGCCGAGCTTCGTCGCGAGCAACAGGCCGCGGTGGCCGAAGCCAAGACCGGCGTCGACGGCAAGAAGCTGCAGGTCGTGCGTCCGGTCCAGGAGGAGGGCCGCGAGCTGCGCAACTGGTGGGTCGACGAGATGCTGGCGACCGACCAGCCGCTCACCGAGCGCATGGTGCTGTTCTGGCACAACCATTTCACCTCCTCCTTCCTGAAGGTGCGCTACCCGGCGGCGCTGTTCCGTCAGAACGCGCTGTTCCGCCGCGAGGCGCTCGGCAACTTCGCGACGCTCCTGAAGGACGTGGCGCGCGATCCGGCGATGCTGATCTATCTCGACGGCATGCGGAGCGTGGCGCGCCAGCCCAATGAGAATTTCGGCCGCGAGCTGCTCGAGCTCTTCACCCTGGGCGAGGGCCACTACAGCGAGGCCGACATCAAGGCCGCGGCGCGCGCCTTCACCGGCTGGACCGTCGACCGCGAGACCGGCGCGTTCCGCAGCCGCGAGCACGAGCACGACGACGGCGAGAAGACCTTCCTCGGCCAGACCGGCCGCTTCAATGGCGAGCAGATCATCGCCATCCTGCTGCGCCATCCGCGCACCGCCGAGACGATCGTCGAGAAGCTGTGGCGCGAGTTCGTGTCGCTGCAGCCCGATCCGGCCGAAGTGAAGCGGCTCGCGGCGTCGTTCCGCCAGGGCTACGAGATCAAGCCGCTGATGCGCTCGATCCTGCTGTCGGCGCAGTTCCGCGATCCCGCCAACCGCGGCGCGCTGATCAA
>JGI12053J15887_10001349_pt1 | contig 11348 bp, 8 predicted proteins | sample MedBloCAOM1_O3_FD_15887 | JGI IMG/M metagenome (IMG submission 15887)
GTAAGGTGACGCTGGCGGTTCTACCCGGCCATCCGGGCAACCCTCGCTTGCGCATCGAGGGCGAGTCGCCTCAATTAGGGAAGGACATACGGTCTTCGCCCGGGGAATTGTTGGGTCAAGGAATCGAAAAATTGCGCGTTGTCGAGGCCATGCGCCTGGATCTGCTGCAGGGCTTGCATCGTAAATGTGGTCGGCGCAACGGTTGTTCCTGGCAGCGCTGCGACCAAATTCGCCGCTTGCTTGTAATCGTAGTTCGCGAGCAAATCGAAAAGGTTGTCGTTCGATCGGAACAACGCGAGCAGAAGATCGTACAGGGGTTTTGGAGATCGGGGCATGTTGTGGCTCCGGAAAAAAGGACGAACGGGTTAAGAGAGGCTGAAAAGACCATGTGCAGCAGCAGAAATTAATTGACCAGTTGCAGCGGTTGCGGCCGGCGCCGTTGCTCAGCCCCAACCCGCCCCGCAACCGAAGCTCGACGCCCTGCCAGCGACGTACCGACAGCCGGCAGAAAGGTCGGGATGGGCGGCGGGGCTTCCAGACGCCACTTCTGTGTGAGAAGGCGACATTGTCGTCCCGCGCTACAATACCAGTTTACTTTTGGTGTTTCACGTAGAAGAAGCATCCCTCGACAAGTACTCTCCGTTTCACCAAGCGATTGAGCCTCTCGGCGTGATTTTTGCGGTGTCGAGAATGCAGTCTGCGGCCTTCTCGCCAATCATGTAGACCGCGCATGCGATGAAAAAGCCGGGGATGCGCGGAAAGACGGAAGCGTCGACCACGCGCATGCCNGTGGTTCCGTGCACGCGGAAATCGCTGGTAAGGACGCCACCGGCATCTCGCGGACCAATGGCGCAAGTGCAGGANGCGTGATGGCCCCAGGCATGCTCGCGAACAAACTGCCGCAATTGGTCGTCGTCTTGCAATTCTGGTCCGGGCACCTCCTCGGCAAGAATAAGGTTGGAGCATTGCAGTTTATCCGACATGCGCCTGATATGGCGAATGCCTTCGACCACGGCGGCGAGATCGTCGCCACTTTGATCGGTCCCTTCCTCGAAATAGCGAAAATCGACCACCGGCGGGTCACGAGGATCGCTCGACTTCAACGTAACTATTCCACCGCGGTTTTTCGTATGCGCTTTCAGCAGCGCGAACGTGAGGTCGTCGCGGCTGTTGCGGATCGTGTCGGAATAGCGTGGAAAATATCCCGAGAAGCGCGTCAATAGCGCCATGACGAACAAATCCGGGTTTGCCTGGCGCGGGCTCGACCGTAAGGCAAAAGCCACCGCCGCGCCGTTGGAAATATACATGCCACGGCCTGCGAGCCAGTCGCGATAGACAGGATCATCGACGGCGAAGCGCGCATCCCGAAGGCAGGTCCACGGACTTGATGCCTTGTGAACGAGGCCGACCTCATAACGGTCCTGCAGATTTTGACCGACCCCCTCCAGCGGAACCTCCACTTTGATCCCCAAAGCGGTGAGTTGGTCGGGCGGGCCTATGCCGGATAGCATGAGGAGCTGCGGCGTATTGAATGCGCCGCCGGCAAGGATGACCTCGCGTGCGGCGCCGACGCGCCTCGGCGCGCCGGCTTCGCCGGTGGCGTTTGGCGACGCGCGATAAAGATTTCGGCCTTTCAGATATTCCACGCCGATCGCGCGCTTGTCGGCGTCCAGCAGGACTCGTGTCGCAAGGGCGTCGAATTCGACGCTAAGTCCGTGGTCACGCATAGCGGACAAAACACGCTCGCGCGCGCCGCGCCGGCGCCCTCGGCGTGTCGACAGCGGAATTTCGCAGAGACCCTCGGTGAGCCGCCCTTGCAAGCGCCGATCGTTGGGATCGCTTTCGCCAATGACGAAACGCGCCAACCGCAGCCGGATGTCGCGCAGCCAGGCGGCGAACGTGCCTCCGTCGGCCGGCTGAAGGTCGGCGCGGATCGCAGTCCGGATAAGGCGCATGAGGGCTCGGTCGCCGAACGCTTTCCGCGGCAGAGGGACTTCGGTTTCGAGCCATCCCTTCCAACCGTGTCCGGTGGGATTGAGGCGATCGCCGGTCAGCCGGGAGAGGAAGCGCCAAAGCGGACGATGCCGGCAAGCCTCAAGGCGGCGAAAGTAGCGCCGCATATTCCGAGCGCTCCAGGATGAGTCACCGGTGAGCTTGGCGATCTCGTTCCAATCCGAATCGTTCGGATACATGAAGATCATGGCGTTGTGAGCCGTGCAGCCACCAAGCGCCGACGCGCGTGGATAGAGCACGCCGGGCGGCGGATTATTCTCGGGCAGGCGACGCAGCGCGTCGTCGCCAAAATCGTGGACCAGGAAATTCCACGCCATCGTCGGGTTTTCCGAGGCGAAGGGATGAAAGGCGGGAACTTGGTATTGGTCCGGAAGCTCGGGATCCTGGCCTGCCGGGTTACCAGGATCGCCGCCCGCTTCCAGCAGGAGGACCTTCATGCCTGCTTCAGCGAGGCGCGCGGCCACCGTGCCGCCTCCGGCCCCCGAGCCGACCACGATATAGTCGTAGTCGTCCGTTGGCGGGTCTTGCATGGTCAGAACGTCTTGATGAATTCGATCAACGCCCGTTTGTCGTCGTCGCCCAACGGCGGCTCGGTACCGAATGCCTTTTCGTCTTCGCTCAATCCATCGGTTTCATTGAATTTCGCCGTGCCGAAATAATGGCCCCGGTTGACGACAAAATCCGGGCACTTGTTCAATTTCAACAGTGGTTCGCGAAGATTTGCCGCCCAGGCCAGCAGTTTGGCGTCATCCGCTGAAGGGTCGAGACTTGACCAGTTCTCGAGGAATTTCGTCACAAGCTGCTTGAAATTGGCTGCATGCGTAAATCTTTCTTCGAGGGTCGCGCGATCGGTCAGCGGCTGGTAATTGGCCGCCAGGCCGATTGGAAATCCCTTGGGTATCGGCCCCAGCTTGAAATCGCCGTCCTTGTCGAACAGGCGCTTGAACGGATCGGCAGGAAGGAAATCGACGAGGCTCTTCAACTCGACCGGAATACTTCGCTTCGGAATGTTGACATTGCTACTCTCAGTCGTGCGCACGATGAAACCGTCGAAGGATTCGTCGTGGTCGCGCTTTTCGGGCCACAACAATTGCTCGATTGAGGCGTTGAAAACCTTCATGCGCCCGTCGACCGACGGATCGCCGGAAAATGGGCCGAGCCGATTGTTGAGCAGAAACGGCGCCGTCGACCAGACGCTAACCAGCGAAGGTACCCGCGTGAAGCCGCGTCCCCCGCTGGGCATCGTGTATTGCCAAGGCTTCGCGGTGAAGGGATCCTGCACGGTGATCTTGCCGACCGAAGGAAGGTCCTTGTAGGTCGAGGAAGAGAAATTGTCCCAGATATTGCCGCGGATCGCATTGGTCGCGAGCGGGCTGCAGGCGTTGGTTCGCAACAGCGTCACTGGCACACGCGCTTCCGTCGAAAGGTAATTGTCGTCGAGGAAGTCCGACCTGGCGACGATTTCGCGCATCTTGGTCTTGAACTCGTCGGTCTTCGTATACGCCCAATAGCGCTTCCAGCAGATCAGGTAGTTGGGCCCGGAACAGCCACCCGGCGTCATCTGCGCCCGCGCTGTGTCAGGCAGTTTGCTCGAATGGCAACGCGCGCAGGTCTCGGCGAATACCGTCTTGCCGCGCGTCAACAGCGCAGCGTCAGCCGTCAGGTATTGCTTTCCTTCCGGCACGTCCTTCAACCGGTCCGGCTGGCCGGCCTTGAGAAGAAACTTTGCCATATTCGGCGTGCCTGCCTCGGTGGCTCGCCAATAGATGGAATTCTTCTCAGCGGTGGCGATCTCGATCGGCGTGATTTTCTTGCCCCCAAAGAAGGGATTGAAGTGCTTCATCCACTCTTCGCTGTAGAGCCCGATGTTGAGATAGACGCGGTTGAGTGCGCCGAGCACGCCGACCGAATCCGAGCCGTCTTTCAGCACACGCGGTGACCAGGATGTATCCGGCGCATCGAAGAAACCCTTCAGCTGCTTGTTGTTGAGCTCGCCTCCCTTCAGCGTCTCCTTGCCCCAGAAATGCGTCTCACCCAGCCGCGAGCCCAAGAGATAGACCGCGTTCATCGTGCGTGGATTGTTGATGTAGTCGGTCGAGACCAGCGACGTATCCATGGTGCCGGGTGGAAAGGAATGCATCAGCTGATAGAGAAAATCTTTCGTGTCGGCGGAATAAACGAAAACCCGGTCCATCCAAAGATATTGACTGCCGACGGTTGAGTTGAGATTGGCCCATTGCGGATTGGATGGGTCTTTCGGCGGGTGAATCGGACTTGGGCCGACATGGCAGAATCCGCAGGCCATGCCTACGCGATAGGGCTTGATGAGGTTGGGATCCTTGTAATAACTCTCGTCGGTGTAATATCTCTCCGGATCCCACTTGTTCTTCGCCGCCTGGTTGAAATCCGGATTGGGGAACAGCCGCAGGCCAACGATGCCCGTCGGATAGCCGAAATATGAGCCGACCGGCAGCTTGGAGCCGTCGGAGAAAGTCGCGCCGCGGGCGCCAATCTTCACGCCCGGATAGGCCTTCTCGTCTTCGAACGGGTCTGGCGGACAGTCCTTGCGGCGCGCGTCAAGCCAGAGGCCAAAGCGTTGCGGATTGGCCGCCGTGGGCTTCTCGAAGCAAGGTTCATTGATCGCGCCCAACCAATGCCAGCGCGTGTCGCCATCACAATGTTTGCCATCGCAATAGGTCTGGCTCGGATGCGACGTGACGATTTTCAGCAAGTCAAATGTTGCGAGGCTGTTTCTCGTGACCTTGTCCCAAAACCGGTCATTGCCGCCGGTCCAGACCAGCCACATGTTGCGTCCTTGCGCCTCTTCGTCGGACATGGGCACCCCATTGTCCATGTCGCGAAAATAATCCTGCTTCGCTTGAGGAAAACTCGTTACATCGCGATTGGCCAGCTGCGCCTCGTCCAACGGAGCGACGGCCTCGGCTTGCGCGCGGAGCGCGACTACGCTTGCCGCCGCCAGGACGCCTGCGAGCAGAGCAGCGCGCTTGGAAAAAATGATTTTTCGCATGACCGTCTCCTTGCTCCAAATCCTTCGTCAGCTCAGGGGCGGCGCAAACCATTGATAGTGCAATTCAACGCTGCAGGTCGCGCCGCCTTGTCCCGCGCCCTCATCTTTGTGCCATTCACCGAGACGCGCATGCGGACAGGAGCAGCACAAACAAGTGTTGCCAGGATCCAACGCGAAAATCCATTGGTCCCATACACGCAGGCAGCCGTCTGGCGATCAAAACACCCGCGGCAGCTCAGCATCTTTCCGTTGCGCAGGATGCTAACTTCGCCATATCAGTGTCGTCAACGCATTTGTTCGAGGGCGCGTTATGCCCCTGACCATCGGCGGATTTTGATTTTCGCATCGGCGTCCCGCAGGGTGAGCTCATCATGAGTACATTCGTCGAAATCGCTCCTGAAGAATACGATGCTGCTGCGTTTGGAGGCTTCAACGCATCAGCGGCCGGTTTCGAGCTCGCCAACGCACGTGCGTTGATGTGGCTATCCCAGCTTGCCTACGAGGCACACCGGGAGCCAACGATCGAGACGGTCTCCCGCGAATGGGGCTTTACCTCCGCTGTTCCGTTCATCAAGCAAAAGACTAGCCTGAACGACAGCTTCGAGACCTGCGGAATTATCGGCGAGCGGGTCGATGCGGTGATCCTGGCCTTCGCTGGAACGGATCCCGGCATCTGGCAAAATCTGGCGACCGACATCCGCTTTCAGCCCAGGGCCGGCTCTGACACGCATGAAGGCTTCCAGTCAGCCGCGGACGCCGCACGGCTGCAGGTCGAAGATGCCGTCCGGCGGACCCGGCAGTCGCAGAACCCGCTCTTCATCACCGGTCACAGCCTTGGCGCCGCGCTCGCTGCCCTCGCCGCCCAGATGGCCTTGGGGGAAGACTCAACCCCGCGGGGAGTTTATGTGTTTGGCATGCCGCGCGTTGGCGGTCAGCAATTTCAGGCAACTTATAATGCAGGCTTGGGCNCGCTGACCTATCGATTGGTCCACGGGNTCGATCTCGTCGCGCGCGTGCCGATGTCGTCAATCGGATTTCGCCACGTCGGCCGCTNGCTCGAGTGCGTTGCCGGTGCGAAATTCGATGGCACGCAGCCACTGTCACAGATCGGCTCCGATGACCCGGAATTCTCGCGGCAACTCAGAGACGAGTTTCTGCGCGACGTTGGAAACATTTTGTCAGGAAACATTCTTTCGCCGCTTGGACCGGGCACGTTCGGTCCATTGTTTCGATTTATTCCGCCCGAAATCCGGGACCATCTGCAGGATTCCTATTGGAAAGCCCTAACCCCTTAGTCATCAGTGAGAATACTCTTCCATTGGTTTCGGTAATGCATAATGAACGGCGATCGGCTAGTTGCGTACCATGTGTCGATTTCTAGCGGCGGGTCAAAGCGGTTGCGGGCAGGAATTTTGCCGGGCGACCGCGATGGAAACTTGCAGCGAATAGCGAAACTCAAGGCGGCGTCTGCTAAAGGATAGACTGGCGATGCTTCTCAGGCTCCTGCACCGGATCTTCGAAAGCCTGTTGCATCTTGAGCGGCGGTTCGAGCAGCCTTTCTTGCGGCCTGCGTTCAACTACGTGCTGCGCGAGCCGGCCGCACGGCTGCTAACAGCGCTGATCAATCTTCTGCGCAGCCGGGAGAACGTCGGACTGGCTGAGGAGACGCCGCAGCCTCGCGAGGAAGAAGATGTCCAGACGATGATCGAAGAGATGCGTCGTCATCTGGTCCGGGATTTCCCTGTCGGCGGCTTCGAGCGCGCCGGCAACACAAAGACCCATGGCCTCGTGCGCGGCGAATTGACGATTCGCGACAACCTGCCCGAATCCTTCCGGCACGGATTGTTCGCGACGCCGAAAACTTATCCCTGCTGGGTCCGCTTTTCCGGCCCCGGTCCTCATGTCGAGCCCGATATCGACGATGTCGGCTTTGTGAGCATCAGCGTCAAAGTGATGGGGGTTGATGGCGAAAAATTATGGGATGACGAAAAGCATACCCAGGATTTTACGGCGGTTTGCACGCCGACATTCGTGACGCCCGACATTAAATCCAATGCGCGGCTGCAATATTGGAGCCGACGTCATATGCCAACCTGGTACTTTCTGAATTTCCGCGAGCCCCATGTGCTCGACATGCTGATGCAATCTTTGTGGAACGAAACGCAGACCAACCCGCTCGGCGCCACGTTCTACAGCTGCGTTCCCTATCTCATCGGGCCGGGTCAAGCGATGCAATACAGCTTCTGGCCGAAGACCGCGGTGTACCGCAAGATCCCGCGCCTGCCGCTGCGCCCCCCCGACAACTATCTGTGCGACAACATGATCCGCACGCTCGACGAAACGGACGTCGAATTTGAAATGCGGGTCCAGCTGCAGACCGACCCCTTTCTGATGCCGATCGAAAACAACGCGGTGCTTTGGCCGGAGCGCTTGTCCCCGCGCGTTCCCATGGCGACGCTGCGAATTCCGCGACAGAAATTTGACAGCCCGGCACAGTTCGCCTTCACGCGGAATCTCAAATTTAACCCCTGGCATTGTCTGCCGGATCACCGGCCGCTCGGCAATCAGAGCCGTGCCCGCAAACGCATGTATGATGAACTGGCGATGTTTCGTCAGAAAATGAACGCGGCAAGTCATGTCGAGCCGACCGGCAATGAGCGCTTCGACGGCGGGTCAGTCGCTGGCGATCCATTTGAGCGCAGCTAGACCCGGCAAGAAGAAATAGGCGCCGCCGCGAACCTGGACGAATTGCGGAAGCCGTGTTGCGTGCCGGCAATGGGGTTGGGCGCCGGGCCTGGAAAAACCGTCAGTGCGCTGCGGCGGGGCGATCAGGTCGGTCGGAAACGGCTCGCGATTTCCGAGTAACGGGTCCTGCTCGCCGGTGAGCGCGGCGAATTTCGCGCTGGCGATCCAGGCACCCTGAACAAATTCGAATTGCCGCGCGATATTCGCATTGAGGCAAAGGAAGTGGATGCCGGCCTCTGGGTCAGGCGTCGCCGGGTCGAGCGCCGAGTTGCGATCGATCTTCATGCCGTACTCGCGACCGCGCCGCAGGATGCGATGGAAGCGGGCCGATGCGATGGCGTCGTCCTCAGATCGAACGAATGGCCAGACCGTTGTATTGCGCGGCCACGGCAGCGTGGACGAGGTCGTCCCGCGGGCGCGGCGCGTGGTCAATCCGAGCATTACCAGGAGATTGTCGAGCGGGCCGTGCCGCCCGCCGGGCGCGTCGCCAGTGCGCGGATTGGCGCGGCGAATATGGGCGCCGATCGGACAGCTCAACCCGTCCGGATCGGTATCGTAAAGGAAGCCATTAAGGTCCGAGTTGTGGGACTCCACGCCCGGAATTGATCGGCCGAGGGTGAGATCGGCAAGCGGCGTCCCATCAAGCCTGCGTCCAACCATCGATTCGGCCACGTCCTCCATCGCTACGCCGACACGCGCGGCTTCCTTCGCGACCCATCGCCAAAATCCGCTGACATCTTGGGCGAGCTGACGATAGACTAGGTAGCTGCCGTTAAGGCCAAGGTCGCGGCTGTCCGGTGGGTGTGAACCTTTCGGCAAAACGGCGGCATTCTTTTCGCTCGCGGCCAGCAACGGGCGCTCCGTCAGCAGGCCGTATTCATTCCTGTGCCCCAGAAGAAGCTCGCCGAGGGCCAGCAGATTGGTGTAGTCACGATCGGCAGCCGTGCCCGGCGCGCGAGGATGATCCCAGTCGAAACTCGGTTGCGAAACTCCGTCGGCGAAGCCGAATGGCTCGAGGTTGCCCATGTCGCTGGTCGGCAAGACCTCGATCACAGACAGGCCGGCGGCTTCCGCCTGTTTCTGCATCTCACCGACGAATGTCTCGAGCCGCGCAGCGTCGCTCGAAAGCAGTATCAGTAGAATGTGCGGTTCTTTGTCGCCGACGCCCCAACTCCATTTCGCCGGGGCATTGGCGCAGGTGTCGCCCAGTCGCTGTGAGCGGTTCTCGTTGCTCGCCATGCCTTCGACGAATTCGGGCGAAAAGCGCTGCACAATGGTTTCGTCGATGCCGAGCGCGCGCAGGCCCGCCGCGGTGAAAGCGATCTGGCACGTTTCTTCGACGCGCCCGGCGGACAGCTGGGCGAGATTGGCCGGGGCGAGATCATGCAGCCACCGACGCGCTGCGTGGGGCTCGACAACGCGCAAGAGCATGTAACTCGCGCCTTTGAGTGAGTCGAAGGCGGTTTTAGCAATCGCCTGGATGTCGCCTTTGTCGATCTCACGTCGCGTCATTGTTCTTTGCCGTCATATTTCAGCCAGCCAGCGGCAAACCTCGTCGTGGCCCATCGTCGCTTTTTCAAAGCCGCTACGAATGCGGCTGTTGCGGGCAAGGTCACGGGCGGTCAATCCCGGATACGCCCTGTACCAGACATCTGTCGGAATCTGGTGATGCCGCTGGAATCGCTTGAAGTCCTGCTCGAACCAGGCGCCTTTGGCGACCAGCCAATCGGTGGTCGGATAGGCCATAAAGCTTGAGAAGGCCAGGTTCAGTCCGAACCCGGCCTTGTTGATAAAATCGTCCATATAGGCTTCATGCCCGCCGTCGTAATTGCTGCAGAAAAAGCCGCGACGACGCTGGTCGAGAAACACCCAGTGAGCGAAATGGATTGTACCGATGCGCCCGATCGATCCACGGGTAAAAATGTGGCGCGCCACCCAATCGACTCCGTAAAGGATTACGATCTCCGTCCACAGGCGGAATCGCCCCGGCTTAATCGAGCCCATTGCGGTGTACTGGTTGGTCACGTCATGATCCTCGCCCTCGCGTAGCTGCGCGACTTTTTCTAGTTCATAAGGCTGGTGCACGATCGGGTCTGTTTGTTCATGCCTGCGCAACGCAACGACAAACAGCAACACGGCAATGGCGAGCAACGCGATCGTAATGACCGGGAACAACGTCAAACAAACGGCCGCAAGCAACAAAGGAAGCAACATATGCGTCAGGTTGCGAATGCGCCAGGCGAGCGGCGTTGGCGGCGTTGGAGTTAGCGGCGCGGCCGGCCCGACTGACTCGCGCAACTGAGCGAGAATCCGCTGAGGTTCGCGCTCGTCGATCCGCGGGAGGGCTTTGCGCAATAAGCAGTGCAGCCGTGCCTCTTCTCGTACCTGGACGACGCTGCGCCCGACCCAGTTGATATAGGAGGCCACCGGCTGGATGCGGTGCGCGCGCAACCAGCCGAGCAGGTCGGCGTTTCCATCGTAGCCCTCGCAATGGCCGAAGACCTGTCGCAGTCCGCCGGCTTTTTTCGCCATGTGCGCCAACAATTCATCCGCAGGGCCGTCGCAATCCGCCATGAAACAGAGGTAAGTCGGCTCGTCGCGAGGCAGCTGCGGATAAGCCGCGCGATCCTTTAGCGTGTTGTCCGCGAGTACAACGAAGCGTGCGAAATGAATGGTTTCGAAGGCGCCAAACGGCACGAGCGGATTTTTCGGGTTAGCGAAGCCCGTGCGGTTCGCAAAAGTCATCGTCCTCAAAAGCGATCTCAGGCCGTCGACGCGATCAGGCCGGATTTCTGCGACGACGATGAAACGGTCTTGCGGGATCATGCCCCGTTCCGGCTCTATGTCCTGAAGTCGAGCGAAAAATCGATCAGCCGCGCTTGATCCCAGTAGACCTTGCCGAGATAAAAGCCGGTTTCGATCAGACGAATTTCGTCGCGAATATGCGATGCAACGAGCGATGTCTCCGAATAATCAAGGACGATGCATTCTTTGCTGTCGAGCAAGCTCGGCCCTTTGTAGACGCGGGCGATGATAGCCTTCAGGCCGAACGGCAGAATGTGGTTTTGCAAAACCCCCGCCTTGGCGTCGAATACCTTGCCCTGCCAGGCGAAGATGTTGATCAACTCGGCGATGGCTGCACTCTTCGATGTGCCAGGCGCGATAATCGCGGTTCCCTTGGCCTCGCCGTCAGGGATTGGCCCGGTCTCATGCGCGCTAAACAGCGCGTCGAGCTCCTGTTGCGACATTTTGAGCAGCTGCTTCGCATCCATAGCCATGGGCCTCTCCCTAAATATCCAGTTGGAAGGCGCACCTCATTAACCTGACGGCAAACTGCACTGTACTAGATTTAATTTAACTTCATACAACAACTCTAGCGAGAATAGACTATGGCAATGCAAGCCACATAGCAATGGTTTGCCTCCGCTGCCCCGCGTCATGGCGCTCGATGTGTTGTCTTCGCTCCATGCAGAATGTTGTGCCTGTCGTAAATCAAATCCGGACATATTGGTGGTGTAGCCCGCCGAGAATTGGGCGGCAAAGAATGTGCCCGGCTAGTTCG
>JGI12053J15887_10001351_pt1 | contig 11342 bp, 10 predicted proteins | sample MedBloCAOM1_O3_FD_15887 | JGI IMG/M metagenome (IMG submission 15887)
CCTGACGGAGTATTGCCGGGCTGACGACTTCGGGTGAAGGCGGCCGCAGCGTGTCAAGGCCGAACGAAATGCAGCGCATCCAGCTGTCGTAAATATCAGCTGACAGCAGCTCAGCAGGCGGCGCTCCTCGCTGCTCAAGCGACAGCCATGCACTTTCGACGCGCCGGGTGGCAGGCAGCATCATCATTCCTCCCTGAACTGCCGGTCGGCAATTTCTTCGATCTGCCCGCTTCGGTTTTTCCGCGTCGGTTTTTTTTGGCGCACAAGCGCGTTGGTCGATCATAGATCAAATGCTCCAAATTCCAAATTTCTCGATGCTTCTCTGCGGCGTCCTTGAAGTGTTCCGTCGCGGAACAATTTCAACGTCAAGTCTGATCCGATGCGGATCGGAGCGCATGCACCGGGAAAAAGAGAAAGCCAAAGAGATCAGCCTGTTATGGGCTTGGCATGGCCCTTGCTCAGTTCTTCGGCAAAGGCGGCTTCCACGCCGTCGCGACGAATAAAAAATTTTCAGGGGAGAGACAAATAAATGAAAGCCGCGGTTCTCCATGCATTCGATGAAAAGCTGACGGCAAAAGAGTTCGTCAAATACGAGGATGTAGCCGATCCTAAAATTACGCGCCCGGCGGATGTGGTGGTGCGGATCGGCGGCGCCGGCGTTTGTCGAACCGATCTGCATATCGTCGAAGGCATTTGGCGCAGCAAGGTCGACGTCAAGCTGCCCTACATCATGGGTCACGAAAATGCCGGCTGGGTCGAAGCGATCGGGCCTGGCGTCGAAGGCGTAAAGGTCGGCGACAGCGTCATTTGTCATCCGCTGGTGACCAGCGGGCATTGCCTGGCCTGCCGGCGTGGCAATGACATGCACGCGCTGGACAGTTCGTTTCCCGGGATAAACGCCAACGGCGGTTACGCCCAATATCTGCTGACGAGCCAGCGCTCGGTGATCAAATTGCCGAAGTCGCTGGCGCCAAAGGATGTCGCTCCCTATACGGATGCCGGCCTGACCGCTTATCGCGCCGCCAAGAAGGCATCACGCCACCTGTTGCCGGGCGAATATGTCGTGGTGATCGGCGCCGGCGGTCTCGGACATATCGGAATTCAGGTGCTCGCGGCGCTCTGCGCGGCCGAGATCATTGTGGTCGACCGCGCCGACAAGTCGCTTGAACTCGCCAAGAAGTGTGGTGCTCATCATCTGGTGAAAGCCGACGCCAACGAAGTGGAAGCGGTGCTGGCGCTGACCGGCGGGCGCGGCGCCGAAGCCGTCATTGATTTCGTCGGCGAAGGCGACGCGATCGCCAAGGGCCTCTCGATGACCGCGAATGGCGGCTACTATTATATCGTGGGTTACGGCGGCAAGATCGAGCTGCCGACGCTCGATATGATCACGACGGAAAAGACCATCGTCGGCAATCTGGTCGGCACCTATGCCGAACTGGTCGAACTGATGGCGCTGGCGGACCGCGGCCTCGTTAATCTCTACACCAAAGAATACAAACTCAGCCAGGCCAACGACGCCTTGCACGACCTGCATCATGGAGACATCCATGGGCGCGCGGTTCTGGTTCCATAGCAACTGGCCTGAAAGATCGCTCCTCTGTCCGGAATGTCGAACGAAAGTCATCACAGTGAACGCCAGTGGACGTGGCCCACAAATCACTGCCGAGGAAGCCGCCGAGCTGGAGCGGGCCCGGGAACGGATGCTGGCGCGTCACAAATTGATCGAAGGCATGATTCGGAACAATGAGATGCAACTGAAAAACGAAAGTGCGCGCGGCGGCGCGGAAATCGAACTTGAATGCGCCCGGCGCGACGTTGCGCAGGGAGTTGCCGGGGCCGCGGCACACGCAGAACTGGAAAGGGCGACTGCGCGTCTGCGGGTGCTCCAGGACGAACATCAGCGCCTCATCGCCGAGCGCGAATGGCTCAATGCGTCACTGCTGGAATTTGAAAGCGGCCCTTCGGCCGATGAACACCAACGCTCGGGACATTCGTGATGAGCAAGATCGGGATCAAAACAGCCGGAACACCCGTCCCGTCGCCTGCGCCGCCGATGCCAATGGAACTGAGCGAGGAGGACAGGTCGAAGGACGCTTTCTTCGTTCAGATAGCCGAAATCGCTGAAGCAATGATCGCGCGGCACGGCAAGGATTTCGCAATCGGCACACTGGTCCTTTCGGCGAAATTTATCGCCGAGGGCAAGCCACTCGTCAACCGAGACAGTGGAGGTGGAGAGACGGTCGACTCCGTCAAGCCGGTCTGAACCATGGTTTCTGAAATCAAAGTACATTTACGGAATTAAAGTTCCTTGCACAAAACTGGATTTGGAGAATCCGATCGGGAGAAACAATATTTGGAACTTCTTTCGATCCGTCGACTGAACCGAGAATGCTGAAGCGAACGCAACGTTTAAAGGAGAAAGAGATGTCTGCAAGCCTAACGCTCAATAAGATTACGGCCCAGAAAGGCATAAGCATTGCCGAAGCGGCCAACCGCGTAGCCGATCTTGGCTGGACGCCGAGTTACGTTCAGGAGGCAATGACCTTCCCGACCGACTACAAGATCTCGAAGACGCCGCGCGACCCGATGAAGCAAGTCCTGCGGTCTTATTTCCCGATGCAGGAGGAAAAGGACAACCGCGTTTACGGCGCATTGGATGCGGCGTTGCGCGGCGACATGTTCCGCAACGTCGAGCCGCGCTGGGTCGAATGGATGAAGCTGTTTCTAGCCATCATCCCGTTCCCGGAAATCTCGGCGGCACGTTCGATGGCGATGGTTGGCCGTCTGGCGCCGGGCGAGGAACTGCGCACCGGCTTCACCATGCAGATGGTCGACGAGTTCCGGCACTCGACGATCCAGATGAACCTCAAGAAGTGGTACATGGAAAACTATATCGATCCCGCCGGGTTCGATATCACCGAAGCCGCATTCGGCAAATGCTACGCCACCACCATCGGCCGCCAGTTCGCCGAAGGCTTTTTGACCGGTGACGCCATTACTGCCGCCAACGTCTATCTGACGGTGGTTGCCGAAACCGCGTTTACCAACACGCTATTCGTGGCGATGCCGTCGGAAGCGGCGCGCAATGGCGATTATGCGCTGCCAACGGTGTTCCTGTCGGTGCAATCGGATGAATCCCGTCACATCGGCAACGGTCACTCGATGTTGATGGCGATGATCAACGATCCGTCGAACCATCAGTTGCTGGAACGCGATCTGAAATATGCCTTCTGGCAGAACCACGCGATCGTCGACGCCGCTATCGGAACATTCATCGAATACGGCACGACGAACCGCGACAAGAACAAGGAGTCCTATGCCGAACTTTGGCATCGATGGATTTACGAAGATTACTATCGGACCTACATGCTGCCGCTCGAGAAATACGGCATCAAGATCCACCACGACGACGTCGCCGCCGCCTGGGATCGTATCGTCAAGAAGAATTACGTCCACAAGACCGCGCAATTCTTCACGGTCGGCTGGTCGGTGAACTTCTGGCGTATCGAAGCCCAGACCGAAAAGGACTTCGAGTGGTTCGAGCACAAATATCCGGGCTGGTACGCCGAGTTCGGCGACTTCTGGAAATGGCATGCGAAGCTGAGCGTTCCCGGCGAAACCAACATCCTCTTCAACAGCGACGTCGGTTATGCATACCCGCATCGGTGCTGGAGCTGCATGGTTCCCTGCCTGATTCGCGAAGACTTCGTCTGCGACGAGGTCGACGGCAAGATGTACACCTATTGCTCGGAAGGGTGCCGCTGGACCCACAAGGTGGCGTTTGCCGCCGAGTACGAAGGCCGCGCCACCCCGGCTATGGGCCGTTTCAGCGGCCGCCGCGAGTGGGAAGACTGCTATCACGGCTGGGATGTCGCCGATGCCATCAAGGATCTCGGGTTCGTGCGGCCCGACGGCAAGACCCTGATCGCGCAGCCGCATCTTCGCTTCGACTCCAAGGACATGTGGACGCTCGATCACGTGCGCGGCCATACGCTTGGCAGTCCGCTCCGCGGGTTCCGGGCACTCTCTCCGATCGAGCGTGAGGTCGCGGTCGCCGATTATCGCAAGGGCTTCAAGATCAATCCTTGTCATTGAGCCCGACAATCGAATGGGGGCCGCTTCGGCGGCCCCCATTTCCCCGGGACGAATCGCTGCTCCAGGAATTCTGCGCAATCACGAATAAGGCCGAGACGATGACAGAAGCGCAAGTTCACAAGGTTCGCTTCGAGCCTGTGGGCATCGAAATGGAAGTAGAAGAGGGCGAGACCGTGCTTGACGCGGCGTTTCGTCAGGGCATCTCGCTGATGCATGGCTGCAAGGAAGGACAATGCGGCAGCTGCAAGTCGAAACTCGTCGATGGCGATATCGAGTTGTTGAAATATTCGACCTTCGCGTTGCCGGATTACGAGAGCGAAACCGGTCACGTCCTGTTGTGTCGCACGCACGCGTTCAGCGACGTCAGCTTTGAATTGCTGAACTACGACGAAGATCTGCTCAGCCGCTCGATCGCCGTGAAGGCGTTTCCCGGGCGGGTCGCGAAGATCAGCGCGCTGACGTCTGACATCAGGTTGCTGGAAATTGAAATCGAAAAGCCGTTGAAATTCTGGGCCGGACAGTATGTCGACCTGACGCTTCAGGGGGGCGCCATCACCCGCGCGTTTTCAATGGCGAATGCGCCCGGCGATGGCACGAACCTGCGCTTCATTATCAAGAAGTATCCGAACGGCGCGTTCTCCTCCCAGCTCGATGGCGTGTTGAGCGCAGGCGACGCCGTGATCGCGAAAGGGCCCTATGGCACCTGCTTCCGGCGGGAAGCGCGGCCTGGCCCGATGCTGTTGATCGGCGGCGGCTCTGGAATGTCGCCGCTTTGGTCGATCCTGGCCGATCACATCGAGAGTGCAGAGCAGAGACCCGTGCGTTTTTTCTACGGCGCTCGCACGCGCGCCGATCTGTTCTATCTCGATGAGCTGGCCGCAATCGCCGCGAAGCTCAAGGATTTCAAGTTTGTGCCGGCGCTGTCGCACGCGGAAGCAAATGATGGATGGGATGGAGAAACCGGCTTCGTTCATGACGTCGTCCTGCGGCGTTTACGCGAGGAAAAACTGACGGGCGCGATCGACGCCTATGCTTGTGGGCCGACGCCGATGATCGACGCCGTGCTGCCCGTTCTGCAAATGAATGGAGTCGAGCCCGACCACATCTATTTCGACAAGTTTACGCCGGCGGTGCGATGACGGCGTTTTGGAGTTCGTCGCAGGAGAGAATATCAAAAGGGAGTTACCCATGAGCGCACAACCGAGCAGAGCCGCCGCAAAGCCTGCAGTCGTCAAATCCGGGGCCGCGGGGTCCGCGATATTTCCGGGATCAGACAGTCGCAAGTATAACTATTTCGAGCCCAAGGGCCGCAAGGCAACGCATTACGAGGACATGACGGTCGATGTCCAGCCCGATCCCGAGCGCTACCTCCTGCAGGATTGGATCATTTCCTTTCCCGACGGAACGCCGACCTATTCCAAGGACTGGACGGCCGCCAAAAGCTCGAACTGGCATAAATTCCGCGCGGTCGACCAGGAATGGGAACGCACGCACTACCAGCGGCAGTCGACGATCTGCGGCATGGTGCAGAACACCATCGAGAACGGCCGAAAATCAGGGGCACCCGCGCGTTTCGACCCAGCCTGGGTGAAAATACTGCAGAACCATCTCGGCGCCTACAAACACGCCGAATTTGGTCTCGGTACCTCCACCATGCAGGCGCAGCGTTACGGCTATACGCAAATGGTCAACAACGCGATCCTGACCAATTCCTCCTACAAGCTGCGTCTGGCGCAGGATATCACGCTCTATCTGGGCGAGATTGGTCTCGACCTGCCGGGCTTCGACATTGCCGCGGGCAAGCAGCACTGGCTCGAGGATCCGATCTGGCAGGGCGTGCGCAAGTCGATTGAATCGATCATGGGTTCAAACGATTATCTCGAGCAATATTTTGCTACCAACGTTGTGTTCGAACCGTTGATCGGCGAGCTGTTCCGCTCGGGATTCCTGATGCAGGCGGCTTCGGCACAGGGCGATTTCATCACCCCTGCCGTCGTCTCGGCGGCGGAGGCCGATTATGAGCGCAATCTCGCCAATACCGTCGAGCTGTTTCATATCCTCGGTGAGGATCCGACGCATGGGGCTCATAACATCGCGCTGTTCAACAAGTGGCTGGTCAAGCATGCCGACCTCGCGCTTGATGCCGCCAATCGTCTGCAGCCGATCTGGTCGCAGCCGCGCGTCAAGGTCGCAACATTCAGCGACGCCCTGGCACATGCGAAGAACCGCATCAACGGTATCGCTACCGAGCTTGGACTGCGGGTGCCAGCCAATCTCGCATCGTAACCGGACCCGAGGCCCTTACTCAAACTCTTCAGGAGAAAGACATGCTGCACGAGAGCGACAACATCTTCAAATCGATGAAGGACATCACATTCGAGGATACCGTATCGCATCAATGCGGTGTTACGATGAACGACAGCGTCGAGGCACGCGCGATTGCCGACGTCATGAGCCGTCACGACCATATCAAGGTCACGTATATGCCGGCGATGATCCGGATCGATGGCGACGGCAAGATGGAATTCAAGATGGATGAGATTTCGGAAGAGCTGGGTCGCGTCATGACGCCGCATCTTTTCGAGATTTCGACCTCGACGCATTACGGCCGCATGGTCATGACGGATGACAACACCGTCATGCTGTTCGGCGACATGAACGAGATGATGAAATACATCGTCTGAGACTGACGGCGAAGGGTGTATGGCCGGTTCGGATGCCGGCCATATCGTGCGGCTGCGCCAATGGCGGGCCTCAGAACATTCAATCTTCACGTGGGAGGAGAAAACGCCATGTACAGGACAGCCAAAGGCGAAGAAATATTCGTCATCGACGGACACACGCATTTCTGGGATGGCAGCCCGGCCAACCAGAAGAACATCCACGGCAAGCAGTTCATCGAATGCTTCTATGCCTACCATTCGAACTTGAGTCCGCCGTCGGAGAAATGGGAATTGGAAAAGTTCGAGAAATACGACGCCAAGACGATGTTCGATGACCTGTTCGTGACCGGCTACGACGACATGGCGATCCTGCAGCCGACCTATCTGACCGATTTCTACAAGACGGGCTTCAATACGACCGAGCGAAACTCGGCGTTGAAAAAAAGCCATCCGGACCGGTTCATTCTGAACGGCGCCTTCGATCCTCGCGACGGCGAAAAAGGCATCGAGAATTTGCATGCCTTGTCCGAAAAGCACAAGCTGAAGGGCGTCAAGCTCTACACCGCTGAATGGCGCGGCGAGTCCAAGGGCTACAAGCTAACCGACAGGGCGTCCTACAAATACCTCGAAGCGGCGCAAAAGCTCGGTATCAAGAATATTCACGTCCACAAGGGTCCCACCATCATCCCGCTCAATCGCGATGCGTTCGATGTCGCCGATATCGATGACGTCGCGACGTCGTTCCAGGACCTGAATTTTATCGTCGAGCATTGCGGCCTGCCGCGCCTTGACGATTTTTGCTGGATCGCAACCCAGGAAACCAACGTCTATGCCGGCCTCGCGGTAGCTCTGCCTTTCATCCACACGCGCCCGGGATACTTCGCGCATGTTATTTCTGAACTCCTGTTCTGGGTCGGACCCGACAAGATTCTGTATGGCAGCGACTATGGCATCTGGACGCCCAAATGGCTGATCGACAAGTTCATGGCGTTCGAGATCCCGGCGGACGTTACCAAGGAGACCGGTTCGGTCTTGTCGATGGAGACCAAAACCAAAATTCTCGGCCTCAACGCGGCTCGCCTCTACGGCATCGACGTCGAGGCCCAAAAGAAGAAGATCAGGTCGGGCGGTGGCTATGCCCATTTGCCCGAAGCCGTCCACGCAGCACGGTGACCGTCATGGGCGATCATGCCGAACGGATTGAGCAGACGCGAAACCGGCTGGCCGAGGACAGGCAGGCCGAAGTCTGGGCATGCCTGCAAGGCGTGACCGATCCGGAACTCGATGAGTCCGTCACTGAGTTGAACTTCATCGGCAAGGTCGAGGTGGACCCGGAAAACCGGGTTCTGATCGAGTTCCGTTTGCCGACCTATTGGTGCGCCGCCAATTTCTCGTTCTTGATGGCGGATGACATGCGCCGTGCCGTCAGTGCGCTGGGCTGGGTCAAAGGCGTAAGTGTGGTGTTGGGCGAACACATGTATGCCGACAGGATCAACGTGGGTCTGGCCAGCGGATTGTCGTTTCAGGAGACTTTCGGTGCCGAGGCCGATGGCAGCCTGGATGATTTGCGTCAGACCTTCCTGATCAAGGCGTTCCAGCGCCGGCAAGCAGCGTTGCTCAACCACCTCACCGGGGTGGGGCACTCCGCCGAGACGATCGTCAGCCTGTCGCTGATGGAACTCAATTACCTGCCGATCGATGATGAAGGCGGAAAATTGCGCCTGCGCTATCTTGAACGGCGCCCCGTCGTTGCGCCGGTGCGACCCGACGCGCTTGCGTTCGTCGATGCGAAAGGCGCGCCGCTGAAAGTTGACGGCTTTGCGGCCTATGTCGCCGGCCTGCGGCGCGTCGGCGTCAACGCCGAATTCAACGGCGCTCTGTGCCGCGGCCTGCTCTCGGTGCGCTTTGATCTCGAAACGCCGCTCGCGCCAAGATCGAAAGCCTCGTCAAATTCGCCGGATTCGCAGCACGTGCCCTGACGCCGGAACCCGATCGTAAAGACTTCTGCAAGGCCGCTCTAGTAAAAGGTGAGGACATCCAATGCCAAAGATAATGCTGCATGATGAAGCGGCGCGGGCGGCGCTGGGCAGGGGCGTCGCCAAACTCGCCAAAGCCGTACGTGGCACGCTGGGTCCGAAGGGCATGAACGCGATCATGGACCGGCCGATCGGCACGCCGATTGTGTCGCGCGATGGCGTCAGCATCGCCAGCGAAATCGAGCTGGAATGCCCGTTCGAGAATATGGGCGCGCAGGTGTTGCGCGAAGTTTCAAAGCAGACCAACGAAGTGGCCGGCGATGGCACCACGACCGCCACGGTCCTGGCCGACGTGCTGGTGCAGGATGGCCTGAAGTGCCTCGCCGCTGGTGCTAACCCCGTCGAACTGGTCGAAGGACTCGAACTGGCGGTTACCGAGACCATCGCGGCGCTGAAGCGCTCGGCCAAAGCCCTGCAGGGTGCTGGCGGTCTCCGCGCCGTCGCGAGCATTGCCGCCAATGACGCAGCTCTCGGAGAAATGGTGGCCGAAGCCTTCGAGCGAGCNGGCAATCACGGGATTGTCGCGGTGGAATTCGGCAATACGGTCGAGACGACGCTCGAGATCATCGAAGGTATGGCCTTTGAACGCGGATATCTCTCGCACCACATGGTGACCGATGTGGAGAAGATGCAGGTCGTTCTGGATAATCCGTTCATCCTCATGACTGATCATAAAATTCTGAACGGCGAGCAGTTGGCCGGAGTGATCTCGCTCATTGAAAAGAGCGGACGGCCCTTGCTGATCATCGCCGAGGAAGTGGCCCCCCCGGTGATCATGCAACTGCTGACGCGCCGGGAGAAAACCAATTTCAAGGTCGCCGCGATCCATCCGCCCGAATTCGGCCATTGGCGCAAGGCGATGCTCGAGGATATCGCGATCACCACCGGAGGTCGCGTCATTTCGGTCGATCTCGGCGGCAAGCTCGAAAAGGCGGAGTTGCACGATCTCGGCTCCGCGCGCCAGGTGCGCATTTCGTCGTCGAAGACGCTGATCACGGCGGGAGGTGGCGATCAAAACAAGATTGCTGCGCGCCGCGAGCAGGTCATGCGTCAATATGATGCCGCTCCGGAAAATATCGAACGCGACAAATTCCAGGAGCGCATTGCAAAACTGTCCGGCGGCACGGCGATGATTCTTGCGGGCGGCGCGACGCCGGTCGAGCAAAAGCGCCGTACCCAGTTGATCGAGGATGCGATCAACGCCACCCGCGCGGCGATCGAGGAAGGCATCGTGCCGGGAGGTGGCCTGGCTTTGCTCAAGGTCGCGCCAACGCTCGACGAGATGATCAACGGAATGAGCGGTAGCGTCAGACAAGGCGCGGAACTGCTCCAACGCGCGCTAAGCCGCCCGCTGTTTTACATCGCCGCCAATGCCGGCCTGAACGGCGAAGCGGAGGTAACCAAGGTTGCCAAAGGCAAAAATGGCCACGGCCTGGACGCGCGCAATGGCACGTCCGTCGATCTGGTCAAGGCCGGCATTATCGATCCGGTCAAGGTCTGCTACAGCGCGCTTCGCAATGCCGCCTCCGTCGCCGGTCTGATCCTGACGACGCAAACGCTGATCGCCAAGAAACCGGACGACTATGATCCGACGGCGGGACCGGCACTGGGTGGCGGCGCCGAGTTGCTTTGATCTCGCATCAAGCGACGGCAAACGTTGCGAATCCGAGTGCCTGTGGATCATCTCGGCGTTTTTTGGCCGAGCGCCCGATAGATTGTATTTCTTGAGACGCCGAGGCGTCGCGCGGTTTCGCTGACGTTTCCCGCGGTTTCGGCATGGACCGCGAGGATATAGGAGCGCTGGGTTTCCTGGAGCGAGCCTGATGTCGTTAGCGGGGCTTGATGGACCATGGCTTCGACTCCGGCTTCGTCGATGAAGCCGTCGGCGGTGAGGGTGAAGCGTGCCAGCACGTTACGGAGTTCGCGGATGTTGCCGGGCCAGGGACGGGTAGCGAGGTGGGCAATCGTCGCCGGTGAGATTTCACATTCCGGATCGATGACGCTGAGCAGGTGATGAACGATGGCGTCGAAGTCGGTACGCTCACGAAGTCTGGGCAACGTCACCTCGAGCGTATTGAGGCGATAGAGCAGGTCGGAGCGGAAGCGCCCTTCGGCAACGGCCTTGTCGAGGGTGGCGTTGGTGGCGGAGATGAGGAAGACATCGACCTTTGCTCTGGCGCCTCCAACGGGACGTACGGTCCAGTCGTCCAGAAGGCGCAGAAGCACGGCTTGCAGCGAGACCGGCATGTCACCGATCTCGTCGAGGAAGAGTGTGCCGCCGTCGGCCTCTCTGACGAGTCCGATGGCGCCGCCGCGCCGGGCACCGGTGAAGGCGCCGTCGGCATAGCCGAACAGCTCGGCCTCAATCAGGCTTTCGGGAAGGGCGGCGCAATTAACGGGGACAAAAGCGCCTTTTCGTCCGCTGGCGGCGTGTGCGTGACGAGCAAGTTGTTCCTTGCCGGTACCGGTCTCGCCGCCGATAAGGATCGGCATTTTGCGTGCTGCCGCGGTCTCCATCTGACGGACAATGGCCCGCACTGCCGGATCG
>JGI12053J15887_10001352_pt1 | contig 11342 bp, 9 predicted proteins | sample MedBloCAOM1_O3_FD_15887 | JGI IMG/M metagenome (IMG submission 15887)
AACACCTGCATCTTGACCACGTCGCCCATGCCAAGGCCGAGGCCTTCAAGAATTCCCTTGATCTTGTTGAGCACACCGATCGTCTGGGTCTTGGTGTCGCCATAGGCCTGAGGGCTGCCGGGGTCGGCCTCCTTGCTGACCACAGGAGGCACCTGACCGCTGACATAATAAGTAGCGGCGTTGCCCGAAACCTGGACAGCCTGAGCGATCGGGAACGTCGAGTTCGGGATTGGGTATCTTACCACATCGGCACGCGCGGCGCTGAAACTCGCAATCAGGGCGCCTGCGAAAAGCACTCCAACTGTCAGTATTATTCGAGGCTTCATCGGATACTCCGCGTGCGAGCAGGGATTTCTATCGGCGAACGATCTTGACGTCCTCGATTGTTACCGCATCCCGGTAATGGTTGCCGAAATGCGTCCGCAGGTAATTCACCACGGCGGCAACCTGATCGTCGCTCATCATCGCCCCGAACGGCGGCATGCCGCGCTGTCCGTTGACGACGATGGCGACGGGATATCCGCTGACTTCGAGATTGCTGTTGCCGGCGAGCGACGGATAGGTTCCGGCGCCTGTCGCGCCTTTGCCGTCGGACATGTGGCAGCCCTGACAGACATTGGCGAACAATTCCTCGCCGCTCATTTCAACAAACTTGAGGCCTGCGCTTAACGGCGGTGGGGACGCCGGTGGTCTGCCGCTTTGCGCGTACGCCATCAACGACGACAACGACAGTGCTGCCGATATCGTCATGGCGCAGGCCGCGAGACGCTTCGAGTTTCGGTTCAAGTTTCTTTGCATTGTCTGGACAACATCAGCGGGATTCACCTCGATAACATCGCTCTTAAGTTTTGACCACGCGATCATGTAACCGGGTGATGGCGTCGAGGGCCGATAGAATCGCCCCCTCTTGCCATGCCGGAATGTAAGATGCGTGTTCGCCGGCCAGCACGATCCTGCCGTCGATCTGGCAAAGATCGTCATAGTGCTCTGCCCTCGCCTTTTCGGTCCAATTGCCGGCGCAGCCCAATGTGAAGGGCATTCGATGCCACGCAACCGCAATGCCGTTCTCGTATTCGGCCCGGTATTGCGGATGAATACTGGCGCCGAATTCGACAGCCCGGGCGACCCGTTCCGCCGGCGCCATCGAGGTGAATTCATATGCGTTGGGACCGTCGAAAAGATATGCGCCGAGAAGCACACCCTTGGCCGTGCTGTTGAAGCCAGTGTTTGGGTAGGCGATTTGGCGGATCGGCAGGTCGGTGTAGCTGATGCCGCCATAGATCGCCTCGTCCTCCTCCCAGAAGCGGCGCTTGAACTGCAGGCCGATCTTGACGGACGGCGTGTAGGGCACGGCGTCGATGGCTGCTTTCATGCGCCCGCCGACGTCGATCGGAAGCTGGCTCAGAATGGAAAGTGGAATCGTGCAGACGCACCAATCCGCTTTGGCCTGTTGCGGCGTCGCCGGAGCCTTGAGGTCGGTATAGGTGACCGTGACGCCACGGTCGTCCTGCTGTATCCGATCAACCTTCGCGTCGTAACGGATGACGTTGCCGACTTCCCTGGCAAACGCCTTGCCGATCATGTCCATGCCGCCTACCGGCTGAAACATCGTGGTCTGAAAGTGATAATTCGTAAAGCTCTGCAGATAGCGCCAGACGCGGGATTGGAGGATGTCCGACAGATTGATCGGCTCGCCTGCGATCGGCGCCGCACTGAGCCCACCGCCGGGATCCTTGGCGTAACCACGAAAGTCAGCGGAAATGAGATTGGCCTTGTACGCGTAATTGCTGTCCAGCGCGCCCCACGACCTCAGCGCCTGCATCAGGATCTCGCGATCCTCTTTCGAGACGGCTTCGTCCAGCTTGCCCTGCTGGGTTACCTTGGCAAGCAGTTCCGAGATCTGTCCCTGGAAATCGGTCTTGATGTCGCGGATGCGCTGGGGAACACCGGCGAACGCCTTGGTCGCATGCAGCAGGGCATTGTGATTGAGCTGGATGAACGGCTCCAGCGTGACGCCAAGTCGCTTGCAGTAGTCGAGAAGCGCGCGGTGGTGATAGGGAATCCGCCACGGGCCGGGATTGATATAGAGGCCTTGCTCGAACTCGCAGGTTTGCTTGAAGCCACCGAGTTCAGTAAACGAATCCCCACCCCGCAGGGTCCAGTTGCGGCCCCCCGCCCGGCTGTTGAACTCCAGAATCTGGACCTGGTATCCGGCCTCGCGCAACTCCAGCGCGGCCGTCATGCCGGCAAGGCCGGCGCCGAGTATGAGGACGGAAGTACCCTTCGGGTCGCCGTCGAGCTTGATCGGACCTTTGTATCCGGAGTCGGATGCAAACCCCAGACTGGTCATCGCGTGATACATCGCAGCGCTGCCAGAAACCGCGCCGATTAGAGACAGCAGATCGCGCCGACTAACTGTTTCACGTTCGCTTCGCATCGTTACTCCTTACCCGCGATTTCGACCGGCCCGTGATCACATATAGGTGTCAGGACACCTACCGCGAATTAACCCGTCCGGTAAATCCTAACCGCATCCTCACTGTGGATAATTTCGCGGCGAGCCGGTCAAGCCTGCCTAAAGTGACGGCCAAAGCTCTCTCGCATATTGAAAAAACAGCTTTTTTAGCCTGCCGATGGCACACAAGTTGCGCGTGGTACCGAATGCAGCCTATTTCAACTCAACTCAGCATTCGGAACGTCCGGACCCGCCTCTATCTCGAGGGCGTCTTGAACGACGCGGTGGAGACTTGCAACAAGACCGTCATTCTAGTGACGCAACGACACTGATGAGGCGGTCGCGCTGTCAAAGCGCGTCGTCGTGCTTAGCTGGCGTTCCGCCGGTGTGAAAATCGTGCACGACGTCGATATCTCCGCGACCTCGCCGATCGCGGCGCGCAGCGACAGCCGGTTCTCGGGCTGGTGAAGAAATTCATCGAGCCGGCGCTGGCGATGAAGGAGGTCGGAGCGCTGCGCCTCTGGCGCGTATTCGGGTTCTGTGCGACGTTTCTTGCACTTGTTGTCTGGGACTTGCCGACATGACTAATCCGAATGCGCGCTCCGCTGGCAATTCTGGCGCCGGCGTTCTCGAATTGTTGCGCCTGTTCAAAGGCGATGACGCTGCAGCCGAGCAATACGCAAGCACCTGTCGCGACAAGGCCAGAACCGTCGAGCCTGTACTCAAGGCTTTCGAATATCTTCCCGTCGATATCGCGCGCAAGCCGGGGCCGCTGTCAGGCGTGCCGGTGGCAATCAAGGACATCATCGCGACGGCGGATATGCCAACCACAAACGGCTCGCCGGTTTACAAGGATTGCATTCCCGACGCCGATGCTTGGGTCGTCGAACGGCTGCGCAACCTTGGCGCGACGATTTTCGGCAAAACTGTTTCGACGGAATTTGCCTGGCGCCACCCCGGGCCGACCGTCAATCCATGGAATCAAAAACACACGCCGGGCGGTTCGTCATCCGGTTCCGCGGCAGCCGTCGCGGCAGGTATAGTTCCGCTGGCGCTGGGCACCCAAACGCTGGGCTCGATCATCAGGCCGGCTGCGTTCAACGGTGTCGTTGGCCTCAAGCCCAGTTTCGGCGCGATCCCTCGCACCGGCGTGCACCCCCTTAGCCCTTCGCTCGATCATGTCGGATTCTTCGCGCGCTGTGTTGATGACGTAGCTTGCGCATTGTCTCTGCTGGTTGGCACCAGCGACAGCGATATCCACGGCCGGCCAGTGCCGGCATTTGAGGTTTCGATCGAACAGGGATTGGCGCCGCTACCAGCGCCGCGCCTGGCCATCGTGCGCTTTGCGAAATGGTCGAAGGCCGAACGCGAACAGCAGCAGGTATTCGAGGCGGCGGTCGCGACCTTGCGCGACGCCGGCGCAATATTGCAGGAACTGGAGTTGCCGGAACTCGATCACTCCAACTGGAGCACGGTCAATGCCATCCTCGCCAGCGAGGCCGCATTGATTTTTGGCGACCTCGTAGAACGCTTCCCTGATCGGACCAGCGATCATTTGAAAGAGCTGGTACGGACCGGGAAAGCCCATTTGGCTTACGATTACCTTGCCGCCAAAGCGCAGCAGGAGAAACTGCTACCAGCTCTCTCCTCGGAACTTTCGGGCTTCGACGCCGTGCTGACGCTGCCGGCGTTCGGCGAAGCCCCCGAAGGCCTCGGCTATACCGGCGACGCGGAATATTGTGCGCCCTGGACCTTGGTGGGGATGCCCGCCGTGTCGCTGCCGGCCGGATTCGGCAAAAAGGGTCTTCCGCTAGGCCTCCAAATCGTTGGCCCTTATCGGGAGGATTATCGGACGCTTCGGGTGGCGAAATGGATCGAGAGTGTCTTGAAGTTTGATGTCGGTATTCCGAGAATTGATCGGACAGATGTTTGAAGATTGGTCAGCCTCTGAACCCGGATCAGCCTGCCGTTTTTGACCCGAGCGCGGACCGAAATGGTTACAACCGAAGGCGTGGTCTCTTTTACCACCCTACTGACGGCCATTTCGACATTCTGATTGCCACATGTTGTGACACAAGAGCCCGCGACCCGGCAACGGGCGCTCACAATTGAGCGCCCGAACGCCGCAACGTCAGCTGTTACGATTTATCTCTATGCGGCGGACGTTGCTCTTGGCTTCCCCGGATTTCGGTACCGTAATTGTCAGCACGCCATTCCTGAACGAAGCTGTTGCTTTGTCCTCATCGACGTCCTCCAGCGGAATACGCCGCTCGAACCGGCCGTAATACCGCTCGCTAAAGCGGCGCTCCTTATCCTCCGACTCCGATTTCTTTTCGCCGGAGATTGAGAGCACGCCGTTTGCGATCTCCAAACTGACGTCCTTCTCATCCAGACCGGGCAGTTCAGCGGTGACACGCACTTCCTTGTTGGTCTCGTCGATGTCGATCTGGGGCCATCCAATTCCATCAAAAGCCCTGATGGATCCGAATGGAGCAAGATCGAAACCGCGAAACACATCGTCAAACATGCGGTTCATTTCGCGGTGCAGCGCGAGGAAGGGATGAGCGTCCGGGACACGATGGATACCGACATCGCGGCCCCTGTTGTTCCAGGGTATGAGATCCTTGATAGACATGGTTGTCCTCCTCCTATTGCTCGACTCCCGCCGCGGCGAACGCCGCCACGGAAGTCAGCTCGTTGATGACGAAAATCTCTCGTTGCTGTCAGGCGGCGGTTTTGGCGTCCAGATGTTGGACGTTCGAACCAGACGGACCCGCGATTGAAATCCGGCGTGGCTTCATAGCCTCCGGAAGTTCACGGACAAGCTCGATCCGCAGCAGGCCATTGTCGAATGACGCCGCCTTGACCTGGACATAGTCGGCCAGATTGAATTGCCGCCTGAACGGCCGAGACGAAATCCCCTGGTGCAGGAACTCGCGCTGCTGCTTTTCGGCTTTGCGGCCTTCCACCGTCAGCACGTTTTGTTCGGCGGTGACCGCGACGTCGTCCGGCGAAAAGCCCGCCAGTGCCAGCGAAATCTGGTACCGGTCCTCTCCGAGCCGTTCGACATTGCAGGGTGGATAATTGTCGTCGTTCCCGCTCTGTCGCGCGGCATCGACGAGATCAAGAAAGCGATCGAATCCGATGGTAGATCGCCACAAGGGCGCGAAATCGTAGGTCGTTCTCATAACCAAATCCTCCGTCGAGCAAGATGGGTACGAGCAGGCTCCGGACCCTTCCGGCGCCCGTCTCTGCCGAGCCCCCGAAAGGCGCCCGGGCCGCGTATCGCGGCACGCAAAACCTAGAAAACGCCAATTCGGTTTCAAGGGGGATGAAAAAAATTTTTGTCCGATCGGGCCGAAGTTTCGGTGCCGGTTTCCGCGAGACGGCCGCGCCCGCAGCGCGGCCGTCGGTTGCGCGGCAATCTCACACCAAAAGAACCGTCGATCCCGTGGTTTTGCGCGCGGCGAGATCGGCATGGGCCTTGGCCGCCTCCTTCAGCGGATAGCTCTGGTTGACCTCGATCTTGACCGCACCCGACTGCACGACCTCGAAAAGTTCTTTCGCCATGGCGACGAGGCTCTCGCGTTTGGCGGCGTAGGTGTTGAGCGTCGGGCGGGTGACGTAGAGCGATCCCTTCTGCGCCAGGAGGCCGAGGTTAAGCGGCTCGACGCTGCCGGAGGACTGGCCGAACAGCGCGACGACACCGAGCGGCGCCAGGCAGTCGAGCGATTTCAAGAAGGTATCCTTGCCGACGGAGTCGTAGACGACAGGCACTTTCTTGCCTTCCGTGATCTCGTCCACGCGCTTTACGAAATCCTCGCGGGTGTAAACAATGGTATGAGCGCAGCCATGCGCCTTGGCGAGTTTTGCTTTCTCATCGCTGCCGACGGTGCCGATGACGGTTGCGCCGAGATGCTTGGCCCATTGACCGAGGATAAGGCCGATGCCGCCTGCAGCGGCATGGAGCAGAATGGTGTCGCCGGCTTTGACGCGATAGGTCTGGCGGATCAGATATTGCACCGTCAGCCCCTTCAGCATCATCGCCGCGGCGGTCTTGTCATCGATGCCGTCGGGCAGCTTGATCAGACGGTCGGCCGGAATCAGCCGCGCTTCGGCATAAGCACCCATCGGCGCGCTGCCGTAAGCGATGCGGTCGCCGGGTTTTATGTCGGTGACGCCGGGCCCGACTTCCTCAACCACGCCGGCGCCCTCGCCGCCCAGGCCGCTCGGCAACTGGACCGGATAAAGTCCGGAGCGGTTGTAAATGTCGACAAAGTTCAGTCCGACCGCGGTGTGACGGATGCGCGCCTCCCCCGGCCCTGGCTTGCCAAGCTCGACTTCCTCCCAGACCAGAACTTCGGGGCCGCCGGCCCTGTGAAAGCGAATCGCGTGCGTCATGGAATTACTCCTCGCGTAAGATGACAAAAGAACGGATAACTCGCAGCGGGGCCGATCCGTTCGGCGGCGGGGTTAGCAGCGTTCAGGCGTCGATCGCATCCTTGATCCGCTTTCGCGTCAACGGCAAATTGCGTAGCCGCCTGCCAGTGGCGTCGGCGATGGCGTTCGCAATTGACGCGGCGGCCGGTCCTTGGCCGGTTTCGCCGCTGCCCAGGAAAGGCTGACCTGGACGATCGATGATATGCACCTCGATGCTTTCAGGCACCGAATTGAAGCGCAGGATCGGATAGGTCTGCCAGTCAATGCTGGTGATCCTGGTGTCGTCGAAGGTGACGCTTTCGTACAGCGTCCAGCTCATCGATTGCACGATCGCGCCCTCGATCTGGTTGATCAGGCCGTCTGGATTGACCACCTGGCCGCTGTCGACCGCCGCCACCGCGCGCACCAGACGCGGACGCCCGGTCTCCCTGTTCACTTCCACCTCGGTGGCAATGGCGCAATAAGCCGCGAGATTCTTGTAGCGTGCAAAGGCAAAGCCGAAGCCACGGTCCTGCGGCGCCTTTTGACCCTTCCGCCATCCGAAGCCTTGCGCCGCCTTCTCGATCACGTCGCGCCCGCGCGGATCGTCGAGATGTTTTAGCCTGAATTCGACGGGATCGGCGCCGGCTGTACCAGCGAGTTCGTCCATGAAGCTTTCGATCGAAAACACGTTGTGGTAGGCGCCGAGCGACCGCATCGCCGAAATCCGCAGCGGCATCGTCGGGATGAAGTGGTGCACCACATGCGCGTTGGGAAATGTGTAGATCGGTATGGCGTTGCGGTCGCCGCCACCTTCCGGCAAGGGAAGCGGCTTCGGCGCCGGCACGGCAAACGGCTGCGCCATGTGCTGCGCTGCCAGCATTGATCCAGCGCCACCCGGCCGCATCGAATGAGTGTTGCTCCAGACTTCGAAATTCCAATCCGATATCCTGCCATTGCTGTCGAGCGACGCCTTTAGCTTGGTCACCATCGCCGGGCCGAACGGCTCCCAGCTGTGCTCCTGCTCGCGCGTCCATTGCACGCGAACCGGCGTGCCAGGCAACGCGCGCGCGATCAGGGCCGCATCAGCCGCGGCATCGTCGGCGCCGTTATGGCCGTAGCATCCGGAGCCTTCGACATGGATCACGCGAACGCTCGCGGGCGGCACGTGCAACATTTCCGCGATGCCCTGGCGATCGGGATAGACCCCTTGCGTATGCGTCCACACCGTCATCGCGCCATCGACCAGTTGCGCAACCGCGCAAGACGGGCCGATCGATCCGTGCGCCTGGTACGGCCGCATATAGCTGGCTTCGACGGTCGTTTGGCCGACGGCCGACGGATTGCTCCGCTCGAAGATGGTCGAGTCCTGCGACGGCAGGCTGGTCAAGACCTTAATTAGATCGTCCTGCTTCGGCAGGCTCGGCGTCTCCCGCCATTTGGCGACAGCCGACAACGCGCCCATGGCCTTGATCGCCTGGAATTCCTTTTTGGCGACGACGGCAAGAAAATTGCCGTCACGGACGACCTTAACGACACCGGGCAGTTTTTCGATTCCCAAGCTGTCGCAATCCGTCAGTTGGGCGCCATAGCTCGGCGGCCGCACGATACGGGCGTGCACCATGCCCGGCAGCCGCATGTCCTGGACATAGGCCGCACCCCCGGTGACCTTGGCCGGAATATCGACGCGCGGCACCGGCTGACCCATCACCTTGAACGTCGAGGGATCCTTCAGCTTCGATTTCGGTTGCGCTTGCACGTGCAGCATGTCGGCCGCGACGAGATCGCCGTAACCCAAGCGCCGGCCATCCGGCGAAATCACCGCGCCGTTTTCGGTGCGGAAATTCTCAGCCGGCAAATCCAGACGCCGTGCGGCTTCCGCGACCAGAAGTTCGCGCACCTGCGCGGCGGCGTTCCGAATCGCGGTGCCGCTGTCCTTCATCGAATTGCTGCCGGACGTATAGCCTTCATTGGCGGTGCGGTGCGTATCGGCGGTGACAACTTTCAGAGTTTCGAAGGGAACATCCAGCTCTTCGGCGGCGATCTGCTGAAAGGCGGTCTTGAAACCCTGGCCGAGCTCGGCCTTGCCGGTGAATGCCGTGATGCCGCCATCGGCGTCGATACGAATCCAGGAATCCAGGAACGGCGCAGTCTTGAGGCTGCCGGGAGGTGTTGGCGCGGGAGCCGCGGCTGGCGCGCTCTGATCCTGCGCGAAGACCTCAGTGAGCGAAAAGCTGACGATCAATGCGCCGCCGCCCGCGAGCACGCGGCGGCGATTGAGAATCACAGGCGCGTTCATTGTGCGCTCCTGTGGGTCGTTGATGACGCGTCGGCAGTGTCCATCAACCTGATGGCGCGGTGCACCGCGCGCAGGATGCGCATATGGGTGCCGCAGCGGCAAAGATGCGGCTCCAGTTCGGCGCGGATCTGCTCATCGGTCGGCTTGGGATTGCTCTGCAGCAACGCCTGCGCCCGCATCATCATTCCGGCGATGCAATAGCCGCATTGCGCCGCCTGCTCTTCCATGAAAGCGCGCTGGATCGGCGCGGGCGCTTCGATCGTCCCAAGGCCTTCAAGCGTCGTCACCTGCTTGCCCTCGAGCAGCAGCAGCGGAGTCACGCAGGAAAGCACCGCCTTGCCGTCGACGATCACCGTGCACGAACCGCATTGGCCGAGCCCGCAGCCGAATTTGGCGGCATTGAGCTTGATGTCGTCGCGCAGGACATAGAGCAGCGGCGTGTCCGGGTCGGCATCGATCTCATGGTCGTGACCATTGACCTTCAATGTCATCATGGCTTGTCTCGCTGCGTTGCATTGGCGGGCGCGTTGCGTGGCCCTGGCGATGTCTGGAGAAACACGGTCTGGGTGCGGCGCGCCGTCTCAACGGTTTTTTCAACGCCGGTCCATGCCGGTTGGTTGCTAAAGCGGGCCCGCAAATAGTTCAGCAGCGCTGTGATCTGACCGTCATCCATGCTGCTCGCAAAACCCGGCATGATCGGGCTGGGTTCGCCCTCGACGGCGCGAACGCCGGAGAGCACGATGTTGGCGAGGTTGCGCGGGTCGGAGTTGGCGATAGCGGTAGAGAGAGCGAGATTGACCCCACCATACGGCAGTGACCTGTCGGTCTCATGGCATGTCGCGCAGGCCGCGGCGTAGATCGATGCGCCGGCGGCGTTGGTCTTTGAGGGCTGCGGTGCGGGTGATTTGACTTGAGCCAGCACCGCCTCGCCCTGACGTTTTCGATCCGGCGTCGGAGCACCGAACACATCAGCCATATAGGTCGCAATGGCGCGGATATCACTTGGCGGCACCGATGACAGATTGCTGACCACCTGCGCCATCGGCCCACGCGCGACGCCATGATCGGGATGCCAGCCGTCGCGGAGATAAGCGAACAACGCGTCGGCATCCCATGGCACGGGCGCCGGAGATTGAGCATTGATCGCATAGGCGTGCCAATTGTCGACATCGCCGCCGGCAAACTGCGCGCTTGCACGTTCCGCGCCGAGCGCATTGCGCGGGGTGTGACACGAGCCGCAATGCGCCAGGCCTTCGACCAGATAAGCGCCGCGATTCCATTCCGCACTCTGCCTAGAGTCCGGCTGGTAGGTGCCGTGACGCAGAAACAACAGCTTCCAGCCGGCGATCACAAACCGCTGGTCGAGTGGAAAGGAAAGCTGGTTCTCGCGGGCGGGCGCGTGAACCGGCTGCCGTGTCATCAGGTAGGCGTAGAGCGCCTGATCATCCGCATCGGTCACATTGGTGAAGTGATCGTAGGGAAATGTTGGATAGAGGTGCTGCCCGTCGCGATTGACGCCCGATCGCATGGCGCGACGAAATGCTGCTTCCGACCATCGGCCGATCCCCGTCTCCGCATCCGGCGTAATGTTGGAGGAAAAGATCGTGCCGAACGGCGTCGGCACCGGAAGCCCTCCAGCAAAGTTCTGGCCGCCGCGCACCGTATGACAATCGTTGCAATTGCCGATCGCCGCAAGATCGCGGCCTCGCTTGACCAGGGCTGTATCGAACGATTGCGGCGCAGGCGGATCGATCGCGGCGATCGCCGGCCGCCACGTGATCGCAAAAGCTGCAACCGCGCCGGCAATCAAAACCGCCGCGATAACGCTACCGACAATTCGCAAGTTTCTCATCCGTCCCGACACTTTTTGGAACCATTGCTAGCATAAATCCGTGGTCGGCGCTTCCGGCAAGGCCGCAATCACCGCCTGTTGATTTCCGGTTTGTTTTGCGAGCTCGTCTTGCCAATCGGCCCAAGTCCGCGACGATCGAACGCTGATCTTGGCCGATGTCGGACGCACCGCAATCGCGCAAGCGAAACCGGCTGCAAGCGGGCGACCCCGCAGTAATCCGGAGCCGAGATACAAAATCCGAAAGGCAAGAGAAGTACCTGATATGAGAGACTAAATGCTGGCCGCGGCAGCAGCGCTGAAGCGCACCCTGTCTGCGT
>JGI12053J15887_10001353_pt1 | contig 11340 bp, 8 predicted proteins | sample MedBloCAOM1_O3_FD_15887 | JGI IMG/M metagenome (IMG submission 15887)
GAAACCGGGGAGACGCTATAGTTTGCCCGATTACCAAGCGTGAGAGCCTGTCGCGATGCCCATTTCCTATACCGAGCTGCCGAACTCGACATTTCTCGATTACGAAAGCTACCGAAGCGGCTCCGCGCCCCTGAGCGGCGGATCGGTGGCCCACAACTTCACGATCAACGTCGCATTGGTGTTCGACCGGGCCAACGACCCGACGGCCTTGCTGAATGCCAATTGGGCGTCGCGCCAGCAGCAGCTCGATGCCCTGAACGACAGCGGCACGCTGTGGACGACCTACGGCGCCAATCCAAACAACTACAACGCGGCGCTCGCCTACCTCGGGCCAGGGGCAGGCAATCTGAATCTCCCTACACTCGATGCGTCCAACAGCGGCTACGTATCCTCGGCCGCATCGCGCACGATCTGGGTGCAGCTCGACGAGTCGAATTTCACGACGCTGTTCGGGTCAGGTGCTACTCTCATGTCGACATCGACGCCGTCGAGCGGTTCGACCTGGTTCTGGAACGGCAGCCTGTCCTTGCCGAGCACGCTCACCGCCTTGGGCGTCAGCGGCCTCTGGTTCGATACGAATGGGTTCTCGCCGGTACTCCCCGATCCCGGGAACGGCGTGGCGGCGTCGCTGCCGCAGGGATGGCAGAGCCTCGGCAATGGCGCCGCAGGTTCAGCGGCGCATCTCTATCCGAACCTCATCGCGAACAACTACTACAATTTCCCCCTGTCGGACGCCTTGTGGAGCACCGTGCCGACCAACGCGATCGGCCTGATCGAACCGGGGGTCGGCACCGCCCTGCCGAGCACCGCGACCCAGAGCTTTGCGGCGCTGGTCGACGCCTATCGTGCCGGTGCCGGCATCACGACTCCCGTCTCGGTCACTTCCGTTGCCAACGGCGGCCAGGAATTTCCACCCGGGAGCGGCTTCACGTCGGCGAGCGAACGCTCGCTCGATGTCGGCGTCGTCACGACGATCAACCCGCTGAGCCCGCTTATCCTTTATGCGGGGGCGGGCCCCCACACCGATTCTTTCACGACCTACCAGTCGGCCATCTGGGACACCGCGAACAATCCGCAGATCCTGACCTCGTCGTTCTCCTTTCCGGCAACGACCGCACCGGGTTCGCCCTTCTATATCGCCACCCAGCAATTGTTCATCGATGCGCGGGTGGACGATCTTTCGGGCGCGATCAACGGCCTGCATCCGGGCGATCCCGGCTACCAGGCGGCGCTGCAGAGCCGCGCCTACCAGATGACCTCGGGCGGCACGTCGATCAACGGGCCGGGCTACGGCAATTACGAGCAGACGGGACTGCAACATGTGAATGCAGGCGACCTTGTCGCCATGCAGCTCACCAACAACACCCACAACAACAGCTACCTGGGCTTCGCCCAGGCCAACGAGACGGTCAATGGCGCCCACGTCGGCCATCTGTGGAACTACGGTCTCAACACCTGGGGCTGGGAAGACACCTATGGCGGCGGCGACCACGACTACAACGACCTGATCGTGGGCATCGACTTCACCAGCACCTCTGGGCACGGCTGGTTGACTTAGCGGGCCTCCCGCCTAACGTCCGCGAAACGTCCTGTCGACCTGTTCGAGCATCGGCTTCACGAGATACGACATCACGGTTCGCGGCGACGTTTCGATGAAGGCCTCGACGGGCATGCCCGCCACCGGGCGCAGCCCTTCCATGCGCGCGAGCTCGCTGTCGGGGATTTGGATCCTGACCGAGTAGTAGCTCTCGTTTCGCTTGTCGTCCTGCGTGACGTCGGCGCCGATTTCAATCACCTCGCCGTTCAATTCGGGCGTCGTGCGCCGGTTGAAGGCGGAAAACCGCACGACCGCCTTCTGTCCCAGATGAATCTGGTCGACATCGGTAGGCTGCACCTTGGCTTCGATGATCAGGGTATCGCTGTCGGGCACGACCAGCATGACCACCTCGCCGGCCTGGATCACGCCGCCCACCGTGTGCACGGAACGCTGGAAGACCTTGCCGTCCTGGGGTGCGATGAGATCGATGCGCTTCAGCAAGTCCTCGGCCGCGACCCGCTTCTCGCCCAGCTCGGATTTCTTGCCGCGAATTTCGGCGAGATCCTTGCCGACATCGGTGCGCAGGTCCTCGTCGATCTGGATGATCTTGAGCTGGGTCTCGGCAATTCGACCGCGTGCCTGGGCGATCGAGGCGATCAGTGCGCCGCGTTCGCCTTCGAGGCGGGCGCCGTCGCGCTCGAGCGTGGTCACGCGGCTGAACGGCACCAGGTTCTGCTTCCATAGTCCGCGCACGCCCGCCAGCTCCTGCTGGATCCAGTCAATCTCCTTGGCCTTTGCCTGCTCCTGCTCGAGATTGCCCTGGATCTGTTGGCGGAGCTGATCGACCTGCTCCAGGAGCTGGGCCTTTTGCCCGGCGCGGGCGGCCTGGCGGATCTCGAACAGCCTTTGTTCGCTCGCCACCACTTGGGCCACATCCGGATCGCTGCGGCGCGACAGCAGCTCGGCGGGAAACGTGACCTTGTCCGCGCCGTCGCGTTCGGCCTCGTCGCGCGCCTGGCGCGCCGCCAGCTCGTCGAGCGCCTTGGTGACGATGGCGAGGTTGGTGCGCGCCTGCGTCTCGTCGAGGCGGGCCACGATATCGCCCTTCTTGACGTGGTCGCCATCCTTGACCCGCAAGTCGCCGACGACCCCGCCGGTCGGATGCTGCACCTTCTTGACGTTGGAATCGACGACGAGCTTGCCCGGTGCGATCACGGCGCCGGAGATCTCGGTCAGTCTCGCCCATCCGAAGACGATGCCGCCCACGACGAGGACGGCGGCGAGGCCCACGAAAAGATGGCGCCGGAGCGACTGATGAAAGGGATTTTTGCCGCTCAAGACGCAACTTCCTGTGAACGGGCAGCGCCGCGCAGCGGCACGGGTTCGCCCGGTCGTCCGCGTGGCGGTTCGCGCAGGACGGACTCCTTCGGTCCGACCGCCTGCGGCCGTCCGTTCAGCATGATGAGGACGTTGTCGACGCCGGCCAGCGCGCTCGGCCGATGGGCGACCACGACGACGACGCCGCCACGCGCCCGAACGCCGAGCATGGCGCCGGTCAAGGCATCGTCGCCGTCGCGATCGAGATTGGAGTTGGGCTCGTCGAGAACGATCAGGAACGGCTCGCCGTAGAGCGCCCGGGCGAGGCCGATCCTCTGGCGCTGGCCCGACGACAGAGCATCGCCGCTTTCGCCGACCTGGGTCTCGTAGCCATCGGGCAAGCCCAGGATCAACTCATGCACCCCGGCCGCCTTGGCCGCGGCGATCACCGCGTCTGCCGGCGGGTCACGATCGAAGCGCGAGATGTTCTGCGCCACGGTGCCGCCGAACAGTTCCATGTCCTGTGGCAGATAGCCGATGTGCGGCCCCAGGGCTTCCGCCGACCACTGATCGAGGGCAGCGCCGTCGATTCGGATCTTGCCCTGGGCGGTCGGCCAAACGCCGACGATGGCCCGCGCCAGGGAAGACTTTCCCGACGCGCTCGGGCCGATCACGCCCAGCCCCTGGCCCGCCTTGAGCTGGAAGGTGACACCCTGGACGACGAGCCGCTGGGTGCCGGGCGGGCTCACGCTCACGGCTTCGAGGCTGAGCGACGCGGCAGGTTTCGGCAGCTCCATGCGCGCCTGGTCGGCCGGCAGCATGCCGAGCAGGCCATTGAGGCGCCGCCAGCTCTGGCGCGCCGCGGCGAAGCCGCGCCAGTTGGCGATCGCCACCTCGACAGGGGCCAAAGCGCGCGACGTCAGGATCGAGCTCGCGATGATGATGCCGGCCGACGCCTGCTGATTGACCACGAGATAGGCGCCGATTCCGAGGACCGCCGACTGCAGCGCCATGCGCAGGACTCGCGACAGCCCGCCCAACCCGCCAGTGATGTCGGCCACGCGCTGCTGCGCCCGGAGATGGCGCCGGTTGTAGTCGCTCCAGCGGAAGGCCAGCCGTCCGGACATGCCCATGGCCTGAACGACCTCGGCGTTGCGGCGGCTGGCTTCCGCCAGCGCCATCCGGCTGTCGGCCAGGCCGGAGGCTTCACGCGCCGGCTGACGGCTTAGAAACTCGGTCAACAGCGTGATGGTCACGAGGATCACTCCGCCCGCCGTCGCCGTTATCCCGATCAAGGGATGGAACAGGAAGCAGATCGCCAGATAGAGCGGCATCCACGGCAGATCGAACAGCGCCGCCGGGCCCACCGTCGACAGGAACGAACGGATGCGGTCGAGATCGTGCAGCGGCTGGTAGCCCGGCGGCGTCAGCGCCTTCAAAGGCAGCCTGGCGGCGACATCGTAGACGCGCTGGCTCAACGTCTCGTCGATCGAACCCGCGATCCGCACCAGGACGCGGCCGCGGACGATGTCTAGAAGGCCCTGGAAACTGAACATGACCGCCGCCAGGATGCTGATGCCCACCAGGGTTGGGATGCTGCGGCTCGGTATGACCCGGTCGTAGACTTCGAGCATGAAGATCGGCCCGGTCAGTTGCAGCATGTTGAGCACCGCGCTGAACAGGCCGACGCCGATCAAAGCGTGGCGGCAATCGGCCAGCGCCGTCGACAAGGGCGACCGTGGTCCGTGGCGCAGCCAGCGATGGCCGGCAGCGGGCCGTGCGGCCGCCGGATTCGCTGCTGAAGGGCTTGCTACTGCCATCGAGCTCCCGAGAGTTCCTTTCAGCAATGTCATCTTGCACGCTAAGACTGCAGCATAAGGTTCAATTATGCATCGGGAATCGCAAACGGCCGGGCTCGAAAATTTCTTCCGATAAGGCGTCTGGCCCTGCCGGCAAGCCCCGCAGACGCCCGTGTCCGGACAGCGTCGACCGCGTCGCCGAGCACGATGTCGAGGGTGTCGCTGGCCGCGCGGGCGGCGATACCAGCGCGGGCGGAGAGTTCCTCCAGGCGGCCGAGCGCCGCCAGCGCGGCACGGGCCACGCCGTCGCTCGTATAGTCGGCGATCTCGACTCCCCATCCGCCCTCGAAGGCCGGCTGGGCGAAGGCGCATCCCTCGGTGGCGATGACGGGGATGCCGAGGCGCTGGGCCTCGGTAAACACGCCGGACCCGCGCGTCTTGTAGACATGCCGGTCATAGGGCAGCAGCACCAGGTCCGCCCGGGCGAGCCATGCCGCGTATTCCTCTTCAGCGAGCACATCCTGGCGAACCACGACCCGTTTGCCGAGGGCTGACAGCCGGTCGAATGTCGATTGCTCGTCCTCGGCATCCGATCCGTCCACGATGCCGTGCACCAGGAACGTGACGTGGCGATGACGTTGAAGCACGTGCTCGATCGCCCCCGGCAGCAGCCGGTAGCCCTTGGGCCGATTGGCAAATCCGGTGCAAACGACGGTCGTCGCAGAGCCCAGCTTTTCGGCCCGGGCGGTTTGGCCGGCCAGCACGAGGCCCGGGCCGGGCGTGATCTCGATATCGAGATCGAGAAGCGCGCGGTAGAACGCGGCCATCGCCGGAGTCTCGCAATGCGCCTGCAGGCGTCGTTCGCTTCCGGCGCCTGTGTTCAGGCTGGCCCTGAGGTTGGCGAAGGCCTCGCTGCATTCGACATTCGCGGCGGCGGCAAACGGATCGTCCGTCGCCGTCCTGTGGTGCGGTCCGTACAGCAGCCACAGCAAGACGTGCGGTGCGGACCCCAGCCTGCGCCGCTTCAGATACCGCGCGACGGCCATGGCCAGGACCTGGTCGCAACAGGGAAGAATGAGGAGGTCGGCCGCAGGGCCCCAGCGCAGCGCCCCCGATAGTTGCCGGCCTGTCTCCGCGACGTTGCGGGCGAACTCGCCGGCATCGACGTAATACCGGCCATACACCGACTTGGTGAAGGCCGGCGTGCAGCCGAGATCGCGCACGACCTCCCGGTCGGCATAAGCCGATCCCAGGCATGAGAAGCCGATGCCGAGCTTCGACAATTCGCGCTGCAGCCGTAAGACCGCGTTGTAGTGGTGCCCTCCCTTGGAACGCAGCGCTGGGTCGATGATCAAGGCTCTCATGACGGCGGGAAAAACCTCCGCCACGGCGGCCGCAGCGTTTCGGCGGCGCGCCGCGCCAGCATGGCGAGGCGCCAGCGCCGGCTGAACTCCGAGGAGCGATAGAGATGCTGCTCGGGCGCACGCACCTGGAGGGGCGGAAAAATGCAGAGCTCGCCGCCCGATCGCGCGATCGCCTCGTTGAAGGCGACATGTTCCGAAACTTCTCGGCCGGCGCCGTCGAGGCCGCAGTAACGGGCGGCCAGCGCCGCCGACAGCCGGTAGATGCCGAGGCCGCCGAAAGCCGATCGTACGGCGATCGGCGGCAGGGCGGCGGGAATCTCGATCTGCCGGGCGAAGACTTCGCGGAACTTGGCGGCTTCGAAGCTCTCTTCGGCGGCCCGCCCCCAAATCGGATGCCAGCAGTCCTGCGGGCACCAGCGATCGTGACGCAGCGCCCAGACGTCGTAGTAACGCGGCGCCGCGTTGGCCAGGACGGCAGCTCGCGCCGGACTGCCGTCGAGCCAGCGGACGGCCTCTGCAAAGCCGTCGGCGCGGGCGGGAAATGCCAGGACGTCGTCGAGGTCGGCCATCACCAGATGATCGTAGCCCGCCCAGTCGGAGCGGCGGATTTCGTCGAGGCAGGCGTTCCGTGCATAGGCAATGCGCTCGGTGCGCCTGGGCAGGCGGTCCGCCAGGACGCCGAGATCGATCACCTTGCCGCGACGCCCCCCATGGCGGGCATCGCTCAGCCAACGCTGCAGAATCGAGAGCGAATCGTCGGCGCTGTCGCTGACCACGAAGACGAAGGCCGCCTCGGCATAGGACGCGGCAAAGCGGCCGAGGGTTGCCAACACGCCGGGAAGGTGGATCGCGCAGTCTCGCGCCACGCCCGCGAAAACAGCGCGCGACGGGGCGGGCGGACTCACCGGGAAGTCGGGCCGTTCGGCGACGGGTCTGCCTTGCCGAACAACCTTCCGAGCACGCCGCTTCGGCTGGGCTTCGGCGGTTCGGCCGCCGGCGGTGGTAGCGGCTCGCCGACTGCGCCTGTGATCAGCGCCATGGCCTCGCCGTGACGGCCCTCGCCAAAGGCCATGCGGAAAGCCTCGGCGTGGCTTTCCAGGACGGTGCGGATCAACTGCAGGGTGGGGGTGCGGATGGACTCCCAGGACCGCGTCGAAGAATTGTATTTGCCGCCCATGACGGTCGCGTTCGAATGCTTGTTCCGGCCGTGCATGCGATAGGCATAGAGCGCCTCGTGGATCGCAATCACGCCGGTGAGGAGAGCGGCGAAGGTCGACAGGTAGAAATCGACATAGAGCCTCAGATCCTCGTTCGGCGGCACGAGCACGAGGTCCACGAAGCTGCGGCGGAACATCATGCTCGCCGTGCTGTTGGTGGCGCCGTCCGGCGTCCAGTGGGGATGGAACGTGATCTCGCCGTTGGTCGGCCAGGCAAGCGCACCGGTTTGCGGATCGATCGTCGGGACCAGCGCGGCATCGATCTTTCGCGGCGATGTTTCGGTGGGAATGGCGTCGAACCACCACGCGGTTCCGGCGAGCATCCGGTCGTCGGCATCGATGATGTGGGAATCGCAGTAGGTGAGTGCGACCGGAAAGTCGGCATTCATGTGCGCGGCGACATGCCGGGCGATGAAGTCGGCGTACCATAGGTCGTCCGAATCGAGGAAGCAGACGAACGGCGTGTCCAGCTCGGCCAGGCCGCGCCGGATCGCGCCGCCTTGGCCGACATTCGATTCGAGCTTGATGTAGCGAAAGCGGCCGTCGTCGAGCTGCGACAGGCACGCCCGGATCGCCTCGTCTGAGCGGTCGGTCGAGGCGTCGTCGACGACGACCGCGCGGATGTTGCGGACGGTCTGCCGCGCCACCGATTGGATGGCCTTTGCGATGAAGTCGCAATTGTTGTGATTGGCGATGACCACGCCAACGGTGGGAGCTACCGGCATTCTCGTTGAACCATGCTTTTGGGGAGCTTCACCGAAAGGAGCAATCCGCGCATCGTCGCAGTGATTTAGGGCTAAGCCCCTGGCGTCGCCGGTTTCAGGCGTAAATGCAGCGTTTCCCCGATGCGGAACAACGAAACCTCCCTTCCGCTTGCCCTTGGCCGTATAGTCCGCTTGGATGGGTTTGTTATCAATGAGAAGTAGAGGGGGAATCGGCGCATGAGCGACGTCCAGTACAAGGTCGCGAAAACGGTTCGCGAGGCGGCCAGCCTTATGCTCGCCGCCAAGGGCAAGGGACGGATCCTGGCCGGCGGCACCGACCTTCTGGTCCAGATGAAGTCGGGGATGGTCGCGCCCGGCGTGATCATCGACGTCAAGAAGATCCCCGAAATGACCACCATCACCGAGACCAAGGGCAGTTTCAAGATCGGTGCGGCCACGCCCGCGGCGGTGATCGGCGAGCACAAGAAGCTGAAGAAGACCTGGCCGGGCGTGGTCGAAGCCATCAACCTGATCGGCTCGACCCAGGTCCAGGGCCGCGCCTCGGCCGGCGGCAATCTGTGCAACGCCTCGCCCGCCGCCGATTCGGTGCCGGCGCTGGTCGCGGCCGGCGCCGTCGTGACCATCCAGGGACCAAAGACCCGCCGCCAGGTGCCAGTCGAGAAGTTCGCCGCCGGACCCGGCAAGACCACGCTGAAACCGGGCGAGATCGTCGTCAGCCTGACCCTGCCCGCCCGGCCGCGCGGCGCGGGTGACGCCTATCTCCGCCTGATCCCACGCACCGAGATGGATATCGCCGTGGTCGGCTGCGGCGTCAGCCTGGTCATGAAGGGCGACACCTGCGTTTCCGCCCGCGTCGGGCTGGGCGCGGTGGCGCCGACGGTGCTGCTGGTCGAAGCCGCCGGCAAGGCGCTCACCGGCTCCAAGCTCGATGACGCGGCGCTCGACGCCGCCGCCAATGCCTGCTCCGCTGCCTGCCGGCCGATCGACGACAAGCGCGGCACGATCCGCTATCGTACCAAGATCGCCGGCGTCCTGCTGCGACGCGCCACGGCGATCGCGCGCGACCGCGCCAACGGCATTTCACACCAAGCACACTGAGCCAGGGACACTGAAAATGGCCAAGATCCACGTCACCACCACCATCAACGGCGCGCCGACGGAGTTCCTCTGCGAGCCCAGCCAGACCCTGCTCGACGTGCTGCGCGACAATCTCGGGCTCACCGGCAGCAAGGAAGGCTGCGGCTCGGGCGACTGCGGCGCCTGCAGTGTCACGATCGACGGGCGGCTGGTCTGCAGCTGCCTGGTGCTGGCCCCCGAGGCCGAGGGCGCCAAGGTCGAGACCATCGAAGGCATGGCGAAGGGCGACAAGCTGCATCCGCTGCAGAAGAAGTTCATCGAGATGGCCGCCTTGCAGTGCGGCATCTGTACTCCCGGGTTTCTGGTCGCGTCGCGCGCCCTGCTCGAGCGCAACAACAATCCGACCGAAACCGAGATCCGTTTCTGGCTCGCCGGCAACCTCTGCCGCTGCACCGGTTACGACAAGATCATCCACGCGGTCCTCGACGTGGCCGCCGAAATGAGGGAGACGGCCAAATGAGCAACGCCCCGAACACCAGCGGCAAGTACAAGTGGATCGGCAGCCGTCCCGACCGTCCCGACGGCGCCGACAAGGTCACCGGCCGCGCCCGCTTCGCCGCCGACTTCAACCTGCCCGGCCAGCTGATCGGCCGGGTGCTGCGCAGCCCGCACGCGCATGCGCGCATCAAGTCGATCGACACCACCAAGGCCGAGGCGCTTCCCGGCGTGAAGGCGGTGGTGACCGCCAAGGATTTCCCCGAGCAGGCCGACCTCACGGTTCCTGCCGGCGAGATGCAGGTCAATCTGCGCGACGTCACGCGCAACATCATGGCGCGCGAGAAGGTGCTCTATGAAGGCCATGCCGTGGCCGCCGTCGCCGCCGCCACGGATGCGATCGCCAAGCAGGCGCTGTCGCTGATCAAGATCGACTACCAGATCCTGCCGCACGTCATCGATGTCGGCGAGGCGATGAGGCCCGACGCGCCGGTGCTGCACGATCATCTCATGACCGACGGCGCCAAGCCGCCGGCGACCAAGGCGTCGAACATCGCCAAGCGCATCGAGTTCGCCAAGGGCGACATCGCGGCGGGCTTCGCCAAGGCCGAGATCGTGATCGAGCGCGACTACACCACGCAGGCCGTGCACCAGGGCTATATCGAGCCGCACGCCGCGCTGGCGAGCGCCAGCGAGGACGGCCAGGTCCAGGTCTGGTCGACCACCCAGGGCCACTTCCAGGTGCGCGGCTTCTGCGCCCGCCTGCTCAACATCGAGACTTCGCAGATCCGCGTGACGCCGTCGGAAATCGGCGGCGGCTTCGGCGGCAAGACCGTGGTCTATCTCGAGCCGCTGGCGATCCGGCTGTCGCAGAAGTCCGGCAAGCCGGTGAAGATGACGATGTCGCGCGAGGACGTGTTCCGCGCCTCCGGCCCGGCGCCGGGCGGCAACGTCAAGGTCAAGATCGGCGCCATGAAGGACGGCCGCATCGTCGCCGCGCAATGCGAAGTGGCGATGCAGGCGGGCGCCTTCCCGGGCTCGCCGGTCGGGCCGGCCTGCATGTGCAGCTTCGCCTGCTACGACATCGACAACATCCACGTCGTGGGCTTCGACGTCGTCAGCAACCGGCCCAAGGTCGCGGCCTATCGCGCGCCTGGTGCGCCGATCTCGGCGTGGGCCGTCGAATCGACCATCGATCTGCTGTCCCTGCAGCTCAAGATGGACCCGATCGATCTCCGCTTGAAGAACGCCGCCACCAAGGGCACCAAGACGCATTACGGTGTCACTTTCGGCACCATCGGCATGGTCGAGACGCTCGAGGCCGCCAAGGCCTCGCCGCACTACCAGACGCCGGTCAAGCCGGGCTATGCGCGCGGCGTCGCTGCCGGCTTCTGGTTCAATGTCGGCGCCGATTCGAGCGCGGCCGCCCATGTCGGCGAGGACGGTTCGGTGACGGTGATCTCGGGCAATCCCGATATCGGCGGCAGCCGCGCCTCGCTCGCCCTGATGGCGGCCGAGGAGCTCGGCGTCGATTACGACAAGGTGCGGCCGGTGATCGCCGACACCGCCTCGATCGGCTTCAACTTCGTGACCGGCGGCAGCCGCGTCACCTTCGCCACCGGCCTCGCCGTGGTGAACTCGGTGCGCGACCTCATCCGCGAACTGAAGGGCCGCGCCGCCAAGACCTGGAATGTCGATCCCGACGGCGTGATCTGGGAGAACGGCATGGCCAAGCCCGCCGGCTCCAACGTCGGCACCTTCGAGCCGCTCACCATCGCCCAGCTCGCGGCGACGGCGGGCAGGACCGGC
>JGI12053J15887_10001354_pt1 | contig 11339 bp, 11 predicted proteins | sample MedBloCAOM1_O3_FD_15887 | JGI IMG/M metagenome (IMG submission 15887)
CGGCAGTCGTCACCCCTCTTGCGGAAGGTGTGCAAAATGGCTTCAGGCAACAGTAAACGGAGAAGACATTGATCCATCACTGGCAAGGTTTCGAGGCGGGTGATGTGATACGCATCGGTCGCGAAGCTATCGCGTCAAACTTTACTAATTTATATTGGCGTGCCAGAATCCCTTTCTTGCTTAGACAAAATGTGATTCCAGAATGAGGTGTTCGTGAGTNCTTCCGCGGCGCAATTCGATAACGCGATTGCCGCTCTTCCATCGCCAAAACTTTTTATCGGTGGGCAATGGGTCAACTCGGACTCCAACCAGCGGATCGATGTCGTCAATCCTGCCACCGGCGAGTTGCTGGCCTCAATTCCGCATGCGTCTGCGCGCGACGTGAATCGTGCTGTCGAATCTGCTCGCAAAGCCTGGGATGGTTGGCGGCTCACGCCTCCTTTCGAGCGTGCTGCCGCTTGCCATCGCATTGCCGACCGTATTCTCGCGCGTAGAGAGCAGATTGCCACCGTCATTTCGCTGGAGCAGGGCAAGCCCTACCTAGCAGAAGCTCTGCCAGAAGTAGAAGAGACTGCTGAAAATTTTCGGATAGCTGCGGAAGATGTGAAGCGCCTGGAGACACCCATTATTCCGGCGCGAGACCCGAACAAACGCCTCTTCACGTTTAAGGTGGCTATCGGNACATGGGGAATCATTACGCCGTGGAATTTTCCCACGGTGATCCCGTCGGAATATTTTGGACCAGGGCTGGCTGCCGGCAACACGATTGTCTTCAAACCGGCAGAACAAACCCCGCTGGCCGGGCTTCTCCTGACGCAGTGCATCGCCGAAGCAGGGCTGCCGCCCGGAGTTTTCAATCTTATTTGCGGAGATGGGCCGACTACAGGAGACGCGCTGGTAGCGCATCCCGGCATCGACGGAATTGGCCTCACGGGAGAGACCACGACCGGCGATACCATTCAGCGACGCGCGGGAGTTAAGAAGTTACTTATGGAACTCGGCGGCAATGGCCCGCAGATTGTTCTTGAGGATGCCGACCTGCCACGCGCTGCCAAAGCCGCGGCATTCGGGGCATATTTCAATGCGGGTCAAGTCTGCTGCGCGACGGAACGCGTCCTCGTCGACCGTCGCGTACATAGTGATTTCCTCGACCTCCTGATTCAGGAGGCGAAGAATGTTCATGTTGGCGACCCCTTCCATCCCGATGTCAAAATGGGTCCGATGAATAACGACTCAGTACTGGAAAAAACAGAAGGTCACCTATCCGATGCATTGAAAAAAGGGGCTCGCGTCGTTTTTGGCGGCAAGCGAGGGGTCGGCCATCAAACGAATATGTTTTTCGAGCCAACCGTCATAGATAACGTAACCGCGGATACGTTGCTGAATAAGGAAGAGACATTTGGACCGGTGGTTCCGGTGATTACTGTGGACGGTTACGATCAAGCCATCGAACTTGCCAACGGCACCGGATACGGCCTGCAGATGGCAGTTTTCACTAGAGACATCGATAAAGCGTTCTATTTCGCGGAACGGCTGCGCGCTGGAAATGTAGTGATCAACGATACGACCGACTATTGGGAAGCGCATGAGCCCTTCGGCGGGGGTGGCGGAACGCGCAGTGGTTACGGTCGCCTCGGTGGCCGATTCACTTTCGATGACATGACCCACCTGAAGACTATCGCGCTGCATATCAATAATCTGAAATAACAGCACATCGGAGAAGTGCTCGAGAACTATCGGTGCAGCTCTGGTGCGCCCCGGAGAATACTATTTATGAAGTTTGCCGTGTTGGGTGCTGGAATGATGGGCTGCGCGACAGTATATGACCTCGCCCAGTCCAAGGCCGTCAAACAAATTCTCGTTGCCGACTTTGATTTTCCCCGTGCTAAGGCAGTGGCCAAGCAGTTCGGTTCCGGCAAAGCAAAGGCCATCCGTGCCGACGTTCGCAATGTCACCGCTCTGGCGAAACTTCTCACCGGCTACGAAGCTGTCTTAAATTGCACGCAGTACTACTGGAATTTAGAGGTGATGAAGGCAGCACTCGCTGCGCGTGTCCACTACCTGGATCTGGGCGGTCTTTTCTACACCACGCGCAAGCAATTAAAAATGAATAGCGCGTTCGGGCGTATCGGCAAACTGGCGATTCTGGGCATCGGGAGCGCACCCGGCATAGCGAACGTGATGGCCCGATTCCTGGCTGACCAGCTCGATCGCGTACAGTTCGTCCGCGTCTATAACGGAAGCCGTGATTTTCAATCCTATTCCGATCCTTTGGCGTTTGGGTTCTCAATCGCTACCATTCTTGATGAACTCACCATTCCGCCAATTCATTTCGTCAAAGGCCGATTTGAATCTCGCGAGCGTTTCTCGGGCGCCGAGCCAATAACATTTCCGAAACCGATCGGCAAGTTAATCATGCGCCATTCCATTCATTCCGAAGTCGCCACGCTTCCAGTTAGCTTCAAGTCCAAAGGTATTCAGGAGGCTTTTTTTAAGATTAATTACGACCCTAAGCTCATCGAGGTTACCGAACTCTTGGCGCGCGTTGGTTTGCTGGAGCAGGAATCCGTAATCGTTGGAGGGCAGAAGGTCTCTCCCCGAGCACTCTTGGAATACTTGTTAAAGCTTCGTCCGCAATCCAACAAAACTCCGAAAGACATCGAAACCATTCGCGTGGTGGTGCAAGGCTGGAAGGACAGCCGTGCGCAAACTATTTCGATGGACGCCACTACGCGTTACACAAGCACTCCGGCTTTGAGCGCGGTGGCGCGAGATACCGGCTATCCCATTTCCGTGGCAGCACAAATGATCTCTGCGCGAGAAACCACCGCCATCGGTGTACACCCGCCTGAGACTGCCATTCCTCCCCGTGAGTTTTTGGCACGGCTTCGTCAACGGGGCATTCGTATTTCTGGATCAGGATGGCGATAGACCGCGGTTGCTTAAGGTACGGAATTCAGCCACAAATCTCGCTTATCGTTTTTACTCTGCCAGCAAGACGCTCGCAATCAATGCCGCGGCAATCCCGATTCCTTGCCGCATGCTTAATTTCTCATGCAAGAATCCTATGCTCATTAAAATCGTTACCAGCGGATATAAGGCCGACAGGGTCACTACTGTGGAAGCTTTGCCCTGGTCCAAAGCAGCAAAGAATGTCAAGAAACCAACAAAGGCCAGAAATCCTCCCAGCGCGGCCCAGCCAAATCCCGCCGCGTTCCATTCGATCTTGAATTTTTCAAGAGCAAGTACCAACAATGCGAACGCTACAATCCCAACGGTTTGAAATAAAAGCGCCTGCCGTGGCTTCGCATAAGTGGCGGCAATTTTACTGCACACACCCCACAAACCCCAGGTCACCACGGTCAGCACCGCGTATAGATACCAGACTTTCAAAGTTTCCTCTCTTTCGCGAACGGATTGAGAAAGCCGTCATTGTAGTAGCACGGATAGAAATGTGCGAGCCGAAGCGGTTAGGCAGTGTTAGAGCACTCGAAAATGCCATGCGTTAAGTCGTCTGACGATTCAAGACCTCATTATCGTGGGCGGCCTCGCTGAGCTGGGCGTTTCCGCATAGAATGATGCTCCAGACTGGAGCCCTTGCTTGCGCCAAACGCCGTGCGTTCTCTATATAGCTGTCGATGGTTTGATTCCCCCGCGCGGCAAGAGCGTCGCTGGCCTGGATGAATTTACGGCGGCGCTGGACCATGCCGGGATTCCGGCGGTATGGGTCACCAACCGGTCGCGACTGGAATTCGATGCGGCGCGGCGCAAACATGCGCACACGCATCCGTTTATTGCAGAGGGCGGCAGCGGAGTATACCTGCCGGAGGGCTATTTCCATTTGCGGCCGGAGAAGACCGTTCGGCTGGGACGATTCACGTGCGTGCCCATGGCGGAAGCATTGCCGGCAGCGGCGCATGCCCTGGAAGCGCTCTCGGAAGAAACGAATGTGCCGGTGGTGGCATTGAGTTCGCTTTCGCCCCGGGAGCTGGCGCAGAATACCGGATTGCCGCAGCGTGAAGCGGAATTAGTGCGGCAGCGAGATTTCGACGAGCTTTTCTTTTTTGCCGGCGCGTCTGAAAAAGATATTCAGCGCTTTGTTCAGGCTGGGCGCGAAAAAAAATATGAATTGCGGCAGCACGGAGTGATGTGGTCGCTGGCGATTGGCGCCAGCCTGAAGCGCTGCATCCAAAGCCTGTCAAAACTTTATGATCGAGCGCTGCGTTATCACCCCGTGATCCTGGGGATTGCCAAGTCCGAGGAAAGCACGGAACTGTTCTCCGCTTGTGATCGAAGCATCCTCTTAACCGATGGAAACAAAGAAGAAGAAGTATCCGACGCGTCCCCCCGAGGGGACCACGGAGCCCGGACGAAGCGCTACTCGCTACATGATCCTGAAGTCTGGCCAGTAATACTGGAGCAAATAGCTCCTGAAGTTAGTAAACCCTGGAAGTAGAATGTCGTTTGTAGACGCCGATTTGCACGCTTTCGCCCGACTGGGGTAGTAAGAACACGAACGCCAGAAATCACAAGGTCAGTGTTTCGGCGAAGATAGCGACGGGCGGCCTCAGCGGGAGGTCATCCCTTGACTGGAAGAGATGAAAATCGCCTGAATTATCCGCATCAATCCAGCCCAATTCCCCGCTGAGTATTGCTTCAGATACTTCAGTTTTCACGGCATTTTGTCGAATATTTGAAGACTTTCTCGTCACTGTGTGATTGAATAGGGCTACCCAGAATCCACCCCAGTGAGGATTGTTTTATGAAACTGTTCCTGGCACTGCTCGTGTTGGCGATTACCCCTGTCCTGACGACAGCAAGCCCGGCCGCGCCGCAAACGACCAGTCGCGCCTCATCGCACGACCGGCACCACCGTCACAAACACTCAGGGAAGGGTAAGCACCACCACCGCCAAGTTTCGCATAACCGTACGCGTCAACCTCAACAGTAGACGTCGGCAAATTTCAACGACCGTGTGTGCTGCAGTTTTTGGCCACACCAAAAACACAAAAAGGGGAGCCGATGGCTCCCCTTTTTGTTTTGCTGTGTCGTCTAAAAAGTTCGCTGTTAAGCGTAGCTGTTTTGGCGACGCGCACCGCAAAAGCGGTGTGATCAGCTTTTGTTTCGCTCGAAGTCCGGTGGAGTCATGTTCCCCTCCGGAGCATCTTGAGCTCACGATGACGTTTTACTCCTGAAGAAAACGGAGTGCAAGCGAAGAGATGGCAAAATTCACAGCTTTATCTCAGGTTTTACTTGATAAATAAGTTTTCGCGCAGTTGGTCGCGGCCGACGAAGGATTTAGTGGTGCGGAATTGACTGAAGAGGTCCTGAATTTCGCGGTTCTGATACACCTTGTAAAATGGCGCGAGGCTCATGGCGGGAACGACCTGCAAAGTATTGGAATCCGCCACGCGATAACGCTGAAACCCTTCCGCCTTCTTGCTGTGAAACATCGCCAGTACGATCCCGGCCGGACGCAACAACTCCGTCACACACGCCACCGTTTGCTTGGTCATGGCGGGGTCGAGATAATCCAAGGCATCCCAGAGCAACACCGCATCGAAGGAAGCGGGCTTATATTGCATATTCGACTTCAGGAACCGCGATGCGCGGCCCTCTGCGGTGGTGTCGAGTTTTTCAAGCAGCGCCGGGTCTTCGCGCAAACGGGCACCTTCTTCATCGAGGAATGTTTTCCATCCGCGCAGAATGTCTTCGGTAGAAACGCGGAAGTTGCGCTCAATAAAAAAATTCAGGGTGGTCTGCCAGGCGGCTCCCAGGTCGAGCAAAGTCCCGCGGCCGAGGCCTTCAAGATTCCACAGAAATTCCTTCAAGCCATTGGATACGCGCGTGGCAGCCTGTTCCGGGGCGCGGGAAGACGATCCCGCGCTTGCACCCGGAGGAGCAGAGGACAGTGATTTTGAGCTGGCGCTCGACGACGCACCGGGCCGCGAGCTTCGAGATACATCGCTTTGCCCGCCAATGCCAAATTTGTTCAGCAGAGTCATGATTTAGTCGGCGGCTGATCCCGACGTGGTCGGCATCGCTTCCGCGGATTTGCCGTTAGAGGTGGCAGCAGCGCTCTTGGCTTCCGTCTTGACGCCCAACCTGCCAGCCTCGACCTTGCCTCTAAGCAGCGCGCCCTCCTCAATGGCCAGGCGCTCGGTCTGAACTTCGCCGGTCACGTGGCTGGTGCTCATGAGCTGAACCTTATCCCGTCCAGTGACTTTGCCATCGATACGCCCGTGGACGATAACTTCGCGCGCACTAACGTCCGCTTTGACGGTACCGTTTGGTCCGATCGTCAAACTGCCATTCGTCAGGTTGAGTTTCCCGTCGATCACGCCGTCCATGTAAAGATCTTCGCTGCCCGTGACTTCGCCTTTGATCCGGATGCCTTGACCTATGCTGGCGTTACCACGCGGCGCCGTGGGCGTCGGCCGCGAAGATAATGGGGCAGCCTGGGGCGTAAAAGCCGGGTTACTGGGGGCGTTACCAAATCCTGGCTGGTTTACGTGCGTGCTAGGAGTGCTAGGCCTCTCCGGAATTCCTTGAGGTTTGCGTTCTTCGTTTTTCCACATGGGGACACCTCGCCGTCGAATTTGGGATTCGAGTCGCTTCGCAGGACCGGGCAGGGCCGCGACTCAAAGAGTGTAGATAGTATATGACTTAGATCGCGTAAACAACAATGACGGGCGAGTCAGGCTGTTGCTCCGGGAGCACTAGGCGTGGACTGGTTTCGGCGACAGGTAGCCCAGCAAAGACTGCGTCGTATGGGCGGAATCTCTGCGCAACTCCCACGCTGCGACCATCATGGCTTCTAATTCCCTCGTGAAGAGTTTCCATGACTTGCGATTTTCCCACCAGTGTTCGGGGTCAAAATCACCATCCCGGGCGCTCGCCACGCGCACGGTAACGGATGGCGGAAAGATGTGTCGAAAGATGTAGCGGGCGCGCCGGCTATGGAAGTTGGAGGTCACCACAATTACGCTGTGCCAGTTCTTTTCGGCCACGAGCGCCCGCAGCGCCAGAGCCTCGTCGCGGGTACTGTCTGCGTCGTGTGGAAAACGGATGATGCGGTCCTTGGGTACTCCGCGCTCGATCAGGTCGTGTTCCATCAATTCGGAGATGCTCGCACTGGGACGCAGGCGCCGCCCGCTGGCCACGACGACGGGCGCCAATTTTTGGCGATACAGCTCTGACGCGCGGGTGGCTCGGTCGGCAAAGAAATTATCGTCGCCGAGGAGCAGGAGCGCGTCCGACTGTTCTAGAGTATCCTCGACGACCCAGGATTCGCCAGCCAGCCGAAGCAGCGGGCGCCGGGCGGCATAAAGTACGAAGCAAAAAACGATCAGGAAAAGAACGCTGATCAGACTGCTTAGAATGCCGCCATGCTGCGAGTTGTGAGCGGGCAGTCTGAAACGCCGGATCATGAATTGGGATCCAGTAAACGCAGACGCTCGGCGGCTTGCTCGGGAAATACCCCGTTGAAATAGACTTCCTTAATGCTGTACGACTTACTGCGCTTTTCGACGATCGGCAAGATCTCGATGTGCCAGTGAAAATCTTCCGATAACGTTTTCCAGTAGCCGGCCAATTCCCCTTTTTTGCTTCGCGTGTTTGGCGCGGTGTGAACTACCAGGTGAAATGCCGGAGAAACCTTTTCCAGGCGGCGCAGCACCCGCCCCAGCAAAGCGGCAAAATTTTTGCGATTCGATCCGGAGTGCGGCTGCTCGAATAGGTGATTGTGTTTGCGGTGCAGCAGCCAAATCTCGTACGGTACCCGCGAAGCGTAAGGGCAAAGCGCGTAATATTCGCCCTGCACGTCCACGATGCGGGTGCCTTTCTTTTCCTCCTGGCGTACCATGTCGCAGAAAATGCAGCGTTCGCGTTCCTTGTACCATTCATGCGCGGCGTTCAGCTCGTATTTGATGCGCCGCGGCACGAAGATCGTGGCGGTCACCTGGGAGTGCGCGTGAGACCATTCTTCGCCGGCTTCCAGGCCCTGATTCTTAAACACGCTGACATATTTGAAGCGCACGTCTTTTTTTAAATCGGCGATGCGCGAAGCCCATACGGTTAGCACGCGATCAATTTCGTCATCGCTGAATTGCGAGAATCGACGGTCGTGCTGCGGAGTCTCGACGACAACTTCATGCGCGCCGGTGGGGCCCATTTTGTCGTAGATACCGTCCGCGAGTCTCCCCAGCTGCCCTTCGATGCGGTACAAAGGATCGGGATGAGCTAGCACCCGGACTTGCGCGACGCCTTCAGCGGGCGAAAGCAAAATCGCCTTAGCTTCTGATTCGGGACGATCAAACGGGCATTTTTGTGGTAGGTCCTCGAGCGATTCTTTCTGGCCCTGCACTACCCAGCTTTGTGTTATGGGGTCTCGTCGAATTTCCATTTTTTTGGTTTGGTTTGCTTCGCGTTCTGCGCTTTCGCAAAAAGTCTTAGTGGCAGGCAAAAGTATATCGCTGTTTGAAGCGCTGCCGAACGAACGATTTTCGATTATTACGTTTGGGATAAATAATGTTTGTTGGATGCGAGCGCTAGTTTCTTTCGCCGCCACCTAATTGTCAAGGTCGCGCAGGCTCCATGCTATTCTCGATAAATCGTGGACGCTGATATCGAATTTATGCAGCAGGCCCTGGCGGAAGCGCGCGAATCAGCCGCCAGCGGTGAAGTGCCTATCGGCGCGCTGCTGGTGCATGAAGGAAGAATATTGGCGCGTGCCGGCAATCGCACGATTCGCGATTGTGATCCCACGGCGCACGCGGAAATTGTTGCTTTGCGCGAAGCCGCAAGAATAATTGGCAATTACCGCCTCGCGGATACCACGCTCTACGTGACCATTGAGCCATGCAGCATGTGCGCCGGCGCCATGATTCAGGCGCGTGTGTCTCGATTGGTTTATGGAGCCGCGGAGCCGCGCGGCGGGGCGGTGCAATCCTGTTTTGAACTTCTTTCACATCCAGACTTGAATCATCGTGTGCAGGTTACTTCCGGCGTTCTGGCTTCCGATTGCAGCGACGTGATCCAATCCTTCTTCGCTGTGCGCCGAAAGCAAGCACTCCAGTAAGTATTTCTAAGTTGCGCATCGAATTGCCGTGAATAGAAGGCCTCTGCTACGATGAATCCTCAACGCCGCGGAGAGGTGTCTGAGCGGTTGAAAGAGCTCGCCTCGAAAGCGAGTGTAGGAGAAATCCTACCGTGGGTTCGAATCCCACCCTCTCCGCCATATTTTTTAATGGCAAGAAATAAAAGGGGTTACGCGCCGAACGAAAATTTTCTACAAAAGATTTCTACGGAGTCTGAGGAAGCGTCGCTTTCGTACTCCAAGGACAAATAAATATTGGGCCGCTTATTCGTTAATCCTCTGCCTCGTAAGTCCATACCTGCGCGGGCTCGTTGCCTTTAGCGGGCACGGCTACGTAAAAGCGATCACGCTTTGCGAAGAAAAATCCCGTACGGATGCCTATAGCAGAAGGAACATTTGCCACCAGCTCGTAATGGTCGGGATCGTTCTGCTGGAAAACGCTGATTATTCCTTCTCCTCCGATCACGTAAATGCGCTTGCGTGCAGCGTCGAAAAAAACATCGTCACACTCTCCCGCGCGCGCAAACGGGCAACTTCCTTGCCGTTTGGGTATCGAGGACCACCATCATGGGAGTCTTGCGGGTGATGGTGAAGAGACGGTGATCTTCTTCATTCAAAGCCATCGCGTAATTGGCCCGAAGGTCCCTTAGAGGCCACTTTGTAACTGCTCCAGTTTTCTTGTCAATGGATTCCACAACATCGCCTGCATCCGGAACGTTCACAAAAATATGATCGCCTTTACCTTCCACTTGGAAGGATTCGGGATGCCCTTCGGTTTTGTACACGTCGCCAACTCGTTCGTCTGTTTTCGGGTCAATCATGGCGATGCCGCCATCGTCTTCCCCAAATCCGACATACACTCGCTTGGAAGCCTCGTCGTAACGCATGTTGTCGGTATCTTTGCCAAAATCAATGGTCTTGCGAAGCGAGTACGTCGCTCCGTCATACACGCGAACCTTTCCATCCTCTGCGTTGGCCACATACAGCTTGTCTACGGCGGGCACATATAGAGGTCCTTGCGGTTGCGCAAGCCCCTTAATACTGTGGACGACTCTGCCGGCGAATACGTCGATTACCTCCAGGGAATTATTGCCGAGGGCCGAGACAAACAATCTTTTGCGCTTGGCGTCCGCTGAAAAATGGTCGATTCGCCCGGCGACACTGGGAACGGGAATTTGTTCTTCCAGTTGCAAGGGAAGAATCTCACGCGTCGAATTCTGTGCTACGACCTTTTTTGAACCGTAACTCGAAATAATTCCAAGCATTACCAGCGACAGTCCATTAATCAAAACGAACTTCTTCATCAATCCTCCAGGAGTTTTCAACTCTTTGATTCAAAATTATCAATTCATAGAACGAACAACATTCTAAGGCAGTGGCTCAAATACGAGAATCGCAGCTTCTTGCTTATCGCTCGCTGGTGCACCGACATAAAAACGATTAAGTTCCGGTGACCAAAACGAAGTGCCCGCACCCGACCGCGTCGGTATTTTGCCAATCGCTTCGTAATGATCCGCATCTTTCTGTTGGTATATAAAAATATAACCAACGTCATTATCGCGCCCGCCCGAAATGTAAATGCGTTTCTGCTTTTCGTTGAAATAGACACCATCCATGCCCTCGACCGTGGGAAGAGCGGCGACCTCTTTACCGCTGCTGGAGTCCATGACGATCATTTGTGGAGGTGTGCGCGTGCCGATGAACAAACGGTGGGTTTTCTCGTCAAACGCTCCGTCCCCGTTTCGCTGGCTGCTCGTTGACCAGGTGGCCACCACCTCTCGTTTTTTAGTGTCGACAACCTGAACTTTACTTGCCGCAGAAATAAAAACGTATAAAGTCTTTCCTGATTTGTCTAATAGCAGTTCCGCGGGATGTGCTTCCACTTTGATGTCGCCGAGACTCTTATCCGCTTTCGCGTCGATAACGCCAACCTGACCATAGTCTTTGCCGGCGTCTTTTCCACCATATCCGACGTAGAGGATTTCAGAATTTGGTTCGAAAGCAACACGATTGGGTCCTAGCTCTAGTTTTAATGAATCGAGCAGTTCTAGAGTATCGCCACGAAATACGCGAAGCATGCCGTCATCTCCGCTTGCAACAAAAACTTTGTTGAGCGACGGAACGTAAGCAACGCCTTGCGTCTTCTTGAAGCCGGGAATGCTTTTCGACCATTTACCTGCTCCGAGATCAATCACTTCCAGGGAGCCATTCTCAAGGCCGGCGACGAATAGGCGTTTGCCTT
>JGI12053J15887_10001355_pt1 | contig 11336 bp, 10 predicted proteins | sample MedBloCAOM1_O3_FD_15887 | JGI IMG/M metagenome (IMG submission 15887)
CCTGGCGGAAGGCAAAGTCGCCATATCCCCAGGAAACCATCTGTTCGTACGGGATCGGTTGCAGCTTCTCCTTTTTGACGATCGCGTCCCAGACGGGTCTCTTGTCCGCCATATATGTGACGAGGGAGAACGGAACCGGATCCGCGACCTCCATGCGAAGCATCTTCGCCATGCGCGGCCACATATGCTGCCACCGAAGGGTGTCGCCGTTGGTAACGTTGAAGAGCTCGTTTTGCGCAGCTGGGGACTCCCCCGCCCAGACGCTAGCGCGAGCTAGGAGGTCAGCGGATGTGACTTGATAGAGGGCCCGATAGACTGACTCGGGGCCTGGAAAGCGGAGTGGCAAACCAAGTTCCCGAGAGATCGCCGCGTAGACCGCAATGACCGAAATCAGGTTCATAGGACTTCCCAACGAAATGCCGCAGATCGCCCCGCCTGGTCGCAGAATCGTAAAGTTCCACTTGCTGCCTTGCTGACGACTGCGAAGCAGTCCTCTTGATCGTAGTAGAAGTTCGGCGGCATTAGCCGCGGATCATCCTCACGCGCAGGCGTTTTATAGGGACCAAGGTCTGATCCGTAGGCCTTGCCGCCCTGGTAGAGAGTAATGTGTCGAAGAGCCAGGGCATTCTCCTCGAGCACATCGAGGAGATTCCGCAAAAGGGTAACATTGACCTCCGTCTTCTCTGTGGCAGTCGGTTTCTCAACGTAGGCACCAAAAAAGAAATGCGTGATTTCATTAAGCTGTCCGAGCTTGGCCTTAACGTCACCCGGGCTCAATAGGTCGACGGAAATGTGATGAATGTTTCCGGAGCTTTCTGAAGGCCTCCGGGAAAGTCCATAGACGGTCGTACCCGGTAAGGCGGCGTATTGTTTCAACACCGCATTTCCGGACACTCCTTGTGCGCCCGCAACGATGCTGAATGTAGTTGGGCGACCAGAAGCGCTCCGCTGCTGTATAGTCTCTCTTGTTGAACAGAGTGTCGAAGGCTTCCAGGACTAACGCCTTGTTCCTTTCTTTCTTGGATGAACTCATGATGACTCTTGTGTTGAGAAACTAGTCTTTTGCGCTTGTTGCGTCTGCCCTTGATAATTTTGGATATTTCCCTTGCTGGCAGTGCTCATGGAAGTTCCTCGTTTTAGTACCGAAATTTATCCGCGTGTTTTTGGGCGAAGTCGGCCAGCGTCCTTGGTTTGCGGCCGATGATTGTCGGCAGATTGTCAAAACCTCGTCCGGTTTCACCCTGTCGGACTTTTGCGCAGGCTACACTGATGGCCCGCAGCCTGGATATGCACACAAATCTCTTCCGCCCCGGTGCCGCCTAATTTCATTTTACTCCTAATCGGTAGTTAGTAATCGCTACTTCTAGCCAGTGTTATCACACCCAAGTCGAGACAGTGACCGACCGTTGGCTTGGTATATTTATACTGCTCCAACGAATTCTACCCGGTGGCGGGCTTGCGCCGGTTGACTCGAGACTTCTTCTACTAATGTGACACGATATGTCGCCCCTTTTAAACGATGCTCACGCACTTCCCGGTAGGCGAACCGTTATACCAAGCCTTCGCTGCCTTAATACTTGGAAACTCGAGGATTACAGTGCCTTCCGTAGAAGGTCCTTCTAGGTCTTCGTGCGAACCGTTAAGAGCAAGAACCCTAACCTCATGCCCGGCCAGAGTCGCTGGGACGTCCTTAAAGTGGGCAGCCAGCTCAAGCTTATCGAGCGTCTTCTCACGCGTAAAAACTACGTAGCACTCATCGTTGGTGCTCCCGCCTTTCTATCCGTTGTTTCAATGCAAATACGATCGTTGGTTAGGCGTTCATTCCGCCATCGACTGTCAAGTTCGCGCCAGTGACGTAAGACGCTTCCGGACCGGCGACGAATGCCACCATTGCGGCGATATCGTCAACATGTCCATAGCGGTTGAGTGCGGTGACGGCCTTCTGTGGCACCGCCCAATCACCGGTGGCGGGGTTCAAATCCGTATCGATGGGGCCGGGCTGGACATTATTGACAGTGATGCCCCGGCTCCCCACCTCTCTGGCTAATCCCTGTGTGAAAATCTTCACGGCTCCCTTTGTTGCCGCGTAGGCCACCAGGCCGGGCGTCAACACACGCTCGCCCACGGCCGAGCCGATCGTGATGATGCGACCGCCGTCCCGCATGTGTTTCAGCGCCGCCTGCGTCGCGACGAACACGCCGCGGACGTTGATGTCAATCACGCGGTCCATCTCCTCGAGCGTGGCCTCCTCGAACGTTTTCGGAATGGCCGTGCCGGCATTGTTCACCAGAACATCCAGCCGACCGAAAGTCGCGACGGTCTTTTCGACCGCAGCCTTAACGGCGTCGGCATCGGCGGCATCTGCCTGAATCGCAATCGCCTTTCCGCCGGCGCGTTCAATCTCCTTGACAACCGACGCGGCTGCGTCGGCACCTTTCGTGTAGGTTATGGCCACGTTCGCTCCGTCCGCGGCTAGACGCTTAGCGATGGCAGCCCCGATGCCGCGCGAGCCACCCGTGATAAAGGCGGTCTTTTCTTCGAGTTTTTTTTGCATAGTATTCTCCGACTACTGCTAATTGTTATATTTTAGAGTGATATCTGATGAGTCTTAGCGCGCATGAGGCTGTTTCATAAATTGAAGCGGTCATGCGTTGCCGCCGAAGCTGACAAAGTCGTCTAGATCGATGGCGTCGAACCACGACTTAATATCTTCTCGAGTTTTACTGTGTTGGCCCACGTATTCGGCGAAGCCGGTGAGCGTTTCGGCGTCGCTATCCGGTCCGCGGTTGTCGAAATAAGCAGACCAAGCTTGGATCTCCCATGGTGCGCGCGGCGTCTGGGCGTTGGCTAACACCCATTGTAGAATTTCTCCGTCGCCTTTACCTGCAGCTAACTCCTTTAAAAGGGCTTCCGGATCGAAGCCAAGGAACCCGACTAGATGTTGATCGGTGGGAGAATCGTAGTTGTATTCACCGTTCTTCTTGACCAGCGTGGCCCGTCCCTTGTCCAGCATGCGCGCGAGGATCACAAAGCCGCCAAGTCGGACCCGCATACTGCGCGGTGGACGGCGGGTTAGGTCGATAGGAGCGATAGGTGAACTCATAGTTATCTAGTTTCCTGTTAGTGAGCAAGCTTGCCACCATCGGCGGCCAGCGAGGCGCCAGTAATGAAGGAAGCTTTACTGGAGGAGAGGAAAAGAATAGCTTCTGCGATCTCTTCAGGCTGCCCGATGCGTTTCATTGGTACGCCGGAGATGAGGTTGATCTTTTTCTCGGCAGTGCCGGTAAACCGGTCTAACATGCCGGTTTCCGTCGGTCCCGGAGCGACGACATTGATACGGATGCCGGTCTCCGCAAACTCAAGCGCTGCTGCTTTGGTAAAACCTTCTACCGCGTGCTTGCTGGCAACATACAGCGCGGCGCCGGGTGCACCTGCTCGGCCGTAGGTCGAGGAAACATTAACAATGCTACCGTTGCCCTGGGGAAGCATCACTCGTAGTTCATGTTTCATACTCAGCAGTGTGCCGAGAACATTAGTGTCGAAGGTAGCGGCGTAAGTCTCGGCGGTTTGTTCGGTTAACGGACCTGGCTTTCCCTCTGTGCCGGCGTTGTTGACGGCAACATCCAAACGACCGAATCGTCTCACCGTTTCATCAACCAGAGTACGTACTTCATCCTCATGACGAACGTCTGACTTGATGAACGTGGCTTCAGCGCCAAGTTCGTTGAGTTCGGAGACAAGAGCCTTACCTTTATCGTCGTGTCTGCCCGACACAACGATGCGCGCTCCTTCACGTGCAAAAGCCAGGGCCGTTGCCCGACCGATGCCGGTGAGGGCGCCGGTGATAAGAACGGCGGGAGTGGTCGCCTGATCTTTAGCCGGCTGGACCGTTGACTCAAGCGGTTTCGTTGTGGTCATGACCAACAGGTACCTCTTGCTCGCAGCATCCGCACCGGCGCGAGAGTCAGGTTTTTCAGTGCTACGTTTCAATGCGACCAAGGGGCGAATTTCGTTGTCACCAAGAGACGGATTTCTTCTCCCTCCTTCGGGGGACGGGAAAATCTTCCTACCGCTCCTTCGTCAGCAAATCAGGCGGGTCTAACCTAGATCGCTACATGGAACCAGACGCTGCCGACACCAATCCCCCGGGCCGCCGGCCGCCCAGACCCGAAAACGAAACCGAGTTGGGACCACTCGATACGCACTCCGAGATCGACTCGATCGTCCTGAACGCTCCCATAGCGGAAGTTTATGGCTACTGCTGTCATTTCGAAGAGCTACCTCGATTCATAACGTCTGTGGGTGACGTGCGTAAAATCGATGAATCACATTTCGCCTTTACTTCTCTGTTGGATGGCAAAGAATCTGTTTTGCAGATCGTGCTTCGCGTTCCGGAGCGGCGAATCGTATGGCAAGCAACGCCAGAGAATTTTCCCCGCGGTGTGGTCTTGTTCGAACCGCTCTCTGATCGGACGACCCAGATTACGCTCAGGTTGCGAGCCAGCATTGAGCCCCTAACACTCGCCAAAGTGACCCGGGACTATCTTGAGAACTTCAAACGGTTCGTGGAAGGGCGGTCAACGCCGTGAACGCGAACAACGGTCTTCAGCAGCGACTTGTCCGCCATGGCTTTAGCGAAGGCGGAAGCTGCGTCTCAAAATAGCCTAGGACGAAGGCTTTGGGTAGCCCTAGGGGGCCGGAAGCGGAATGATCGGACCGACGGTCGCCCTATGGCGTCTTCAGCACCGAACGATCAGGTTCGAGGAGGAATTCCGGCTATTTCTCAACCGTTACCGAGTGGCCTTTGACGAACGATATGTTTGGGACTAGCTCAACCGTTGAGACGCACCTTCAGTGCGTGGCGCTTTGGGGTACGAGTTTCCTAGGGCTGCGCAAAGCCTTCGCTCTACGCTATCTTGAATCGCAGCTTCGCTGCCGGATATCTTTGCTCACGAGCAGAGGCTCTCGATTCTTTGTCGAGAAGATCAAATGGGTGAGAAGGTTCGCCAGGGTTTTTGGCCAATATAAGTAACACTATATATTAGTGTGAATATCATGCGCTTTCAGCGCTACCCTGTGATTTTTGTTTCGCTACATAGGGCTCCGCAAAGCATCCGCCCTACGCTATCTTGAGCCGCAGCTTCTCTGCTGAAGACGCCTACGGCGTTGACGGCGTTACAACCTAATCAACCCTCTCCGCGTCGCTTCGGTAACGGCTTCGGTACGGCTGGCGACGTTCATCTTGGCGAAGATCGCCTTTCCGTGGGACTTGACGGTGCCTTCACTGATAAAGAGGGCGGAAGCGATCTCCTTATTACTCTTTCCTTGGGCCATGAGTTTCAAGACCTCGACCTCACGTTTACTCAAGGTGTCGCCGCTGACGCGTTCCGCTAGTTTTGCCACTAGGTGCATAGGAAGGGAGGTTTCACCTACATGCACGCGGCGAATAGATTCCATCAACGCTTCACGTGGGACGTCTTTCAGCAGATAACCTTTGGCGCCAGCCTGTATCGCGCGGTAAATGTCTTCGTCACCATCGAAGGTGGTGAGAACGATGATCTTGGCTCTGTCGTCGGTTGCGCGAATCTCTTTGATCGCTTCTACCCCGTCCAGCTCGGGCATGCGTAGATCAAGCAGGGTTACATCTGGTCGATTCGCCTTCCATAGTTCGACGGCTTCACGGCCGTTGCTGGCTTCGCCGACCAGCATCATGTCTGCTTTATTTCGCTGGATCATTGATACCAAGCCCTCTCGTACAACACCATGGTCATCCGCAATGAGGATGCGGATGCGGGATTTCGGCTGACGTGTACTCGAGGCGTCCTGCCCGGCGGTTTTCGGGGCGGCGCTACGCTGCGGTTTCGAGGAGCGTTCGCTCATATTACGCCAGCTCCGGGCTTGGCTCGTCCGGTAGCCGCCGGATCCGCCGCCGCTCCGCAGTTGTTCCGGGTTGATGGTCGGCATCGTTTTCGCGAAGGTGGAATCTTGTCGCGCTGTAGTCCCGCGCCTGCGGGAGAAGACGGAACCGAGGCCGCTCCAGGATTCAGGGGCAATATCACCGTGATCGTGGTTCCTTTGCCTCGGGAACTCACGATTTTTAGTTGGCCACCCATTTCTTCAGCTCGTTCGCGCATACCCCTAAGTCCGACACCGTCATGCCGCTCTTCGATTTGGAATCCATTTCCGTCGTCGCGGAGTTCCAGACGAAGTTCTTTCGAATTGGAAATCAAGCGAGTCCGGAAATTTCTGGCTCGGGCATACTTTAGCGTGTTTGTTAAGGCTTCCTGGCCGATGCGCAATAGGTTCTCCTGCCAGGCCGGCGATAGAACTGGTAATTTTCCTTTGGCTTCAAACGTTGTCTGCAGGACGGTTCCAATGGTGGTGTTCTTAATAATGCCCTTGAGCACCTGCCAAAAGTTAGCTTCCTCCAGCTCGTGTGGGCGCAAAGCGTGTACAGACCTGCGCGCTTCGGTTAAACTCCGGCGAGCGAGTTCCCCGGCATGGAGTAAGTGCCGATTAGCGTCTTCACGATCGCCTTCGAACATGGCATATTCGGCGGCTTCCAACTGCACGATTACACCGGTGAACCCTTGAGCGAGGGTATCGTGGACGTCTCGAGCCATTCTATTCCGTTCGGCCAACACGGCGGCGTGCCGACTCTGCTCGCCGACTTCGGTCAGCCGGATGGCCAGCATCACTTGATGAGCTAGCGCTTGCGTGAGTCCGATCTCTTCCGTCCGATAGGGCGGCCGCTCGCCATGACGCACCGTGATCATTCCTCTAACCTGTCCACCTACCAAAATTGGAACTGCTAAAAACTTCTTAGCGCTCTTTGGCAGGAAGTATTCTCGAAACTGATCGTTGACCCGGGGGTCCGATTCAATGTCTTCGCAAACGATCGGTCCAGCCGTGAAGAAAAGCTCCTGAATCACCGGATTTTCTTTCCATGACCGCGGATTCGGCACAATCGAATGTCCCGGATCAAAGGCGACGGGACTAACTGAGTCGGCCACCAGTCGCAAAGTTAATGAGTCACTTGGTTCGTCGAATAACCAAAGCGTCGCGCTTTGGCCGGTTAATAGGCGACAGATCGTGCTCAGCATTTTTCCCAGAAATTTTTCCGGCTCCGATGCGGTCGCTAAAACATCCAAACTATAGGTTAACGCTTCTACCTGGCCGCGTGCCACCTGCTCCGAAGCTCTCAGCGCTTCCTCCGATCGTTTGCGCTCGCTGATGTCTCGGAGGACGGCCTGGAGATACCGGCCGCGGACCGTCGTCAGGGAAACCTCCACTGGAACGATATCTCCGTTTCTCCGGACGAACTTCCTCTCAAAACGCAGATAGGGCTCTGTCTTCATCATCTCCATCCGCGCAGGCAACAAGGGACGTTCTTCCGGCACGAAGGTCTCGGCAATCGGCGTGCCAATCAGTTCCTCCTGTGTGCACCCCGCTAACTCCGCGCCTGCCGGATTTGCTAGAACATAGGCGAGATCAGTATCGATGATATAGATCGCATCTGGCGAGACGTCGATGAGATCTCGATATTTCGCTTCGCTTCGCCGCAAGCTTTCTTGAGTCCGCGTGTGTTCGATGGCAACGCTGGCGACATGAGCAAACTGCTCGAGTAGCTTGCGCTCTTGCGGTGTTGGGCTGCGCGGCTCGCGGGAATAGATTGCGAAGGTCCCTAACACCGTCTCTTGTGCGGATAGTATCGGCGTGGACCAACCTGCCTGCAGCCCATAGGCCAAGGCTAGTTCACGATAATCGGCCCAAAGAGGGTCCGTGTTGATATCAGAGACGATGACTGTTTCTTTCCGATAAGCGGCCGTGCCGCACGAGCCTACACGAGGACCGATGTTGACTCCATCGACCGCAGCCATGAAGCCCTCCGGGAAGCTGGGCGCTACACCTCTTCTCAGCCGCTCGCCATCGGCATCCAAAAACAGGATCGCACATAAAGAACCGCCAAACAGTTCTTCAACCAGCCGGCACAACGCGTCCAGGATTGCAGCGAGCGAATTGTCCCCAGTGATCAATTCGAGAATTTTCTTCTCTGCGCCAAGAACCGCTTCGGCCCACTTGCGGTCGTCGATGTCGGTGTTCGTGCCATACCACTTGACGATATTTCCCGTCTCGTCGAACAGCGGTTCGGCACGGAACAAGAACCAACGATACACCCCGTCGAAACGTCGCAGCCGAGCTTCCAATTCTCCCGGCTCCCCCGAAGCCAGCAGCTTGTGCCACACATCCAATAGTCGCGAGAGATCTTCAGGGTGAATGGCAACCTTCCACCCCCAATCCCGCGCCGCCTCAATCGAAAGACCTGTGTAATCAAGCCAGCGCTGGTTTAGGAATTCATTCGAGCCATCAGGCCGGCTGCACCAAGCGAGGATTGGAATTGTATCAATTGTGACTCGAAGGTACTCCTCGCTCCGCCGCAATGCCTCTTCGATTCTTGTCCCCTCCGTGACATCCAGTGCCGTGCTNTCGGCGTTCGTGAACTGCTGGCTTTCGGTCAACATTCTGTCATTCTGACGCGATCGCGGTTCACGGCCTTTCTGTTCGGTGACTTCCCGGCTAAACACGACGATCAGATCCCGACCTGCGTGATTTTCTCGAGTCAGTCTCACGTCCACGATCTTCTGGTCACCGCTTTTGCATCGGTACGTGCGTTGGACCGTGACGGGATCTCCCAACTCCATCGTGCCGATCAAGGCAAGAATTCCTTCCCACGAGGCGTTTGTAGCAAAATCCCACCGGCGCATTTTGAGCAACTCCTGTCTTTCATAGCCCAACAGCGAGCAGGCAGCCGGATTCACGTCGATAATCCGACCGTCGAGGTCGGCCACAAAAACGGCATCGGCCACATGCTCGAGCAGCTTTTCCGTTAATTGCAACCGAGTAGTACACCGGTCGAGTTCACTCCGGAGCCGCTCCAGCTCAAGCTGCAGCCGCTCGGTCGCTGTCTCAGCGCCTCTGACCGCATTTGAGCTGGTGTTCATGGCCCATTTTCAATCGCAATCCGCCGCGTGGTCAAACTTCTACCAAATTTCGGATACTGCTAGCGAACGATTTCCGGCTTCCGCCTGGCGAGTGAGGGCCGCTTCGGTTACTTGCTGGTGCAGTCGACCGGAATCGCGGAGCCGCTGCCGGCAGCGGAGCCTCGCCTGGGTCGGCGGACGGTTCTCACCTTCCCGCTGCTTCCGCCTCCGCAGAAGAACTGATCGCCGCCATCGGACTCGAGCCCCGACACGCCTACTCCAGGCGGCATCTCAAGGCTCTCCAAGACCTCTCCCGTTCGAGGATCGATTCGCCTCAAATCGCTCTCGTCACCTTCCCAGGTGCCGTGCCAGAGCTCTCCGTCGATCCAGGTGACCCCGGTGACGAAACGGCTGGTCTCGATGGTGCGAAGAACCGCCCCTGTTTGGGGATCGACTTGATGGATCTTCCGGTCCTCATGCTGCCCCACCCAGAGCGACCCTTCGGCCCACGCGAGCCCCGAGTTACCGCCGCCGTCGGGCGCCGGAATCGTGGCGAGCACACGGCCGGTCTTCGGATCGATCTTCTGGATGCGACCCTCGGCGATCTGAAACAGGTGCTGGCCGTCGAAGGCCGTTCCTGCATGAGCGGCGACATCAATCGAGCGCAGCGTCTTCCCGCTCGCCGGATCGAAGGCGTTCAGCTTGTCTCCGGAAGCAAACCAGACTTGTTGACCGTCATACGTGACCCCATTCACGCGGTCGACACCCGGAAAGGGTCCATACTCACGAACGATTTCAGCCGCTGATCGATTCATGCTTCCATCCTAGTCACTCGGTAGTGGCGCGGGAAGTAACAAAGTCGTCGTGAATCCCGGCACGGGCGGGGTCATCCAGCGACGAGCTCGCCCGCGACCAAACGGCTGCACCTTGTCTGCTGCCGCCAGCGAGTCCAGTGCCCGCTGCACGGTGCGCTGGCTGGCTCCAAGTGCAAGCGCCAGGGCCGAGCTCGACCACGACTCACCGTCGGCGAGGAAGGCGAGTACGGCCGCATGCTCCTCTTCGACGGGTCGCGCCAGCACGACGACCTCGCGTGCGCGGCGCGGCACCAGCGCAAACCCTCGCTTCGTCGCGCTCACGCCGGCCAATGTTCGAAGCACCTTGCGAAGCCGCCCGACTTCGACTCGCAAGCGCGCGCGATGCGATTCATCGACGCGCTTCGCTTCAAATGCCCTCGCGAGGAGCGTGCCCCTCGGCACGTCTCCGGGCCACGCTTCGCCCAGTGCGCGTGCGAGCGCGAACAACACCGGACGCCTTGCGAGCGAGACCACCGTCTGGGTGTCACGCACGACATAACGGCACGCGTCTACGACGAGCGCCCTCGACGCCAGTAACGCTTCAACCTCCTCGAGCAGGAGGAGTCGCTCCTCGCCCCGCGCAATCAGGCGCGCCGCGGGCGTGTTCAGGATGAGGGATGCGCTTTCGATCTCCGCCATCAGCGCAGGAATACCTGCGTGGTGCGCGGCGCGCTCGGCCCGAGCGAGCGCAGCGCGCGCCGTCTTCGTCCGGAGGCGTCGCATCGCGATCCCCGCAACGACCAGCTCGTGGGCGGCCCTCGACGCGGGTGGGAAGGGCGCGGGGTCGAGCTCGGCGAGAGTACGCTCGGCCTCGTCGAGGCGCCCGATCAGGAGGAGGCGCCGGACCTCGAGGTACCGCGCATGCGCGGCGTTCACCCGGTCGCCGTGCTCTTCGAGCGTCGCCCGCGCTGCGTCAAGCGCCTTCGCAGGCCAGCCCAGGTCGCGCGAGACAAGCGCGATCTCGGCCTCGGCGACCACACACCTCGCCCGGGCCACGGCCTCTTTCGGACCGAAGGCGCGGGCCGCTCTTCGCAAGAGAACCTTCGCTCGAACGAGATCGCCGAGCCGCGCCATCGCGATGCCTCGAAGCGCGAGCGCAGGCGCGTCGTCGCGCAAGGCGACCCGGTTCAGTGCGCCAAGGGGATCACCCGCCGCGAGCGCACGCGCCGCGGCCGTGATCAGCGGATCCATCTGAATCACGCCACACTTGTCACTCCCACTGTTCAATGCCTGATACTAATCTGTCTCATGACCACCAACCAGTACCTATCGAGAACAGCGCACAGGATCTCGAAAGCAGAGAAAAAAACCAACTTTGAGCTGAGTTAACCACAACCCATTAAACAACAAATCAGAAAATAGTATGGTCGAAAGTCCAGACACACAGAAAATAGTTTCCCAAGACGAATGGCTTGAGGCGCGAAAGCATTTACTAACTCAAGAAAAAGAGTTCACTCGGCTGAGGGATCGATTGAGCCAACAGCGAAGGGAACTGCCCTGG
>JGI12053J15887_10001357_pt1 | contig 11327 bp, 10 predicted proteins | sample MedBloCAOM1_O3_FD_15887 | JGI IMG/M metagenome (IMG submission 15887)
TCGTCATGCCCAGGCTTGTCCCGGGCATCCACGCCTTCCACTAACTGCATAAGCCTTCATTAGTTGCATAAAAAGACGTGGATGGCCGGGACAAGCCCGTCCATGACGAAAGGCCGGGACGACGGAGAGGCTGACGATGGCCATTGCCGACAAACTGGTGCTGCAGCGGCAGCGTCACCTGAAATGGCGGTCGTTCGACAGGCTCGAACTGATCCTGATGATCGCCTGCGGCCTGTTGTGCTTCGGCTTCTCGGTGTCGGTGACCGCCGACATCGTGACGCGGACCATCGGCTACCCCTGGCTGTGGCTGCAGGAAGTCACCTCAACGCTGTTCATCTACGCGATCTTCATTGGTGCTGCGGTCGCGACGCGCCGCAACGATCATCTCTACCTGACCGCGATTTCCGAGGCGATGCACGGCACGCCGCGGCTGATCGTCGAGATCATCATCCGCATTGTGGTGCTCGGCGTCGCTCTTTGCCTGATCTGGTTCGGTTATCAGAACTATATCCGCGGCTTTGGCAGTTTTCGCCTGCCGTCGGGCACCCCGATCGCCTCGCTCTATGCCGCGATTCCGTTTTGCGGGGTGCTGGTCGGCCTGTTCGCGATCGAGCAACTGGTCAACGGCATCCGCAACGGCTTCGACCATCCCGAGCCGCCGGAAATCGACCGCGATCTCGGGCCCGTTGAAACCGTGCAGACGAGGGCGCGGCCGTGAGCGCACCTGTCATCCTCGCTTTGATGACGTTTTGCTTCCTGTTCTTCGGCTATCTCGGCGTGCCCGTGCCGTTCTCGCTATTGGCGGGCGTATTCATCGGCGCCCTGCTGACCGACGTGTCGCTGGCGGCGATCATCCAAAAAGTTTTTGACGGCGTCGATTCCGAGGCGCTGCTGGCGATCCCGTTCTTCCTGCTGGTCGGCGAACTCATGAGTTCGGCGAATGTGGTGGTGCGCATCGCCAACCTCTCGCTGTCGCTGGTCGGCCATATCAGGGGCGGGCTGTCGCAGGTCGTGGTCGTCTTCTCGATGTTCTTTTCGGAAATGTCGGGATCGACCACTGCGGACGTCGCTGTGATGAGTCGCGCGCTGGGCGGCCCGATGAAGCGGGAGGGCTACAGTCCCGCCTTCATCGCCGCGATCATCGCGTCAGCTTCCACCATCGCCGCGCTGGTGCCGCCGAGCATCACCGCGGTGGTCTACGGCGCGGTCGGCAACGTCTCGATCGCCGGACTGTTCATGGCCGGGGTCGTGCCTGGCATGATGATCGGCTTCGGCCTGATGATCTACTGCTATTTCTTCGGCCCCACCGGCCTGCGCAAGCAGCGGGCGCCGCTGCGCCAGGTGATGTTCGCCGCCGGCGATGCCGCGCTGCCGCTGATGATCCCGGTGATCCTGCTCGGCGGCATTTTGACCGGCTGGTTCACGCCGACGGAAGCCGGAGTCGTCGCTGTGATCTGGATCATCGCGGTGGTGATCCCCGCGCTCAACCGCGGGCACCTCGCAAAAATCCCTTACGACTTCTGCCTCGCCGGGCTGATCTTCTCGCTGCCGCTGATCACGATCGGCGCCGCCAATGCCTTCGGCTGGATGCTGGCGTATTTGCGCGGCGCCATCGTGATCGCCGACTGGATCACCTCGATTGCCGGCAGCGACCCGCATTTGATGATGCTGTTGCTGGTGCTGCTGTTCACCGTGGTCGGCGACTTCATCGAGCCGGTGCCGACCATCATCATCTTCATGCCGCTGGTGAACGCGCTGACCCAGGCCGGCGACATCAACGGCGTGCATATGGGCGTGGTGCTGATCGCAACCCTGGCGTTCGGCCTGATCACGCCGCCATACGGATTGGTGCTGCTGATGGCGTCGAAATTCGTTGGCGTGCCATTTTCAAAAGCGTTACGCGCGGCGTTGCCAATCTATGTGGTGTTCCTGGTGACCATCTGCTTCACGATCTACTTTCCGAAGGTGGTGCTGTGGCTGCCGAAGCAGGTGATCCCGGAATCGGTCGGCTGCTTCAAATCGCCATCGGGAACGGGGTATATCTGTCCGAATTGATTTGCAGTTGGCAATAAGAAGGCTGTCGTCCCTGCGGAAGCAGGGACCCATAACCACGACCGTTAGTTCGTTCAAATGGCGTCAACCATCTCACTTCCATGGAGAGCACAACGCGGTATGGGTCCCTGCTTTCGCAGGGACGACGGGGGGCGGCCCTGAAACTGGCCCTGCCGGTTCCAGTCAGTGACGCCATGGCGCAGGCAGAGAAAGGAGCGCGACTGCGCGGCCAACGCGCTTACTTCGACTTGCTGGTGAATTTTTTCACCGCGGCACGAAAATCATCGGTGTTCATGGCGTCGATGATGTTCTTCTCCTCGGCGTCGAGTTGCTGCTTGGTGGGCGTGGTGGCGGCCTGGTAGACCAGCGACTTGGTGCCGCGGATCGCCGCGGGCGGATTTTGCGCCAGCCGTTCGGCAAATTGTCGCGTCGCCGCCTTCAGTTCGGCAGCCGGCACGACTTTGGCGACCAAACCCCAATCATGGGCCTGCTGCGCGGAAAAGCTGTCCTCCGCGAGAAAAATCTGCAACGCGCGGCGGACCCCGACGGTGCCGACCATGCCGACCGTGCTGCCGCCGTCCGGCGATACGCCGATCTTGGCGTAGGCCGGCGTGAAGCGGGCGTCTTCGGCGGCGATGCAGAGATCGGCGACAAAGGCCAGTCCCATGCCGGCGCCGGCCGCCGAGCCGTGCACGCTCGACAGCACGATTTTTGGCATGCGCCGCACGGCTTCGATGAACGCGTGATAATGTTTGAGCAGTTCGCCGACCACGGGCGCGATAGTGCCGGCGGCGGCCGCCGCGCCGATGGTCTGCAGGTCGCCGCCGGCGCTGAAGGCGCGGCCTTCGCCCTCGATCACCAGCACGCGAATGGCGTCATTGCCTTCGACCTCGGCGCCGAGCTGTTCGAGTTTTTTCGCGATCGACAGGTTGATCGAGTTGAACGCCGCGGGCCGGTTAAGCGTGATGATTGCGATCGGGCCATCGATCTGGAGCAGCGCGGGATCGTCGGCGGGAGTGGCGGCGGTTGTCGACATGTTGGAAGCCTTGTCGTCGGGAGGATTGCCGGGCATTTAAATCGCAGAAGGGGACAGGTGACAATCCCGGCGAAGTCTGCGAGACTTTAGCTATTCACCTCAGGGTCGGGAGACGCACGTGCCGTCTCACGCCCTGAGGGCAAAATGCCCCCATCCTTCGGGGTGCGGCCACGAGCGCCGCCACTCAGGGTGAGGCGGGCAAGCACCAAAAATCGGCGAAAGGAGGGACGACATGGGTATTCCCTGTGCGCTTTCAGTTGGGCTGTTCCGATGACCCAGGGACCGGTTGTGATCATCGGCGCCGGGCATGCGGGCTTTCAGCTCGCGGCCTCGCTTCGGCAAAACGGCTTTGGCGAGCGCATCGCGCTGATCAATGACGAAGGCCATCTGCCCTATCAGCGGCCGCCGCTGTCAAAGGCCTATCTGAAGGGGACCGGCGGCCCCGACAGCCTGATGTTCCGGCCGAAAAAGTTTTACCACGACCAGACCATCGAGCTGATCACCGATCATGCCGTTTCGATCGATCGCGCCGCGCGCACGGTTGCGCTGGAATCCGGCGTCACGCTCGACTACGGCCATCTGGTATTTGCCACCGGCGCGCGCAACCGCCTGCTGGATATCCCCAATGCCAATCTCCGTGACGTGCGCTATCTGCGCACGCTCGACGAAAGCGAGGCGCTGCGGCATCTGATCGCGCCGGGCCAGCGCGTCACGGTGATCGGCGCCGGCTTCATCGGCCTGGAATTCGCCGCGACCGCGCGCGCCAAGGGCCTCGAGGTGGACGTGGTCGAACTTGCCGCGCGCGTGATGGCACGCGCGGTGACCGCCGAAATATCGGAATTCTTTCAGTTGCGGCATATCGCGTCGGGCATCCGCATTCATCTCGGGGTGCAGGTGACCAGCATCGAGAGCGACGGCGCCAGGGTGACCGGCGTCAGCCTCAGCGACGGCCGGCACATTCCGGCGGACCTCGTCGTGGTCGGCGTTGGCGTCCTGCCCAATGTCGAACTCGCCGCGGAAGCCGGGCTTCCGGTTGCCTCCGGGATCATCGTCAACGAATACCTGCTGACGGCGGATGAAAATATCTCCGCGATCGGCGACTGCGCGCTCTATGCGAGCCCGCGCTTCGGCGGCCCGCTGCGGCTCGAGTCGGTGCAGAACGCCACCGACCACGCGCGCTGTGTCGCGGCGCGCCTCACCGGCAAGTCGGAGCTCTATGACGGACTGCCGTGGTTCTGGAGCGACCAGGGCCCCGACAAGCTGCAGATGGTCGGCCTGACCACCGGATACGATCGCGTCGTGGTGCGCGGCGATCGCGAGCAGGGGGCTTTTTCGGCCTTCTGCTACAAATCCGGGCAGCTCGTCGGCATCGAGTCGGTCAACCGCGCCGGCGACCACATGTTCGGGCGCCGCCTGCTTGCCGCGAATGGTTCAATCACGCCGGAGCAGGCGGCCGATACCGGCTTCGATCTGAAGCGCGCCCTGACTTAAGTCGGCGCCACCTCCACTTGCATCCATCGACCATATCGGCGACGCTGTCCGCCGAAGACCCGTCAACGCGGTCTCAGGCAATTTTTTGGGGAGGATACCATGTCCATCTGGACACGCCGTCTCACTGTATCGGCGGCATTTCTTGCGGCAGCCGGCATCGCGGGACCGGCTTCCGCACAGACCAAACTGAAATGGGCGCATGTCTACGAGATCGCCGAGCCCTATCACACCCAGGCGCTGTGGGCCGCCGAGGAGATCAAGAAGCGCACCGACGGCCGATATGAAATCGCGGTTTTTCCGGCCTCCCAGCTCGGCAACGAAAACCAGATCAACGAGGGGCTCGGCCTCGGCACCGTGGACATCATCTACACCGGTACCTCGTTCGCGGGTTCGATCCACAAGCCGCTCTCGATCTCCGGCGCGCCGTTCATGCTGCGCGACTTCGATCACTGGAAGGCCTACCGCGACAGCAAGCTGTTCCGAGACATCGCCAAGGGCTACGAGGACAAGACCAAACACAAAGTCATCGCGTTGACCTATTACGGCGAGCGCATGGTGACCGCCAACAAGGAGATCAAGAAGCCCGAGGACATGAAGGGCATGAAGCTGCGCGTGCCGCCGGCGCCGCTGTATCTGATGCTGGCGAAATCGGTCGGCGCCAACGCCACCCCGATCGCGTTTGCCGAAGTGTATCTTGCGCTGCAACAGGGCACTGTGGACGGCCAGGAAAATCCGCTGCCGACCATCATGGCCAAGAAGTTTTACGAAGTGCAGAGCCACGTCATGCTGACCGGGCACATCATCGAATCGCTTCTGACGATCGTCGGCACGCACGTCTGGTCAAAACTGTCGGACGCCGACAAGAAGGTGTTCGACGAGGTTCTGGTGCAGGCCGCCGCCAAATCTTCGGATCAAATTCGCGAGTCCGAGCAGAAGATNGCGGATCAATTGCGCCAACTCGGCAAGACCGTGGTTCAGGTCGACCGCGAGGCTTTCCGCAAGGCGGCGATNCCGCTGCACAATGACGCTTCGGCCGGCGCCGGCTGGAGCCAGGCGGAGTACGACACGCTGCAGGCGTTGAAGTAACCCCGGTCGTCCCCGCCTGATGCGCAATTGCGCATCTGGAGCGGGGACCCATACGCCGTGTCCTTTCAATGGGGTGATCTGGAAGACGCCTTTTGCCGTCATCAACACAGGTGATTATGGGTCCCCGCGTTTGCGGGGACGAAAAATAGTGGATCTTTCATGAACATCAAATCCAGTCCGGCCAATGCGGACCCTGTCGACGACGTCCACCTCATCGTCGCCAAGGACGAAGAGATCGTGATCGAGCACCACCCGGAGGACTGGGTCGCGTTCGTGCTGTTCTGGGCACTGGCGTTCATCGTCTTCCTGCAGTTTTTCACCCGCTACATCCTCAACGACAGCCTGTCGTGGACGGAAGAAATTGCGCGCTACGGGTTGATGTCGCTGGCGTTCATCGGCGGCGCCGTGGTCACGCGCAAGAAGGCGCATATCGCGGTCGAACTGGTGTCGAACCTGATGGGGCCGGGGCCGATGCGCGCCGCATTGCTGGCGTTGGTCGATTTCATCACGCTCGGCTTCCTGGCGCTGCTGGCCTATTTCTCGGTGACGATCGTCGAGCGCATGCATTCGCAGCGCATGACCGTGTTCGAACTGCCGATGAGCATCGTTTATGCCATCGTCGGCCTCGGCTGCTTCATGATGCTGGCGCGGCAGATCCAGGTGGTCTGGCACAATGCACGCGAGGGCTGGCGCCGGGCGCCCAAAGTTACCGAACAAATTCACCCGGATTGAAGGCTGAACGATGCCGATCCTGATTTTCGTTTTCTTCGCGACCTTGCTGGCCGGCATCCCCGTGTTCATCGCGCTTGCGTTTTCATCGCTGCTCTATACGCATTTCATCGCCGGTATCCCGGACTTCGTGATCCTGCATCGCATGGCCGGCGGCCTCGACAGCTTTCCGCTGCTGGCGGTGCCGTTCTTCATCCTGGCCGGCAACCTGATGAATTCGGCGGGGATCACCAACCGCATCTACGATTTTGCGGTGGCGACCTGCGGCTGGATGCGCGGCGGACTTGCGCATGTCAATATTTTCGGATCGGTGATTTTTGCCGGCATGTCCGGCACCGCGATCGCAGATGCCGCCGGCCTCGGCACCATCGAGATCAAGGCGATGCAGGATCACGGCTACGATACCGAATTCTCGGTGGGCGTTACCGCGGCCTCGGCCACGCTCGGCCCGATCATCCCGCCGTCGCTGCCGTTCGTGATCTACGGCATGATGGGCAACGTCTCGATCGGCGCGCTGTTTCTCGGCGGCTTCATTCCCGGCGCGGTCATGACCATCTTCATGATGCTGTACGTCACTTATTGCGCGCGCCGCTATGGCATGGGCCGCGACCAGGCATTTCGCTGGAGCACGCTCGGCCGCACGTTTGTCGCTGCCATGCCCGCCCTGCTGACGCCCGCCATCATCATCGGCGGCATGACCTTCGGCTGGTTCACGCCGACCGAGGCCGCGATCGCGGCCTGCGCCTGGGCGTTGATCCTCGGCATCTTCCTTTATCGCTCGCTAACGCTGAAGCAGTTCTACAAGGTCTCGATGGACACCATCGAGACCACGGCGGGCGTGCTCTTGATCGTGGCCGCGGCTTCGCTGTTCGGCTGGGTGCTGACGACGACGCGGCTGACCGAGGCCGGCGCCGAAGCGATGCTCAACCTCACCAACAACAAGTACATCATCCTGTTGCTGATCAACGTGCTGCTCTTGATCGTCGGCTGCTTCCTCGAGCCGATCGCCTCGATCAGCATTCTGGTGCCGGTCTTGATGCCGATCATCCTCAAGGTCGGCATCCATCCCGTTCACTTCGGCGTGGTGATGACGCTGAACCTGATGATCGGGCTATTGCATCCGCCGCTCGGCATGGTGCTGTTCGTGCTGGCGAGAATCGCAAAACTGTCGATCGAGCGCACCACCATGGCAATCCTGCCCTGGCTGATTCCGCTGTTGCTGTCGCTGGTCGCGATCACGCTGATCCCGGAGTTGACGCTGTGGCTGCCGCGGCAATTCGGGATGCTGAAGTAGTTTATCCGCGCAACACAGCCGCCACCTCGGCCGCCGTCGGCATCGACGGGGCGGCGCCCATCCGCTGCACGCAGATCGAGGCCGCGGCGTTGGCGTAGTTCAACGCATAGGGAATTGTTGTTCCGCTCGCAAGCTGGGCTGCCAGCGCGCCGACAAAGCAATCGCCGGCGCCGGTGGTATCGACGGCTTTGACGGCGCGGCCGGGAATGAGCAATGGCGTGCCATCGATCAGCGCCAGCACGCCGCGGCTGCCCAGTGTCACGCAGGTGATTTTCTCTCTGCCGCCCAGGGACCGGGCCGCTTCGATGAAGCGCTTGACGTGGTCGGTTTCGCCAAGCTCGTTTTCGGTGAGAAAGCCGAGTTCGCTTTCGTTGAGGACGAGGATATCGACGAGATCGAGCAACTCTGCGCCGAACTTCATCGCAGGCGCTGGATTGAGGATCGTGGTTGCACCGGCCGCTCGGGCGCGCTCGAAGAAGGCGGCGATGGTGGGCAGGGGAATCTCGAACTGGCTGACGGCGATGTCGTCCTCAGTCAACGGGACGGCCGCGATGTCATCGGCATCGACCTTTGCATTGGCGCCTGGCACAACCACAATGGTGTTGTCGGCGTTGGCGACGGTAATGATCGCCGTTCCGGTGTGGGTTTCGGCCGTGTCCTTTACGAAGCTCAGGTCGATCGCCTGCCCGGCGAGAAAAGCCTTCACCTGCGCGCCAAACGCGTCCGCGCCCAGCCGCCCGATCAGCGTCGTCGGCGCGCCAAGCTTGGCGGCGGCTACCGCCTGGTTGGCGCCCTTGCCACCGGGAAAGAAGAGCACTTGCTTGCCGGCAACGGTCTCGCCGATGCAGGGATGCCGCTCGGCGGTCGTCACCACATCCATGTTGATGCTGCCGGCGACGAATACCTGCCCCATTCTTGTTCCCGAGCGGCGTTGTTGTTATGCCCCGACCTTGAATTCCCGCATGACCGCATCGATGTCGGACAGCGTCGGCAATCCCGCCTCGTTGCCGAGTCGCTGGATTTTATAGGTCGACGCCGCGCGCGCAAACTCGAAATGATCGTGCCAGCTCTTTCCGGGATTATTGAGATAGGAAAACACATAGGCGCCGTGGAAAACGTCGCCGGCGCCGTTGGTGTCGAGCACCCGATTGGCCGGGATCGGCAGCGCGGGCAGCGAATGCACCTTGCCGGTCTCGTCGTACCAGAGCAGGCCTTTTTCCCCGAGCGTGACGCCGCCGACCCGGCAGCCGCGGCTCTTGAGATAGTCCAGCATCGCCTCCGGGGTCTTGTCCATCTGCTCGCACAATCGCTCAGCGACGATTGCGACGTCGATGAATTCCAGCAGCTCATGGGTGTTGGTGCGCAGGCCGCCGCCATCCAGCGAGGTCAGGATGCCGTCCTCCCGGCACAGTCGGGCGTAATGGATCGCGGCGTCCGGCTGGTGGCCGTCGATATGCAGGGCGCGGCAGCCCTTGAGATTGAGGATCGGAAAGGGGTGGATATGCTCGTCGTCGCGGCAGCGCACGATCGCCCGCTTGCCGTCCTTCGGCATGATGAAGGACAGCGAGGAGGAATTGACCTTGCGCGGATGGATCGAGATTCCGTACTTCGCCGCCATGTCCTGAAACATCCGCCCGAGCCAGTCATTGGCCACGGTCGCGATCAGGTCGGGCACGATGCCCAGTTTCGCGCAGCAAAACGCCGCGGTGACCGCGTTGCCGCCGAACGACACCGCGTAGGCGGAGGCGACGTGTTTCTCGTCGCCGGTCGGCATGTGGTCGGTGATGAAGGTGACGTCGATATAGGTCTGTCCGATGAAGAGAGCCTGCATTCGCTTTCCGTCGTGGGCTGATGGGTGGTCCCGGCCCGGCGCGCCACAGTAGCACCGGTTGTCGACACTGTTGGCTGAAATTATTCGCAAACCTGCCGCGTTAATCGCTTGAGATGGCAATGTGGGCGGAATACCACCGTCTCAGGCATCGCCAGTATGCCGCCGATAACGACGAGCCGCGGTCCGGGGTTCCGGATGGCGGGACAAAAGGGAGGCAACCATGACCGTCTATTCCGGTCCGGTATTCGATATGGCCGTGAACCAGTTCGGCGTGATCGCCAATCATCTGGAAATCCCGATGGACGAGCGTGACCGCATCCTGCTGCCCAAGCGCGCCATCACGGTGTCCTGCCCGATCCACCGCGACGACGGCACGGTCGCGGTGTTCGAGGGCTATCGCGTGCAGCATCACCTCACGATGGGTCCCACCAAGGGCGGCACGCGCTTTGCGCCCAGCGTCGATATCGGCGAGGTCGCCGCACTCGCGATCTGGATGAGCTGGAAATGCGCGCTGGTCGGGCTGCCCTATGGCGGCGCCAAGGGCGGGGTGACCGTCGACCTCTCGACGATTTCCAAACGCGAGCTCGAAGCGCTGTCGCGCCGCTACATGCAGGAGATGATTCCCTTTGTCGGGCCGCACACCGACGTGATGGCGCCCGACATGGGCACCAACGAGCAGGTGATGGCCTGGTTCATGGACACCTATTCGATGTACCAGGGCCAGACCGTGACCGAGATCGTCACCGGCAAGCCGGTGGCCAACGGCGGCACGCTCGGCCGTCGCGAGGCCACCGGCCGCGGCGTTGCGTATCTGGCAAGGCGCGTATTGAAAGAACTTTCGATCAACCCCACCCAGGGCACCGCCGTCATCCAGGGCTTTGGCAATGTCGGCTCCTACGCCGCGCTGGAGCTGCATCAATACGGCCTCAAGGTGATCGCGGTCAGCGATCACACCGGCGCGCTGCACGACGCCAAGGGACTGGATATTCCGGCGTTGATGCGGCATGCGGCAACGCACGGCAGCATCGCGGGGTTCTCGAACCAGCTGCACTTCGATCCCGCGCAAATCCTGACGCTTTCTTGCGACGTGCTGGTGCCGGCGGCGATGGAGCGGGTGATCGATGCAAAGATCGCCGAAAAGCTGAAATGCCGGGTTCTGGCGGAAGGCGCCAACGGTCCGACCACGCCGGACGCTGATCTCGTGCTCGACAAGCGCCGCGACGAGGTTTTCGTCATTCCCGACATCCTGTGCAATTCCGGCGGCGTGGTGGTGAGCTATTTCGAATGGGTGCAGGATCTGCAGCAACTGTTCTGGGAGGAAGAGGAAGTGATGCGGCGCGAATATCAGATCCTCGACCGCGCCTTCGACCAGATGGTGACGCGGGCCAAAGCCGACAAGATTCCGCACCGGACCGCCGCGATGGCGATCGGCGTCGAAAAAGTCCGCGCCGCCAAGAACACAAGGGGACTGTTTCCGTGATCACCGGCCTCGACCACGTCGTCGTCCTCGTCAGCGACATCAAGGCGGGCACGGCGGCCTACCAGATGCTGTTCGCCCGGTCGCCGGCCTGGCAGAACAACGGCGAGGGTGCCGACCGCGTGTTGTTCACGCTCGACAACATGACGCTGGAATTGATGGCGCCGAGCGGCGAGGGGACTGCGGCGGAGCGGATCCGGGCGGTCATCGCCGAACAGGGCGAGGGGCTCGCGAGTCTCTGCTTTCGCACCAACGACATCGCGAAAATGCATCGCAGGCTCGACCGGCTGACGCTGAAGCCGGAGCCGGTCTCCGAAGTTGAAAGCCTGGA